>Ga0210384_10008952_pt1 | contig 10389 bp, 8 predicted proteins | sample IncBWH2MmetaG_FD_160574 | JGI IMG/M metagenome (GOLD analysis project Ga0210384, IMG submission 160574) | Forest soil microbial communities from Barre Woods Harvard Forest LTER site, Petersham, Massachusetts, United States - Inc-BW-H-2-M | ecosystem: Environmental > Terrestrial > Soil >...
ATCCCTTCATGGTGACCGGAGTTAATTTTCCAACGCTCGGTTGTTGGGAGGTTACAGGGGATTACCATGGAGACAAATTGACATTCGTCGTGTGGCTCGGACCGTAGCCAGGATGGCGACCGGGGCTGGCTTAGCTGAATAAGAACAGATTCACGGAAAGAAAAAAGCGAAGTATGCCTTGACCTCGACCGGCCTTCTCATGGAAGGAGTTAGCCTGCCGGTGTTGAGAGGTTTACCAGCCCACTTCCGAAAACTCTGCGCCATTTATTCACCAACTATAGTGAACTTTGTAGCTCACGGTTTTCTCACCGCCAGGTGGAATTTGCACCTCGAATTCCACGGTGCGGCTGTCGAGCTGTTTGAAAGGATCAGATTTCTTGACAATGTCCCAACTTGTCCAGCGGTAGAGATGTTCGACGATGCGCACTTCTACTGGCTCGCTTTTGTGATTGCGCACCTTGATTTCGAACGCTTCGTCGAGCCACCGGTCGTTGAAATCTGCGCGGTATTCCGTGCGGACTCGCTCCCCGGTCATGTCGAAGGCGTTGCCGGTATAGAGGCGGATGGTCTCGTCCTTGGGGGTGTGATCGATGTCGTTCTCGCCGGTGAATTCGAGTTGACCATCATCGTCGCGCCGATAGAACCGCACGCGTCCTTTTGGAAGCGGCATGCCAAGATGATTCTCGGAGCTGTTCTTGAATTCCTGCATGACCCACACTTTGGGATTGGAGAGGATGCCATAGCTTTCCTGCTGGCGGATGCTTTCCATTGGCCAATTCTGGTAATTTTGGTCGATTCTAAATCCATCGTAGACATAAAGAGTTTTGGATTGAATCCCGGCGGCACGGACCATTTCTACCTGCTTGGTTTCGCGATCGTGGAGCGTGGTGGCGTGCTCAAGCGTGTAGAGATGATATTCGTCGAAAGTCTTTTCTGTCACCGGAGGACCAACACCTATTCCATTCACCGCGGCACCCATGCTTACCATCGCCATTGCGCCAGGCGGCGGAACCTTATTGACATCGCCCGCCATCAACTTGAGACGGGCATCGCGAAAGGTTTTGCCGCTCTGGTTGTCGAGGGTTACCCAGCCGACGAGCTCGAGCACATTGGATTTCGGCGGCGCAATCACGTTGTAACTTGCATTCCAGCTCATCCCTCCAGTCACATAACTAAATTCTGCCGACGTAGCACCCGGTTTGTCACTTAGCAGTTCCCAGGAGAGCGTGGGCTTGAGCACCGTATCGTCAGCGAGCGCAGGGAAAACGGGCTGACCTGGCAGGGAGAATTGCAGCTTGCTGTTTACCTCAATGATGGGTTGCTCGGTGCCCTGGGCCACCGCGGCCTGCTGTGCGGCATATTCTGCGCCGTACATTTGGAATGCGGCGTAATGGGGCACGTACCCGCTGCGAATGATTTTGCCCTGCACGGTCCGCACGGTGCCATCCTTGTCGGTCTCGAGGAAATCGATGGTCTTGCCCTCATAGAGGGAGAGGAGCAACTGTTGCGAGACGGGATCATTGCGGTAGTTCTGCTCGAGAATCTGAAGATGACGGCCGGGATCCAGCGGACGCAGGATCACGGAATCGGGTTCGAGGTGGGCGGTGATGTCGGTGACTTGAACGTGGTTAACACCTGAGCGCAAATCGAGGGGCAGCTTCTGACGCACGACGGCAAACTGCTGGTTGTAAATCGTGAGGGCGGCAGCGTCCGCCTTTAGCTCCTCCTCTTTGCCAGAAGCGAACACTCTATCGAATTTGTAGGACACTGCCCCAAGCACGACCACTGACAAACAGAAACTTCCGATCCACTGAACTAGTTTCACGTGAATGAACCTCAATTTAATAAGACACCGGTGGATGCTGCCGGGTTCCCAGTCTACTTTTCGAACCTTAACTCTATTTAGTACCAAATCCAGGTAAGTTCTGATATTGCGTCGCGTTACCGAAGATCAAGTAGGCGGGGTCTTCGAGGTCGATTCGAGTGCACTGCAACTTATAACTAACGGTTCCTAATGTTAAAAATGAAATCCATTTTGAATGGAGCACATCCTGGACGTTCTTTGAATTTTGCGACCATGACCGCCTCATAAAGAACGTTGGCACCTTCCTTCGGATTGGCGGAAATCACTTTGGCAACCGCGACATTGCCGTTCTCATCAACCAATACGGCAACTCTCCCAGTTAAAGACGAGCTTTTGATTCTCGCCACATCTTCTCGTGACAAATGTGGCTTAAAGATAAGTTTCGGGGGTTGGTTACAACTGTCTTTCTTAGCCTGACCGATGACCTGGCTGCTTAACAGAAGTGGTGCCGCTAGAAAAGTCGTGAACAGGCGAATGTGGATTCGCATGGGCAAGACTAGTCCAAGTTTTTGCCAAAAGTAAAACGTCGATTTAATAGCCGCTCCATTGCAACTGCCACTCCTATTCCCCGCGTAGGTTGCAATTTCTTTCAATTTACATGCAGCATTGCCGGAGGTTTTGCCGCCAGGTGCTCACTGGGATAAGGCCCAAGAAGCGCTGGTCGCTTCCTGGGCACTTTCATCCAGCAAAATTATCTGCGTGAGCGATAGATGAACGTGGACCAAATCACCCGTTCGCACATCCTGCGCGCGAGAGTTGGACTATCTTTTCCTGCTCGGGTCATCGTCAGGGTTGACATAGTTGAACTGGAGAGGGGATTGCCCGTGGACCTGCACGATGGTTTCTCCGCAAGCCATGGCGAAGTGGTGCATGTCCGGATCGAGAAAAGCAAAGCTCCCGGCGGTGAACGCCTTCATTTTGTCGGTTTCGAATTCGTCCCCCATCCCGACTTTGAACGTTCCGGAGATGACGGTGACGTTTTCCCGCTGCGGGTGAAAATGCGGCGAGATGCGGAACCCATCAGGCATCTTCAAGCGAATTGTGAAGTCGCCGCTGGACGCGGTTGGATCGCCTTCGAGCACGGCGAACTGTGCGCCCGGGCGCACAACGGGCGGCGTCGGACCCCACGGAATCGTATCCGGGGTGAACGCGTTCTTTTCGTGAGAATGATCGTGCGCGGCACTGGTGAAAAGTAGACCCGCCACAACGAACAATCCGGCCACTGCTATTGAAAGGAACAAGTATCGTTTCATCATTGAGCCTCCATTGCTCAGTATCGGATGGTGGGATCATGTCTCGAACGGAGGACTGTTCCAATGAAGGGCTCATACCGTTTAGCTATCTTTTCCATATCGTCGCAAATTGCTGATTCCTAGTGGATAATGCCCTTTGGGGAGACTCATGCAGCGCACAAGATCGGCAGTGAGCGAGATCGAACTGGACCTGGGGCGCTACGAGCTTCGCCGCCAGGGGCGTCGAGTCAAACTCGAAAAGAAGCCCATGGAGCTGCTGATTTTTCTGGTGAGCCGTCGGGAGCAATTGGTGTCACGCCAAGACATCGTCGCGAAGCTGTGGTACTCGAACCTGTTTGTCGATACCGAAACCAACATCAACAACATTGTGCGAAAACTCCGCACCGCTCTGGGTGACGACTCCGCCAAACCGCGTTTTCTAGAAACTGTGGTCGGCAAGGGCTACAGATTTGTCGGACCGGTACGCGTGATAGACGCACGCTATCCACCATCAGACTTTGGTTCGGGCGTTGCGCGCGACGCGGGAACGAAGAAGACAGGCGAGTTGAGCGGGCGTTCCTCGTTGGCCGTCTCACCGCTGACGCTTCTCGGCAAAGCCACCGATGACAATGGCGTATGCCTAGGATTTGCCGATGCGCTTGTGGTGCGCCTGGGGAATTTATCTGGCGTGGACGTCCTGCCGACGTCTGCAGTGTTGAATGTATCTGACGAGGCGACACCTGCGGAGGCCGCTTCCCGTCTTGGCGTGCGTTTTCTTGTTCACGGCGGCATTCAAATATCCAAGGGCCTGTGGCGTCTTGCGATAGAAATGATTGACACGCAACTGCAGACTGTCTGCTTCACGAGGAAACGCGATCTCGATCTCAACAATCTGTCCGACCTCGAGGACGAGATCGCCAAGCAAATCGCGTTGGCACTGAACCGGCCATTAGGTCCTGCGATGGTTCAACGCTCCCCACGGTATAGCAAGGACCCTATGGCTTATGCGGAATTCATACGGGGTTACAAGCTCAGTTCCTCCGGGAATCCAGCGACGCTGGACGACGCGGCTCGGCACTTGAGCAATGCCGTCACTCGAGATCCCGCCTTTTCTCTGGCGCACGCCGTACTTTCCGTAGTGTGGGCCACACGCCACTTTGAACTCGATCCAGCGAGCGCTTGGTTGGAGAAGGCCGAGTTTCACTGCCGGCGCGCTCTTGAACTGGAACCCGATTTGCCCGAGGGACACGTCGCCAATGCTTTTCTATTGTGGGGGCCTTCGAAGAACTTCCAACACATTGAAGCGATAACCGAACTCAAGCGAGCCTTGACTCTACAGAACAATCAGCCCCAAGCCTACAACCGTCTCGGCACCATTCTGGCGCACATCGGGTTGCTCGAGCACGCCCGTGAAATGTATGAGCGAGCACGGCCCTTTCATCCCAGGAAAATTGTTAGTCACAGCATTGTGCAGGTGTACGTTTGGAACCAAGAATACGACTTGGCGCGCGAGCAGATCGAAGCCTGGGGTGCCGAGAGTCCAGGAAACAAGTATCCAGTCTACTTCGCTATTCAACTGGCCTTGATGACTGAAGATTTGAGGGAAGCTAGAGCCTTGCTGGATAAGGCGATCCAGGCTTTGCCGGAAGAGCCGCTCATTATCAGCTTGGAAGGCGTCTATTACGCGTTGAAGGGATCAGAAGGAAAGGCATTCGACTGCCTCACGACGGCTTGTGCAAGCCCCAAATCCTTCGGGCATGCGCACCACAGCTACTATCAAATCGCTTGTATTCTTGCCTTGTTAGAGCGGCGCGAAGCTGCGTTTGAATGGCTGGAGCGAAGTATCACCAGCGGTTACGCATGCTGGCCCCTCTTCCTGAAGGACCCGTACCTTAAAAACCTGCGGGAGCTACCAAAGTTTGAGATTCTAGTGAGCTCTTTACAAGCCAAGTATCCCGACCATCTCGGATTGCTTTAGAAGAACGTGTCCCGGCTCGCGTACCCCAAGGTGGAGTAACGTGAATTTCGCATAGGTCTTCGGCCAGGTCGGAAGTTATCGTCGCACAACGGCGCTTAGTCGCGCAATTGGAAACTCCAAACGGACAGGTATCGGTTAATCAAGACTTACCTTGCGTCCGGTCAGCTGCGCGTACAGGTGGGCGGCGTCCCAGTTTTGCCAGGCTTCGGCGAACCGCCCATTTTCGATGCGCACGATTGAGGTGCCGGTTAACTGCAATGCTTTTTGCGTGGCAGTGTGGATCATTGAGCAGGACCAGTGAACGCAGGCGTGTTCACCTTCTGCAAGAGAAATGATCGGCGTGATTTTGAAGTTCGAGAATTGCGAACGTAGGGAATCGTGGAAGCGCGCGAATTCCTCCGGGCCGCGGTATTGCTCGGCGCCGTCGTGGAGAATGGCGGATTCGGGCAGGAGTTCGAAGATCGTTTCACGACGGCCGTGGTTCCAAACTTCGTCAAACCAGCGAATCACCAGCAGTTTGTTCTGTTCCGTGGCGGTAAGGGGTTGGGAAGCGGAAGACATGCTGACCTCCTGGAAATGGCTTCGGTAGAGTATATAGAACCGTGCGACCGGTTACTAGCGACTGTGCAGGGCTCTTCTAAGTCAAAGCCACATCGCAACTCGAATCGACAGCTCCTGATAAGTTCGCGTAACCGCTAACTTGGGTACTGGAACGCGCTTGTCCGGCTACGTTTATTAGGCGCTGAATCCAATTAGCCCAACTAACTTGTGAAACCTCTGGCGCTACAAGACTCAGTGACCGATGCGGCAAAATGAAACAAATGTGTCTTCTTCCGAAGTTGGACGGTCGTTGCAGGATATCAAAGCATTGAGCTGGAAGCCCTAAAGTTGAACTTGCCTTCTCCGGTCCACTGAGCTGAAAACAACCGAACCAAAATGATAAGTGGCGATCGGAAGGTCGGCCACTTCAATTGCGTGATCGGCATGTCGCAGACAGGCCCGTGAGCAGACATATGTCTCGAAGGAATTAGGGATGGCTGGACTTGCTTTCGGGCTGATGCTGCGGCTGCTGCTGTTTCTGCTGGGGTTGTTGTTTTTGCTGCTGCTGCTGTTGTTGTTGCACGTGGCGTTGCTGCAGCTGCTGTGTCTGTTGCTGGTGCTGTTGCTCTACCTGCTGTTTTCTTGCTTCATTGGCATTTTGCTGGGCCATGCGCTGGTGGTCTTGCTCCTGTTTTTGCTGTAGCTTCTGGAGCTGCTGGTTCTGGTTGTTATAGAGCTTCTGTTGCTGTTGCTGGTATTTCTGGTCCAGCTTGGGATTGCCGGTCGTGGGAGGAGCGGGCTTCTCGTAGGGCGTAATGTCCTTGGCGTGTGTGACGGGCGGACGGTTGGCATTATTCCCCGTATTTGGCGGACGATTGGCATTGTTATCGGCACGGGCAGCGTTGTTATTGGCGCTGCGATTGGCTGGAGGCTGGTAGCGTCCGCCAGCTTCCTTGGCGGGAACAACATTGGAACCGCTAAATGATCCAGGGCGCTGAGTGGCCGCGATGGGGGGCTTTCCCTGATTGACTGAGGCGCGCAATTCGCGATTGCCCCGCGCTTCCTGAACATGCTGGTTTTGCGTGGCAACGGGGGCTGTATGACGATCGCGAGAATAGGCTTCTTCTTGCGCGGTGGGCCGCTCGTTGATGCCACCGTTCCCGCCGTTGTAACTGACACGGTTCGAATTGTTGTATTCGATCCTGGTGTTGTAAACGTTATGAATTTCGTTGACGTTCACGTTGTTCACGGAGCGGTTGTAGTAAAAGTGATCGCGATCCCAGCGGCCGCCTTCATAACCGCGGCCGAAATAGCCGAATCCGTAATTGACGCCGCCATACCAGCCGACGCGCGGGCCCCAATAACCTTCATGGAAGAAATAGCCGCCATCGCCCCATCCCCAGTAGCCGGGTGTCCAGAGGAAGCCGACTTCCGGAGCTTCGACCCAGGTTCCGGGAACCCAGTAATAGTCATCTCCATCGGCATCCCAAGCCCAGTAACCTGGGGTCCAGATATAGCCGTCACTCGGACAGATGGGTTGTTCATAAACGGGAATAGGCGGCGGAGCGAAACCGACCGAAATGCCTATCCCAATTTGTGCGAACGATGCCGCAGAAACGGCTGGCAGAAACAGTGCGAGAAGCAAGTAACGAACAACGGAAATTACGCGCATTGTTTGATTCCTTTCGACCGATTATCTTTCGCCCGTTAGGCTCGGTCTCTGCTCATGGGCTGGGTGGATGGCTAGACAGAGCAATCATAATCTCGACCAGAATTCCAATTTTGAACTCCGAGTGGCTGACAGTTTACCCAAGAGCTTCTGGTCTGAAATCTCCGTCAACAATGTAAGAAACTCCCCTGGTCGCATCTGTTCAAAATCGCACACAGGCGTTTACACCACCGATCGAGTATGGCCTCGGCGAACCTGTTCGCGTTTAACTTGCTGATTAGTCATCAGGCACTGGGCTTCCTCCGCCAGTCGGAATCGGACCGTATTCCAAATCGATTGGAATGCAGACTTGTAGTTGGCCTTGTAGGCACGCGCATGGTACTGCTCTCGCCCCAATGGCTGGCTACGTTCCGCTAACCCGCCAGGCGTGCTTTCTCGTTCCACTTCGGGACGTTCACACCCTTCACAATGAGCCACAGGCAAAATGACAATTCCCCGATAAAGGCGGGCACCCCCAGAATGGGGAAGATCGTCCCTGCGTATGTGGGGGCGAGGATTTGCGTAGAGCTAATCGTCAGATAACTCAGACCGGCGATAGTCATCAAGACGCCAAGAGCCTTGGGGAAATAGCCCGATCTGAAAAGCAAATACCCAAAAATCAGGCAAACAAAGCCAAAAAATATGAGGCTAATGGCATAACCGTATGCATGCAACTTGAGCGAAAGATACGCTAGAGCGTGCAGCTGATGTGGTTCAAATGCCTTTAGGTAATCTGCTCCTCCCGATAGAAACAATGCCGCAATAAGATTTAGTTTGTTGACGCCGTCGATTGCGCATTCGACTAAGTTGAAAAACACCGCAAGCAAAGCAAGGTTTTTGTTCACCGGCCTGAGCAATACATAAAAGAGCAGCGCTTGAGCGACAGCACACAAAAGCAATATCAGGTCGCCGGCGATACTGCTGCGCCACAGCAACTGAGAAGCCATAATATTATTGGCGGTGGCTGTCGCATCTCCTGACACCGTGAATTTGTCTCTGACAAACAGCTCAGTGAAGATACCGATGACTATGACAATCAGATATAGCACCCCGCAGAGTCGTGCATAAAGTTGTGGCGAGGTTTCAACGGCATGATCGGTCATTTCGACTCCTTGAGACGCGGCTACGTTTCCGCAATCCCTGCTATCATTTCACAGCCTCCAGGAGGGACCACTCCAGGTTATGTTGTATCACCGATACATCGGAAACGCCGCTAACGCCTGGTAAGTCGTTACTGGACAAGTAGTTTTATAACGAATCCACATCTCCGATAAGCGCTTTACCAGATGGACTTATGTCGATTGGTGACGGCAAGCGAGTAGGCCCCGCTAGGCATCGGCAGTCCTCAATCAGCTATCAGATCGGCCGCCAGCAGATTCTTCGCCTATATACGAACTAACGCCGCGGTTACAGCGCAAGCGGCAAGCTTGCAGAGATCACATGAATTTTTGAGCCGAGTTTCGCGCGACAATTTGTTATCCTGCGTCGCGTGAAACTTCCATTTCTGATTGACACCGATACAGCTTCCGATGATGCAGTTGCGTTGATTATGGCGCTGCGCTCTCCCCAAATTCAGGTTCTGGCCATCACCACGGTTGCGGGAAACGTGGATGTCCATCAAGCCAGCCGTAATGCGATCTATACGGCGGAGCTTTGCGATTCGAAAGTGCCGGTGTTTGCGGGCGCGGAACAACCACTGAAGCGCGCGCATGTAAGCGCCTCCTGGTTTCACGGACGCGATGGCCTAGGCGATCACGGCTACCCGGCGCCACGCCGCGTTCCGGAAAGACAGAGCGCTCCCGATGCCATCATCGACACGATTGAATCTCACCCAGGCCTAGTAATGGTCACGCTAGGCCCGCTTACGAATGTCGCGCTCGCCTTGCAAAAGAAGCCGGGCATCGCCGCGAAAGTGAGTCATTGTGTGGTCATGGGCGGCGCGCCCTGCTGCGAAGGCAACGTCACTCCCGCGGCCGAATACAACATCTGGTGCGATCCGGAAGCGGCGCGCATCGTGGTGAGAAGTGGCCTTCCCATTGAACTTGTTGGTTGGCACCTATGCCGAGGCGAAGCCGTACTGAATCCATCCGACATTCAGCAAGTTCTAAGTTTCGGCACACGCGTCGCCAAGTTTGCCATGGAGTGCAACAGCCGCGCGCAAGAGGCTTTCCTCGAACAGACTGGCGAACACGGGATATCTCTGCCAGATCCTGTCGCTATGGCCGTCGCGTTGGACCCGTCTATCGTCACTTCGCAGTCGGAGCATTTCGTGGACGTCGAAACGGAGAGCGAACTCACCCGCGGCATGACCGTGGTTGACCGTCTAAACGTCGCGGATGACGAACGCAACCGCGACGTCTGGGCGTCACGTCTCGCCGCAGGACACAAAGCGAAGGTCTTCTGGACCATCGACAACGTCCGTTGGAAACAAGCTCTCTACGCCACGCTGAGTTAGGGCTGCAACTGATGGTGTCTGCGAAGTTCTTTGCGCCTCGTGAGAATTCGCCAAACAAGGACCACAGGCAAGGAGTGTGACGCAACGCAAAGCCAAGCGAACCTACCTCCTCATCTGATTAGTCGTTTATCAGGCATGTAACACAATCGAAGTAGCCACAAGCGCACCACCTGCCCGCGAGTTACCATAACTGCTGACACCTTCGCAGCCTATTGGAAACAAAATGAACTTGATTGAAGTGTTGGTTTTCATCTTATGGTCCCAAGCCTTGCTATGAGTCGCGAGACCCCCCAGGCTGCGTTCGAGCACACGCAAGCTGCGATGCTTCGCGGCGACCTGTTCGAGGTGTTTGCCTGTCTCGACGTGAACGATCTCAAGCGTGTCGCGGCAAACGCGGTTGCCCTAAGTCTGGGCACACGGATCGATGACGCCGATGAGGAGGTCCGTCGGATTTGCGACGAACACCGCTTTCCACTCGACGATCTCCTGAGCGCGCGCCGGCGCGTCATGCAGATGCCCGGCATGGAAGCCACCACGAACCAGCGGGACACCATGAATCGCGGCCTAGCCGCGGTGTCGAACCTGCCCGCGTTTCTTGCCGCGCTCGAAGGA
>Ga0210384_10008954_pt1 | contig 10389 bp, 14 predicted proteins | sample IncBWH2MmetaG_FD_160574 | JGI IMG/M metagenome (GOLD analysis project Ga0210384, IMG submission 160574) | Forest soil microbial communities from Barre Woods Harvard Forest LTER site, Petersham, Massachusetts, United States - Inc-BW-H-2-M | ecosystem: Environmental > Terrestrial > Soil >...
CCTTACCGTCCAACCAATCTAACCAACCATGCGCTCGTTGACGGAACTGGTTGGCAGCCCTATAATCGAGGTTTGTCAATGGCTCAAGGAGGCAGCATGTACGCCGTGATTCGCACTGGCGGGAAGCAGTACCGGGTCGAGCCGGGCCAGACCATACAGGTCGAGCGGCTCGAGGGCCCTGTCGGCGGCGAGGTGACATTTGCAAGCGTCGTTGCCGTCGGCAACGATGACAAGAGAGTGATCGGGGGCGAGCGCGTTGGCAAGGCCAAAGTGATCGGAAAAATCGTGAAACAGGTACGCGGCCCGAAGCTCCAGGTGTTGAAGTTTAAAACCGGCGGGCAATATAAGATTCAGCGCGGCCATCGGCAGCACTATACGACTGTCGAAGTCAGCGACATTCAGCTCGGCTAGAGGTCCCCAATGGCACACAAAAAAGGTGGCGGTTCTTCCACAAACGGACGCGACTCGCAAGGGCAGCGACTCGGGATCAAGCGTTTTGGCGGCCAAGCCGTAACCGGCGGAAGCATACTGATTCGGCAGCGCGGCACGCCCTACAAGGCCGGGCGGAACGTCGGGCGCGCCAAGGACGACTCCCTTTACGCGCGTGTCGACGGCATAGTGCGCTTCGAAGACAGGGGCGGTCGAGGGCGCTTCATCAGCGTACTGCCGCCGCTCGAAGAGGCTGCGTCGGTCGCGGAGAAGAGGCCTGAGGCGCCGGCTACTAACTGAAAATCTCCGACTCCCATCACGCGCCGCTCGGGCGTCCCGTATTTTTGTTTTTCCTCTCACCGTTGGCGTATGCTTTGTTCGTCGGGCACCCTCTCAGAGCGAGAAGCCTGTGTTTGTTGACGAAGCCAAAATCATTGTAGAAGGTGGCCACGGCGGAAATGGCTGCATGGCTTTCCGCAGGGAGAAGTACGTTCCGCGGGGCGGTCCATCGGGCGGAGACGGTGGGCAGGGAGGCGACGTCTATCTCGAATCGAACCCGCACGACAATACGCTTCTGCGCTACCGTTACAACCGCGAATTTCGCGCCGACCGCGGACGCCACGGCGAGGGTTCGAATTGCCACGGGCGCTCGGGCAGGGACATGGCACTGGCTGTTCCTATCGGAACGGTCGTGTACGACGCCGATACCGGCGAACAGCTTTTCGACTTTACGCTGCCAGGCCAGCGATTCCGCGCGGCTCGCGGCGGCCGCGGCGGGCGCGGAAACGGCAACCCCCATTTCGTAAGGCCCTGGCACCAGGCGCCGCGCGAACACGAAGACGGGCGTTCCGGCGAAGAGCGGCACCTGCGGCTGGAATTGAAGTTGCTCGCAGATGTCGGTCTGATTGGTTTCCCGAACGCAGGAAAATCAACCCTGATCTCCCGCATCTCGGCGGCGCGGCCCAAGATCGCGGCTTATCCGTTCACCACACTCGAGCCGCACTTGGGTGTCGTTTCGGCCGATCCTGACGCCGCTCCGGGCAACGGCCGCACGTTTGTCGTCGCCGACGTCCCGGGCCTGATCGAAGGCGCCCACCTAGGCGTCGGATTGGGCATAAGATTCCTGAAGCACGTGGAGCGAACCCGGCTCATCGCGCATTTAGTTGATACAAGCGATGCGAACGATCGCGACCCGGTGCATGACTTCGAAATAATCGAGCGTGAGCTGGCCGCCTTCAGCCCGGCGCTCGCAGAGAAGCCGATGATCGTCGTCGCTACCAAGCTTGATGCCACCACCGATCGCGGGCATCTTCGAGAGCTCCGCGCATTTGCCGCCAAACGTCGGCTGGAATTTCATGCCATCTCGTCGGCCACTGGAACCGGTATCGTCGAACTCGTGCGCGGGATGGCCAATGCACTCGATCGCATCCCGAAACCGGCCGTGCCGATCGAAGCATCCCCACAGCCAATCACCGCAGCTGCGCACGCGATCGGGGATTCGCACACCGTTTCGCCTGGCGAGCAAGACACCGCGGGTCCCTATCGGGAGGGGCGTTGACCTCCCGCTCTGCCCATGGGGTGCCCGAGCAAAGCCACCGCCGCTCGGTAGCGCTTTTCGGAGGGACGTTCGATCCCGTACACGCGGGACACATCGCCGTCGCGCAGGCTGCGGAGCGTAGATTTCACCTCGACGCCATCCACTTCATCCCGTCGTCGCGTCCGCCTCACAAGACCGAGCTGGCCCTGACCCCGTTCGTGCATCGATACGCCATGGTCGCGCTCGCCTGCACTGAACACCAGAGCTTCCTGCCATCGGTTGCCGAGGCCGAATTGGATGGTGCCGGGCCGCACGTCTTTTATACGATTGACACCGTGCGGCGTTTCCGCCGCGAGCATCCCGATGATCATTTGTTTTTCATTGTTGGCGCCGATCAGTTCCTCGAAATTCCGACTTGGAAGAACTACCATGCGCTGCTGGATGCCTGCGACTTCATCATCGCGAGCCGTCCGGGATTTCGTCTGGATGCCTTGCGCCTCGTCGTCCCGCCGGAAACGCTCGGGCGCACGCCCGCTCCGGATCCTCACAAGATTGTGCTGCGCAAGTCGGTGATCCATCTGCTGACCACCGTAGCCAGTCACGTTTCCTCGACCGAGATCCGTGAGCGGCTTGAGAAGGGGCGAACCATACACGGGCTTGTACCCGCGCGCGTAGAAGAATACATTCTAAGGCAGGCTCTGTACCGGTGACGCTCGACCCTCTTCGCCCCGAAATTCGTTGCGCCGTGGAAGCGGCTCAGGACAAACAGGCCGCCGATATTACGGTGCTGAACCTCTCCGGTGCTGGCGCGTTCGCCGAATATTTTCTGCTCTGCTCCGGACACAGCCCGCCGCAGATCCACGCGATCGGCGAAGCCATCGAGGAACGGCTGCGCCGCGAGGGCGTGCGGCTGGCTCACCGTGAAGGGAAGATGGGAGCCGAATGGGTCCTGCTGGATTATGGCTCTTTCGTGGTGCACATCTTCAGCGAGCGCGCCCGGGAATACTACGATCTCGAACGGCTCTGGCGCACGGCTGAACGCCGCAGTTTCTCCTCGCCTGAAAAACCCCTGGGGTCGCAGGCTGGTTCCGAGAGGGAAACGACGCAACCATGAGCCCGACCAGCGTCGCCTGGGTAGCGGCCGATCCGGTCTCGCAGCACGTCCTCGAGATTGCGGAAAGACTCGCGCAAACGACGACGACACTGATGATCACCGGTGAAAGCGGCACGGGCAAAGATCAACTCGCGCGCTGGATCCATGATCATGGAACGCGTCACGACGCTCCCTTTTTGAAAATCGACTGCGCAAGCCTACCCTCGGAGCTGGTTGAATCCGAACTGTTCGGGCACGAGCGCGGAGCATTTACCGGAGCGGTTACGCGCAAGCAGGGAAGGCTGGAGATGGCGCAGGGCGGGACGATCGTGCTCGACGAGGTGGCGGCGCTTGTGCCGGCGGTGCAGGCGAAACTGTTGCGGGTGCTCGAAGATCACACGTTTGAACGCCTGGGCGGGACCGAAACACTGCGCATGGATGCGCGGCTGATGGCTCTCACCAACGCCGACCTGAACAAGGCAGTAGCCACCGGCCGGTTCCGCGAGGACCTTTTCTTCCGCCTCAACGTGCTCGCGATCGCCGTGCCGCCTCTTCGCGAGCGGTGTGGTGACATTTCGCCGCTGGCGTCGCATTTTCTCGCACGTCTCGGACCCGTGCATAGCCGAGCCGATCTGTCTCTGGACCCTGCCGTGTTGGGGCTGCTCGAAGCGTACGCCTGGCCCGGAAATGTGCGCGAGTTGAAGAATATCATCGAACGTGCGCTCGTGTTTGCCAGAGACCCGCGGTTAGGCGCGGGAGATTTTCCGGCAATTCTGCGCGCGGCGGGGAACGCACATGGTTCTCCGGGCGCGCTGCGGTCGATCAAAGATGTCGAGCGGGAAGCCATCCAGGCGGCGCTCGAGCAGACCCACTACAAAATTGGCCGTGCGGCCGCGGGGCTGGGCATCAGCCGCAAAACCTTGCTCGAGAAACGCAAGAAGTACGGCCTGATCTAAGAGCGGGAGGCGCTGGTCTCGGAGCTCGATTCCGCGTCCCGGGCTAGGTCGATGGCGATGAAGATTCGACTCGTGATGCTCGGGAAAACGCGACGAAAAGAATTCCGCGCACTTCTCGACGACTACGTCCGACGCATCGAACATTTTGCTCCCGTCGGGATCCACGAATTGCGCGACGGCTCGCCTGCCGCACTGCGAAAACTGAAAATCGCTCCCAGCGCGACGATCGTATTGCTCGATGCTGCTGGAGGGCAGTTCACCACCCCCCAATTCGCCCGCTGGCTCACCGACCTGCGCGAGCGGGGCGCTCGAGAGTTGGTTTTTCTTTGCGGAGACGCCGAAGGCTTTCCCGACGAACTGCGCGCGAGCGCAAAACAGAACCTCTCGCTCTCCACCCTCACGGTGCCCCACGAATTCGCGCGCGTCATTCTAGCCGAGCAGATTTATCGCGCCTTCACGATTCTCGCCGGCCACCCTTATCCCAAGTAGCGCGGTGCGCACGATCGCCGCGGGGCGAACACTGCGAGGGGTGTAGCAACCCCGTGAGAGCCGGTCCGGATGCCTGCTTGTGGACATACCACCGGTCAGAATATCGCCCACACCGACACTCTAGACTCTCACCCCATTCCGACTTCTCTCGCCTGCACTCCAGGCGAGCCAAGCGAGACCCTCGCTTGACGTTTCCCCAGGGTGCAGCCACTATGGTGAATTGGTCGCGAGGCGCGCACGAATGCCTGAGGGTAAAGGACTTCTCATCGTTTACACTGGGCCAGGGAAGGGCAAGACGACCTGCGCGCTCGGCACCGCCTTTCGCGCCGTGGGGCAGGGGCTGCGGGTGCTGATGATTCAGTTCATCAAGGGCTCATGGCATTACGGCGAGCTTGACGCCGCGGCGATGCTTGGCGACGACAAGTTCGCGATTCTTCCGATGGGGCGTGGGTTCGTCAAGGTCGGTAGCGCGGAACGGGATCCTGAGGACGTTCGACTTTGCCAAGAGGCCTGGGAATTCGGCCGCGAGCAAATTTACAGCGAGAAATACGACCTGGTGGTGCTTGATGAGATCAATTACGTGATCAGCTACAAGATGCTCGATGCCGACCGTGTCGTCGATTCGCTTGCGCAGCGGCCAGAGCGCGTGCACGTAATCTGCACAGGGCGAAACGCGCACCCGAAGTTGGTCGAAGCCGCCGACCTGGTCACGGAGATGCGCGAGGTAAAACATCCGTTTGCGAAGGGCACCCTCGCGCAGCGCGGAATCGATTACTAAGTCCCAGGTGGTAGGCGGAACGTTTCATCCTTTTGATTCTTGGGACTTACATTCTGCTGCGGTAGGAGCTGTTAACTACGACATTTCACGGGCGCTTTCTAGCGTCGATCTTCCCGAAATGACCTGGTTCAAGCGCGAGAAAAAGCCGATTGAAAATCCGACGCCCGTCGACGAGCGCCGAGTCCGTACCGAGGGATTATGGACCAAGTGCAGCGCCTGCCGCGCGATCATCTGGAAGAGGGATCTGCAAGCGAACTGGGAGGTTTGCCCCAAATGCGAGCACCATTTCCGGCTGGGTGCGCGCCGGCGTCTCGAGCTTCTGCTCGATGACCAGCTGTGGACCGAGCACGACGACGATCTCGCCTCGAGCGATCCACTCCATTTCTCCGACACCAAGCCTTATGCGCAGCGCGTCAGGGACGCGCAGAACAAGCTTGGCATGAACGACGCGATCGTCACGACCGAGGGGCGCCTCAACGGCCGGAGTGTCATCTGCTGTTCGATGGAGTTCGGCTTCATCGGCGGGTCGATGGGCGCCGTGGTTGGTGAAAAGGTCGCGCGAGCAATCGAGCGTGCTCTCGCGCAAAGGCAGCCGCTGATTATCGTTTCCTGTTCCGGGGGCGCGCGAATGATGGAAGGCGCCATCAGCCTGATGCAGCTCGCCAAGACTTCGGCGGCCCTGGCGCGGCTCGACGATGCGCGCGTGCCGTTCATTTCCATCCTCACCGACCCGACTACGGGCGGGGTCACGGCCAGCTACGCAATGCTGGGCGATCTGAATATCGCCGAGCCGGGAGCGTTGATCGGCTTCGCGGGGCCGCGCGTGATCGAACAAACCATCCGGCAGAAGCTGCCCGAGGGCTTCCAGACCGCTGAGTTCCTGCTCCAGCATGGCTTCCTCGATGCCGTCATCTCCCGCAAGGAGTTGAAAGCCTATCTCGCGCAGGCGCTCGATTTCTTTCTCAAGCCGGCATGAACTACGACGAGACTGCTCGCGCGCTGATGGCCCTGGGCCGTGAGCTCGCCGCGCCGCGGCAGGCGCGCCTGCAGAAGTTCGGTCTAGAGCACATCACGACGCTCGCCGAAGATCTTGGCAACCCGCATTTCGCAATGCCCTGCGCGCACGTCGCCGGCACAAACGGCAAGGGTTCGACCGCCGCGATGCTGGAATCCATTCTTCGCACGTCCGGGCTGCGCACGGGTCTGTACACGTCGCCGCACCTGGAACGTATCAACGAACGCATTCGGGTGAACGGCGGAGATATCGCCGACCAAACCTTCGCCTCGGCCTGGACACGCGTGCGAGCTTCGATCGAATCGCTGATGGCAGCGGGCAAGCTCGGCGCCCACCCCACCTTCTTTGAGTGCATCACCGCCATGGCATTTTTGATCTTCGCCCAGCAAGGCGTGGACTTCGCTGTTTACGAGGTGGGTTTGGGTGGCCGATGCGATGCTACGAATATCGTTCAGCCGCGAGTTACCATCCTCACGCCCATCGATTTTGATCACGAGAATTTCCTTGGTCACTCCATCGAGGAGATTGCGGCTGAAAAAGCGGGAATTATCAAAGCCGGCGCTTGGGTGGTGAGTGCGGCACAGCGGCCCGAGGCAGAGGCGGTCATTGCCGGTCGGGCCAGGGAGCTCGACGCTCGGCTCGTCAACGTGGACTCGGCCTGGCGCATGCAAGACGCTCAAGCATCTGGCGGCTACCATCGCGCCGTAGTCGCGCCGCCTGATTCGCACCAGACTGTTGTGCTTGCCCCGGCATTGCCCGGCCGCTTCCAGATCGAGAATGCGCTCACCGCGGCAACCGCCGCCCGCCTTCTGGCCGAGCGCGGATTTCCGGTCACCGACGATGCCATCGAACGCGGCATCGCAACCGTGCACTGGCCGGGCCGACTCGAACGCATCTCCGAGCGGCCGGCGCTCTATCTAGACGGCACGCACAATCCTGCCGGGGCAAGAGAGCTCGTGAAATTCTGGAAAGAGAACTTTGCAGGCTCGCGCATCGTGCTCGTATACGGCGCCATGCGCGACAAAGCCGTCGATGAAATCGCGGGGCTGCTCTTCCCGCACACCGATGCCGTAATCCTCACCGAACCGCGCCAGCCCCGGGCGATTTCCGCCTCGGTGCTTGCGGAAATCGCCGGCCACCTTGCCAAACACTCAGTTGTCATCAGCGACCCCGACGAAGCGCTCGAACGCGCCATCACGATGGCGGCTCCCGAAGGAACAGTATTTGCCACAGGTTCGCTCTATCTCGTAGGGGATTTGCGTTCCTATTGGAGAAAGCGCAAGCCTGGGGAAGTGACTGCGGACCGTCCTGTTCTTCACCGCCCGTCCGATAAACCGTAGGCGTCTTCCAGATTACATATAGCACCGGCCGATGGGAGATTGACCACAACCGAGGTCGTCTCGAGCTACTTGCCAATTTGGCTGTTGTCCGCGGCGGTTACCTTATCTACAGTCATCCGCACTTGTACTAGGCAGGATTTTTTGGCAAATCCCGTAAGATGGGGAACTGACGGTGATTTTTTTGCGTTTCTTTGGACCGGCCCGGGCAGCCAAACGAAGGCGCCTACGTCTAAGGTAGAAACCAGGGAGGAATGTTATGACGAGCGAGCAGCGACGGCAGAAGCTGGAATCGTTCGGCCACGCGCCAGCTCTGCTTTCGGCCGCGCTGTGTCAGTTCCCGAAGAAAATGTGGCTTTATCGCTCGCTGCCGGAACGCTGGAGCATCCACGAAATCATCCTTCACCTCGCCGATAGCGAAGCGACCTGCTATGTGCGGTGTCGACACTTTATCGCGGAGCCCGGTAGCTCGGTGTCCCATGTCGATTCGGCGCGCTGGGCGGGTTCGCTCGGCTACTTCCACCAGAGCACGCGCGAAGCTCTGGAAATCATTCGGCGCCTCCGCAAGATGACCTACCAGCTCCTGCTCACCGTCCCAGGCCCGGTATGGTCGCATACCGTCGAGCACCCGAAGAAGCGCGACTTCACACTGGAGGACTGGCTCGATCTGCAGGTGCGCCACATCCCGCATCACGTCGAACAGATGAAACAGAATTACGAAGCTTGGAGCCAGACGCATCCGCCTCGCAGGTCGACGTCGCGCCCGATCAAGCCCGACACTTCGTCCCGCATGTTCTCGGTCTCGGCCGGCTGCTAGTGCATTGCACCGTCCGCTCGCCATCGCTTGCGATGCGACTTGGCGGGTTGCCGGGGCCTGCCGGCGATGGTACGATGGGGCGATTCATGAGCTCGGGATCACACTATAGGCCGCGCGTAGGTGTGCCCTATCGAACACGAAACGAAGAACTTGCAGATAACGACGCGGAACTCAGAAAATACTTAGAGGCGGTCGGTGCCGCTGGCGGCGACCCGGTGGAAGTGTCGCTAGCGCTGGCGTCTGACGACATCAAGGAACTTGCCCGAACCCTCGATGCGGTCGTTCTCACCGGGAGTCCTGCCGACGTTGAGCCCTCGCTTTTCCACGCCGCGAGGCATCCGAAATCGGCCGACCCGGACCGGGATCGCGAACGAATCGATTTCGCTCTGCTCGACTATTGCCTGGCGGAACACAAGCCGGTGCTCGCGATCTGCTACGGTATCCAGACCCTGAATGTTTTTCTCGGCGGCACGTTGATCCAGGATATCGCGAGCGAATTGCACACGCAGATTCTGCATGACTTCGAGCACGATCATGGTGCAACCGAGGCATTTCATGCCACCTGGCTCGAGCCCGGGTCTCGGCTAGCGCAGATGGCCGGTGCGGTCCAGCTGCAGGTGAATAGCTCGCATCACCAGTCCATCCTCGAGCCCGGCCGCGATCTCCGCATCGTATCGCGCGCGCCCGATGGTGTGATCGAAGCCGTGGAATGGACGGGCGACGCAAACTGGGTCACGGGGGTGCAGTGGCACCCCGAGCGAATGATCGAGACCGAATCGCTGGCGCAGGCGCTGTTCCGCAATCTTGTGGCCGCCGCGCGCCAGGCCCCCCGCGCGCTTAGCCGCTTTTAGGCGGCACCGGAGAGGCTGTGTGACAACTTCGTTCTGCGCAAGGGTACGGCTCGAGCGATGCCGCTTAGGTGCCAGAATGAATCCGGCTGGTGCCGCGATGAGGCCTACGGCTGAGCTGTCTAGCCGACTCCGGCCCTCGTCGGAAACGATCGGCAACGGCTTTCCCGGCAACCTGTTCGGGGCGGCGATTTGCAGGGATACCGTGGCTTTTTTTGCTTTTTCGCTTAGCACCAGGGCAACGTTTGGACTTCTCCTGGGGGACACATGATTTCGCTGGCGGGCAAGGCAGCACTTGTGACCGGCGGTTCGCGAGGAATCGGCGCTGCCACGGTCAAGCTTTTCGCTCAGGCGGGTGCAGATGTGGTTTTCAGCTACCACCGTAGTCGTGAGGCCGCGGCGCAGGTTGAACAAGAGGCCCGCAAGCACGGAACCCGCATCGAATCCTACAAGGCCGATGTGGGGAAAATGCCGGAGGCCAGGCAGCTGGTCGAAGTCACCTGTGAGCGACTCGGCCGGCTCGATATCCTGGTCGCCAATGCGGGTATCTGGAACCAGAAGGACGCGCCGATTGAAGAGCTTGCCGAGCGCGAATGGGACGAAATGGTGCGCGTGAACATGAAGAGCGTCTATGCCGTGATTCATTACGCCGTGCCCCACATGGTCGCACAGCACGGCGGCCGCATCGTCGCGCTCAGCTCAACGGCCGGCCAGCGAGGCGAGGCTTTTCACGCCCACTACGCCGCGACGAAAGGCGCTATCATTAGCCTGGTGAAGGCTCTTTCGACCGAGCTGGCGCGCCACAACATCCTCGTGAACTGTGTAGCGCCGGGTTGGGTCGACACCGATATGTCGGCCCCGGTGCTGAAAACCAAGTCAGCAAGGAAGGCAGTAACCGGGCCGATCCCGCTCCAGCGCGTGGCGAGGCCGGAAGAAATCGCCGGACCGATCCTGTTTGCCGCATCCGACTTGGCAACCTTTATGACGGGTGAAGTGATCAACGTTAACGGAGGTTCTGAGCTGTGTGGATGAGGGGGTTGGCTACCATGGCGGCTGCGGTTGTTCTGGTCGGGATATCGCCCGCCGGAGC
>Ga0210384_10008955_pt1 | contig 10388 bp, 9 predicted proteins | sample IncBWH2MmetaG_FD_160574 | JGI IMG/M metagenome (GOLD analysis project Ga0210384, IMG submission 160574) | Forest soil microbial communities from Barre Woods Harvard Forest LTER site, Petersham, Massachusetts, United States - Inc-BW-H-2-M | ecosystem: Environmental > Terrestrial > Soil >...
ATCAACGCCACCGAAGCAGACCCGATAAGCGTTGCGGGTGGAGGTCAATATTGGCCTGATCAATGGGGCAAGGGTCTGGCGAAATCTTGATGGCGGAACCGTCGCTGATAGTCGATATGGAGTTTGACGTGAGCTTCTTCGACAGGCCGACGCGCACGCCAACGACCGCTGACCACAATCTGTCGCAGCAACAACGTTGACTGCCTGGCCGATCGCGCGGTGTTGATCCCGAACGGCCGGTCGGATACGGTTTCTCAATTATCTTCCGCTCGCGGTGTCAGATGGGAATGAAACGCTCGCTAGCCGACGCGGCTGAACGGGTTCTTGGGGCCCGGATTGTGAATCCTTCGCGGATCGCCTTGCTCTTTGAAGAGCAGCATCTCAAACGTTTTTTTGCTCACTTTGATATTGATTGCGTTTTCGACGTCGGGGCGAACGTTGGACAATACGCAACGGCGTTGCGTGACCGCGTGGGATTCCGGGGCCAGATAATTTCGTTTGAGCCAAATCCGGCAACGGCTGCCAAGTTACGCGCTAGATCTGCAAGCGATCCGGGCTGGCACGTGGAAGAGTTGGCCCTCGATGCTGTTGCAGGCCAGACGGAATTTAACGTCATGGCGAGCGATCAGTTTAGTTCTCTCCTGCGGCCGGATAACTCCTCGATTGCGATATTTTCTCAATCTAACAAGGTCGAAAAGACCCTGACTGTCAGTACGTCGACGGTTGCTCTGGAGATGTCAAAATTCCGCAAGAAATTCGGGTTCGAGCGCCCGTTCTTGAAGATGGACACTCAAGGTCACGATCTCGCGGTTGCCAAGGGAGCCGGCGATTGCATGGCGCAATTCGTAGGTCTTCAGAGCGAGATGAGCATAAAAACAATTTACGAAGGCTCGCCAGACTACCGTGAGATGCTGGACTTCTATGAAAGCAAAGGTTTTGTGCTGAGTGCGTTCGTTCCCAATAATGAAGGCCATTTCCCTGATTTGGTCGAGATCGACTGTATCATGTACAATAAGGCCTTCGTCTAATTGGGATCGTCTTGCCAATCAAAGCGATCAACCGTGCACACGACACGGACAAGTTTTCTCGATGCGCACGAAAGCCATCAGGACCCCTGCGTTCTCACAGCGATATCGTAGTCGAGACGGGTTGATACGGTGAGCCGATGCCTGGCTATGATGGCGAAGACATCGGCATAATCTTGGGCGGTCGCTTGCCGCCGATATACGAGCGCAAAGGCTTTTCAAAATACCAATACGAAGCATAGGCCGCCGCATAGGTCAGCGCTGCCGAGCAGGCGACAGCAGCAACCACGGCGCTCGGCGATCTCCCAAGCAGTCTCGGAAAGATAAATGAGATGACGATGGTCGCGATGACCGTGTGAAGCATGTAGATAGAGTAGGTCAGATAACCCCGACAGCTGAGCGGCGTCCAGGAAGCAAATGTGTGGCGGCCGGTAAGATCACAGACGAAAGCGCCGACCGCTGTCACATAGACGCAAGCCAGCAGCAAGTAGTCGCTCGGATAGAACGCGATCAGTCCCAGAAGGCACGTCATTCCGACCACTGTCGCCGGACCGGCGCAGGCCCGCAAGAGCCCGACCTTCGACAGTCTGTCGCGATGGGCCCATAGCCACACGCCGAACGCAAAGCTCGGCACCGCGCGTATCGCGCCGAACTGCCAGTTTAGCTTCGGTAGTGCGTATCCAAGCGTGACGTGGCTGAGCGCCATTGCTGTCAGCAGCAGCGCTACACAAACAAGCAATCCGGACCCAAACCCGCGCGTGACGACAAACAGGATCAGCGGAAAGCAGAGATATACGAAAAATTCGGCGCTGATCGACCAGCTCACATAATTGTAGGAGATCACGCCGGAGGGCGACCAGGCGTGAATCATCAACAGGTTCGGGACGAGTTCTCTTGCGTTGTATTTCTCGGCACTTTCGGGCGCAATGCGGCCGGTCGCGATCAAAGCGCCGATGATCACATAGAACAACAATGTCGCAAAATGCAGCGGATAGAGCCGGGCGATGCGCTTTCTCACGAAACCAGAGTAGCTTGCGAGATTACGGATGCGCCCTTGGTAGATCATCGCGATCACGATGCCTGAGATGACAAAAAATAGATCGACGGCTAACTGAAGTCCGCCGGCCTCCAAATGGAGATATTGGAAATAATGATCGGCGACGATCATTGCGCTGGCAATGAATCGAAGTCCCTCGAGGCTCGCAAGCGATCGGTCTTCCAGCGAATTGTCCACGTAGTCCGCTCCTTGGGCTCGATCTCCGACAAGCCTCAGGCTCTGTTGCCGACGGTCGCCTGTTACAAATCTGCTGATCATGTTAGAATATGATGTGGGGCGTGGCGAAGGCGGCACGCTGCAACAGGCGAGATGAGCAGGAACCGCGCAGCTTGCACAACTTCTCGGCGGCAGGAACCGTACTCCCGAGCGCGAATGAGCGTGTCGAACCAAGTAAGCGTGCTGAATTAAGAGGCGGCAAGATCAGTGTTCACTGAAACCCTTGCGACTGACGGTTCAAATTTTGGCGAGCGATCGCATAGCTGGTGGCCATTCTCGCTCGTCGCCGCAGCGCTATCGTTCAATTTTGCTCTCTGCTTTGTGAACACGAATATTTCGGCCGTGTCCAACCTTCACGTCATCGGATGCGAATTAGTAATCCTCACGCTGACCTTCCTGACGGCCTATTCCTCGGCGTCCCTGACAGGGATGTATTTTTTGGTTGTGCTGATCCTCTATGTGACGTTCCTTGCCTTCATGCGGGGAATTAACTCGCTTGGCGGGGCTGATATCAAGATCGTCAGGGATTTTCTTATTCCCGTCGCATTTTTCTGGCTCGGAAAGAGAATTTCGCTGACGGATGCGGATCGCATCGTGCGGTGGTCGGTGGGTGTGATTTTGGGTGTCGGCCTGTTCGAGTATTTCTTTCTTGATCTATTCCTAAAGTATTTTGACATAATCGGTTTTTATATTGCGCGCGGCACCACCGCCGATACCGAGGCCGCTCGGCTCTCGTCGGGCGGCCTCATGGTCAGCGGAATGCGCCCCGAGAGCCAGGGACGCGAGTTGTTGCCGTGGCTGCTGGGGCCACACCGAGTGTCCTCGATATTTCTGGAACCATCCAGTCTTGGAAACTTTGGGATCATTGTCACGTTGTGGGCGGTGATGCGCTCCAAGATTGATGGCAGGCCCTGGTGGGGGCTATTCCTCCTCGGGCTGTTTTGCATTGTCCTGGCTGATACGCGCTTTGCCGCGATTTTTCTGGCTCTCGGAATTTTGATTTTGCTCCTGCCGCCGAGCTTGGGTACCGCTGTCACGGCGGCATTGCCTTTCACGGCGGTGCTGGTGCTGCTGCTCGTTGTGACGCCGGCCGATTTGTCGTCGAATGATACGCAGGGCCGTCTCGCTTATTCGGCTTTCGTGCTGAGTGAGTTCAACATCTCGAACTGGATTGGCCTTGCCGATTCTCCGTTGCAGACATTCGATGCCGGCTACGCGTACCTTTTCTCAGGCGTTGGGGTTCTCGGGGCGCTGGCTCTATGGTGTTGCTTCATGTCGTTGAATGGAAACAGCCCCTACTTTTATGCGCTGAGAAACGCGGCCGGAGCTTACCTGACGAGCTTGTTTCTCATCTCCCAGTCGCAAATGACGATCAAGACGGCCGCGTTGCTCTGGCTTCTGCTGGGAGCAATGTCGGCATTCGAAATCTCGAGCGAAGCGAAGCAATATCCAAACGGAGTGCCTGCCGGGGGAGAATATTTTGGGCGCCGGGGTCATTCGGTCAGCGCCTAGTCAGCCCGCAATGCTGTTGTCGCCTAGAGGTCACGCGTAATGCTTCGATACCTGCTCAAGCGCGCTCTACATCCCGGAAAATTTCAAAAGATATTCGTCGAGCGGCTGACGGAGCCGCTTCATTTGAACATGCTTTCTGTTCTTGTCGCGATATTCGGCCCGTTTCGAACCAAGGTGGCTTTTGATCTCGTCATCAGGCAGCAATATGCGTTCCCGATCCTGTTTGCCGCGGATCTGGCGGCGCGACACGGGATCCGTACCGTAACCCTCCTGGAATTCGGCGTCGCCAGCGGCGCGGGTCTTCTCAACATGTGCGAAATTGCCCGCGCTGCGACAAAAGCGACGGGCGTGGAGTTTCGGGTGTTCGGCTTCGACACCGGAAAGGGCATGCCGCCCGCGAGGGACTATCGTGACTTGCCCGAGGTCTTTCAGGAAGGCGACTTTCCGATGAACGTGGAGTCGTTGTCAAAATCCCTGCCACAGTTCGCCGAACTGGTCATCGGCGACATCTCCGAAACGGTTCCGTCGTTCCTTTCCCAATTGTCCGCGGATGCGCCGATCGGATTCATCTCGGTTGATGTTGATTACTACTCGTCTGCCGAACGGGTTCTGAAAATACTAACCGGCTCCTCGGATTTGTACTTGCCGATCGTTGCCACCTATCTGGATGATATCGGGGTCCCCGGCTCCAATCCCTGGACGGGCGAACTTTTGGCAGTTCGGGAGTTCAACGACGCAAACAAACTGCGGAAAATAGCCCCTTTCACGCTCCTGCGTTCGCAACGAATCTTCAAGAATACCCAATGGATCGATCGCATGTTTGCCGCACATATTCACGATCATCGATTCAGATCTCCGGCAGTGAAGCGTCCCTCTCAATACGTGCTGCCGAATGAGTTTCTCGCGTAGCCGGCGTGCCGCGGTTACGCGGCGCGGCTAGCAGAGCTGAAGGACCGAGCAATGATGCACAACAAGAACTATGCCGCGGCGCTCGCGATTCTCGTGCTGCTGCCATTGTTTTGTCAGCGTGCTACCGCCCAGCAGGTGGCCAAACCCCTTCCGCTGGTCGGTGTGAACTTTGCCGGCGCGGCCTTCGGAGCGGAGAAAATACCGGGTCGAGTTGGCTGGGATTATTTCTATCCGAATGTCAGCGCCATTGGCTACTTCGCGGGTAAAGGGGCAAATGTCATTCGGCTGTGTGTGTTGTGGGAGCGGCTTCAACCCCGGTTAGGGTCGGATCTGAATGAGCCCGAGATGAAACAAGTCGACGATGTCATTGCGAACGCTCACAGCACGGGCGTTCGTGTCTTGCTCGATATCCACAATTATGCGGCGTTCGCAGGTAACAAGATCGGAACTGACAAAGTCTCGGTTCAGGACTTTGCAGATCTTTGGAGACGGATTGCTGCAAGGTACCGAGGCGATCACAGCGTCATATTTGGTTTGATGAACGAGCCGGTCAAGATGTCCACGGAAACCTGGTTGGATGCGGCAAATGCCGCGATTAAGGAAATACGAACGGCCGGCGCCGACAATATGGTCATGGTCCCCGGCAACGGGTGGTCTTCCGCGCGCGATTGGTTCGGCTCTTCCTATGGCGCGCCAAACGCGAAGGTCATGCAAGGGACGAGCGACCCGCAAAATAACTTCATCTACGAGGTTCATCAGTATTTCGACCCAGGCGCTTCCGGAACTCATGCCAACTGCACCGATGCTGCCTCCGCGACTGCCGCCATTGCTCCATTCACCGAATGGGCGCGAGCGAATGGCCACAAGGCTTTTCTCGGCGAGTTTGGCGTCGGCGCCGACGCCAATTGCCTGGACGCACTCCTGCGGGTGTTGCAATTCATGCAAGACAATCGAGACGTCTGGATCGGGTGGACTTATTGGGCTGCGGGGCCCTGGTCGAAGGACTATTTCACGAATATCGAACCCGACGGCGGGTCCGATCGCCCGCAAATGGCGGTTCTGGAAAGATTCTTGGGCCATGGGATGGGTCAATCAAATTGATAGTGCGAGAGCTTGCTTCGTGATCGCACTGTCGCGATGAGGGGAGGGGAGAAATGGTGAGCAAATCCAGATGTCTTCGACAGCCCCTGAAGCGCGGACCGTCACAATCTCGCTGGTGCTATGCACGCTCGGTAACCGGCGCCAGCAGCTGGAGAGATTGTTGGAGTCACTTGAAAACCAGGAATTCAACTCGTTTGAGGTTGTTCTCGTAGATCAAAATCCGCCCGGGCATCTCGATGAAATTCTTCGCGCGAGGGGCGCCGGACTTGCGCTCAAACATGTCCGATCCGGCCGAGGCTTGTCGATCGCCCGCAATAATGGCCTGCTTCATGCGACGGGCGAGCTGGTCGGTTTTCCGGATGACGATTGCTGGTACTTGCCCAGTACCCTCGGACAGGTTGCGACATTTTTTCGTCTGAACTCCGAGATCGATATCCTGCTGGGCAGAACGATCGATCGGTTTGGGTTGCCGTCGCTCAACCCGCTGAGAGAGACAAGTGGTACCGTCGACAAGAGCAATGTCTGGACATCGGGCAATTCAAACACGCTGTTTGTCCGCAAAAATGCCATACCGATCCGCGGCGGATTTGATGAACAAATTGGCGTGGGAGCGTCGAGTCGCTTTCAGTCGGGAGAAGAGACCGATTTCATACTTGGCTTGATGAGAAATGGCGCACGCGCGGTCTACATCAGCGATCTGAAGGTCGGTCACGACCAGGTCGAAAATGCGAGCATGAAGCGAACACTAAAACGTGCGTGGTCGTATTCGCAGGGCTTCGGTTATGTCCTGAAAAAGCACAATTTCGGTGTGACCTATCTTGCCTATCGCTTGGGACGTTCCATTGCCAGTGCAGCCTTGGCCGTCCTCCGCTTGCATCCAGTTCATGGACTCACGCGACTGTTGTGGGGGGTCGGAACACTGGTCGGATATGTTGCGGCAAAGCCCAAGGGACAAGCAAAATGCGTTGGTATGGTCCAGCAATAGCCGTGGTCACTTTGCTGTGTTCGAGCGCCCTGTTCGCGCAAGGGTTCGCCAGCAGTGATGTTGCGGACCGAAAGCATCTTGATCCTGCCGGCAAGCCATGCCTCGAGACGAGCGGCAGCGCAATTCCGCTCGCCTCCAATCCGAGGATACAGAGCCATCTGGTCAGTCTCAGCAATCACTGCATCGATTTGATCAGAGCGAAGATCTGCTATTACAAAACGGATGACTGCACTGACGTCGAAGTGCCTGGTCGTTCGCGCAAAGAGCAGGCGCTTGGCGTGTTCCCTGAACTGCAGCTGTTCAAATACCAGGTCAAAGAACAATTTTTAGGCAGCAGGTAAGTTTTCGGCTTGGCAGTTAAGGAACCTAGGAGTGAACCGGACATTGTTGTGCCCGAGCAGGAGATTCTGCGGACGGCGGTGGGATATCAAAAATGAGGTCAGACGGCATGTGTTTTGCGTATCATGACGCTAGGGCTCGGAGCCTTGTGCGCAATCGAACACGCGACTTCTTTTGAGAGCACCGATCGCCCGCGATGCTGCAAGTTCCTCGTGCCAGGCCGCTAGCTGAATTCAAGGTCTCCCGGTCGACTGCAACGTCGCCTGCCGATCTCATTGCCTCGTTCGTCAGCCTTGCGCGCCGGCGACTAGGCATTCTCATTCTGATCTTCTGCGTAAGCCTGCTTTGCGGCGTCGTCTATCTCTACGTCGCTCCGCCAAAATTCATGGCGCGGGCCGAACTGCTTATCGACACCAAAAAGGCTCAACCGTTTCCGCAGCAGCAGTCGTCGGCGGCGGAGCTTGCGATCGACTCCGCCGCCGTCGATAGTCAGATTCAGGTGCTGAAATCGGAGAGTGTGGAGTCGGCCGTCATCAAAGACCTGAATTTGACCAATGACCCCGAATTTATCGGACCCAAGCCCGGCATGGTTGGGACGATTCTTGGGTATCTGCGCTCCAATGGCGGTCCTCCGTCGGAGTTTGAACTTCAACAAAGGGCCCATAACGCTTTCGAGAGAGGGCTTATCGCGCGGCGGATCGGAACAACCTATGTCATTGAAGTTGGATTCCTCTCGCCCAATCCGGAGCGCGCTGCCCAAATCGCGAACGCGACGGCAGACGCCTACATTGTAGACCAACTCGAAGCCAAATACGAAGCGACGCGCCGGGCGAGCACTTGGCTTCAGGAAAGAATCCAGGAACTGCGTCAGGAAGCTTCGACCGCCGAAAAGGCAGTGCTGGATTTCAAGAAGGCGAACAATATCGTCGATACAGGCGGTCGACTGATCGGCGAACAGCAGCTTGCGGAATTGAACAGCCAACTCGTTCTCGCCCGTGCGAACACGGCCGAGGCGCACGCGCGTCTCAATCGGATCGCCGAGATTACCAAGAGGGATGTTTCTGATATCGACAATATCTTGCGTTCGCCCGACCCCGCCGTCGCAGACGCATTGCACAACGACGTCATCAACAAGCTGCGAAGCGAGTTTCTGGATCTGGCGAACAAGGAAGAGGTCTATTCGGCCCGGCTGGGTCGCAATCATCTTCTAGTCGTCAATCTTCGCAATCAGATGTTCGAGATCCGTCGTTCGATTATGGATGAATTGAAGCGGATCGCCGAGACCTTCAAAAGTGACAACGAGATCGCGATCGCGCGCGAGCAGAGTATCGAAAAGAGTCTTGCCGAGGCTGTGTCGCAAAATCAGGCGACGAATCAGTCGCAGATTAAATTGAAGGACCTTGACAGCAACGCGCAAACCTTTCGCGCATTGCACGACACTTTTGTGCAACGTTATATGGAATCGTTGCAACAGCAGTCGTTTCCCTTCACGGAAGCGCGCGTAATCACGCATGCGGTCAAGCCGCTGGCCAAGAGTCAGCCAAGCTCCGTGTTGGTCATGGCCGCGGCCTCCGTGGGAGGGCTTCTGCTGGCATTCGGCGTCGCTGTACTTATCGATATTTCGGAACGCGGGTTTCGGACAAGCGAACAGGTCGAACAAGAGTTGGGCGCGAGCTGCTTAGCGATCATTCCTGCCATCCGGGTCGAACCCGGAACTTCGTCAAGGACTCCTGCTCCAAAGGACAACGACGGCCGTTCTTCGCGACGGACCGAACCAGCGGGAGTTATGGGGACTGTCATTTCCAATCCATTTTCGCGGTTTGCTGAAGCGTTCCGGAGCATCAAGGTCGGTATTGACCTGCTTTCTCTTGCCAAGCCGAACAAGGCCATCGGGATCACATCCACGCATCCCGGTGAAGGGAAGTCGACTGTCGTTGCCAACTTGGCTCGCCTGGTTTCGCATGCCGGCGGGAGAGCGATCCTGCTTGATTGCGATCTGCGTAATCCGTCGTTGTCGCGTGCGCTCGCGCCAGGAGCGGAATTTGGACTGCTCGATGTGGTGTCGGGGAGAGTTTCGTTCAAAGACGTGGTGTTGAAGGATGCCGCGACCTCTCTGTCGTTTGTTCCGATGGTTGCCAAGACGCGCTTGTCCCATACAAATGAGATACTGGCCTCTCCGACCATGAAGAAGCTGATGGACTCGCTGCGCGAGGTCTATGATTACGTTTTCATTGACCTGCCGCCACTTGTCCCCGTCGTTGATGTTCGCTCGACAAATCAACTGGTGGATTCCTATCTCCTGGTCGTTGAATGGGGGCGAACCAGTGTCGACGCCGTGGAGCGTGCTTTGGGATCTGCTCCATTGGTCTACGAGAATCTGATGGGAGTTGTACTCAACAAAGCCGATTTGGAGGCGATGCGTCATTACTCTCGCGGCGCGGACGATAGCCATAAGAGCCAATATCTTGAGCGCTACGGGCTGGAAGATTGAACTGGCGGTCAGACTCCTCGGTGCTCGCGAGGCGTTGTATCCCGGTGCGTAGCTTGCCGATAACCTAAGAGCGCGCCGCGATTTGCCGAGTCGTTGTTCGCACCGGATCGCTGGAGCCGACGGGACGCGCTTGCTAAGGCAACCAGCCGAGGAGAGACCAGGCCGCTCGCCCTATCAAGTAGAGCCAGCCGAAGCTCGCAACGATCGCCGCGGCAGCCCATCCGGCGACAAGCGGCGTCAGCAACTTCCGCGTTCCACCTTTGGGCCTTTCGGTGTCGAGATTGGGAGAGTTTGGCAGCAGGGAAGGCGACATGAAGATCTCAGTCGTTTCGATTGGTCGTCGTGGTTCTTGCCGGCAAATCCAAACGACCGTCCTTATACAAAAGCGCGGCTATAACGCCTTGCAGGTAAGCAAGTTCCTCCGGCCCCAACGAAAACCGAGCCGTGCATGAGCGTGTGGCAATCGCGACACCCCGGCGACCGCGTACAGCGTCACGCTGAACACGAAAACCCGCGACCAGGATTTCAAGCGTGGCGATCAAGTAGTAACATCGTATTTCATGACGCCGGACTGGCCGATCACGAACAGCGGCTGGAAATTCCTGACAGAGCCATCCTCGACCATCGCCATGCGCTGGTTGTCGAGCATCCACCAATGGCCGTCGAGCCGCACCGCGGCAACAGCATGGCTCTCGCCGGAAAGGGTGTTGCGCATAACGACGATGCGCAAATCGTTCGGCGCGATGCCGGCCA
>Ga0210384_10008959_pt1 | contig 10386 bp, 10 predicted proteins | sample IncBWH2MmetaG_FD_160574 | JGI IMG/M metagenome (GOLD analysis project Ga0210384, IMG submission 160574) | Forest soil microbial communities from Barre Woods Harvard Forest LTER site, Petersham, Massachusetts, United States - Inc-BW-H-2-M | ecosystem: Environmental > Terrestrial > Soil >...
CTTGGGCTATGAATGCGCCAAGTACGTCCCAGGCGAGCGTGCGTTCCATGTCTTTCTGCGCAAAGCCGCGTGACGCTCGAGCGCGGACTTTGACGCATACATTGTCGTGCGGGCCGCTTCGTGAACTCCTTGTCGCCCGAGGATGTGGGGCGCAAGATCAAGTGACGTGACATGCAGCGGTGGTGTCCATGGCTCTGCGTTACAAGATCCTCGGCGTTACCCTGATCGTATTGGCAGCCCTGGTGTTGTCGGGCGCGCTCGTGCTGAGTCACGACTCGGCTTGCGGCCCTTCACCGGTCCCAGCCAACAAGACGACCCTGATGAAGGCCATCGTCTATCGTTGCTATGGCTCGCCCGATGTCCTGCGGTTCGAGGACATCGAGAAGCCGACTCCGAAGGACAATCAGGTTCTGGTCAAGGTTCACGCGGCCTCTGTCAATCCGCTCGACTGGCACTACATGAGGGGCACGCCGTACCTCGTGCGCCTGGACAGCGGTGCGGGCAAACCCACGGACCCGCGGCTGGGCGTTGATTTTGCCGGGACAGTGGAAGCGGTCGGGAGCAACGTCAAGCTGTTCAAGCCCGGTGATGAGGTGTTCGGAGGCGCAGGCGGGGCCTTCGCCGAGTACGTGACGGTGCGCGCGGATCGCGGGATCGTCCTGAAACCGTCCAACATGACGTTTGAGCAGGCGGCCGCCGTACCGATCGCGGGAATCACCGCCCTGCAGGCGCTTCGCGACAAGGGACAGATTCAGCCCGGCCAGCGCGTCCTGATCAACGGCGCGTCGGGAGGGGTGGGCACGTTCGCGGTGCAGATCGCCAAGGCACTCGGCGCCGACGTGACCGGCGTATGCAGTACGCGAAATGTAGACATGGTTCGATCACTCGGTGCAGATCACGTCATCGATTACACCAAGGAGGATTTCACCCAGGGCGCGCAACGTTACGATCTGATCGTGGACACCGTGGGGAGTCATTCGTTGCTGCAATACCGCCGCGCCTTAACTCCCAAGGGCGTCCTCGTCATAGTAGGAGGACCCAGCACCGGTCAATGGATCGGCTTCCTCATCACTCCGATCAAGGCGCTCATGCTGTCACCGTTCGTGAGCCAGGAGCTGCGCCCGTTTCTGGCCGAAATGAACAAGGAGGGGCTGACCACCCTGAGCGATCTCATGCAGGCGGGGAAAGCGACGCCGGTCATCGACCGGCGTTACAAGTTGAGCGAGGTTGCGGCGGCGATCCGCTATCTCGAGGAAGGACATGCCCGCGGCAAGGTCGTCATCACGGTCGAGCAGACCAGTGGGAGCTGACCGCGCGTGGCATACAACCTTGCTCCAAAGCGCGTGCAGCTCCTCATGAGTCCTACGCATAAGGCAGTGTCCATGTCGCGCGTATTGGCCGTAACGCTTTTGACCCTCGCGGGCGTCGTACATGCCAGTGACAGGGTGCCGATCGAGGAGGCAAGAATCGAGTACCTGATCGCGGTCATTGGCTCACTGCCGGGAGGGCAGTTCATTCGCAACGGGAAGGCCTACGACGCTAAAGCCGCGGTCAATCACCTGCGCTTCAAGTTACGCTACGCCGGCTCCAGCGTCAGAACTGCCGAGGACTTCATCCGCTATTGCGCGACGCAGTCGTCCATGTCCGGAGAGCCCTATCAAATTCGCTTTCCCGACGGTCATAGTGTCACGTCAGCGGTATTCCTCCGGCAAAAGCTGGTGGAATTTGACCGGCAAAACCCGCGCGGCGGCTGAGCTGCAGCGATGATCCTGACAGGCTGAGTGCATGAGTGACAGGACCGCATCATCGCGCTACACAGGCAGTTGCCTGTGTGGCGCAGTTCAATACGAGCTCACCGCCGAGCTGGGCCCCATCGAAGTGTGTTATTGCCTGATGTGCCGCAAGGCTTCAGGCGGGCCGCTCGCGACCAATGCCTCGATTGCTGCCGCCGACTTTCACTTGATCGCCGGGGCAGAGGTTCTGGTCGGCTATGAATCGTCGCCGGGAGAGAAGCGGCACTTCTGCGGTCGCTGCGGCTCGCCCCTCTACAGTCAGCGAGCGGATCTGCCGGACGCCATTCGCATACGCGTGGGCGCGATCAACGAGCCCCTCAACGTATGTCCGGCGGGGAGTTATTACACCGCTTCCAAATGCAACTGGTGGGAGATTCACGACGCGCTCCCACGCTTTGAGAGCGAGTAACTGCCGATTGCAATGGGGATTTCGGCGTGGCTTCTGCGATGCTATTCCGCTTCGGCCTTGATCGGCCGGCTCATGAGAGCCCGCACCGCCTCCTTCGCCGGCAGCTTCTCGTACAGCACGCGGTACACCATGGCGCACAACGGCATCTCCACCGCCGCGCGCGCGGCGACGCCGTGAATGGCGCGCGCCGCAGCGTAGCCCTCCACCGCCTGGCCGATCTCCGCCAACGCCCCTTCGGGGCTGCGGCCCGCGGCGAGCAGCAGCCCGAAGCGCCGGTTGCGCGACTGATCGTCGGTGCAGCTGAGCACCAGGTCGCCGAGCCCGGCGAGGCCCATGAAGGTGCCGGCCTGCGCGCCGAGCGCGATGCCGAGCCGCGTCATCTCCTTGAGTCCCCGGGTGATGAGCGCGACACGCGTGTTGGCGCCGAAGCCCAGTCCGTCGGACAGCCCCGCTCCCACCGCCAGCGCATTCTTTACCGCGCCGCCGATCTCCACACCCATGATGTCGCTGGAGCTGTAGGCGCGAAAATTCGCCGATGACAGCTGGCGCGCGAGCGCGTGCGCATATCCCTCCTCCGGAGAGGCAACAGTCATGGCCGTGGGGAGTCCCGCCCCGACCTCGCGCGCAAACGTCGGGCCCGAGAGGACCGCGATGCGGCGCTTCGCGCCGAGCACCTCGCGCGCCACCTGGTGCGGCAGCTTCAGGCTCGCCTGCTCGAAACCCTTGGTCGCCCACGCCACGTGCATGGCCGGCGCGAGGAGCGGCGCCAGAGCGGTGAGGAGCGCGCGAAACGCCTGGCTCGGCACGACGACCAGCACGTCGCGGGCGCCAGCCAGCGCTGCAGGGAGCTCCGGCTCGACGTGCAGCGAGTCGGGGAAGCGAATGCCCTCGAGGTAGCGCGCGTTACAGCGGCTGGAAGCCATGAGGGCGAGCCGCTCGCCATCGCGTCCCCACAGCTTCACCGGACGCCCACCGCGCGCGAACTGAATAGCGAGCGCAGTTCCCCAGGAGCCCGCGCCGAGCACGGCCACCGGCACCTCGCTGGGGGAACGTGCGGTCATGACCTCACACGCGCAGCCGCCGGCACGGGTTCGCGCCGCCTCAGTTGGTCATGCCCGCCTGCGGCTGCGCCTGGTTCGCCGCGTACAGCGCATCGAAATTCACCGGCGGTAGCAGAAACTGCGGGAAGCCGCCCTGGCTCACCAGCTGCGATATCGCGCAGCGGGCGTAGGGAAACAGCACTCCGGGACAGACGGTGCTGACCGCACGCTTGAGATCCGCTTCGCCGAGGTTGCGGATGACGAACAGCCCCGCCTGCTTCACCTCGACCAGGAAGATCGTCACCTCGCCGAGCTTGGCGGACACGGTCACCGTCAGCACGACCTCGCGCACGTCAGGTCCGAGGGCGGTGGAACCGGTCTGCAGATCGAGGTTGATCTGCGGATTCCAGCTGCCGTCGACGCGCGGCCCGTTGGGCGACTCGTACGAGCAGTCCTTCAGGTACACGTTCTGCAGCGAGAGCACCATGCCTGTTTCGTCCGCCATTGCGGGGGCCGGTGCGGCGCCGCCCGTTTCGTTTTCCATATTTCTCACAGCTCCGGTTATTTCAACATGAGGTCCAGGCGACCGGCGGCATCGAGCGCCTCCAGCTCCTCGGACCCGCCCACGTGGCTCTCGCCGATGAAAATCTGCGGCACGCTGCGGCGGCCGCTGCGCGCCAGCATTTCGCTGCGCGCGCCGGGCACCGCCTCGATGTCGATCTCCTCGACGGCGACGCCCTTGCTCTCCAGCAGGCTGCGCGCTCGCGCGCAGTACGGGCACCAACCCGTCACATACATGAGCACCCTCGGCACGCTCAGCGCAGCGGACACCACTCAGCCTCAAGCGCGCGTGAGCGGCAGATTATCCGCGCGCCAGGCCGCCAGTCCGCCGCGCAGCGCGAAGACACGCGTGAAGCCCTGGGCCGCGAGCTGGCGCACCGCCGCGGCGCCCAGCGAGCCGCTGTCGTCATACACCACGACCGTCTTTTCCTTATGCTTCCTCAGCGTGTCACCGGCCTTCAAGATCTCATCGCTGCGCATCTGCCGCGCTCCAGCGAGGTGCCCGGCCTGGTACTGCTCCGGCGGCCGCAGGTCGAGCAGCAGCGCCCCCTGGTTCATCAGACGGATCATCTCCTGGGACGACACCGAGATCAGGCTTTCCGAGCGCGTGCGCATCTCGTATACAACGATGACGGCCACCAGCACGGCGGTCGCGGTGGCGAGCCAGGGGTGATGGCTGATGTACTCCAGGACACGGTCCATGAAACGGCGTAAGTTTCCGGGCGCTCAAAAGGGCGCGCATTATAGCGCCCCTATGCCATCGGGCACGCCGGGGTGCCGTCCCCCGGGGTTAGCTTGCGCCTGACGCCGCGCCTGCCGCCGCTACGGCGGGCCGCCGCCGTGCTCCTCGTCCTGTTGCATGCGACGTGGGCGGCGCAAGCCGCGGAGCACCCGGAAGCGGATGCCCGTAAGGCGGAAGAGCAGCTGCAGGCGGTCAAATCCGAGATCGAGCGCGTCACGCGGGAGGTGAGCGCCGAGCAGGTAGAGCGCGACCGCCTGACGCGCGAGCTGCGCACCGCGGAACTCTCGGTGGGCAGGCTACGCGACATGCTGAGCGATCTGCGCCGTGAGCGGGCCGAAGGAGCGGCGCGCCGCGCCGCGCTCAACGGCGAGAAACGCACGCGCGAGGCTCAGCTCGATCAGAACCGAGATGCACTCGCCGGGCAGTTGCGCGCCGCCTACCTGATCGGGCGCCAGGAGCCGCTCAAGCTCCTCCTCAACCAGCAGGATCCGGCCCGCGCTGGCCGCATGTTCGTCTACTACAGTTACTTCGGGCACGCGCGTGCCGGGCAGATCCATCTCATTGCCGATGACGTCGAGCGGCTGAGCCAGCTCGAGAGCGAGCTGGAAGCCGAGGACGAGAAGCTCGCCGAGCTCGAGAAGCGACAGCGCGCCCAGTTGAACGAGCTCGAACAGGCGCGCGCGCGGCGTGGCGCGGTGCTCGCGAACCTCGAGGCGCGCTCGCACAGTCGCACGCAGAACCTCGAGCGGCTGCGCAGCCAGCAGGCCGTCCTCGAGAAGCTGCTGCGCGAGTTGCGCACCGCCATGGAGCGCTTCCCGGTCGAGGGTAACGATGCCTTCACGCGCCTGCGCGGCAAGCTGGCCTGGCCGGTGAGCGGGCATCTGCTGGCACGCTTCGGGGACGCGCGCGCCGGCGGGGTGCACTGGGATGGCGTGCTGGTCGCAACCGAGCGCGGGGCGCCGGTGAAGGCTGTGTGCCAGGGGCGGGTGATCTACGCCGACTGGCTGCCCGGGCTCGGGCTCCTCACCATCGTGGACCACGGCGACGGATACCTGAGCCTGTACGGCCACAACGAGCGCCTCTACAAGGCAGTCGGCGAGCAGGTCGCCACCGGCGACACGATCGCCGCAGCCGGCGACAGCGGGGGGAGCCCTCGCCCGGAGCTGTATTTCGAGATCCGCAAGGGCGGCAAGCCGGTTGACCCCCGCCCCTGGTTCAAGGCCGCGGCCCCTTAGGCGGCGCCGGATCTGCACCCGCTCACTGCCAGGGGCGCCCCGAGGCGGGCGCCCCTGAAGGGGGGCGTTTCCCTCCTTCCGGGGGGCGATGCCCGGGGGCGATGTGATTGGGCTCAATGTTTTCGCCTGGGTGCGCGCCCGTGCGCGGATTCGCCAACTCGCGCAAGGATCTGCGACACGATTCGCGCAATGGTGCGCAGTGCCAGCAGTTAACGGTTCCCGGCCCGCCATCTGAAGGACCAATGAGCCCGCATCCGGCCAGCGATCACATGCCCGGGCAGCCCGGCACGCGCTTCGAGCCCTACGTGCGGCTGGTGCGCTCGCTCCTGCCGCGCACCTCCTGCGTCGTTATGTTCGGTCCCGCGGGCGACCTGCAGTGGTCGACCGACCCTACCACCGGCCCGGACCTCACGAATGTCATCGAGGATGCGCTGCTTGCAGCGCGTTCCGATCCCGCCAGCGCCGGGCAGCTGCGCGTGCTCGACGGAAATGTCCCGGTCTACCTGTGCGCGCTGCGCGATGAGGCGCGGCAACTGATCGCGCTGCTCGCCATCGCCTGCCGCGCGAACGAGGGTCAGGACAAGAAGAACCACGATTTCGCTTTTGCCAGCACGCTCATCGCTCCGGCGATCGAGTGCCTGCGGCGCGAGCTCATCACCCGCTCCACCATCGACGAGCTGAGCGAGACCGTCGGTGGGCTCGACAAGGACCTGAACCTGCTCCTGGCCCACGGCACCGCCGAGCAGTTCCCCGCCGGCGCCGACGGCTCTAACGAGCTGCAGCAGCTGCTGCAGCAGACCATCGAGCACCTGTTGGCCCGCACCGGCGCACTGCTGGTTCCCGAAAAGAGCGTCATGCTGGTGCGCTCGGCGGCGGGCGCGCCCCCGGATACCCAGTTCATGATGCGCGCGCACCGGCGCCTGCTGACGCTCGCGCAGGGGCAGCGTGAGCCGCTCATTCTCAATGAGACCCTCGTCCCCGACGATCCGGGCTCCTTTCCTTATCGGGTGCTGTGCTGTCCGCTTCGCTCGCGCGCCGGTCGCTCGATCGGCGTGCTTGCGTTGTTGCGCGATCCGGCCGCGGAAGCCTTCAGCGCGCGGGATGCGCACATCGCCGAGATCCTCGCGCGCAAGGCCATCGGCGTCATCGAGAGCAACTACGACGCCCTGAGCGGCCTGTACACGCGCCCGGCGCTCGAGCGGCGCGCGCGCGCGGTGGCCGCGAACCACAAGGGGCCGCAGGCCTGGAGCGCGTTGTACATCAACGTCGACCAGCTGCACATCATCAACGAGAAGTTCGGCATGCACGTGGCAGATGCCCTGCTCGGCCAGCTCGGCGAGCTCATTCGCCAGCGCCTGCCCCCGGGCGCCTTCGGCGCGCGCATCTCCGGCGACCGTTTCGCGGTGATGCTGCCGGCGCAGGTGAGCGATGCGGAGCGTTTCGCGGAGTCGCTGCGCGAGGGAACCGAGCGGCTGGTGTTGAATCAGGGCGAGGGCCATTTGCCGATCTCGATCAGCATCGGCGTCGCGCCGCTCGATGCCGGCCAGCCTGAGCTCTCGCACGCGCTGGCCGCCGCCGAGACCGCCTGCAAGGCGGCCAAGGACCGCGGACGCAACCGCGTCGAGGTGTACGCGGCGAGCGACGTGAGCATCGTGCGGCGCTTCGCGGACATCGGCATCGCCGGGCGACTGCATGAGGCGATCGAATCCGGGCGGCTGCACCTCAACGCGCAGCTGATCCTGCCTTTCGCCCGCGCCGAGAGCGCGCGCCCGCACTACGAGCTGCTACTGCGCATGACCGACGAAGACGGCCGCACCGTGGGCCCCGACAGCTTCCTGTCGGCGGCGATGCGGTATCAGCTGATGCCGGTGATCGACCGCTGGGTGATCAACCACGTCATCGAGACGCTCAAGCCCCGCGCCGCAGTCCTCGCGGGCAAGGCGCTCGGTTTCGCCATCAATTTCTCCGGGCAGTCCTTAAGCGACGATGAAGTCTGTGACATGCTGGTCGAGCGCATCCGTTCGAGCGGCCTCGATCCGGAGCTCTTCTGCATCGAGCTCACCGAGAACGCCACGGTCGCGAACCTCGGACGCGCCGAGGCCCTGATACGGCGCCTGCGGCTGCTGGGGTGTGGCGTGGCGCTCGATGACTTCGGCACGGGACTCTCTTCGCTCGCCTGCCTGCGCCAGCTGCCGGTCAGCATGCTGAAGATCGACGGCAGCTTCGTGCGCGATGTGCTGAAGGATCCGCGCGCGGAGTCCATGGTGCGCGCGATCGCGCAGCTGGCACACAGCATGGGGATCACCACCGTGGCGGAATACATCGAGACCGATGCCATCGGCGCGCGCATCGCCGAGCTCGGCGTCGACTACGGGCAGGGATTTGCGATCGGCAAGCCGATTCCATTGGCAGATCTGCTCATCGAGCTGTCGCTGCCGGCCGCGCCCGCGGAGCCGGCATCCGCCGCAGAGGGCGCGGGGCCTGCCGCGGATGGCGTAGCGAAACGGTATGCGCAGGCGGCGCGCTGAAGAGCTTGCCGGGAACACATGAGAGCGTCCACGATCAGAGTCAAACGTTTAATCTTCCCACCTGCGGCAGCGACCTGCGGCTGGAAGAGGGAGAGGGGGTCTTCGAGCATGTCTATGCGTTCGCGCACGCTGGTCGCCCTGATTGCAGGGGTAGTTCTCGGATTCTGTGGGGCGCTCACCAGCGGCGTGCTCGCCGACCGCTCGAACGACACCGCAAGGCCCGACGCCACACAGGCGGTTCCGCGCGCGGGACTGCCGTGGCAGGAGGCGAGTCTTTTTGCGGAAGTGTACGAGCGCATCAAGCGCGACTACGTGGACCAGGTCGATGATCACGCGCTGATGGAGAAAGCGGTCCGCGGCATGGTCGCTGCGCTCGATCCCCACTCGGCCTACCTCGACAGCGAGGAGTTCGACGAGATCCGCCTCTCCACCATGGGCTCCTACCCCGGTGTCGGTATCGAAGTGATCGCCGAGGACGGAGTGGTGAAGGTCCTGCGGCCGATCGAAGGCTCGCCCGCGCAGCTGGCGGGGCTCCTTCCCGACGACGAGATCGTGAAGATCGACGACGCCGACATCGGCGCGGATCTCGCCGGGGCCATTGCCCGCATGCGCGGCGCCTCCGGCAGCCTCGTCACGCTCACCATCCGTCGCGGAGGCAGATCGGGGCTCCAGCAGTACGCCCTGCGCCGCGCACAGGTCGAAGTGCACAGCGTCTCGCAGCAGAGCCTCGAGCCTGGGTACGGGTACCTGAGGATCAGCAGTTTCAGCGAGACGACGGCCCAGGACGTGAGTCGGGCCATATTGCGCCTAAAGAGAGACAATCCTGGCGGAATTAAGGGTCTTGTGCTCGATTTGAGAAACAATCCAGGGGGTGTACTCGAAGCGGGCGTGGCGGTCGCCGATGATTTTCTAGACTCCGGTGTGATCGTGACCGCCGATGGACGCACCCCCGAGGCGCGCTTTCGCATGGACGCCACTCCGGGCGATCTGATCGGCGGAGCTCCGCTGGTCGTGCTCGTGAACGGCGGGTCCGCTTCAGCCTCGGAGATCGTCGCCGGCGCGCTGAAGGACCACGGCCGGGCGCTGCTCGTGGGGCGCCGCACGTATGGCAAGGGGTCGGTGCAGACGGTCCTGCCGCTTTCCCATGGCGGCGCGGTAAAGCTCACCACGTCGCGCTACTTCACCCCCTCGGGGGCCTCCATACACGGCAAGGGCATTATTCCGGACGTGCTGGAGGATGGGCCGGCGTTCCCTCCCGCGGAACTTCTCACCGCGAAGGGCTCGGCCCCTCTCGCCGCGCGGGATGAGGACGTGCGCGTGGCGCTCGATGCGCTCAAGAGCCGCGCTCGGCCGGCCACCGCGCCCGTGCTCGTCACGCGCGCGCTGGTGCCCTGACCGGCTAGCCCACGACGACATCGGCGAGGGCTCTACGGCGGCGCCCTTAGCGCGCCAGCTGCCTTCCCCGTATCCTCCCGCGCCATGCTGGCGTGGCTCATCGACCTCATTCTGCATCTCGACCGGCACCTGGTGGAGCTGCTCACCCGGTACGAGCTGTGGATCTACCCGATCCTCTTCGCCGTGATCTTCGCGGAGACCGGCTTCGTCGTGACGCCTTTCCTTCCCGGGGATTCGCTGCTGTTCGCAGTGGGGGCACTGGCGGCGGTGGATACGAGCGGCACGCTCAGCGCGCCGCTCGCGAGCGTGACGCTCGCGGCGGCCGCCGTACTCGGCAACACCGTCAATTACAGCATCGGACGCGCCATCGGCCCGCCGGCCTTCAGCGGACGCTACCGGCTGCTGAAAGTGGATTACCTGCGGCGCACCGAGGAGTTCTTCCGCCGCCACGGCGGACTTGCGATCGTGCTCTCGCGCTTCATGCCGATCATCCGTACCTGCGCGCCGTTCGTGGCCGGCGTCGCGCGTATGCCGTACGGGCGCTTCCTCGCCTATAACCTCGCCGGGGGCTGCTCGTGGGTGCTGCTGTTCATCTGGGGCGGCTACCTGTTCGGGAACGTTCCGCTGGTGAAGGAGCACTTCGGGCTGGTGACGCTCGCCATCATCGTGGTGTCGCTGTTGCC
>Ga0210384_10008960_pt1 | contig 10386 bp, 5 predicted proteins | sample IncBWH2MmetaG_FD_160574 | JGI IMG/M metagenome (GOLD analysis project Ga0210384, IMG submission 160574) | Forest soil microbial communities from Barre Woods Harvard Forest LTER site, Petersham, Massachusetts, United States - Inc-BW-H-2-M | ecosystem: Environmental > Terrestrial > Soil >...
CTGGAGCAGAGCGCTGTGGACCCCGGCACGACGGAGTTCGCGACGATGAAGTTCGGCGGCGGAGTCGTCGCCGACGGCTCCAATATAATGTGTGCGCAGCCCCCAACGCTGGCAGGCAATCAGAGCAGTCGCCACTTGGCCGCCGAGCATGATGTGGGCGCCAAGCATTTCCACCTTGGAGCCCAAGGCGGGGAATTGTGCGAGTTGCAGAACCGTGTCGGTGGCGTTCTCGCCGATCCCCAGGATGTCAAAACGTGGCTCGCGCATAAGCTAGTGGTGCAGGGTATCGGAAGAGCAGAGAAATGCAAAGCGCGTTCGGACGATCTCTGGGTCCGATAATATAATTGCGGCCAGGCGCTAGTTAACAGAATCCGGCACCGCGACATTTCGCGAGTCCGTGCGGTTGATGAGGCGCACGTCACGCGTCGTTTGTAGTGGTGCATTATTCCTCCGGTTTTCGGAAGGGAAGAGACGCGTTTTTCTGTGGCGCCTTATGTAAGCATTGCGTGGGGCGAGCGTGTGTGGTAATTAAATTAACTCTGCGTGTGCGCGCGAACCGGACGTAACTCTGCCGAGTGTCCGGCCAGGCGTCGGCGCGCCGACAGCTCATGCCTGCCAGGGAAACGGAAGCCATCATCTTGAAGACCTTTTCGCTGGGAGAGGCCGACCGCCTGGTGAGTTTCTTTGGGCGGACGTCGGGACGGTTGCGCGGTGTGGCTTCCGGCGCGCGGCGGATCAAGAACCGCTATGGTTCGACGCTGGAGATTCTGTCGCACGTTCAGCTGTGGTACATCGAAAAGGAAACACGCGACCTGGTGCGTATTCAGCAGTGCGAACTGCTCGAATCTTTTAACAAGTCGCAGAGCGATTACGAACTGAGTACCGGACTGGCGGTGGCCAGCGAAGTTTCCGAGCAGGTGCTCCCGGAGCATGAAACGGCCGAGTCCATGTTCCGTCTTCTCTTGCTTACGGTACGCGAGATCGATCGCACGGGGAGGTGGCAGTTGCCGCTGAGTTACTTCTCATTTTGGGCCGTGCGACTGGGTGGATGGCTGCCACAGTTCGATCGATGCGCGGCATGCGGCACGCCGTTCGGCTGCCAACCGGCATTCCATGCATCCTGGGAAGCCGGGCTGCTTTGCACGAAGTGCCGGCGCGGCGGAATGAAGCCGCTCGATCTCGAGGCGCGGCAACTCGCCGAGCGATTTGCGGGAACCAAACTCGATAAGCTAGAACCGCTGCCGGCGATAGCCCAGCCTGCGGCGGAACTGCGAGAAGCTTCGCTGAACTGGATCGAGCATCATACGGAGAAGCGGCTAGCTACACGAAGACTTTTGGTGATCACTTGACAGCTAAAGTAAAACTTGAGAAAAAATCAACGGGCCTCACCTTTCAAGATCTAGTTTTGAAACTCTCGCACTTCTGGATGAAGCAGGGATGCGTGCTGCAGCAGCCCTATGACGTTGAAGTGGGCGCCGGCACGATGCATCCAGAAACTTTTCTGCGTGTGCTTGGGCCCGCCGCCTATCGTGTTGCTTACGCGCAGCCTAGCCGTCGGCCCGCCGACGGACGGTATGGCGAGAATCCCAACCGGCTCTACAAGCACACGCAATTTCAAGTCATCCTAAAACCATCTCCAACCGACGTGCAGGATCTTTACCTAGAGAGCCTTGCTGCCATTGGCATCACTTTGAAAGAGCATGATATTCGCTTCGAGGAAGACAACTGGGAATCGCCTACGCTGGGCGCCTGGGGCATCGGCTGGCAAGTGTTGCTGGATGGGCTGGAGATTACGCAGTTCACCTATTTCCAGCAGAGCGGCGGGATCGATCTTGATCCCATCTCCGTGGAGCTGACTTATGGACTCGAGCGCATCTGCGCTTTTCTCCAAGGCGTCGAGAGCGTCTACGATCTCCGATGGTCTCTAGACAAAACGTATGGCCAGATCCGTTTGGCGGAAGAGCGGCAGTTCTCGGAATACAGCTTCAACCGCAGCGACGCCAAAGCGATCCGCGCTGAGTTTGAGCTGCACGAAAAGCAAGCCAAGGAACTGCTCGACGGATTTGCCACGACGGAGGGGAAACTGCAGGCCCGGTATCCGCTTCTACCGGCCTACGACCATTGCCTGAAGTGCTCGAACCTTTTTAATCTGCTGGATGCGCGGGGAGTCATCTCGACAACGGAACGCGCCGCGCTCATGGCGCGAGTTCGTACCGTGGCATGCCGGACGGCCGCAGCCTACCTTGAACAGATCGGCGGGCCCACGATGCGCCGAGAGGTGCGCGGATGAACCGGTCCAAGCCATCCAGGGAAAAGAACGCCGAGCGAAGAGTTGAAGTATTGCTTGAAGTCGGCAGCGAAGAGATTCCCGCAGGCATGTTGCCTAAGGCAGAAGAAGATCTGCGAGCGAATCTGGAAAAACTTTTGGCGGCGGAAAATCTCTCAGACGGTGTGACAGTCGAGACGTTCTGTGCTCCACGCCGGCTGGTCGCCCAAGTACGCGGCCTGCGCGAAAAACAAGCGGACGTGGTGAATGAAGTGACCGGGCCGCCCAAGTCGGTGGCCTACGATGCCTTCGGCGAGCCGACTCGCGCGGCGCTCAGCTTCGCGGAAAAGCAGGGAGTCGCGCTGAAGGACGTGTACATCGTGACGAATCCCAAGGGCGAGTACCTGGCGGCAAAGCAAGTGAAGCGCGGTCGCACGGCGGAGCAGATTCTCGCCGAAATGCTCCCTCGAGTCATTCACGACTTGTCCTGGCCGAGGTCGATGACTTGGACGGGTATGGACGGCGCCCGATTCATTCGGCCGATTCGTTGGATCGTCGCCGTTGTAAACGGCAAGCCGCTGCCGTTTTCTTTCGCGGGTGTCACGGCGGGAGACCTGACCCTCGGCCACCGGTTTCTCGGCAAAGGTGCGCTGCGGGTGAGAGACTTCCGGGACTTCGAGCGGAAGCTGAAAGACAACGGCGTACTTGTTCGTCCCGCAGAGCGGAGAGAGAAGATCTCAAAAGAGCTGGCGGCGCATGCCAAGCGGGGCGGGTATCGAATCCACGAGGATGCGGAACTGCTAAAGCTCGTCACCTACCTCAACGAATGCCCGAGTGTGCTTGAAGGTGATTTCGATCCCTCGTTCCTGGCGTTGCCCGATGAAATCTTGATCACCGTCATGCGCGGACACCAGAAGTATTTCGCCGTCGAGAAGCGCGGCGGGGGAGTCGCGCCGCACTTTCTCGCGGTCATCAATCTTCTGAAAGATCCCAAGGGTTTGGTGCGCGCCGGTCACGAACGCGTGTTGCGCGCCCGCCTGGCAGACGCGCAATTCTTCTGGGAGTCGGACCAGAAATGTCGGCTGGCCGACTATTTGCCGAAACTCGAACGCGTCACCTACGAATCACGGCTCGGCAGTTACCGAGACAAAGTAGAACGCGTGCGTGCCATGGCCCGTTGGCTGTCCGAACAATGGTTCAACAGTGGCCTCATGCAAGCGCATGTCGCCGAAGCCGACCGCGCGGCGGAGCTTTCCAAATGCGACCTCGCCACCGAAATGGTTCGCGAATTCACCGAGCTCCAGGGAATCGTCGGCGGGCTTTACGCGCGCGCGCAAGGCGAACCGGACGACGTTGCCGATGCGATTTACGATCACTATCGTCCCGTGGGGCTTGAAGATCCCATCCCAAGAAACCTCACCGGCTGCGCCGTCGCTCTGGGAGACAAGCTCGATTCCATCGTTGGCTGCTTCGCCGTAGGATTGGTTCCCACGGGCTCCAGTGATCCGTATGCTTTGCGGCGCGCGGCCTTGGGAATCGTGAAGATCATCCTCGAGCGCAAGCTCCCCGTCTCCCTGTCGCTGGCCGTCGGAGCAGCGGCCAAAGCTTTGCTGACAAATGCCCCGAAGCGGGGTGTCACTCCTGAGCAGGAGGCCCAGGCGCTTGAGTTTCTCCTGGACCGGGCAAAGTTTGTCCTTCGCGAGCGCGAGAAGTTCAGTTATGACGAGGTGAACGCCGTCTTCCGCGCCGGAGTCGATGACTTGGTGGATGCGCAAAAGCGCCTGGTCGCATTGAAGGCCATACGCAAATCAAAAAACTTTGAGCCGTTGGCCGTCTCGTTCAAGCGCATCCGGAATATTCTGGAGAAGTCCAATTTCAAGAAAGAAGAGGCGCCGGCGGTCCAACCAGAGCTGTTCGAGAGCAGCGTAGAGCGCGAACTGTTCTCCGCAGTGCGAGCCGCTGCGTCTAAAGTGCAGGCAGAGAAACGTGCAGGAAAATATCAAGAGGCACTTGAAGTTATTGCAGGGCTCCGCAAGGCGGTTGACGACTTTTTTGAGCAGGTCATGGTGATGGCGGAGAAGGAAGCAGTTCGCAAGAACCGCCTTGCACTCCTCTCGGAAATCCTGCGAGAGTTCACGACCATCGCGGATTTCTCGGAATTGGGCGGAGAGGAGCGTAAGTAAGAGCATAAAGTTTTGCTTTACGTTCCGGAGAAGGGCTTCACGTCGGCGTGCCGACCAGGGTGTTTAGATTTGTGCGGCGTTTTCGAGAAGATACTTGCAGCCGGCCGCAAATTTTAACGCAATAAATCCAAGACGAGGCAAACAGTGAAAAAATGGGTCTATTTTTTTGGTGCAGGTAAAGCGGAAGGTGACGCCAGTTGGCGTGACATTCTCGGCGGCAAGGGCGCAGGCCTTGCCGAGATGACGAAAATTGGATTGCCAGTTCCGGCAGGCTTCACCATTTCCACGGAGGCTTGCGACTATTTCTACAAAAATGGGAAGAAGTATCCCGCCGAATTGAAGAGGGAAGTCGCGGCCCACGTGGCGCGTCTCGAGAAGGTGACCGGCAAGAAGCTTGGGGATCCGAAGAATCCTCTGCTCGTCAGCGTACGTTCCGGCTCGGCGCGGTCCATGCCTGGAATGATGGAGACGATCCTTAATCTCGGTTTGAACGATCGGTCCGTTGCCGGTCTAGCTCGCGTCACCAAAAACGAGCGATTCGCATATGACGCCTATCGGCGTTTCGTGCAGATGTATTCAACCGTGGTGATGGAGATGTCCAAGGAAGATCTCGAGCACCGTTTGCGCGGGATGAAAGAGAAGCTGGGTGTTAAAGAAGATACTGCGGTTTCTGCAGGCGGCTGGAAAGAGCTGGTTGCGGAATACAAGGCGCTCTTCCAGCAAAAGACCGGAAAGGATTTTCCGGATGACCCCATCGACCAACTTTGGGGCGCGATCGGCGCGGTGTTCGGCTCGTGGATGGCCGAGAAAGCCGTGACCTATCGCCGCGTGGAAAAGATCACCGGACTTCTCGGCACGGCGGTAAACGTCGTGCAGATGGTCTTCGGTAACACCGGGAACAACTCCGGTACGGGCGTTTGCTTTACGCGCGATCCAAGTTCCGGCGAGAAAGTCTTCTACGGCGACTACCTGGTCAATGCGCAGGGCGAAGACGTGGTGGCGGGAATTCGCACACCCATGCCTTTGCGTGAAATGGCTAAGGTTATGCCCAAGGTTTACGTGCAGCTCGAAAAGGTTCGAGTAAAACTTGAAAAGCATTACCGCGATATGCAGGATATGGAGTTCACCGTCGAAGAGGGCAAACTCTATATGCTGCAGACGCGAACGGGTAAGCGCACGCCCGCGGCCGCTTTCCGCATCGCGGTGGACATGGCCAACGAAAGGCTCATTTCGAAGGAAGAAGCGGTCGGGCGAATCAAACCGGAAGACATTGAGAGACTCTTCTATCCAATCATTGATTCCAAGGTGGACCGCAAGTCCATGGCCGCAAAGATTCTGACCACCGGGATCAACGCAGTGCCCGGAGCGGCGGTGGGCAAAGTCGTATTCTCCGCCGAAGACGCGGAAGCGTGGGCGGCAAAGGGCGAGAAAGTTATTTTGGTCCGTCGCGAAACGAGCCCCGAAGACGTAGGGGGCATGGCCGTTGCCCAGGGCATCCTCACCGCGACGGGCGGTAAGACCAGTCACGCGGCTGTTGTCGCGCGAGGCTGGGGCAAGTGTTGTATCGTGGGGGCCGAGTCTCTAGAAATTAACTACAAAACAGGAACGATGACCGCGAAGGGGAAGTCGGTGAAGCAGGGAGAATGGATCACGCTGGATGGCAGCGAGGGCGTGGTCTACACCGGGGACATGCCGCTGGCAACGCCTGAATTCCCGAAGGCTTACGAAACGCTGATGAAATGGGCCGACGGCATCCGCCGGCTGGGTGTTCGCACTAACGCGGATACTCCGCAGGACGCTCGCAAGGCGCGCGAATTTGGCGCCGCAGGCATTGGGCTGTGCAGAACCGAGCACATGTTCTTCACCGACTTCGAGCAGCCGGAGAAAAGCCACGAGCGGCAGCGCGCCATCCAGGAGATGATCCTGGCAGACAACCGGGAAGACCGCGTCAAAGCGCTCGACAAACTTCTGCCGTTCCAGCGCCGCGACTTCCTCGGGATCTTCAAAGCCATGGACGGCTTTCCGGTGACCATCCGCCTCATTGATCCTCCGCTGCATGAGTTCGTGCCACATGATCGCGCGAAGCAGCAGGAGCTCGCCAAGGAATTGAATATAGATGTAGAGACCGTGGCTCGCCGCGTGGAGCAATTACATGAAGCGAATCCTATGCTTGGGCATCGCGGCTGTCGGCTCTCGATTACCTATCCGGAAATTCTTGAGATGCAGGTGCGCGCGATCATCGAAGCGGCCATCGAATGCCAAAAGCAGGGAATTAAAGTACTACCTGAGATCATGCATCCCTTGACCCTGGATCGCAAAGAGCTGTGGATCCTCGAACAAGCGACGCGCCGTGTGGCCGATGATCTGATTAAGAAGTCCGGAATCAAGCTGCCTTATCTCGTCGGCACGATGATCGAGCTGCCGCGCGCTGCTCTGCTCGCCAAGGAGATCGCGGAAGTCGCGGAATTTTTTTCTTTCGGGACCAACGATCTGACGCAGACCACCATGGGGTTATCGCGCGATGACGCGGGCCGCTTCCTACCCGACTACGTCGACGAGAAGAAGGCCGGCGTGTTTTTGGCCGATCCATTCCAGTCCCTGGACACAAAAGGCGTTGGCATGCTGATGCGGTGGGGAATTGAACGCGGCCGTGAGACCCGGCCCACGTTGAAGGTCGGAATCTGCGGTGAGCACGGCGGCGATGCGGAGAGCGTGAAGTTCTGTCACGCGATTGGCATGGACTACGTTAGTGCTTCGCCGTTCCGCGTTCCCATCGCGCGGCTGGCGGCGGCACAAGCCGTCATTGAAGAAAAACATGAGAAACAGAAGGGGAAGAAAAAGTAGGACGTATTCAGCCAGGAGGTTAAGTTAAACCATTACTGGAAGCCGTCGGCAGGCAGACATCTCAACCGATGCCTGCGTTTCCGGGGGGCTTCTTTCTTTCACGTGGGCATCTTAAAGAAAAAGTAGAGCCCGAGAAAAAGAAAAGTGATGTCCGTGGACCACGCCGCGAGAAATGGCGGCAATTGCCCCACGCCGCCCATCGCTTCCAGCAAGCGCGCCGCTGTCCAGTATACGATTCCAATCGCCACGCCCAGCGCCACTCCTCCAACCGCGCCGCGGGTCCCGACGAGAAGCGCGAAAGGAATCGCCAGCAGCATGCTGATGGGAGCGATGAGCGGAAAGGCCAGCTTGACGTGCCATTGCACCGTCAGGTTGGCGACGTCAAATCCCGCCTTATGCAGCGCCTCGATATAACGCTCGAGGGCTCTCCAACTCATCTGCGTGGCCTGGCGAACCTCGCGATTGAAGTAGCTAGGCGGCTCGGAAAGCTCGGGTAGCGACGTCGCCGGGAATCGCTCATAGCGGACGATGGTGCCCTGGGAGAAATCGCGCACCCAGGCACCTTCTAGGCCCCATACTTTCTGTGACTCCAACCACCGTGCACGCGAAGCAAACACGCGGCGCCGCATCTGAAACGTCGCGGGGTCGAGTTCCACCACGCTGAGTCCCCCAAAAAGGTTCTGCGTCGGATCGAACAGGTCGTAGTTGTAAATCTTCTCGTCATTGCCAAAAATCCATCGCTGCGGATGCGCATAGGTCTGCGCCGGGCGGCCCTTGATCAGGTTGCGCAGCGCGTCCTGCCGCTGGTTGGCGTAGGGAAGGTAGGTTTCGTTCAGCACGATCATGCTGGCAGCCAGCGCCAGGCCGGCGAAAAGCAGCGGGATGGCCAAACGATACAGGCTGATGCCGCTCGCTTTGCATGCGACAATTTCGTTGTTTTTGCTCATCACGCCAAGCGTTACGAGCACGGCGACCAGGGCGCCGAGCGGCGCGAGGTTATAAAGAAGGTACGGCGTCAGGAAGCGGAAATAATCCACGACAATGAGGAATGGCACACGGTGGCGCGCGATGTCATCGAGCAGCTCGAAGAATGTGAACGCCTCAAACAGGAAAATGAAGACGGCCATCAGCAAAGAGAAATGGAAAAGGAAGCGTCGCAAGAGATAGATATCCATCAACCGCGGGAAGCTGCCGCTCGATTGCACGCCGTTCTCGTGTGGCTCGAACAGGCCGTTGGGAATGCGGGTCACGGCCATGGCTGCCGCGCGTGCACGCGCTTTCCGCCGGCGAAGCAGCCTGGCCCAACTCCGGAACCGGACCGCGGGATTCATCCACCCGCCCTCGCCGCGGAATTGTTCCATGCGGGGCAGCAGCGCAAATCCCAGAACCGCCAGCAGGATATTTGCGCCCCAGATTCCCATGGCCGGTGACACCTCGCCCTGGCGTGCGAGACCCGCGCCAATCACGGTAAGCAGGTAATAGGAGGCGATTATAATGATTGCAAGCAATGAGCCGGCAGCCCGTCCGCCTCGGCGAGGTTGCGCCCCCAGCGGCACGGCGACGAGGGCAAACACCAGACACGCCACAGGAAACGCCAGCCGCCGGTGCAACTCCACGCGGGCCTCGCGCCAGCCGGCGTCGCTGGCATCAACCAGCTCTCGCAGCGAGCGTTCCGGATTGCTTAGCTGCCGGGGCTGCGCCGGCACCAGACCATTTACTTCAATTGGGATATCGCTCTGGCCAAACGCCGTCACGGAATAGCGGTCGGGATCTTCCCGCGAGAATTCGTGTGTGGTACCGCCTTTTAAGTGAAGCTCCAGCTTGCCCTCTTTGGGCTCGGCAATTACAATCGCATTCTCCGCCAGGGTGAGTTGCGAGCCGTTCTCTCCTCCGGCCTCAGCGAGAAACACGCCGTGCCATTGGGTGCCGCTGGCAGACACGTCGTTGATGTAGAGGACCAGTTTGGGGAATCGTTCGTCGAACACCCGGGGCTGTACGGCAAAAGAAATCTGTGACGCCACCAGTTCGGTCTCGAGAGTGCGGTATTTGTGAAAGGCCAGCGGGCCAAGCCACGCCGTCATCCCTAGCGTGACGAGCGCGCCGGCCACGGCCAGAACGCCCACCGGCAGAAGAATCCGCCGGCGGCCAATACCGAGCGCTGTAAGGGCAATGATTTCGCTGTCCGCGGACATGCGGCCTAGCCCGAGCAGTACGCCGATCAGCACGGCCATGGGGAGCGTAAACGTCAAGACGGCAGGAAAAATGCACAGAAAAAGCTCGAAGATCTGCGCCCCTGAGCCGGTATGACGTACAAACAGCTCCATCAATTGAACAAGCTTGGGCACGAAGAAAACGAACGTAAATACGGCGATTCCGAGGAGTGCGTGACGAAAGACTTCACGAACGATATAACGGTCCAGGATGCGCATGGCGCGAACCGTGAGTGTAACACGGCCTCGCCATGGGAACGGGAAAGAGAGTCGCGATGAATCGCGTGCATCTGGTGCTCTTGTGGCACATGCACCAGCCGCAGTACCGGGACCCAGAAACTGGCCGCTACGTACTGGCGTGGACGCGCCTGCATGCCCTCAAGGATTATTGGGGCATGGTCTCCATGCTGAAGGAGTTCCCCAAGTTTCACGCCACTTTCAATGTCGTGCCTTCCCTCGGTATGCAGCTCGAGGAATACGCCAGCGGGGAATTTAACGAGCCGTGGTTTTCCTTGGCGTTTAAGTCAGCCGAGGAGCTAACGCGAGAAGACAAAGTGGAGATCCTGGCTCGCGCCTTTCAAGTCAATCATGAGCGGCTGATGTCGCGATGGCCTCGTCTTGTCGAGCTGTATGAATGGTCGCAGCCCGCCGGCGGCGCCCAGGCGCAAGTCTCCTTTACCCAGCGTGACTGGCGCGACCTACAATTGCTCTCACAATTGGTTTGGATGGAGGAAACCTGGTTCGAGAAAGATTCGGTAGTCAGCCGTCTCGCGAGCAAAGGAAAAGAGTTCACGGAAAAAGACAAAGACGCTCTGAAGGCCAAGCAGTTGGAACTGCTCGGTTTGGTTTTGCCCGAATATCGCCGAGCGGCGCAGACCGGCCA
>Ga0210384_10008962_pt1 | contig 10383 bp, 10 predicted proteins | sample IncBWH2MmetaG_FD_160574 | JGI IMG/M metagenome (GOLD analysis project Ga0210384, IMG submission 160574) | Forest soil microbial communities from Barre Woods Harvard Forest LTER site, Petersham, Massachusetts, United States - Inc-BW-H-2-M | ecosystem: Environmental > Terrestrial > Soil >...
GCAGCGTGTCGAGCACGCCGGGATAGAGCGCGAGGGTCCGGCGCCGCATCGTGCGGTAGGCCTCGATGGCGGAGGCGTAGCGGGCGGGCAGCTCCTCCGGCGGGTGACGGGCGCGGAGTGACGGCAGCTCCTGGATCGCGAAGGCGTACTCGGTGGTGCCGTGGCGCTGGTGGATGGCGAAGAGCTCGTCCTCGAGCTGCTCGCGCGGCACCCCGCTGTCCGCGACGAGCCGATCGAGCATCGCCCCGAACGCGGCGGACCACATCTCGAGCCAGTCGAAGAGGGTGTTGTCCATGTCCGTGACGAGGACGGTCGCGGCGCGACGACCGGGCCCGGCGGCCATCAGTCCCTGGCGGCCATCAGTCGTAGATGCCGGCGATGTGCCAGGCCGAGCCGTCGTGGGCGAGGCGGCAGAGGGTGCCGTCGGCCAGCTCCACGTCCCACTCGTCCTGGAGCCACGGCTGCTGAGTCCACCATTCGCCGGAGGAGCGCCACGGCCCCACGCCGGCGACGATGCGTCCGGCGAGACGGCTCGAGCGCATCGCCACCGGGCGCCCGGACGCGAGGGTGACCGCGGCGGGAGCTGGTGGGCGGAGGCGGCGGAGGGCGAGGACCGGGGCGTTGCCGGAGCCCCTCGCCTCTGAGCCCCTCACCTCTGAGCCCCTCACCCGGCCCTCTCCCCTCCGGGGAGAGGGAGAGGCATAGGCGCCCAGGCCCACGGCGTCGGGGCGATGGCTGTCGAGCAGCGCCGGGGCGCCTATGCGGTCCGAGCCCACCAGCGCGACCAGGCGGTTCATGGTGGCCGCGAGGAACCGTGGGCTCGGACGTGACGGATCGGTGAGCGACTCCTGGGCCGGCGCGGCGCGAGTGGGGCGGGCGCGCAGGGTGAGCCCTTCGACGATGCCGCGCGGAGGCCGCGCCTCGAGCGCGAGCCGCAGCAGGCCCGTCACCGCGGTGGCCTCGGTCAGCGGCACCGCGGGGGTGAGCGCGCCCTCGTGAGCGCGACCGCCCGCGAGCCGGCAGATCCACTCGAACCCGTCGGCGGCGAGGCCGCGCGCGCCGAGGCGTCCGCAGAGGCGGGCGGCCAGCTCGCCGAGACGCTCCACCACCGGCTCGAGCGTCTCGAGACCCCACTCGCAGTCCACCGACTCCTCGAAGGCCGGCTCCGGCCGCCAGGACGCCAGCGGACGGGGGTCCTCGCCGCGGGCGAGCCGCTGGGCCTGGACTCCCTCGGCGCCCGCGCGCTCGAACAGCCCCGCGGTGGGCAGCGCGGCCAGCTCGCCGAGGGTGCGCAGCCCCCAGCGCGAGAGCCGGGTCGCCAGCGCCTCGGAGAGCGTCAGCAGCGCGAGCGGCGCGGTGGCCAGCGCGGCCGCGTCGCCTCCCGGCTCGACGACCGTGGCGCCCGATCCGAAGCGGGCCGCGGCCAGCGCCCCGATGCGGCTCGCCGCGATACCGACGCGCACCGCGAGCCCGGCCGCGGTGGCGGCCTCCCGGAGCCGGTCGGCCAGCGTCGCGTCGTCGCCGAACAGGCTCCGGAGCCCGGCGGCGTCGAGATAGACACAGCCGCCGCCGGCGTCCTCGACGCGGGGGGAGTGGGCGAGCGCCACCTGGAGGAGCGTGGTATGAGCGGCTGGCTCGTTCGTCATGAGGAGGCAGGCGATACGCATCATTGGCTCAGCGTCCAGTCGAGGGTCCAGCTCCCCTCACCCTGCCCTCTCCCCAGAGGGGAGAGGGGGTGGAGGCGAGAGCGGGAGATGGAGATCTCGGAGCGCAGCCCGGCCAGTCGGGTGAGCGGGCGCAGCCCCATCCACCGAGGAGCCAGGCGACGGGTCGCCAGCACGAGTGATGCGGGGGTGCCCTCGCGGTGCCGCTCGCTGCGCACGATCAGGGTGGTCGGGGTGCCCTCGACCGCACGCTGGAGCCGGATGTACGCCGAGGGGGGAACCGGGCCCAGCTCGTCCAGGTCCAGCACCACCAGGGCGAAGCCCGGACAGCGGGCGAGCAGATCGGCGGCGCTCAGCGCCACCCGCAGGCGCCCGCCGCAGCGGACCCAGAGCAGTGCGGAGAGGTCCGCCCCCGCGGCGGCGGTGGATGCGGGGTCCAGCGCGTCCATGCCGTCGACGAACGCCACCTGGCCGCCCCCCTCACCGCTGCCCGACGTCGTGATCCGGGCGATGAGGGCCAGGAGCAGGCTGCTGGCTCCGGAGGACCGGGGACCGACGATCTCGCTGAGCCGGCCCGGGGGAAACATGCCGAGCAGGCTGTCGATCCCTTCGCGCTCCCACCCTGGCGGAGGTGAGGACTCGATCGGGACGCCCATCGCATCGATTACACGTCACTTGTTTAGTACTATGCAACAACAAAATACAGTAGCGATCGCTGACCGGGGCCACTACATGAAGGGGCAACCGCCTTACCGCGGGCTGAATCGCCCCCGGACCAGCGCCAGGTAGGCCGCCACGTACACCAGCACTCCGCAGAGATAGGCCGCCCACGCCACCGTCCAGATCGGCGCGCCCGCCGCGTACCGGGTGAAGCCCTCGTACGCGAAGATGCTGAGGAAGATGCCGGACGGCGCCATGAGCAGCGCCGCGATGATCCGCAGCGTCGAGCCCCGCGTCACCGCCCAGGGCGCCAGCAGCAGGCCGGCCTGCGAGGCCAGCCCCATCACCCCGAAGATGGCCAGGCTGATCAGGTCGGTGCGCTCGGGCTCGGACATGCGGCCGAAGCCGTACGCGGCGGTGGCGAAGGCGGCGGCGAGCGACAACCCGGTGAGCCAGGTCAGCACGAAGAACACCCTGAGGCCGCCCCCCCGATCAGCCAAGCCAGGGCATCTCGACGCGACGGCGCGCCTCGAAGGCTTCGATGGCCGGCAGGTGCTCGAGCGTCAGCGCCAGCTCGTCCCGACCGGTCAGCAGGCCGTGCTTGCGGAAAGCGTCCACCTCGAACCGGATCGGCGCCCCCGCGGCGCCCACGATCGTCTGCGCCTCCAGGTCCACCGTCAACGTGGTCCCCGGCCGCACGGCGAGCGCGCTCCGGAGGTCCGACGCGATCTCGCCCGGGACCACGATGGCGAGCAGGCCGTTCTTGAAGCAGTTCTCGAAGAAGATGTCGCCGAAGCTGGGCCCGATCACCACCCGGATCCCGTGATCCACGAGGGCCCACACCGCCATCTCGCGCGAGGAGCCGCAGCCGAAGTTCTCCGCCGTCACCAGCATGCGGGCCTCGCGGTATGCGGGGCGATTCAGCACGAAGTCGGCCCGCTCCCCGCCCGTCGCGTCGAAGCGCACGTCGTGGAAGAGCAGCGGTCCCACCCCGCTCTCCCGCGGGCGGCGGAGGAAGCGCGCGGGGATGATGCGGTCGGTGTCGATGTTGGGCAGCTCCATCGGCGCGGCCACCGCGGTCAGGCGCGTGAACGGCTGCATGCGGATGACCGCGCCCCTCAGGCGAGCGTCCGCACATCGGTGAGCCGCCCGGTGATCGCGGCGGCTGCCGCCATCGGGGGGCTCATCAGGTGGGTGCGGGCCCCCTGCCCCTGGCGGCCCTCGAAGTTGCGGTTGGAGGTGCTGGCCACCCGCTCGCCCGCCGCCGCGGTGTCGCCGTTGATGCCCACGCACATCGAGCAGCCGGGCTCGCGCCACTCGAAGCCCGCGTCCGCGAAGACCCGGTGGAGTCCCTCCGCCTCGGCGGCGCGCTTGACCAGCCCCGAGCCCGGCACCACCCACGCGGGCACCGTCGCGCGCCGGCCCCGGGCGATGCCGGCGGCGGCGCGCAGGTCCTCGAGGCGGCTGTTGGTGCACGAGCCGATGAACACGCGGCTCACCGGCGTGCCGGCGAGCGGCGCCCCCGCGGTCAGCCCCATGTAGGCGAGCGCGCGCTCCATGCTCGCCCGGCGCGCCGGGTCGCCGACCGCGGCGGGATCCGGGACGCGCGCGGTGATCGGCAGCGCGTCCTGCGGGCTCGTGCCCCACGTGACGGTGGGCGCCACCTCGGTCGCGTCGAGCGTGACCTCTCGGTCGAAGACCGCGTCCGGGTCCGAGGGCAGCGTTCGCCAGTGGGCGAGGGCCCGATCCCACGCCTCGCCGCGCGGGGCGAAGGGACGGCCCTCGAGGTACGCCCACGTGGTCTCGTCGGGGGCCACCATCCCCGCGCGCGCGCCGGCCTCGATCGACATGTTGCAGACCGTCATGCGCTCCTCCATCGACATCGCGCGGATGGCCGGCCCCGCGTACTCCAGCGCGTGCCCCACCCCGCCGCCCGCCCCGATGCGCGCGACGATCGCGAGGATGACGTCCTTGGCCATCACCCCCTGCGACCGCCCGCCGGTGACGGTGATCCGCATCACCCGCGGCTTCCGCTGCCAGAGGCACTGGGTGGCCAGCACGTGCTCCACCTCGGTGGAGCCGACGCCGAAGGCGAGCGCCCCGAACGCCCCGTGGGTCGCGGTATGCGAGTCGCCGCACACCAGCACGATGCCGGGCTGGGTCACGCCCTGCTCGGGGCCGATCACGTGGACGATGCCCTGCCGCGGCTCGCCGCGCCCGAAGAAGGTGACCCCGAGCCGGCCGGTGTGGCGCGCGAGATCGTCGACCATGCGGCGCACCTCGGGATCGGCGATCGGCTCCGCCCCCGGTCCGGTGGGCACGTAGTGGTCGGCGGTGGCCACGCACGCCTCGGGCCGACGCACCACCCGGCCCTGCTTCTCCAGGCGGGCGAACGCGTGGGTCGCGCCCTCGTGGAGCAGGTGGCGGTCGACGTAGAGCAGGCTCTGGCCGCCCGGCCCCTCCGCCACCACGTGGCGGCTCCAGATCTTCTCGAACATCGTGCGGGACATCAGCGCGCCGCGAACTTCTCCTCGATGCCGTGCCACCAGTCGAAGCCGACGCGGCGGAAGATGTCCATCGGGCTCAGCACCGGGCCAGGCTGCCAGTCGGTGCCGTGCTCCTTCAGGTACGCGAGCGACTTCTCCATCGCGGGCACCGCCGCCGCCATGCACACCGCGGGGAAGATCACCATCTTGAACCCGATGCGCTCGAGCTCGGCCACCTTGATCGCGGGGGTCTTGCCGCCGATGACCATGTTGGCCAGCAGCGGGGCCTTGATCTCGCGGGCCACCCGGCGGATCTCGTCCTCGGTCTGGGGCGCCTCGAAGAAGATGACGTCGGCCCCCGCCGCCGCGTAGCGGTTGCCGCGGTCGATCGCGTCGTCGAGCGAGGTGACCGCGCGGGCGTCGGTGCGGGCGATGATGACGAAGTCGGGATCGGTGCGGTACTCGGAGGCGGCCCGGATCTTGTCGCAGAACTCCTCGGTGGGGATCACCTGCTTGCCCGCGATGTGCCCGCACTTCTTGGGCGCCACCTGGTCCTCGATGTGCAGCCCCGCCACCCCCGCCTTCTCGTACTCGCGCACGGTGCGGACCACGTTGAGCGCGTTGCCGTAGCCGGTGTCCGCGTCCGCGATCACCGGCAGCGAGACCGCGGAGGCGAGGTGCCCCGCGTGATTCGCCATTTCGGTCAGCGTGGCGAGGCCCAGGTCGGGCTGCCCCAGGTGCGAGGCGGCGGTCCCTGCCCCGGTCATGTAGACGGCCTGGAAGCCCGCCGCCTCGATCAGCCGCGCGGAGAAGCCGTCGTAAGCGCCGGGCGCGACGATGATGCCGGGGGCCTGGAGCATCTGGCGCAAGCGCGTTGTGGCTCGCATGTCGGAAAACCTTTCCCGGGCGCTCGGCCCGACGGGGAGAGCGTGGCGATCTGAGGCTCGGCGGGGCGATTGTGGGCCCCCCCCGACCGCCTTGTCAAATGCACGGATCGCGGGGTGGCTACGAGACAATGAGCGACGCGGGTGACGCCACCCCCCATCCCATTCAAGCGAGGCCTCCACATGCTGCCGCGCCGAACGATCGTCTACTTCGTGATGATGATGCCCGGCCTGCTTCTCGCGCCCGCCGGCCCGGTGGCGGGCGACGAGGTCCAGTTCCTCAACGGCGACCGCCTCTCCGGCAAGATCGTCACCGCAACCGGCGGCAAGCTCACGATCAAGACCGAGGCCGCCGGCGACGTGGTCGTCGATCTCACCAAGGTGAAGACCTTCTCCACCGACGCGCCGGTCCAGGTCGGCGTCAAGGAGCAGCCACCCGTCGCCACCGGCGTGGCCGCCGGCCCGGACCGGTACGTGCAGAGCGCGCCGGCGGGCGCGCCGCCCGCGCCCCTGCCCATCGCGGACATCACCGTGATCAACCCGCCGCCACCGGCCTGGACCGGCTCGATCTCGGTGAACGGCCTGGTCACCACCGGCAACTCGGAGACCGAGCAGTTCGGGGCGCGCGCCGCGCTCTCGAAGCGCTGGCCGGACGACCGCCTCACCTTCAGCGCCGAGTACTCGTTCGGCCGGCAGGAGGATCCGGACACCCACCTCAAGAGCACCACGATCGACTACGCGATGGGCCTCGCCAAGTACGATCACTTCTTCACCAAGAAGTTCTACGGCTACCTCGCGGTCAAGGCCGAGCGGGACGGGGTGGCCGAGCTCGAGCTGCGGCTGGCGCCCGGCGCGGGCGTCGGCTACCAGTGGTTCGAGGGGCCGCGGTTCAACCTCTCGACCGAGGTCGGCCTGGCGTGGGTGTACGAGAACTTCAAGCGGACCGGCACCAAGGAGTTCTTCGGGCCGCGCCTCGCCTACTCCATCGACGGCAAGCCGATCGAGTCGCTCCCGCTCCTCCTCTACCACAAGCTCGAGTACCTGCCGAGCTTCGAGGATTTCAGCGGGGATTTCCTCCTCAACATCGACACCGGGGCCCGCCTCACGGTCTGGAAGGGGCTCTTCGCCGAGCTGCGGCACGAGTACCGCTACGACTCGACGCCGGCCCCCGGGAGAAGCCGGACCGACCAGCGCTTCATCCTCGGGGCGGGCTGGGGCTTCTAGGCGCACGCGCACGCGATCCGGCCCCTGTTGTACAATCCGCAGGACCGTTACCCGGATCGGAGCCAAGCCATGCCGTTCGCCGACGTCGGCGGGATCAAGCTGTTCTACGAGGAGACGGGCGAGGGCGCGCCCCTGATCTTCGTCCACGAGTTCGCGGGCGACTACCAGAGCTGGCACCTGCAGGTGCGGTTCTTCGCCCGCCGCTACCGCACCATCGCCTACAACGCGCGGGGCTATCCGCCCTCCGACGTGCCCGACGCGGCCGCGGCCTACTCGCAGGAGCGCGCCGCCGACGACATCCTGGGAATCCTCGATCACCTGAAGATTCCCAAGGCCCACATCTGCGGCCTCTCGATGGGCGGCTACGCGGTGCTGCACTTCGGGCTCCGCCATCCCGGCCGGGCCCTCTCGCTGACGGTGGCGGGCGCGGGCTACGGCAGCGTGCCCACCGAGCGCGAGCGCTTCCGGAAGGACGTGGAGGAGACGGCGCGCCGCTTCGAGACCGACGGCATGGTGGGGGTGGCCGGCTTCTACACCAAGGGCCCCACCCGCGTGCAGTTCATGGACAAGGACCCGAAGGGTTGGCAGGAGTTCTACGACCAGTTCGCGGCCCAGTCCGCGAAGGGCCACGCGCTCACGATGCGAGGGGTGCAGATGTCACGACCGTCCATCTTCGACCTCGAGGCGGCGATGAGCCGTTTGGAAGTCCCGACCCTGATCATGACTGGCGACGAGGACGATCCGTGCCTCGAGCCCGCCATCTTCATGAAGCGCAAGATTCGCTCGTCCGGCCTCGTGGTCATCCCCAAGGCCGGGCACACCATCAATCTCGAGGACCCGGACCTCTTCAACCGCGCGCTGCTCGACTTCCTCACCGCGGTGGACGCGGGCCGCTGGCCGCTCCGCAATCCCCAGTCGCAGACCGGCTCCGCGATCATGCCAGCCACCGGAGGCTCCCGATGACCCTGCCGCTCGCCCCCTACACCGTGATCGATCTGACCCGCGCCCGCTCGGGCCCCACCTGCGTCCGCCAGCTCGCCGACATGGGCGCGAGCGTGGTGCAGATCTCGGCGCGCGAGGACGTGGAGGGCGACTTCCCGCGGCGCGGCTTCGACTCCCAGAACCTCCACCGCAACAAGCGCTCGCTCACCCTCGACCTCAAGTCGCCGCGCGGCATCGAGATCATCCACCGGCTCGTCAAGAGGTCGGACGTCGTGGTGGAGAACTTCCGCCCCGACGTGAAGACGCGCCTCGGCATCGACTACGAGACCCTCTCCCGCATCAACCCGCGCCTGATCTACGGCAGCATCTCCGGCTTCGGCCAGGACGGACCGTACCGCGATCGCCCGGGCTACGACCAGATCGCCCAGGGCATGGGCGGGCTCATGTCGATCACCGGCCTGCCCGGCCAGGGCCCGGTGCGCGTGGGCATCCCGGTGGCCGACCTCACCGCCGGGATCTTCCTGGCCCAGGGCATCCTGGTCGCGCTGCTCGAGCGCGAGCGCTCCGGCAAGGGCCAGTGGGTGCACACCTCGCTGCTCCAGGCGATGGTCACCATGCTCGACTTCCAGGCCGCGCGCTGGCTCATCGGCCACGAGATCCCGCCTCAGGCCGGCAACGACCATCCCACCGCGATCCCCACCGGCGTGTTCAAGACCGCGGACGGGCACCTCAACATCGCGGCCTCCGGTCAGCACATGTTCCGGCGCCTCTGCGAGGCCCTCGGCACCGAGCCGCTGCTCGACGACCCGCGCTTCCGCACCGCCCCCGACCGCTCCAAGAACCGCAAGGCCCTCGCGGTGGAGCTGGAGAAGGGATTCGCCAAGCGCACGACCCAGGAGTGGGTCGAGGTGCTCAACGCCAAGGGCGTGCCGTCGGGCCCGATCCTCGACGTCAAGCAGGTCTACGAGAACGAGCAGATCCGTCATCTGAAGATGGCGGTGCCGGTGAAGCACCCGGCGCTGGGCGAGGTCCTCGTGCAGGCGCCCCCGGTCACGCTCTCGCGCACCCCGGGAGCGATCCGCACCCACGCCCCCGACACCGGCGAGCACAACGACCAGATCCTGGCCGAGCTCGGGTACTCCCCGGCCGACACCGACACCCTGCGCAACGACAAGGTCATCTAGCCGGGGTCAGGTCTTACATTCCGACATTTGCCGCAGTGCGATGTCGGAATGTAAGACCTGACCCCATCGGAGAGTGACGTGAGAGAGAACGCGCTGAAGAGGATCTGGGCGAAGGGCGAGGCGGTGGTGAACGGGTGGCTGTCCATCCCGAGCGGCTTCTCGGCCGAGGTGATGGCGCACCAGGGCTTCGACTCGCTCACGATCGACATGCAGCACGGCGTCGTCGACTACCAGGTGGCGGTGAGCATGCTCCAGGGCATCTCGACGCTGGGCGTGGTGCCGCTGGCCCGGGTGCCGTGGAACGACCCCGCGCGGCTCATGAAGATCCTCGATGCGGGCGCCTACGGGGTCATCTGCCCCATGATCAACACCGCGCAGGAGGCGGAGGCGATGGTGCGGGCGTGCAAGTACCCGCCGCGCGGCTACCGCAGCTGGGGCCCGGTGCGCGCCTCCCTCTACGCCGGCAGCGACTACGGCGACCACGCCAACGTCGAGACCATCGTGATGCCGATGATCGAGACCGCGGAAGCCCTCAAGAACCTCGACGAGATCCTGAGCGTCGACGGCGTCGACGCCATCTACGTGGGCCCGTCCGACCTGAGCCTGGCCATGGGCCTCAAGCCCCGCCTCGACCAGACCGACCCGCCGGTCGTGGAGGCCCAGCAGAAGATCGCGGCGGCGTGCCGCCGCCACAACGTGGTCGCGGGCATCCACAACGCGACCGCGACCTACGCCCTCAAGATGATCGCGGAGGGCTACCAGTTCGTGACCCTCGCGAGCGACAGCCGACACATGGCGGCCAAGGCCGCCGAGGAAGTCGGCATCGTGCGCAAGACCGGCACCAAGACCGGGAAGCTGCCGGCCTACTAGTGCCGGTGCGGCTGGACGGCGCGCTGCTCGACCGGGCGCGTGCCAACCTCGCGGCCTTCGAGCGGCTCGCCCTGCCCGACGACGGGCGCCGGCGGGCCGCGGTCGCCCTGGTCCTGCTGCCCGACGCGGAGGGGCGGCCCTGCTTTCTCATCACCCGCCGCGCCGCGACCCTGCGGCGCCACACCGGCCAGTGGGCGCTGCCCGGCGGCCGGGTCGACCCGGGCGAGACCGCGGAGCGCGCGGCCCTGCGCGAGCTGCAGGAGGAGGTCGGCCTCTCCCTCGACGAGAGCACGCTACTCGGCGGGCTCGACGACTACGGCACCCGCTCCGGCTACATCATCACCCCGGTGGTGGTGTGGGCCGAGCCCGAGCACGAGCTAGTGCCCAATCCGGCGGAGGTGGCCAAGATCTTCCGGGTGCCGCTCGACGACCTCGAGGGCCCGGACGTGCCGCGACTGATCCGCATCCC
>Ga0210384_10008963_pt1 | contig 10383 bp, 10 predicted proteins | sample IncBWH2MmetaG_FD_160574 | JGI IMG/M metagenome (GOLD analysis project Ga0210384, IMG submission 160574) | Forest soil microbial communities from Barre Woods Harvard Forest LTER site, Petersham, Massachusetts, United States - Inc-BW-H-2-M | ecosystem: Environmental > Terrestrial > Soil >...
AATCGAAGCGCCCCACGACGTCTTCCAGGAAGGCGAATTGAACTACATCACCGGGGTCGGAAAGTTGAAAGGGCGGCTTGTGATCTTGCTCGACTTGAACAAGATCCTGCAGCGCGGAGAGCTGCGCCGTCTGGATGATTTTGCCGAATCCGCCGCCGTCCCTGCCGGCAGCGCCGCACGAGATTTCTAGGCCGAGTTTGGGAGCGACTACGTCGAGGGACGAATGTCCACACTGACAACTCAAGTTGAACTCACAGATCCCGAATTGAAGCTCTTGCAGACCCTGGTCTATCAGGAATGCGGCATGTTTTTCGACGAGCGCCGCACTCATTTCCTTCGCGACCGCTTGCAGCGCCGCTTGAAAGCCTGCCAGATGGACTCTTTTTACAGTTATTACCGCCTGCTCACCAGCCGCGAGGGCAAGCAGGAACTCATTGCCCTGCTCGAAAATCTCACCGTCAACGAAACCAGTTTTTTTCGCATTCGCCCGCAACTCGATCTGTTTCAGAAACATGTCTTGGAGGAAATACTGAAGCGCAAGCAGGAACGTCGCGATTGGACCCTGCGCATCTGGAGCGCGGGTTGCTCCACCGGCCCGGAACCCTACACCATCGCCATTCTCGTCTGCGATGCGCTTGCTTACTATTACTTGCGCAATCCACTTCCCTTTGATATGCCCACGCCCAAGCCGCTCATTCCGCCGCCGTGGAAAGTGGAAATCATCGCATCCGACATCAACTACTCAGCGCTGCTTACTGCCCAGCAGGGAACCTACACGGAATCGCAGATGGAACCCGTCGATTACACCTGCCGGCTGCGCTACTTCGATAAGGTCGGGGACAAGTACACCGTCAAGGCCGCGCTGAAGAGCCTGGTCCAATTCGATTTTCACAATCTGAAGACCGAATATTTGCCCCAGCGCAACGACGCCATCTTCTGCCGCAACGTAATGATTTATTTCGATGAAGCCGAGCAGAAACGCCTGATCGAAAAGTTTTACCGTTGCTTGAACCCGGATGGCTATCTTTTCGTCGGCCACGCCGAGAGCCTGTTTGGCCTTACGACGAAATTCCACATGATCCATCAGAACAATGCCACGGTGTATCAGCGCGTCGAGGGAGCCCAGTGACATTTTTCCCAGACGAACGCGCATCGGAGCTCCGCGATCTCTTTTTTGAGAGCGCTCAGGAGATTCTCCAGGCCATGAATGAGGCCGGCCTGGCGCTCGAAGCGCGTCCCGGCGACCAGGAGAGCCTTCGCCGTGTTCGGCGCGCAGTGCATACGCTCAAGGGCGATTCTGCAGCCTGTGGTTTTCGCGGCCTCAGTGAACTTGCGCACGAGCTCGAGGACGTGTTGACGCCGGAACTGGCCAAAGAAAATGCCGGCCTGATTCCCGAAGTGGTTCTCACGGCCGCGGATACTTTTCACGAGATGCTTGCCGCCTACCGCAATAATTTGCAGCCTCCCGATGGCGGCGCTCTTCGCGACCACATTCAAAGATTGCTGCACAAGCCCGCAGCCCCTGCACAGAAATCCGCGCGCGCAGCAAGTTTTGAATGGACCGAATATGAGCGCCTGATGATCGCCGAATCTTTCCGGCGCTCCGAAACAGTCCACCAGGTTGCTCTGCATCTCGATCCGGAAGCGCTCTTGCCCGCGGCTGCCTTTGAACTGGTTCGCAAGGCCCTGGAAAGTGCCGGAAAGATTCTCGCGCTTCACCCGGAAACTGGCGCGCAACTGGAGCAGGCCGGTGTGATTGAAGCTGCCCTCTCCAGCGCAAAGTCCGCAGACTGGATTCGAAAGCGCTGCCAGGTCCCTTCGGTGGTCACGAAAATCATCGTGGAAAAAGCACCGGAGCAGCAGCCGGTCCCGCCGCGCGACTTGCTCGATATTCTTCTCGAGTCGGAAGCCGCCGCAGTTTCAGCGGGAATCGCCGCCGGACCGCCGGAAACAATTGCAAGTCAGGGTGATGACTCGCACAGTGGCACCCAGCCCGGCGGGCTCGCGCAAGCTTCGGAAAACTCCTTGCGGGTGGAGGCTGCCCGTATTGATACGGTGATGAATCTCGTAGGTGAATTGATCATCGGAAAATCCATGCTGCAGCGAACGATCGTGGAATTCGAGCAGCGCTTCGCGAAAGATCCGCTGCGCGGAAAATTTTCCGACGCGCTTGCCTTTCAATCACGCGTGCTCGGTGAACTCCAAAAATCCGTGATGAAGATTCGCATGGTTCCGGTCGAGCAACTGTTTCGTCGTTTTCCCCGGTTGGTGCGCGATGTCGGTAAGCAGCTCGGTAAGGACGTTGGCCTCGAGCTCGCCGGCCAGAACACCGATCTCGACAAGAGCATCCTCGATGCGCTGGCTGAGCCGCTCGCCCATATCGTTCGAAATGCGGCCGGCCATGGAATCGAATCAACTGCCGAGAGGCAGGCTGCGGGCAAATCGCCTCGCGGCATGATTCGCTTAAACGCTTTTCACGAAGGCGATCAGGTGGTGATCGAAGTTTCCGACGACGGCCGCGGTCTGGATCGCGAAAAAATTGTCCAGCGTACTCTCGAGCGTGGAATTCTTACGGCCGAAGAAACATCCCGCCTGAGCGATCCCGAAGTTTTCCGCCTGATTTTCACGCCGGGATTTAGCACCGCCGATCAAGTCACGGAGATATCCGGCCGCGGAGTCGGGCTCGATGTCGTTCAGAACGCACTTGATGGCCTGAAAGGCTCGATTGAACTCCAAAGCGCGCCCGGTACGGGAACAAAGTTTCGCCTGCTCGTTCCACTCACTTTGGCAAGCATTCAGGCATTATTGTTCCGGGTCGGCGGTCGTCTGTACGCCGTTCCTCTGGCTTCCGTAGTCGAAATTACCCGCGTTACTGAAGCGGACGTTCATCGCATGGATGACCACGAAATCTTCCAGTTGCGCGAACAGGTTCTTACGCTCGTGCGCCTCAATCGCCTGGTCAATCACTCAAAGGCCGAAAAAGCCGGGCGCACATTTGTGATTGTTATTGGCACAGGCACCCGCCGATTTGGTCTGGCGGTGGACAGTTTAATGGGCGAGCAGGAGTTGGTTATCAAAGCGCTCGAAGACGCTTTGGTCGCCTCCCCGCTTGTTAGCGGCGCTTCGATTCTTGGCGACGGCACCGTCGTTCTGATCTTGAATATTCCCGCCGTGCTCTCGCATCTCTCCCGGATCCCGGCGGTGGGGGCCACGGCATGAGCGAAAAACTTCGCGTCCTCGTGGTCGATGATTCCGCGCTCATGCGCAAGCTGATTCCCCAGGCTTTGCTGCACGATCCCACCATTGAAGTCGTCGGCACCGCAATGGATGGCGCCATCGGCCTGAAGAAAATCGAAGAGCTGCACCCCGACGTGGTCACGCTCGACCTCGACATGCCGCGCATGGATGGGATCGAGATGTTGCGCCAGATCACGCGCAAGCATCGCGTGCCGGTAATCGTCGTCAGTGGACAAACCACCCAAGGCGCCTCGCTCACATTGAAGGCCCTGGCATTCGGCGCCTTCGATTTCGTCACCAAGCCGCCCGACGCCGCTTCGGGCCGCATCGAGCAAATCGCCGCGGAGCTGGCCGTCAAAATCAAGGTCGCCGCTGCTTCGGGCGCGCCGAAAATGATCATCACTGTGCCGGCCTCCAAGCGTAAGGAGCCGCGGCGCACCACCATGCCTCAGTGGCCTTCGCGCATCGTTGCCATTGGAATTTCCACCGGCGGTCCGAATGCGCTCCAGTACCTTTTCTCGCAGCTTCCTGAGGATTTTCCCGGCTGCCTCCTGGTTGTGCAGCACATGCCGGAGGGTTTTACTGAAATGTTTGCGCGCCGTCTGCACGAATCCTCGCCAATTGAAGTGAAGGAAGCGCAGTCCGGCGATTTGCTCCTGGCAGGGCGAGCTCTGATCTGCCCGGGCAATCGGCATATGAAGGTGCGGCGCATGGCCCACGGGGATATTGCCGTGCTCGTTGACCAGCCCCGCGTAAACGGGCATCGCCCTTCTGTGGATGTCCTGTTTAATTCCGTCGCCCAGGAATTCGGTAGCACTGCGCTTGCCGTCCTGATGACTGGCATGGGCGAAGATGGTGCGGCGGGAATGGGCGCGATCCAGGCTGCGGGTGGAATTACCATTGCCCAGAGCCTCGATACCTGCATCGTGGACAGCATGCCCCGCGCGGCTATCAATCGTGGATTCGTTTCGCGCGTCGTTTCACTTCCAAACTTGGCCAGTATTCTGCAATCGAAGTGCGTTCCGGAGCGGCCATCGGCCGAGCCGGTTGCGGCAGCGTCGCCCATGGACGCTCCCGCCGATCATGGGTCTTCTCGAAGGAGATAGTTATGAAACAGTTCGAAGCATTGACACGAAAAAGCGACCATCAGGCGGTCCGCTATCTGGTTGTGGACGATTCCGTCTTCGCACGCAAGAGTCTGGCGAAGATGATTGAATCGTTCGGCGGCCAGGTGGTTGGCGAAGCCGGCGACGGATGTACCGCCATCACCGAATACGCGCGCACCAAACCTGACATCGTCCTGATGGACATCACCATGCCGCAGATGGAGGGTATCGAGGCGGTGGAGCGCATTGTCCAGGAGCATCCGGAAGCGCGCATCGTGATGGTCTCTTCCGTCGGCTACCAGGACAATATTCTCGCGGCGCTGCAGAAGGGCGCGCGCCATTTCGTCCAGAAGCCGGTGAAACCCGATGCGCTCTACGAAATCATCAGGTACGTGCTGAATGATGATGGAGTCACTGCGCCGGTCGGCGCTGGCGGGGAGAATTCCCGATGAGAATGGATCTGATACAGCCTTTCATCGGCTCGCTCGATGCGGTGCTTGCCGAGATGATGAACGCGCCTGCCCGCATCGTGGATCTGACCATGGAAGCGGAGGGCTATCGCAAGAAAGGCATGGCTGCGTCCGTCGTGTTCCGCGGCCAGATTGAGGGCCGCGTGGTTCTCGACATGGACCCCGGAGCCGCAGCGCAGGTGGCGAGTTTTCTTACTGGCGGCGAAGTGAATCCCAATGAGCCGATGGTTCCTGAAACAGTCTGCGAACTTGCGAACATGGTGATCGGCAACGCCGTCACGCAACTCAATGATCGCGGTTTTCAGTTCAAGGTTTTTCCGCCGGAAATTCTTACCAAGGAACAATGCGAAGCGGCCGGTCAGGATTCGGAAGCTACCATTCTTTGCTTCGAAACAACCAAGGGAAATGTGCACCTCAACATTTCCATGCAATATCACGCGCGAAGAAGCCGCGAACGGTCCGCCGTCAAAGTGGGCTGAAGACCAGCGCTGCTTTGCCCCCGGCGCGATTGCCGGTCACGCGCAGGGCTCATCTTCTTTCTTCAGCGAGCCCGAGGTCCAACCTTGCTGTATTCCGTCCCATGCCGGAACAGTCCTGCCTTGGGCATTTCTTCGGAGTAGATAATCCGCGCGGGAAGAAAAATATTCGCTGCGTCTGGAGAATATGGAACCGCTACCTGGATGAGGCTTTCCGAATCGTAGCGCCGCTTGCTGCGAAAACACATCCCGATCGGCGAAATGTCCTCGCACACCGCCAGTTCATCGTCGGCGCCAGTCTGCCGAACGCATGCGGTAAGCCGTGTCTTTAGCCGCATGCGTGTCCGTTCCCTTTTTTCGCCACCTTCCGGCAATTCGTCTTTCCCATCGTGTCCGCGATGCCCGCGCGCGCGCGCGGCCAATTTTTTCTCGTCTTCGTGCGGCGCCTGCGTCCAGATGCTGGGCACGCCGCAAGACTTGCAATGCCGCGCAATCCCTCGATTGATTTCGAATCCGCGCAAATCGAGCTCGTTCAAATACGCCACCTCGCGCGAACGGCAGTAGCTGCATTCCAGCAGCATCCGCGCCACTGCTTCTTCCGAGCCTGGTAGCGGAGGAAACTCCACTCCCCACAAGTCAATGCTTGCATCCAGGATCTCGATTCCGTAGAGATAACCTTCCTTCTCGCGTCCAAATTGTCCTACCACCCGCACATCGGCTGCGCGATGGGATTCTTTCGCCGCCTGCCTCCGTACATGCACTTGTTGCTCGGCATTCAGTTCCTGGTCGAGTACGATCACCGCACCCCCGCGGCTGATCAGCAACGTGCGCGCGGGAGCTTTGAACTCCTTCCCGAAACTGTCTGTGCCGGAAACTTCCAGCAAGAGCGTAAGCGAGACACGATCCGAGCGTCGCATGGCCGGTGATGCCATTCCCTTCCTCCTAGGATGACCCACTTCCCCCGGATGCCAAGATATCACAGTGTTACCTCGGGTTGTCGCCGACTGGCAATCCCGCGATTTGGAGAGGAGTTTTCTCCGACGCACCACCTGGTAGAATGCTGTAAATAAATGAGTTAAATAGGTATTGCTGGAGTGCTCCTGGCGCGCTATACTTTTTCTGTTCGGAACTAGAAGCAATTTGAGTCCTGAAATCCGATCAACGGAGCGAATCTATGGAATGGGCCACACCGCAACACGAAGTGATTGAACTCAACTGCGAAGTCAGCTCCTACGCGAACGCCGAGCTCTAGTCTCTAGATGCGTATCAAAGTCCTCGGCTCAGCCGCCGGGGGCGGATTCCCCCAATGGAATTGCAGTTGTTCGAACTGCGAGCGCCTGCGAAAAGGTGTCTTCAAGGGTCAAGCTCGCACCCAGGCCCAAGTCGCAATTTCCCCCGGTATATCAAACTGGTTCCTCCTCAACGCTTCGCCGGATTTGCGACAGCAACTTTCCGAAGATCCTGAATTTTCTCCGCGCGAAAAGACACGCAGTACCCCCGTCGCGGCCATTTTCTTGACGAGCGCGGATGTGGATTGCGTCCTCGGCCTGCTCCACCTTCGTGAGTTTCAGCCGTTGCGAATCTATTCAACCTTGTCAGTTCGGCGCGCGCTGATCGAGGAAAACACTCTGTTCCGGATCCTCGAGCGATCAAACCCACCTGTTCGTTGGGAAATTCTCCCCTTCGATCAAATGATTCCCATTTCCGAGCATGCCACGGAAGAAGCAAGCGGTAGCCTGGCTTGTAAGGCGGTATCGCTCGGCGGAAATTTCCCGGATTACGTGAGCGAAAAATTACGACAAACACTGAATAAAGAAGAAGCTGTGATCGGGCTTTACTTCATACAGAATCAGAATCGCTTCTTTTATGCACCTGCGCTTTCCGGGCACGGGGAAAACTGGAAGCGTTGCATTTCGGAAAGCGATCTGGCTCTGCTTGATGGCACCTTTTGGTCAGACGATGAGCTCGTAAAAATTCATGGCAGTGGAAAGACCGCAAGAAACATGGGACACCTGCCGCTTTCAGGGGCCGGAGGACTTCTGGAACAATTGCAGCTCAATGGAAATACGCGGCGCGTTCTCATCCATTTGAACAACACCAACCCGGCGCTCGATCCGGAAAGTTCAGCCCATCGCGCCGTGCGCGAGGCGGGCTGCGAAATCGCGCACGACGGTATGGAGTTTAAACTGTGAGCGAGCTCCAACACGCCGCGCCTCTACCGGAGCCCGAATTTGTTGCGCGATTCCATGCCATCGGCGCTGCACGCTACCACCACAAGCATCCGTTCCACATCCTGATGCACGACGGAAAATTGACGCGCGGACAATTGCAGGCCTGGGCGCTAAATCGGTTTGCATATCAACGCTGCATTCCGGTCAAGGACGCGCTAATCCTTTCACGTAGTGAAGAGCCGGATTTTCGCCGCGCCTGGCGCAAACGAATTCTGGATCACGATGGAAATGGCCAGCAGCCGGGCGGAATCGAGAAATGGCTGCGCCTGGTCGAAGCGACTGGACTCCCACGCGAACTCGCGATTCGCGGCGAAGGAATCCTGCCCGCTACGCGCTATGCTGCCGGAGCTTACGTCGATTTCGTCCGTTCACACACGCTGCTCGAAGCGGTCGCCTCGTCGCTTACCGAGCTTTTCTCACGGACGCTGATCACATTGCGCATCGATCGCTTGCAGCAACATTATCCCTGGCTCGCTAGTGGCCTAGATTATTTTCAGGCGCGCATCACGCAGGCGCCGGAAGACGCGGAGTTCGCGCTGGCCTGGGTGGTAGCACACGCGCGCACGCGCGAGGAGCAGGAATTGGCGCTGGCCGCGCTCAACGCCAAATGCGATATTCTCTGGGCTATGCTCGACGCGGTTTATTTTTCCTACGTCGTGCCGGGCTGGCCGCCACCAGGCGCGTTCCAACCCCTGAAGGAAACCTGATGGCGCCCGAACTAACCAGCCGGCCCCGACTCGCGCCTGGCTGCCGCATGAGTGAAAAGTCGCAGCAGCCCCGCGTGCTGCTGATGCCCGAGCGAGCGCTGCGGCTCAATGGACCGAGCCTTGAAATCGTCGAGCGCTGCGACGGCCGTCATACTGTTCAACAAATTATTGCAGAGTTGCAAAAGCTGTACTCCAAAGCAGACCCTGGAAAAGTGGAGCAGGACATTCTTGGATATCTCAACCTGCTGCGAGAAGAGCGAGCGTTGGATTTCGAATGAGGCTGCGGCAACATTTTCGCGCGCTCAGATTCCGAGGAGAAGATTGACCGAGCTGCCTGGCGCGACCTTGCGCCGTAAGCACACTCCACGATGATGCCCGCTGTTCCAACTCCTCTCGCAATGATCGCCGAACTCACTCATCGGTGCCCGCTTCATTGCGTCTATTGTTCGAACCCGCTGGAGATGACTCGCCGGGAAACCGAACTCTCGACGGCTGCGTGGACCGCTGTTCTGCGGCAGGCAGGAGAGCTGGGAGTCCTGCAAGTTGATTTCACCGGGGGCGAGCCGCTGGCGCGCCGGGACCTCCCGGAACTTGTCCGTGCTGCACGCGGTGCCGGGCTGTATGCAAGCCTGATCACTTCGGGTCTTCCACTTGATGAAGAGCGGCTCGAAGAACTTGTCCGCGCCGGACTCGATCACCTGCAACTGAGTTTTCAGGATGCTCACGAAGAAAGCGCCAACGAATTCGCCGGAGCGCAAGCGCACGCGCAGAAATTGCGAGTGGCGGAATGGGTGAAGCGCCAGCGCATCGCTTTGACGCTCAATTTCGTAATTCACCGGCGGAATCTGGATCAACTGGAAGAAATGCTGGCGCTCACGCAGCAAATTTCTCCTGCCCGCGTGGAGTTTGCGCACGTTCAATATTACGGCTGGGCGTTTGCCAACCGCGATCTTCTTCTGCCGACGCGGCAGCAGCTCGATCGCTCGCTCGAAATTCTCAAGCAAGCGGAAGAAACATTACGCGGGCGAATTCGCGTTGAATATGTGGTGCCGGACTATTACGCGAAATACCCGAAAGCCTGCATGGGCGGCTGGGGGCGCAAAGTGCTGCTGATCACGCCCACCGGCGAAGTGCTTCCATGCCACGCCGCGAAAATCATCCCCGGGCTGAATTTTGAAAATGTGCAATCGCAGCCGCTGCGGAAAATCTGGGAGGAATCCGACGCGTTTCAAAAATTTCGCGGCGAGGCCTGGATGCCTGAGCCTTGCCGCAGTTGCGACCGCCGCGCACAGGATTTCGGCGGCTGCCGCTGTCAGGCTTTAGTCCTCACCGGTAATGCGGCCGCGACGGATCCGGTATGCACGCTTTCTCCCGAACGCAATGTAGTGGATGCCATCCTCACCGAGGTGAACCGGCCGGCGGCCGTTGCAACCCCTACAAAAACTGAATGGCTCTACCGCATAAATCCCTAGACGCCGTCCGCCGTTCAGCGAGCTAATGGGCCGCGATGAGGTCGGGCGGAGGATACTCGGGCAGCTTGGCATTTTTGGCGTCGGTGCGCTTCACTTCGAGCTCATCGAACAAAATCGAGGGCGCGATCACCGTCATGGGAACCTGTGCCTCCCGATTGCTTACCAGGGGGTCGTTGCCGACAGCCACTAAATCGTTGCGCAGGGTGCGAGTATCAAGTTCGTTGAACACGGCGCCGCGGACGAGCTCCTGGTGTCCATCCTTTTCATACACACGATAGAGGAGTCGCGGATCGTATCCGGAAAGCGTGTCCACAAAATAGCCATACGGCTTGCCTTCCTGGCGGCAGATCTCCATTAGTTTTTTCTTCATGTCCTCGGGCGACAGAGCCTGCTTCGATTGCACCAGCAGAACGCCGATGCTGGGAACCGGAGGCTGGCCGGGTCCTGCGCGTCCGTGCCCGTTGGAAGCGGGAAAGTCCCGAATCGGCTCGCGCCCCATCAGATAATTCACCAGCTCACCATTTTGAATCACCGGGACAGTAGCGGCGCGCACGCCTTCATCATCGATTTCGTAACTGCCTACCAAAGTTTTCCCGTTGAAGGTTTTGAGCGTGGGATCATCAATCACAGATACAAAATTGGGAAGCACGCGGCTCTTGTAGCTTGATGCGGAATCACCCTCGG
>Ga0210384_10008964_pt1 | contig 10383 bp, 10 predicted proteins | sample IncBWH2MmetaG_FD_160574 | JGI IMG/M metagenome (GOLD analysis project Ga0210384, IMG submission 160574) | Forest soil microbial communities from Barre Woods Harvard Forest LTER site, Petersham, Massachusetts, United States - Inc-BW-H-2-M | ecosystem: Environmental > Terrestrial > Soil >...
CCAGCGACCAAAACAGGGCCGTAAGGAGCAAAAGGGCGACGTTCTTATTCAAACGCTTTGAAACAAAGCGATGCGTTGTGCCCGCCGAAGCCAAAGGAGTTGTTCATTGCAACTCGTACCTTTTTCTCGCGGGCGACATTTGGCACGTAGTCCAGGTCGCATTCGGGGTCTGGGTTGTCGAGATTGATGGTGGGCGGTACCACTCCATGGTTCATGGCCAGGATACAGACCGCGCTTTCCACTGCTCCGGCGCCGCCAAGCAGATGGCCAATCATCGATTTTGTCGAGCTAACCAAGAGACCGTTCTTAGCATAATCTCCGGCGAACCGTTTAATGGCATTCGTTTCGCAAAGATCGCCGACCGCAGTCGACGTAGCATGAGCATTGATGTATTCGATATCGGTCGGATTGGCGCCGGCTCTTTTAGCGGCGATTTGCATGGCTCGAGCTACCGGGCCCCCATCTGGTTTGGGCGCCGTCATATGATAGGCATCGCAGGTGAGCCCATAACCGGCCAGTTCGCAGTAGATCCGTGCTCCTCTGGCTCGGGCGTGTTCGTACTCCTCGAGTATCAAGACCCCGCCACCTTCGCCCATGACGAAACCATCGCGTTCCCGATCGAATGGGCGCGATGCCCGTTCCGGCTCATCGTTCTTGGTGCTCATGGCCCGCATCGCGCAAAAGCCGCCGACCCCGAGATTGTTGATGACCGCCTCTGTACCCCCGGCCAAGAAAATTTCAGCCTCGTCGTCACGAATCATTCTCCAGGCTTCGCCGATGGCGTTGGCGGAGGTCGCGCAAGCCGTCACAATCGAGTAATTCGGACCTTCAAAGCCGTATTCCATGGCGATCAAACCGCTAGCCATATTCACGATCATCATCGGAACCATGAAGGGAGAGACTCGGGAAGCGCCTTTCTTTAAGAAAACCACATGTTGGGTTTCCAAGGTGGATAGGCCGCCGATGCCGCTTCCGACTAGGACTCCGACTCGGGTACGGTCGACCTGCTCAAGATCGAGGCCGCTGTCTTCAAGGGCTTGCTTTGAGCAGGCTAGAGCAAATTGTGCAAAGCGGTCGGTTCTCCGAACGTCTTTGGGATTCGCCAGATAATTGGCGGCATCGAACTCCGGTATTTCGCCGGCTATCTGACAATCGAAGACGGAGGCGTCGAATAACGAGATCTTACGGATCCCGCTTTTCCCGGCCACCAGGTTTTCCCAAAAGGTTTTAAGATCACTACCGATGGGTGTGATAACTCCCAACCCGGTGACTACAACACGTCGATCGCTCATCGCTTACTGGTAATGGGGTATTTTGCTCTTACGAATTAGGCAACTGAATTCTTACGAATTTCGAGATCCCATGCCGACCATTTGTGCTTGCTGAAACAATTTGCCTTCTGTGCGAATGGACGGAGCAATGATGACCTCGGTTTCCTGAAACTCCCTGAGGTTCGCTGCCCCGACATTCCCCATGCAGGTCGTAATAGCGCCTACTAAATTCTGGCTACCGTCGTCGACCTCGGCCGGTCCAAAAAGGATTTGCCGCAGAGGGCCTGTTGTTCCCACCCGAATGCGCGTACCTCTGGGTAGGTTAGCGTGAGGGGTGGCCATGCCCCAATGATAGCCTTTCCCCGGTGCTTCGATGGCTTTAGCAAAGGCGCTACCGATCATTACGGCATCGGCCCCGCAAGCCAAGGCTTTGCAGACGTCGCCTCCCTTACTCATCCCGCCGTCAGTGATGATCGGGACAAATCGACCGCTCCGCTTCAGATAATAATCTCTGGCTGCTGCGCAATCCACCGTCGCAGTGACTTGAGGGACGCCCAATCCCAAAACTCCGCGTGAAGTGCAAGCTGCTCCCGGACCTACGCCAACCAGAACTCCCGCTACCCCGCACTCCATAATTTCCAGAGTGACTTCGAAGCCGACGGTGTTTCCGACGATAACCGGGCAACGCAAATCTTTGCACAATTTAGCCAGATCCAAGGAACGATACTCGTTGGAGACGTGCCGAACGGTCGATACCGTGCTTTGGACCACAAAAATATCAGCGCCGGCTTCCTGGGCGATCTGTCCGTAACGTTCTGCCTTTTGAGGGATGGAGCTGACTGCTACCAAGACTCCGCCGTCTTTCATCTGTTTGATGCGAGCGGCGATTAGATCCTCTTGGACCGGTTCCTGATAGATCTTCTGCAGGAGAGCAGTAACATGCTCTTTCTCTGCTTCTAATACCTTAAGGAGCACTTCTTCCGGGTTTTTGTAGCGGGTCTGCACTCCCTCTAGGTTAAGAACCGCCAAGCCTCCCAATTTTCCCATTTCGACGGCAAAACGGACGTCAACCACTCCGTCCATAGCGCTGGCCAGAATCGGAATCCCTAGCTTCACCGGGTCGCCAGTCCGAGTCGGGATTTGGAAAGTGATGTCCACCTCGTTCGGGTTGATCGTGACTTGTCCGGGAACCAGCGCAATTTCATCGAAGCCGTAGGTAACGCGGGCTTTTCGATTTCGGCCGATGAACATTGCCATTTGATCAGAGTCCTCCAAAATTTCTTCTCTCATTTAAGCAGCCACATCGCGGGCAACGAGGTAGCGGCTCATTGGTTTTGTCTTCGAAAATAGAGGCACAAATCGTGCACCGGACCGTGTAACGCAAGGCCTGTTTTTTGCGTTTTTGGCTCCGCCAGGAATCAAGCAACCAGAGTCCCCCGATCACAATCACTGCGAGGTAAAGATAGATAAAGATCAGGGTAGGGAGCTCGATACGAATCATGGACAGTGGTAACCGCTTGGTTTGCACCACCGTCCAGCGGACGCGCAGGCGCGTCAACCGCGCAAGGCGCTTCAGCGCTTCGTTCTTGTCGTCGTCCTCGTCCTCGAATGCGGCCACGCGGGGTGGAGTGTTGGAGTACTGAACCAGTTCCGGATTGCATCCCGCATGCGCGGGGTTGAGGAAGCAAAGCCGGTAGAAACGAGGTTGGCATGCGCTGGTTACCGACGGCGAGGCGTGGCAAACCAACACCCTCGAGGACGAGGACGACGACGAATTATCAAGGCCTACCGGTCAGCCGTTCCCCAATGCAACGATACCGTACCCCAGGTCTCGGATCCGGAGGGTTGGAATCTGAGTTGTTTGACGGCTCCCTCGGCCTGGTGATCCAGCTGATCGTTTCCTGAGGTTCGCCAGAGAAAAACATATTCGACATCGCCTTTTTTGCCGACTCCAACGAAGAAAGTAGTCGGCTCGTACAGGCGTTGACTAGCGGGTAATCCCTCAGGCACAACCGGTTGCCTATTCTGCAAGGCCGAACCGAACTGGAAATGGCTGGTAAACCGGACCTTTGCTTCGGTGGACGCCGGCCGAGCTTGCCTCGGGAAAAGGTTGTCGGGTGTAAAAAGCGAGGGAGTGGGAGCCTCCTGCGTGGGAGCAGTATTCTGGCTTCCCCGAACGGCAGGGGTTTCATCGCTGAAAGTCGGGCGATAATCCGGAACCAACTTTGTGACCAGGCTGTCGTCGACCTTCGGAGCGCTGATGGCAGCAGGATCATTCAGCTCCACCCAATCAAGAAGCCGGCGATCCTGGGGATTCTGTGGATTCAGCACCGAGACTTGGGCCGCAGGCGGAGGCAGTGCGCTTGTTGACGGGTAAACAATGTGGAAAATGTAAAGCCCGGCGAAATGTAACCCCAGTGAGACTACGATCAGCCACAGCAGACGGCCGTTCCATCGGGGGCGGTCCCAGTCAAAAATGGAATTATGAGGAACGGTGGCCGTTGGCTTCACTGCGATTTAGGTGAAGTTGCCAGAATCACCGAGTATCCCCGATCGAGACACAGATTCATCACTTGAACGACAGACCCGTGTGGTGCATCCCGATCCGCCCGAATGATGATCGACTTATCGGTGACCGGATCTTTTTCGAAAGCGTTGCGCAATTCATCCAAGGTTATGGCTTGGTCCCGAAAGTAAATTCGTGGGAATGGACCCGCTGTTACGGTGACGATCACCGAGTTCCCCACCGTACCTAAAGTGAATTTAGAGAACGGCAGGTTAACGCTGATCCCGGGATGGACGAGAAAGGTCGAGCTGACAACAAAGAGTAGAAGCAGCAGGCAAACGACTTCTACCAGAGGGACGATAAACAGAAGATAAGGATTGAGCCGGACCGCTCGTTCCAGCTTCATCTCTTTTCGCTGGCTGCTTGAGACGACGGATCGAATTCAATGATCGACGCGGGTGCCTCGGTATCAGTCAGAACATTTACGATCTCAATTCCAGCCCGTTCCATTTCATGCATCAGCGCGTTCAGCCTGGAGGAAAGGAAACAGTAGGCCAAAATCGTCGGGATCGCGACGGCTAGGCTGGCTGCCGTAGTCAAGAGGCTCTGGTACACTCCGCTCGATACGTCAGCTAGTGTCGCATACCCGTTGCTGGCGGAAAGTTGGACGAACGCTTGGATTAAACCGGTGACAGTCCCGAGAAGCCCGATCAAGGGAGAGACGTACGCGATTCCAATGAGAAGACTGAGATTGCGTTCAAGACGGGGTACTTCAATTTGAGCAGCTTCTTCTACGATCTCGCGCAGTTCAGATCGCGACAGATGGGGGCGAGACAAAGCAGCGTAAATCACTCGCGTTACCGGGACGGAAGTGGTCTGGCATTCAATTCGAGCTTCGGTCAGATTGCGGTTCCGAACCAGATTTGCCAATCCCTGAAGAAATTCGCCTAAATTGATATTGGCTCGATGAAAATAAAGTAGGCGCTCGACGAAAACCGCCACGGTGACAGCGCTACACAGGAGGATAAGCCACATCAGCGGCCCACCCTTTTGCATGTAGTCGATCATCCCGGACATATATCGGAGGGTGGAGGGAAGCGCAACCGGAACGAGCGTAAACGCCGTGAGCGCCGGGAACGCCGGGACCGCGCCGACGACGTTTGGAGGGGAGCCGCTTTAACGCTTCCCCTAAGACCACGTGATATTTCGTCGTCTCGAGCCGGGGCCACGAAACGTGAAAACAGGCGACTCCCGCGAATTACCCAGCGCATGCTTTACCCAGCGATTCTATTCGCAGGGTGAATCGATTTTCACGACCTATAAAGCGCCCCGGGAGCCGCCTGTTGCCACACGTTTCGGCCGCCCAAATGATAGAAACAACGAGGCGCGGTCTAGCAGCACGCGCCAAAGCGGCTCCCCTCCAACCGCTCCCGGCGTTCACGCTCGTTGTACCACGCTTTCGCGGGCTGGAGCCGGCCGGAGAAGATGATTTTCTTGGATGAACTTGTTCAGGACGCTTTGAGTCACAGCGTCTAAGGCGGCGAAGACGCTGCGGCCTTTAGTGGCGATGGCCTCGTAGCTTCGGGCTCGCCGGCGGCGGTTGTTCAGCAGAAAATCCAAATAGGAAACCGGCGCCGCATCAGGTAAGTCGCGTTTGTTGTACTGCAGAACGTAGGGAATCTCATCTAGCGAGAGATGCTGTTTGCGGAGGTTTTCCTCCAAGTTACGGAAGCTTTCTACGTCCTCTTGGATCTTGTCCCAATGCGAATCGGCTACGAACACGACGCCGTCGACGCTGCGCAACACTAGTTGCCTGGTTGTGTTGTAAACGACCTGTCCAGGAACGGTGTAGAGCTGAAATTTGGTTTTGAAGCCTTGCAGGATGACCGCGTCGACAGGCAAAAAATCAAAGAACAGCGTGCGATCAGCGGCGGTGGCTAACGAAACTAAGTCCCCCCGAAAAGCTGCCGGCAGTCTGGAATGGATATATGCGATGGTGGTCGTCTTACCACTCAGTGCGGGTCCGTAATAGACGATCTTGAACTGAATTTCTTTACTTGCGTAATTGATAATCGGCATTCGCCTAAGTTCCTTGGTTCTGGCTAGCCGGAGTTATTTACAAATATGGCTGAGAACCAGACAGATCTTCTCTCGTACGCCCGGTTTGAAGGGCCTCTTCTCGTGACGGATGACAAAGCCGGATTCGCCTCGGGTAAAAACGCTGACTAATTCTCGCTTCCAACCGAGCGTAATGGTTTCAATTTGGCCCAACCCCAGACCGCCGACCCGTTGCCCAATCTCGTGGGAAAGAGTGGAAAGCAAGTGCACCGACGACTGAGTCAGACCGAGTTTCTCAGGTTCACCTTGCAGGCTGCCATCGGCCGCAAAAAACAGGGCGGAATTGACGCCGGGAAGCTCACCCACTTTTTGAACCACCTTGTTCAAATCCAACTCCTCATCCGTTAAAAAAACAGACTGTAGCGCGGAAAAATCGGGTGCAATCTTATGCTCTGGCGCCGGTTTCTCCTCAGCAACCGTCTTTTCTTCGGTGACCGGTGGTTGCGTAGCGATAGGAGTTTCCGCCGTGACCGGCGTTTCGGGGGCTAGCGGTGGTGGCGGCGTCTGGCTCGGAGTTTCCGCCTGCTCGGTGAGCTCCATTTGTCGACTGTCGGAGGGCAACTCGGTTTGTGTCTCCACCGGAGGCTTCGAAAAACGCTCCGTATCTTCCTGGGCCGGAGCGGTAAAAGGCGTTGGGATCGCCGGCACAACTTCTTCCGGCTCTTGGTCTGGCCGCGGACGTAGGAGGTCGTGAGGATAATCTTGCAGGATCTCCTTAATCGGGATCGGGACTTCCGCGGTTGGGTCTGCTTGCGGGAAATGTGCCCTCGCTTCTTGAGGTAAAGAGGATAAAAAAGTCGAAAACGGAATCGTGACCTTCCCGGTAGCCAGTTGTGGGCTAATCAACTCCACTGGGAGCTCGACAGTGGCGCCAGGTACATTTGCCAGCGCGGCGGGTTCGGAGGGTTGCAATTCGGGTGGCAGACTTTTGAGGATCGGCGCGAGCGCTATACGCACAGCTCGCGGAGATTCGGCGCCGTTCCGCTCCGCATTAGCCGGTGAGGTTTCCGGTTTGGCGGAGTCTGAACTCGGACGTTCTTCTCCCGACAACTGTTCGGAAATCGCGCCCGTGCGGGTACTTTCAAAGCGAGTTGTTGTTGGCGTATCGGTTTTCTCGTGGCCTGCGCTTGCGGGTGTAAGGCCCGTGGATGCCGCTTCTGGCACGACGGTTGCGGCTCCGGATTTTTCGCCTGGATCCGTTAACCGGGAGCGCTCCCAAGCGGGTAGGTTAAACTCGAGTGTTCGCTGATCTAGAGGAGCTATTGGTACGGAGAAAATGTCTGGGCAGGACGCAAAAAGCGTGGCGAATGTTACCTTGGCTGTCTGGTGCGCTTCATCGATTTGTAGTGCTTTACGCGGAATTTGCACCCGACGTTTCGGGTCGATATCAATGTTAGATTTGGTTACGTCCGTCGGTAGCTGCAGCAGCAACACTTGCAACGGCACGTCCACGGTTGCTCGCAGCGGGCGCCGGAAGCCTTCTTTAGGTGAAGCAGTTGAATCCGCGGGCGACGCGGGTTTCGGCCGGGTTCCAGGAACCGTTTCCCTTAACCGCGGCGGTGGTACGCGCGATGATGGAAGTGGAGGTTGTTCGGGGTCAGCATGCGTTTCTGGAGCTTCATTCGAACCTTTAAGCTCCAATTCATCTTGCTCTGACTTTTCCGATTTGGACCTGAACCAAGAGAAAAAAGACATGATACAATCGCCTTTATAATAACATGCCTAAACGGGATGGCGTTATACTTTTATCTTGCTTTTCCCGATTTTTCTAACTGAAAGAGCGAGTTTCTGTAACCACCAAAAACAACGAGCGAGAACGAGCGTTAGCGAGCCGGAACGCCGGGAACATTGGTGGGGCGAGGCTCCCGAAAGACCCAGCGCTAAACCAGGAACCAAGATCATTCGATGCCCGAGGAAATGTTAGCCTGAAAAGTGCGCCGAGCCGCTTCCCCTGATGTGCCACTCTGTACGGCTGGATCATGCCACAGAACATCGGCTCGGCGGCGTGTCGACATTTTGAGCGCTGAGTTGAATGCATCAACACCCCTGTGAATACAAAGTCGTAGTTCGGGAGCCTCGCCCCACCAACTTTTCCCGCTCGTTTACATCAACGGTGAGACATACAGCTTCATAGCCGAGACCAGACCACCATTGTAGTACCAGCTCCGATCGAAATAGAAGCTTCGGTTCGCCGCGTGATAGCGCAGGTGCACAATCTTGCTGGGCTGGTTCACGTCGCTGACAAAAAATAGCAGATCGCCGTTTCGGTCCTTCTGATAACGATAGGCCACTAAGCAATGATTGATTGGCCGGAATCGTGTGATGTAAACAGCCTCGATGTTACCGGAGTCGAGTCGTTGCCGTAACCATTGCGCAAACTGTTCTTGGCCAGAGCGGGGGGCTGGAAATACGATGCGCCAGTTGCCGACTCGCCAATACGATGGCCACCAGATGCCAAGGTTCTTCTGCAACATCAGCGAGTGATCGGCCGAGAACTTGTAGAGATTCGCGTACCCAGGGAACACGATTCTCTGACTCGGCCCGGAACTCCAGGGCGCGTACTTGATCAGTTGTAGGACACGTTTCCGATACTCGTCCTCACTAACCCTCGGCAGTTTCGGGTCGAACACAGCGAATCGACGAAACTGTAAGACGGACCGAACCAGGGAAAAACAGTGGCGAGAATAGTCAGGGATGTTACCCGGGTTCCGCGGATGGGCGGTGATGTGACCGGATGCATCCGGGCGATAGTCGAAATAGAGGTTATTCGAGAAAGAGAACGTGTCTTGAGGAAAACGAAATTGTGCTTCCTTGGCAAACGAAGTGGTTAATGCCCCGATCCATAAAAAAACGATGAGAATTCGCACCTAAAACTGTTTTCGCAGGTTGCTGGGAAGGATGTTTAACTCGGCTCTATATTTAGCGACGGTCCGACGCGCTATTGGGATACCTCGTTCTGAGAGGATTTCCACAATTTCTTTATCACTGAGCGGCATCCGATTGTTTTCATTGCGCACAAGGTCAGCGATTGTCTCTTTAACGCTCGTGTTGCTTAGTGAGACGCCACCATCGGTTTGATAGCCTGGTGTAAAGAAGAACTTCATCTCCACCACACCCTGAGGTGTGGCGATGTACTTACCGGAGATCGCCCGGCTGACGGTGGTCTCATGTACACCGACCGCGTCGGCGATCTGCACCATCGTCATCGGTTTAAGAAAGGCTGTGCCTTCATCCAGAAAATCGCGCTGCCGTTTAACAATCTCGGTGGCGATGTTCAGAATGGTTTGTTGCCGCTGATGGATGCTTTTTATCAGAAACTTACCACTCCTGATTTTTTCTCGGATGTAATCTCTGACTTCACCGCCGTTGCGGCTCTGCGTCATTAAATCTCGGTAGGTTTTGTTGATCCTTAGATGCGGGATCTGATCGCCCGTGAGCGATACTACGTAGTCATCGCCGACCTTTTCGACCAGAACGTCCGGTAACACATAACTATTTGGTTGTGGGGAAAAGATCTGTCCGGGTTTTGGATCCAGAGTGGCAATGAAATTAGCTGCCTTTTGGATCTGGTCGACCGTCATGCCGAGGCGCCTGGCAATGTCCGGATACCGTTTACGGCCAAGGTCGTCGAGGTGTTGGTCGACAATCTGGTATTCAATGCTCTGGGCTTTCCCGACTCGTCGGAGCTGAATGAGCAGGCAATCTTTCAGATCTCGAGCTCCGACCCCGACTGGATGGAACGTTTGCACGAGGTCGAGCCCTTCCTGAAGATCTTCGATCGGCGTGCCGGATAGGTTCGCGACTTCTTCGATTGGAGCAGACAGAAACCCAAGATCGTCGATGTTTCCGATCAGAAGCTCAGCGGCCTTTCGTTTCCGAGCATCGACGTCTGCCGTGTTTAGCTGTTCTAAGAGATGTTGCTGAAGCGTTTCTTGGTTCGCAAGCGAATCGAGGAAAAACTGGCGCCGCTCTTCGTCTTCCTGGCTTCGCGCCGAGTAAGAGACGCTCTGAGCCATGTAATCTCGCCATTCCTCATCCAGCTTAGCGAGCTTCTCGAACTCTTCCTGGAATTCCGCTTCGTCTGAAGAAGAACGGTCTTCGGCTTCGGGCGCGTTTAGCTCTTCCTCAAGGACAGGATTGGTCTGCAGTTCCTGTTGAACGATGTTTCTGAGTTCCAGCGTCGGCGCCTGAAGAATCTGCAAACTTTGCTGCAGCTGCGGAGCAAGAACTTGCTGCAGTCCCATCCCTTGTATTTGTTGCATTCCTGGGCCCGGCATAAATTGAACGTGCCTGAATAGTAGGAGAGTGGCACAGAAACTGCAAGGGGTCGCTGGAAGAACCGTAGAATGTTGATTTTGAGAGGGTTAGGGAGGCGCCTCTGCGAATGGGCGAATGGGCGAAACGGCGACGGGGGCGAGTGAAAGCCCTCGACCGGTGGGGCGAAGAACTCGGCGCGCTCAGGATATGGCTAACCCCTAAAACTTTTCC
>Ga0210384_10008965_pt1 | contig 10383 bp, 7 predicted proteins | sample IncBWH2MmetaG_FD_160574 | JGI IMG/M metagenome (GOLD analysis project Ga0210384, IMG submission 160574) | Forest soil microbial communities from Barre Woods Harvard Forest LTER site, Petersham, Massachusetts, United States - Inc-BW-H-2-M | ecosystem: Environmental > Terrestrial > Soil >...
TCGGCCGTCGATCTTCCGATTGCAACGCATCAGGAATCTCAATGTTAAGACCGGCCGCCGGATCGATTCTCCACTTCATCGGCTCTGGATAGCCAGACATGCTGATCTTGCTGCCCGGCTTCGGTTTTACCGATCGCAGAACCAGGGATTTGCCGGGCCAGTCGAGCGCAAAGCAATATACGGTGCGATTGTCTTTTGCTCTCGTGAATCGGATTGTCTCGCCCTCGCGCCAGTATGCGGCCTCTCTCGGCCGGGATGCATAAATGCCCTCTCCGCAGACGTGCAGCCACGCGCCTACTTTTTTGAGCTGTTCGATTGCAACGGGGTGAAATTGCCCCGTCGCATCAGGTCCGATTCCGACCTGGAAGTTGCCACCCTTGGCTGCCGTGTCCACGATGTTCCGAACGATCCACTGCGCACCCTTGTAATGGGAGCCATCGGGATCATAGGAAAATCCGCTGGCCAGGGGGTAAATCACCATCCACGGCGTTCCCGTATTCGTCCTATCGCCGGGGACAAAACCTTCCGGAGTGTAATAGTCGCCATAGTTGCCGATGCCCCGGGCGCGCAACATGACATCGGGCTGCAGTTTGCGCAGTTGAAGAATCGTTTCACGCAATTGAGGCCAAACCTTCGGTCCGAGCCATTGATCCAACGAGAGCATGTGGATCTCTCCGTAATTGGTCAGTAATTCCTCGAGTTGGGCGCGGTGCCGTGCCATCATCCGCATTACTTGCTCAGGAGAAGGATCAGGCGCCGTCCACGTCACTCTCTTTGACCCGTTCGGCTGAGAACGCCATTCCGGATCGAGCTCTGCCGCGGAAGGGACAACCACCGGGTCGTCGGCATAAGGCCGGAAGTCCGCGTCGTACCAGTCGGGGTGGGAGAAATAAAGCGAAATGCGCAAACCTCGCTTGCGACCAGCCTCACATAGTTCCTTGACGACGTCGCGCTTGAACGGCGTCTCCATCATGGAGTACGCGAGATCGCAATTCTCCAGTTGCGGGCTTCCGGGGGCATCCCAGCGGACTCGTTGCTTCACGCGCGTACGCGTGTCGAACATCGAAAAGCCCTCGTGATGCTTGGTGGTGAAGGCGAACATGCGCAAACCGTTTTCGGCGAACAAGGAGGTCCAAGCATCCGCATCGAACCCACTTGGGTTCCAAGTTCTGTACATTTCGTTGTAGCGGGCCCGTTCCGGATAACCCAGCTCAAGAAATGGCCAGGATTCTTTCGTAAATCCGGCGACGGAATACAACCCCCAGTGAATGCGAACGCCGTATTTCATGTCCTGGAAGGCTTCGTAGGCGGCGTCGGAAGCCCATCGATACTCCGGAACAGGTTCGTCCTCGATATAAGAGCGCACTCTCTTGTAGTGCGAATCTGTCACCGGCAAACGGTGTTTTGCCCGGTCGCTCGCGGAGTCTTGGGGAAACGCGGTCAACGGACGCACCAATCGAGACCCAAAGACCATTCCGGCGGCCTGCATGAATTTCCTTCGTTGCATGGGGAACCTCGAATGTAGGAGACTGACTGATCTAAAGCGCCGGGGGCAGGAACTATTTGCTCTTTCCAGGCTTCTTCCGGAAGGACGAGGCAACCGATAGCGCCTGCATCATCTGCACACTTGTGACTGTCGGAGCCCAATGTTGTTCAATGTACTGGATGACGAGTTCCGTTCCGGTTGCATGTGAAACAAATGGCCGCGAAGAAGGCTCGTACATGGCGTCGGTCAGGTCCCGCACGAGAATGCAATGAATGCCCCACCGCGCCAACTGCCGGATTCCAAAACTGCGATTAAGGATGCACATGTTGGCATGCACGCCCATATAGAAAACCGTGTCAATGCCACGTTGACGAAGGACGTTATAGATCTCTGTTCCGCCATCGGAGATCACATCTCCTGGCGCGATGGTAAGCAGAGGCGTTTCCCGGCTCCAGGCACGATGCTCCGTATCTCCCGGGGTATCACATCCGCCATTGCTATCGTCGATCGGCAAGGGAGGATCGTGCAGTGGCGCCGTCGGCGGAGGATCGACATGCGGCGCGGATTGAGCGAGCCTCCGGCCTTCGGAACCGCGGTAGAAATCCATCGTCTCCGATGGTGCATGAATGATCAGCACTCCAGCGGCACGAGCATTCTCGAGCAGCGGTTCCATGCGCACCGCGATTTGGCCTACCCGCTCCGTCGCACCCCTGCACCAATGCTTATCCCACATATCGGTAATTAAGATGGCTGTTTTAGAGGGTGCAAGGTTCTGTTCGAAGTTGGCCTCGGTCCAGGTTTCGCTGGCTCCGTAGGGGTGAATTTGTTTACGCAGAATTAGTCGCATGTCGGAATCCGCCTCTCCCGACAAATGACCCATCAGGCCTGGCGATATAAGCATGAGCAAAAGCAAACCGGGGATCAGGGGAGATCTCATGACTCCATCTCTTCCGAAATCGTTTGTTCCGCACCGTCATCAAGGACGATTGTTGCTCTGGCCTCTACCTTACCAGCCATCTTTTCCCGATCTGAGTACCTTTTGAAAACGACAATATTAGAGACCAAAGAGCTTAGGAATGCAACCGTGAGAAACAAATGAGCACTCCTGGCCCATCGTCACACTTTTGCTTATTACTTAGTTCTTTGCTCCGGTAGCTTCTCGTACTCGGTCCAGGAAAACTTCTTCGAGTCGGGCGCCCAGCCCCCGGTATTGCCCGAGCCCTGGCCGCCAAAGAAGGTTCTGACCGTCGTCAGTTCGGCGCCCTTCGCAGCTACGCCGTTTTCGAGGCGCAGCAGCTTGATATTCATACCATCCCCAATGTACTGGTGGTCCGGGTGATCCATCGGATAGGAGATGGTGTAGAGCCATTTGCCGTCCGGAGAGATGTGCGGGAACCAGTCCTGCATATCCCCATTGGTGATCTTCTCGGCCAGCTTGTCATCCGGCCCTGCGCCGTCGGCGGGCATGCGCCATCCATCCCATTTGCCTGAACGGTTAGAGCAGAAGTAGATCCACTTGCGATCGGCTGAGTACTCGGGCCCATCATCCTGCGCCTTGTTCGTGGTCATCAGCAGTTCGCCGCTTCCGTCCACGTTGATCCTGTAGATGTCGAAGTTGTCTCCGTGGTACTGCGTATAGACGACGTACTTGCTGTCGGGAGACCACCCATGCAGCCAGCCCAGATGAATCTCGTGCGCATTACTCCCGTCTATATTCATGATGAAGAGCGGGTTGTGAATATCACCCGGATTGCGCATCTTCGCCGGCATCGGCAGCGTGATCCCGGTGATCGCGATCTGCCTGCCGTCCCACGAGAGCGCGTGATCGTTGGTGGCCATCATTTTCTGGCTGACATGGATCTTCTCCGGCTTCCCGGCGTTGGCGCCACTCACAGGAATGCGATACAGGTCTCCGCCCATGTCGGAGACGATGTAATTCCCGTCGGGGGTCCAGTTGGGGGCGTGCCACTCTCCGTCGACGGTAAAGAAAGTCTTCGCGGCCTTCTTCTCGACGTCATAAATCAAGAAGTGTGTGCGGTATTTCGGCGGCGCGGCAGAAGTGGCGGGCTGGGTTGCGTTCTGCGCGGCAAGTGCGCTGACAGCAAAAAGCGTTCCCAGGCATAGACCCGAAAGCAGCCCAAGAGCGCGGCGGAGTGATTTCACTGAGGATCCTCCTGGAACCGGCCAATCTCGATGGAGAAGTTCCGGCAAACAATCTTAAACCTGGACGGCGTCTTGGCGCCCGCGCCGGGACGGGATCACAATCTTCTCTCAGCCGGCGAGGTGGCCCAAGACGGATTCGACAATTGGTACTGTGAAATTTGTCACGCTTTGCTTGAACCCTTTTCTTCGTTGTGCCACCAATGGACCGCCTGGATGTTGTCGGGATGATCGTCCCTCCATGCCCCTCCCATGCCGCGGGGACTGATGTGTGAGTTAAAGAATAAAATTGCCGTTTGGCAAGGTTATACCTTAAAACTCTTACTTGGACATCGCAGGGCGGGCCTTATCCGCCGAAGAGGACTGGCGCTGGCCGATGATTGAGCGCACCACCGTCGGGAAGTGCTTGTGCATGAACGGTACTGTGATGCCCAAGCGTCTGCAGACAGCGCGTACAGAAGGTGGCATTGACTGTCCGAGTACTGCTATCGCCTGCTTTTCCAGATCAGCGGTGCGCTCGGCAATGTAAGCACGGCGCCGCTCCATGAGCAGTTCGCATAAACCAGGTTCGTGTCGTTGTATGATTGCTGTGTAAGAATAGCCGAGCCGACGGGCCACCTCGGTAAGGCTTGGGACTGGATTTTCATCGATTGCACCTTTCAAAATCGGGCCTATTCTTTCGAGACGGTCCTTTTCCGCTTGGGCAATCCTCCGGTCGATTGCAGCGCATAGCTCAGGAAGCTGTCGACGCATGTAGCCAGCATCTGGATGCCCAAGGCTTGCCGCGAGCTGATATACCGGGGTTGGTTCAGTCGAATTGAGAGATTGCTCCAGCATTTCCTTCATTTGAGCATTACAGGTCCGCGGTGCATCAGGTTTCAGCCACCAAGATCGGCCTCCCGCCTGGCGATATCGGGCAGTGATCTTGTAGCAGAACCTCCTATCAGCTTTATAAAGACTGTCAGTAGTCGTGTAACCTAATCTTCGTGCGATCTCCATCACGCTAATTGGCGGGGTTGCATCAAGCGCTGTCCGGAGAGTTTGACGAATCTCACTCGCATGCCGCGACGGGATCACAACACGCTTTCTACGTATGTCAACCTCTCGCTTTGCAGAGCCTATGTCCATGGCCGTTGGTCCCTCCGGCGCAAAGAAACTGCAAACCGGTACGTTTAGGCATCGTGCTATTCGCAGTAAGCTCGTAATCCGGAGGAGTTCCTTGCCGGCGAGACAACTACCTAACATCCCGCCCGGACACTGCACGTACTCTGTAAAGGCGAGCACATTTCCGTTGGCAACTTCTTCAAGATAAACTTTCAGGTTTCTACGGAGCAATTCACGAGCAGCTATGGGGTTAACCAGGGGAAGCATTGCGAGCAGACTTCCCATCTGGGTCAAACACCATATTTGGTCCTCTGAGGGTGAGTTGGATTGTGGTTCCTCCTCGGTCTCAGGGTCGAGCGCTCCCAGCCAACGGCTACAGTGCCCACAGTATCCCGGTCGAAATAGAACACTCAGTGGGCTCATCGTCCGCCCGCAGCAAGGGCAGGTATAACTGAGCCGCTGTAGGTGTGCTGGACAATAGGATGATGTCTTGATTGCCCAGAGTAGCGGTTCATAAACGGTTTGGCCATTCAATCTCCATTGTTCCAGACACAGCGAGCACCAGGTCCGGTGGCGATGAAACAGGTGGTCAGGTAATGTATAGCGAAATGAAAGGAGGGTTAGATAGCGTAGGTCACGACGACAGGTCGCACGCTCTAGGGCCTGAACCCACTTTCTCGTTCGGTCTGTAACGCCATTGATCGTATAGCTGGAAACCTTAAATCCATGCCCACCACGCATAGCAGCTCTAGCTTCCAGCGGCATGATCGAATCTTCAGGATTGGAAACCTGTGAGAGTACCCGGCCTACGAGATCTCCCACTTTCACCGAGTGCGCGGCGGCAAGTCGGCCAACATAACTGGTTAGGCTTTCAACCCAGTTGGTCCCAATCCCAATAGGCTCAAGTGCATAAAGCTGACTTCTCGGCGGAATCGGCGCCGGCGATAATGACCAAGAATCAAACCGCGGCCGCACTCGCATTTGTTTGTCCAATAACGTCACGCGTCGGCAGTCGCTGACCAGGACGGCGGCGCTTGACCGAAGAGATTGATGGTGTCGAACGGGTGTGTGCTGTGCCGCTATCCAAGCCCAACTTCCCGCGAAATCGTTCTACTGCCTCCCGGCGCTCGCTCAACTTAAGTTCACCATCCGTGATCTCCGCATGTAATTGTTCGCATTGAGCAATTGACAGAGCTTGGGCTTCAATAACAGTCCTTGCCAACTTGCGGTCTCCTCTTCGATATGCGACGGTAACAGACCGCACCAGCCACTCCTTTAGAATGCCGATACAACCGAGGCTGCGCTCGTACAGGAGCTGCCAATTGCCAATCAGGTCTGATGGCTCCTCAAACGGAAGCTCTCTTTCAAACGATTGCACGACATTAATGAAAGTTTGGCGATCTTCGGAATCATCAGCCCGGTAACGAGCAAGATGAACATCGATGCTTCGTCTACTCAGCTGCCCATTCAAGTTTCGGAATGCGAGCAGGTCGTAAGTCCCCAGCAACACCTGCACCGTCCTGGTTTGGTTCGCAAAGGATTTGATGACATCCAACTGATCGAGAAGGCGGCGACCCGAAGATATCTTGCCGATGTGTTGGGCTTCGTCGATCATCACGGCTACAGGGCGACGATAACGAATGGCCTGCTCTACGGAGTAACGATATTCCGTACCGACGGCTCGGGGCGTTGGCATAAAGTGTCTGCTTGTACCAGAAACGTTTTCCTCCAGAGGTCGATCAAGTTTACGGTCGACCAGTGGTTCATCGAGCTGGTAAAGAAGGCGCTTGAAATGATCGCGCCAGTTGAAGCTTCCCGACTCCGGAGCTACTGCTTCGACGCTTACCACCGGAATCCGTGTTAGATCTTTCTGGAGTTCGTTCAGAAGCTCTTGTGCAAGCAACTGCTCGGTCTTCAAACGCAACGTTGTCTTGCCAACTCCAGTTGGTCCAAATACGAAAATAAGCGAATTCGGCTCAGCCCCATGAATCGCACTCATCAGAGTTTCTTTTGCCTCAGCGAGTCGTGGATGTGCCACCGTATGCGCACGAAAATGTTTAAATCGCGATTCAGAGCATGCCGGTCTTACACAAGAACCAACCGTCATCAGAACTCTCCATATATTTCTGTCGCCTCGGCGTAAGCTAGTGCTGATATCGGCAGTGTTATATCCACGGGCTGTAGTTCCTGTGATGTCACCTCACTGCACTGCCCATTGGGGACGAGAACCGGGCCAAGCTGGCGGACGGACCTACTTTCTCTATCGCGTAATTTCTGAAGTAGGCAGCCCTCTTCCGCTTCGGCTGACTCGAGGAAGTCCGCGAGTTTTCGAGCGGTCAGACTAATCCTTTCGCGAGGATGCAATTGGTGCTGTCGCCTCAGTTCTTTTGAAGCCAACATGATTTCTCTTTGTGAACGCCCCTGAAGCACCACGTAATGTTCAGAATGACATTCCGTCCAGTGTTTTTTCACAAAAGCATAGGTTGTGCCAATGTCAAATGGATCGTAGCGGACATCCACGTCATGATTCTCAATCGCGGGATCACGGAATGCTTCTGACCAGTAATAAATGTAGTTGATCATGATCCCGCGGCCAGGCAACACTTTCGCGGTGCCCCTTTGTGTAGTTGGTAGCGTTGCCATCAGATAATCCTGGTCGTAAGAGATCTGCCGGTTTACACGAATGCCCGTGTCTTTTAGCCTTGCGGAATATGCGTCTCGCGGTGCTTGCCCCAGGGCTGGGTGCTCGATGCTGTCATAGATCTCAAACAGGAAGCACGACAAATAATCGTAAAGACAAGCAAGGGTCCAGGCTGCCTGCCCCGCAGGATTGTTACTCTTTGTAACCTGCCGGACGTTGCGTGTGATTTGCGTGTTACCTCGCAAGTTGTGAATGAACTGAGTGTTCGTAGTACCGAAAAGCCGCTCGCAGACAGAGCCAAACCGCGCCTTTGCAGCGGGTCTCGTTTTCTTCGTGCATTCATAGCGGGCTAGGAGAGTTTCGAAATATGTACTCTGGAACTCTGGGCCGCCGTCAACCACGATAATCTGTGGCAGACGACTAAAGCGACGGACACAGTCACGCAGAATCATCATGCAGGATCGATAGCTTGGAGCGTCGAATGTAAGATAGAGTGCAAAACAACGACGTGAAAAGGCATCGATGAGAACCGTCATCCACGGCCGTCCCAGAGGTCGCCCCGTATGAGAGCAGACCACCTCGATGTCCAGTTGCGTATGATCAATGTGTCCAATCTCAAACGGGCGGTCTCCGTGGCGTGGTGTTTTCCGCTCCAACTCGAAATAAAAAGGTGCATGCATGTACGCGGCACGATGGCCCTGCCGTTTAAGTTTTTGCTCAAACGCTGGACGCGCTCGCACAGCCGTACAGAAGGTCACATAGCTCGGAGTGGCAATACCGGCTTCGTCACACTTGCGCTTCAGAGCTGCCCACGATGCTGTCTTCGTTTTTTGCTTGAGACTTTCGTAGTCATTCTCGACAGACTTGGTCAGCAGGCTACGCACCTCTTCGGGAAGGCGGCTGGTTCGGTTTCCCCGTTTCTGCGTCTTTGGTAGCAAACCCACATAGCCGTTACCATACAGCTCCCTTGCAACTCGATATTGGGCTACCCAAAGCCGCACCGTCCTTGCCGGAACGGAACTCGGAGTCTTGTCTGCAAGGTAGCTCTTCACGACATTGAGGCGCTGATTTGCAATGGCCAAATCTTGCTCACTGGCCCCGCCAGGAGCTGGAACGCCTCGCCACGCCCTTCAAGCACCTGAGACTGTTGGCTGTTGGCGTGCTCGATAGTTGGACCTCTCGGCTTCAACTGATCAGAGATGAGCCGATACCCGATGGCCGTTTCTTTGTTGGCGAAGATGTGAACCTTGTCCGGCTCTGCGATGGCGCCTGCACTAAGATCCACGTAGATCTGGCCACTTGCGATTAGCAGATAAACCTCATCTGGTTCCACGACGCCGCGAGTTCTTTCCAATAGCTGTTGCAGAAAGATCCCCGGCTCTGCTTCTATTACCGCTTTGAGGGAAGGATTGGCAAATCTCGTGATGTCCGCAGAATCGAACCGCATGTAATCTTCCAGGAATTGAAGATTCCGCTGAAGGATCCAATCGACGTGGGCCGATGACCATACTGTATAGTTCAGGCCTAGTGATGAAGCGTGCATTTCGCCAGGAGGGCAGTGCCAACTGCCGTCACTGACGCGAAGATAACGTTGCGGACTTTTGGTGGCCAGAATCTCAAGATCCTGAGCGGTTTTGCACTCCACCCATCCGGCTGAATCTCTGCGAAGCACGAAGTAATCGGGAGTATGCATCACAGACACGCGCCTCCCCTTTGTCTGGTGATACTTCAGCAAAATAGGGGGAGGCTGGTCGTAATACTCCAGTACTTCTTGATCGCGCTCCAGTTCGTGAATGAACGGTAGTTCAACTCGGTGGCTCTCGAACTGGATGATGGTTCCCATTTTGCGGCTTGGATATCGTCCAGAGACGTTTTTGCGACCACCTCCGACACGACGAGCAGGATTACAAGATCGTGTCATCGCAACCGTGGCACGTGCCGTTTCGTTCAACCCTAGACGCATGCACCAGTTAAGAAACTCAGTGTCATTGAGCACTTTCCCTCCAACGTCGGAGCGTCAGCAATGCTGTTCGCTACCTCCGCTTGTGCGAGCTGCGCTCATTCTTCCGCGCCAACGTATACCTGCGTCCGGCTTCCGCCACGAGCTTCTGAAGCTTGCGACCGTTCCGGATCGCCTTTTCCAATTCCTCAGTCAACTCCTCGGGCACATAGATGGAAAACCGGTGATCTCCGTTTCGGCCATACAACGCGTAGCTGGAGTGTCCTTCGCCTGACTCGCAGCGTGGGCATCGCTTTCGAATACAAGGACTTTTTCTCAGAGACAATGATCCCATCGCGATCGGCCACAAGTTCTGTATTGCACTTTGAAACCAGCGTCTAACATCTTCGGATGTCTCTCGGCTTGCCATGTATAGGTGAATACTCGCACATATACATAATGAAAGTGAAGTCTATCTCTGTTACCTTTTCTGATTCATGCTTCCACAGAAACCAGCGGCCACGGCAACTATATGCTTAAGGCTCAAAAGCGCGTAAGAGGGTTCATTCCTCGAAAACAAATGACTTGCTGCGCATTGAGCCGGCAACATTATGTTTAAAAAGTGGCAAGATTATGCTTTAACTCACATGATGTGGTCCGGAACGATGTCGTCATAATTCGTAAACTGGACCTTCAGAGAGCGCAAGCACCGTTCTGCGCGACGATCTTCCTGTCCATCAGCTTTCGCATTTCCGCATTGGGCTGGAGATTCTGTGCTTGGCAGCTCGTTCGCGAAGGCCCGGGAAGTGAAATTTCCCGGGCACTGGCAGCATGCTTAGATTCCGAGGCCGGCCGCCGCATTCTCGCGAAAGATCTCGCCCGAGCGGATATAGCGACGCAAAGTCGCAACCGTCTTGCGACCCGTTTGGCGCATGATGACGAACTCCCGCACGCCGTTCACTGCGGCCTGGGTAACGCATCCGGCGCGGAGGGAGTGCCCGCCGAGCGGATCAACACTCATTCCGGCCCGACCTGCAGCTCTCTTCAGGAGCC
>Ga0210384_10008966_pt1 | contig 10381 bp, 8 predicted proteins | sample IncBWH2MmetaG_FD_160574 | JGI IMG/M metagenome (GOLD analysis project Ga0210384, IMG submission 160574) | Forest soil microbial communities from Barre Woods Harvard Forest LTER site, Petersham, Massachusetts, United States - Inc-BW-H-2-M | ecosystem: Environmental > Terrestrial > Soil >...
TGCACCAGAAGGACCAGGAACTCCCGCATCTCGGCAATCGTATCAAGCTCCAACCGACCCTTGATTTTGCCCGCGTTTTAGGAATTCGCCATGGACAGGTTAGGGTTCCGGAACGTATGGTTGCCAGTCCGCAAGTAATCCACCTGGGTTGTAGAGTCGCAATCCAGAAACCTACTCACTACCCGCAGATTCTCGTTGAATTGAGAGCCAAACACCCCGTAACATGTCAGCCATGAAAACAGTCGGCTACGTTCGTGTGTCCACAGACAAGCAGGCAGAACGCGGGATTTCGCTCGAAGCGCAGGCGGAAAAGATTCGGGCTGCGCTCGTTGCTACTGATGACGCTTGACACCACAATCTGAAGGCAGTACGCTCAACCGCCAGTCTAGTACTCGATAAATGTCGTCGAGAAGGATCACGATTCTTGGTGCTTGTGAGGGTGTATGAAACGAATTCTGGTGGCATTGGCAATTTCCCGGTTTCTGGTCACAACGTTGACTCTCGCTCAAGTTAGTACGGCCAGCCTGACCGGGTTGGTAACGGATCAGAGTGGTGCTGCGGTCCCTAATGTCACTGTGACGGTAACCCTCAAATCCACCAATACGGAACGCAGCGTCATGACCGATCAGATGGGCTATTACACCTTTCCCAGCGTGCCGATCGGCGACTACCTCATCACCGCCGATCTGAGCGGCTTTAATCGCACCGCCCGCGAGTTCAACTTGCAGACGGGCCAGAGGGCCCGCGTGGATCTCACCATCGAGGTCGGGACGGAGAAAACGACGGTCAACGTCGAGGCCGTCGTCCCTCAGCTTTCCACGCAGGATGCTTCGGTGGGCGCGGTGATTGACAACAACTTCGTAACCCAGTTTCCACTGTTGTTGCGCGGCTGGGACGATCTGACGATCCTGGTAGCCGGAGTCCAGGGCCTGCGGCAAACGGATCAGGCGGGCGCGGCCAACTCATCTCGCGCGGGACAATTCAACGTGCACGGTGTTCGCTCCCTGCAAAACAATTTCCTGCTGGATGGCCTGGACAATAACTCTATCTCCGAAAATGTTCAGGAGCTAAGCACCCAGGTGGTGCGGCCGTCTATAGATGCGATTCAGGAGTTCAAGATCACAACGAACCCATACTCGGCCGAACTGGGCCGCCAACCCGGATCTGCCATCAGTGTCACCACCAAGGGGGGCACCAACCAGTTTCATGGCATCGTTTACGAGTACTTGCGAAACCGTGTATTCGACGCCACTGATTTCTTCACCAATCGCAACGGTCTGACCAAGCCTCAGAACATCCAGAATCAATATGGCGGAAACCTGGGCGGGCGCATCATCAGGAACAAGCTGTTTTTCTTCACCGACTGGGAGGGCACACGGATCCAGCGTCAACTCTCGCGCATCGCCACCGCGCCGCTTGCGAACGAGCGCGTCGGCGACTTCACCACCGCCGGGAGCGGTGCGGCGAACATAACCTACCCGATTATCTACGATCCTCAGACCAAACTGCCGTTTCCGAAGAACCAGATCCCCGCCTACCGCCTCGATACCTCGGCCCAGAAAATATGGTCGGTGATCCCGCTACCCACGAACCCTGCACGCCAGGTCGACAATTTTTTCGCGAACCAGCCGTTTGCAGACAACTCCGATCGCTACAACCAGCGTATCGACTGGCAGCCGACTTCGAAGGACGCGATCTTCGTCCGCTACAGTTGGTCCACCCGGATCCGGCTCATCCCGGGTACTTTCAACGGGGTTGCTGATGGAACCACCTCCGCGAATTTTGGTAACCAGGACCTGAAGGGACATGGAGTGGGAGTCGGCTGGACACGGCCCGTGACCCCCCGAATTGTCAATGAGCTGCGAATCGGCTTCAACCGCAATTATTCGCGCCGCCAGTAAATACCCTTTGGGCAGAACTGCAATTCGGAATACATCCCCGGTATTCCGTGTGTCAAAGCGGCGGACGGCGGTATCTCGCCAATAACCTTCGCCGGATTCAATACTATGCTTGGCTCCCCACGTTTCCAGCCGGCATGGCAAATCACGACGCAGTTCCAGTGGGCAGACACCGTCTCGTGGACCCGTGGCGCCCACCAGATCAAATTCGGCGTTGACATTCGCGGGCCGTTACGCAATACGTTCTTTGACGTGCCGAATGTAAAAGGACAGGTGGTTTTCGACAAAATCTTCACCTGCCAGCGAAATGCCGCCAACCAGTGCGCGGCCGGGACTGGCCTCTCCTACGCGGACTTCGATCTGGGGCAGGTGCAGACTGCTGGGCTGACGAACTTCTATGTAGTCGACCAGCGATTACGCATGTATTCATTTTTCGCCCAGGACGACTATAAGGTGACGCGTAAGCTCACCTTGAACCTCGGCCTTCGGTACGATTACGCGCCGTCCGCGCTCGAAGGGCGGAACCGCATGACAAATTTCAACCCGGCCGGCGCGGGCTCGCTGGTCTTCGCCAAGGACGGCTCGATCGAGGACCGCACGCTAGTGAGCGCAGACAAGAACAACTGGGGTCCGCGGGGCGGCCTTGCTTATCAGCTTTCGGAGAAAACGGTGCTCCGCATGGGCTACGGAATCTTTTACTCGTTGCTCGATCGCATCGGCAGCGAGGACCAGCTCGCCCTGAATCCTCCCAGCCTCACTGACGTGATGATCGCGCTGCCGTCCACGGCAGCCGCCCCGGTGTTCACCCTTCAAAACGGGTTCCCGTCGAACATTCTGGATCCAAACAATCCGACCCTGACGAAGCTGGTGCGGGCGCGTGCGATCAACCCAAATGATCCGAAGCCGTACGTGCAGCAGTGGAGCGCCGGATTCCAACGACTGTTGCCCGGTGGACTGTTCGTCGATCTCGATTACGTGGGCACGAAGACCACTCGCCTGAATACGCTGAGGAACCTCAACCAGCCGCTCTCCGCCGTCGTCAATGGCGTGCGGCAGTCAACCGGCGTGCTGCCGTATCCGGCATTCAACCTGGTTGAATACATGGACCCGGGGGGCAACTCCATCTATCATGGTCTCGACGCCACACTGGAACGGCGGTTTAAGGCAGGCCTGGGATTCCGGATCGCCTATACCTGGTCGAAGTCGATTGGCAACTCGACGGAGCAACAAGGTGTGGGAGGCTCCAACGCCTTCGGTCAGGACTCGCGCAATGCCAGGGCTTGGCGAGGGCCGAGCGATTTCGACATCCCTCAGCGAGTGATCGGCAGCTATATCTACGACCTCCCCTTCGGCAAGACCCGGAAGTTTGCTACGCGAGGTTTCCTGTCACATTTATTGGGCGGCTTTGAGATCAGCGGCTCGGCGTTCCGCCAGTCCGGGCGTCCCATCACTCTCTTCGCCACCATCAACGACAGCTCGATTGACGGCGGGCTACAGCACGCCCTGCCCAACATAGTCGGTAGTCCCATTTTGCCGCACAACATCGACTGCTGGTATTACCAATCCAACAGCGGGCTCTGCCGGGCACAACTGCCCGGTACGGCCAACTTCGCGGTGGTGCCAGCACCGGGCGTATACGGCAACGCGGGCAGGAACATTCTACGCGGTCCGGGCTCCATAGGAACAGATTTCTCCCTGCATCGCGTTTTTTCGGTGAGTGAGGGACGACAGTTCGAGTTCCGCTGGGAGGTTTTTAATGTCACGAACCATCCGCTATTTGGACTTCCGGTCACTAATATGAGCGGGGGCTCGGCCGGGGCCATCACCACGCTAGCGGCGGACCCGCGTGTCATGCAGTTCGCCCTGCGTTTCAAGTTCTAGGAACGAAAGCGGGGTGAAAATGGATGTTCCCTATAAGAAAGCTCCAAAAACGCGGGATCGCCACCGCGTTCTTGACCGATCCCTCGGGTGTGTACATCGAATTGACGGAGGGTCTCGACAAGTTCTAGATTAGCCTTGTCGATCTGAAATGTTCGTTTCATAGGAAGCAATGTTTCATAGGAAGCAATGAACGTGACAACACGGATTATCGGTCTATTGCTTGCAGGGGCGGGCGCGCTCCTGGCTCAGCAACCGGGCGGCTCCGCCCGAACGTTTGCTAACCGTTGCACGATCTGCCATGGGGGAGACGGCAATGGAACCGACCGTGCGCCCGCGATCCTCACGTTTGTAGCTGCGCACTCCGACGCGGAACTTGCCATATTGGTTCGAACGGGGCGCCTGGAAAGGGGCATGCCGCGTTTCGACTTTAACGGCGACGAGATGGGAGCGCTGCTGGCCCATCTGCGCAGCTTGGTTTCGGATACCGCCCAGGCAGCCGGCGAGTCTGGCGTGCCAAGCCCCCCCGTTGTCGGGCTATTTCAGCCGCATCCGGTCAGCTTGAAATTACAAGATGGCCGCACGCTGGAAGGGACACTGACAAGCGAGGCCAGATACAGCGCTACGGTGCTGACCAGCGACGGCAAATTCCATCTGCTCGCCCGCGATGGCGACAGTTACCGCGAGCGTCAGATCGAGCCGAAGCAAGACTGGGCGAGCTACGACGGTAGTCAAACCGGGAACCGCTATAGTCGCCTGGAACAAATCAACACCAATAATATTCAGCGCCTTGCTCCGGCTTGGACTTTTCCGGTACCCAACGCGCCGCGCCTGGAAGTCACCCCAGTGGTGGTGGATGGCATCATGTACATCACCGGGCCAAACGAGGCTTACGCGCTCGACGCCGTAACGGGACGGCAGATCTGGACGTTTCGCACGCCGCGGACTCCTGAACTGCTGAGCGAGGCCGGGGGCGGCGCCAACCGCGGCGTGGCCGTCTCCGCGGACCGCGTCTTCATGATCACCGACAACGCGCATTTGCTGGCTTTGGATCGTAAGACGGGAACAAAACTTTGGGATGTCACCATGGCGGATGCCAACGACGGCTATAGTGCGTCGGCGGCTCCCTTGATCGTCGGCGACCTGGTGCTTTCCGGTGTGGCTGGTGGCGAGGAGGGCGCGCGCGGGTTTGTGGATGCCTACAAGGTCGCCAGCGGCGAGCGGGCTTGGCGATTCTACTCGATTCCACTCAGGGGCGAGAAGGGCTCGGAAACCTGGATTGGAAATGCGATCGACCACGGCTGCGGCGCAACCTGGTTGACGGGCTCCTACGATCCCGGCCTGGGACTGGTGTACTGGGCAGTCGGCAATCCGTGCCCGGACTTCAACGGAGATGATCGTAAAGGCGACAACCTTCATACATCGAGTGTCGTGGCCCTGGACCCGAAGACCGGAACTTTGAGGTGGTCCTACCAGTTCACACCACACGATATGCATGACTGGGACTCCGTACAGCCGATGTTGCTGGTCGACGAGCAGTGGCAGGGCCGGCCCCGCAAGCTGCTGCTGCACGGCGACCGTAATGGATTCTTTTTCGTTCTAGACCGCACCAACGGAGAACTGCTGCTCGCCAAGCCGCTTTCAAAAGTGAACTGGGCCACGGGGTACGGAAAGGACGGCCGCCCGATTCTAACGGAGCATTTCGATTCAACACTGGAAGGAGCGCTGGTTTGCCCCGGCGTTGGCGGAGGAGCGAACTGGCCCTCCACCGCCTACGATCCAATATCGAAGCTGTTCTACGTTCGGGTCACCGACGGTTGCGCCGTATACACCAAAGATCCTTCGCCCATCGAAATCGGCCAGAGGTTTTTTGGGGGTACCGGAGTGAGCCAAGGCGGCGAGGTGTTTATCCGGGCGATCAATATTCAGACTGGGGAGAAAGCGTGGGATTACAAGTTGCCCCTAGGCAGTAGCTCGGGTACTTTGGCGACTGCCGGCGGACTGGTCTTCTTTGGAGAGAGCGGAGGGACCTTCACCGCCGTGGACCACAACACCGGTAAGCCGGTTTGGCACTTTGAGACCGGCCAGCCATGGAGGGCATCGCCGATGACCTATATGGTCGGGGGCAAACAATATATCGAACTTGCCGGCGCCGGTGGTATCTTCACTTTTGCTCTGGTGCCATGAGATGCCCATCGCAAAGAGCTAAGTTGAGTTTATGACACCAAGGAATTTGAGCCTTTGCCTCTGCTTTGCCACGGCTGGGCTGGTGTACGCGCAGTCCGGCAACTTGAACATTTACTTCGTCGATGTGGAGGGCGGAGCGGCGACATTGACCGTAACTCCATCCGGCCAGTCGATGCTGGTGGATACTGGAAATCCCTCGCCCACCGATCGAGACGCGAAGCGCATTTTTGAGGCTACGCAACTCGCAGGAATAAAAAAGATCGACGTTCTGATCGTGACGCATTATCACGGTGATCACTCAGGCGGCGTGGTGGGGCTCTCAAAGTTGATCCCTATCGATAAGTTTTACGATCATGGCGAGTCGGCCGAAGCGGCGGGGAACCCGCGCGCCGCGCAGATGTGGGAGGCCTACAAGGGAGTTGCGGAAGGGAAGCGGGTGATCGTGAAACCAGGGGATAAAATTCCGCTGAAGGGTGTGGATGTCACGGTGGTCTCTTCTAACGGAAAGGTGATTGAAACGCCGATCAAAGCCGAGGGCCAGAATCCCCTCTGCAAGGACGCAGCACAAAAGGAACCCGACCCGACGCAGCCCGAGAACTTTCTTAGCGTTGGCACGGTGCTCACCTTCGGAAAGTTCAAGTTCCTCAATCTGGGTGATCTTACCTGGGACAGGGAACTGATGCTCGCTTGCCCAGTGAATAAGATCGGCACAATTTCGCTGTTCCAGGCGACTCACCATGGCTTCTACAATGAGTGGTCGGGCCCGCCGGCGTTGGTATGGGCCATTAAACCGCAGGTGGTGATCGTCGAAAATGGGCCCACCAAAGGGTTGCCGGCGGGTGGGTATGAAGTGCTGGCGAAAATCCCCGGCGTAGAGGGAATCTGGCAAGGTCACCGCGCAATTCGCAATGACCACGCTCACAACACGACCGAATTGATGATTGCGAATCTCGCGACGACGGAAGAAGAGACCAAGGGGAACTGGATCAAGGCCTCAATCTCCAAAGACGGTAAATTCACGGTTACCAACAGTCGGAACGATTTCAGCAAGACTTATACGATTCGTTGACAGCTCCTCGAGTTCCCGAAGAATGAGCCCGGCAAGAGCCAATACGTTACGCATATCGTATCAGCCGTAACGCATGGGCGAATCGTCAAAAAACTCGAACTGTCCGGCGCGAGAGTAAGATGGACGATCAGAAATGAGGAAGTTTACTGCGGCGGAAGGGACCCCACATATGCCGAGATCGCGATGATGTCGTCTTCAGAGAGTTTCGCCACTACCTTCTTCATCAGTGCGGCGGCCGTGCCGGCGCTCGATCCATTCTGCAAGCAGATGAGTTGCCGGGCGACATAGACGGGCTGCATGCCGGCGATTCTGGGCACTTCACCGAGACCCTTCAGATCATCCCCGTGGCAGATCGCGCATTGAATCGTCTTGCCGGAACCGCCGGTCTTCACTAGCGCCTCCCCCTTAGCGATGCTGCCGGGCGGTACATAGGCGATGTATCCGGAGTGGGGATCGCGAAGCTGGGTGCGCAATGGATCCTCCGGCGTTTCGATGATGCGATGGCCGATCGGTTCGGTACCGCCGCCAGGAGACACGATGCGGTGTCGCCCCGCCGTATTCACGTAGGTTTTCGGCGGGGTGGCGGTTTCAATCACTTTCACGAAGGTGCTCGGCTTGAGCGCCGCGAAATACTCCGCCGACCGCCGCACGTCCTCATCGGAGACGGCTTTCGCGATCGGGCCCATGCGCGAGTCGTCTTTGCGGGCTCCGCTCTTGAAATAGGTCATCTGGCGTATGAGGTATTCGGCCGGGAGGCCGGCGATATCCGCAGATTCGGGATGCCCCTGCCCCGACATGAGATGGCAGGTACCGCACGCCATCGTCACGCCAGCCTCACCCTTCACGATCCGAGGGGCCGGTCCGTGTTCATCGGGGAACCAGTCCGGCGGATTGGCGTTCCCGGCGATCTTAGCAGCGTCGTACTCCTTCAGGCTCCCGGGCACCCGGACAGTGCCTGTGGGCTCCGGCCCCGGGGGTTGGACCTTATCGGGAATGTTAAACGCCCATGAGGGTAAGCCATTGGGAACGGTCAGCGGGGTTTGTGCTGGACTGAGCAACGCGAACAGCGAAGCGAGAGGCAGAACTACGATCCAGGTTTTCATAAGCGCGCCACCAAATCAGTCATATCGATTTTTGCTTCCTGCCCGCCCTGGGCCAAGAATAGGCTCCGCAGGTGGGCGACCCCTTCGTGGAGATTTGACCCGGCACTCGGTTATGCTCGGGCATGACGAGTGCCATTCTACGCCATTTTCGCGTCCAGCGACAGCGATCAGTCCGCGCAGACTACTCCCTGGGCCGCGCACGGCACGGTGCGACTTGGAGCCTAAGTGGCCATTCTCCCGCGAACTTTTCGCCGAAGCACCACGTAGCCCGCCGGTGGCGCAACACGGGGCGCCTGTCGGCTCGCCCGCCGTTAAAGTCGGTGTGCCTGTTTCGGCACCAGAAATCTTGAACGTCTGTCCAACGGCGCTGCGTGCAACTTGAATTGACCTTGCTATAGCGCTTGGCGGTCGTTGCGGGCGAATCACGGATCAGCGTCGTTCAGTTTTTGTTCTAACCACGGGATCGCCGTGCCGCGGTCCTTCCGTTGGTGATCCAAGACTCGCCATCAACGAATCGATCTCGGGTGTAATTTCAGACTCGTGGACGAACAACAGTGAACCGTCATCCAGAAGGAACTTGCAGCCAAGCCGTTGTCCGCCCGCGCCGAATTCCAATTCGTAGGCTCGAATTCGCCTCAGATCGAACGGCAGGCTCATTATTTTTCAGAGTAGCATCCGGCTTTTCGAGGCGGCAGGTACGGCCCAGTACTTCCAGGTGCGGCCCGGTACTTCAGTCTGATTGGCTAGCCGGGTATGCGCGGCCTACGATGCCAACTAGAGAGCGGGAGTCCCTTGCTCGACGCTCGGACCTGGACGCCCGTGCAACAAGCCAGAGATGAGTAGTCCCGCTCTCGCCACCTATGACCGAGCAGCAGTGGGAATTTTACCGGCTCAGCGTAGTGGAGGAATGGCCGGAATCGCCCCACAAAGCAGTGGTCATCGGGGCGATCAACCACAAGTTGATGATCCTGGCCTTGCAAGAGAAGGCATCCATCGACCTACAGGACAGCCCCACGTCCACGCCGCAGCCACGTAAAATCACGCCGCAAATGCGTCGGTGGAAAACGCCACAGGATCTCTAGCTTTCGATTCACCACCGCGTAACAACTCGGCAGTAAGATTGGCGAGGACGTTTGGCGTTACATGGAATCTCCAGAAAGAAGAAACGGTTATGGCAACTGCAACGGCACATAGTCTCCCTCCACAATGGGAATTGGAGGAAATCCTCCACGAGCAAATCGCCGCACTCGCTTATACGTTGTGGCAAGAACGGGGTTGTCCTGAAGGCTCGGCGGAAGAAGATTGGTTCAGAGCAGAAAAGGAATTGGGCGTAGCCTAGTCCTTCTTTACAGTCTTCTTTCGCTTCGCGGCCCAATAGGCTTTCATGCGCTCCGCTTGCGCCTTCCGCTGTGCCACACTCCGGCGTCGGCGATTCCTCATTGGAGCAGCGGCTGATTGATTTTTCGGCGGACGGCCCATCCACTTTGCAGGTCCCTGAAGGGCCTCGATAGCTCTGTTCAATTTGTCACGTTCCGCAATCAGCAATGCGACGATGTGTTCGGTGGGCATGAAGTTTTGAGGGTAACACGACGAGGCAAAAGGGAACACCCTTATTTCTTCGATGTGGCGTAAATCTGGAACCAAGGAGAATCGACTTCCGAAACCCGATCATCGGTCATAACCCTGCCGGCTGGCATCACCTTCATGGGACGGCCGTATGACGAAGGTGATGCTTATCAAGCTGGCTTACGCTTACGAGCAGGCCACGCATCATCGCAAGCCACCCACCACCACGCCGACGCTTCCAGGGGAACCGTAACGGAAACGACCTCGCTTACCGAGAGAGGCAAATACGTGATTCGGCTAAGCGTACGGTTTGCAATCGATTTGCGGGCACCTGAGCGAGATCGCCGTGAAGGAAGGAGAAATGGTAAGGCGGGGTCAAACCATGGGCAAGCGCGGATCGGCTGGATTAGCCACCGGCGGTCATCTTCACTTTTCGATGCAGATCGATGGCGTCCAGGTCAACCCCATTGAATGGTGGGACGAGCACTGGAATTCGAAATCGTGGTCAATGTTCCGTAGCCGCGAGTGCTCGCGGAACGCCGGATCCGGCTGATCTAGTGCCGTGACCGCTTAAATAGTTTGAGTTGGCCATGGAAGACATTGTCGGCATCCAGGCGGGAAAAAGTCCAGTTGATCTTGAGGCGCTGGTGGTTGATGGACTTGTTCCAGGCGCGGCTTTC
>Ga0210384_10008968_pt1 | contig 10380 bp, 10 predicted proteins | sample IncBWH2MmetaG_FD_160574 | JGI IMG/M metagenome (GOLD analysis project Ga0210384, IMG submission 160574) | Forest soil microbial communities from Barre Woods Harvard Forest LTER site, Petersham, Massachusetts, United States - Inc-BW-H-2-M | ecosystem: Environmental > Terrestrial > Soil >...
CCCGAAATACAAGCCCTCGGAGCTTGCTGCAGCAGGCCCAGCGACGGTAACGCCCGTCTCCACCCATCCGCAAGCCCCAGACCAAAATCAAAATCAACCCCAACAATAAAGAATCAGAAACCAAGCGCCACAAACGGCAGGGCGTCCATCACAACGCCCTGCCGTTTTCATTTTGCCCTTCGTAGCGCCGGTGGTGCGACACAGGTTAGCCCAGTGCGTAAGCGCTGGGTTACGCAAACGCAAATAATAACAAGCGCCAATAGGAATTCGCGCTACGGCGCAAAAGAATACGTCCACTTGACCGCGAATCGCGTCTCGCGCACTTGCGGAGGATTCGCGGGAGCGATGCTCGCGAATTGCGTTCCCACGTTGTAAATAATGTACAGATCGCTGTCCGGCCGGTAGTTGTAGCGCAGTCGAAGATTGGCGCTCACCGCTTGCGTGTTGGAGGTATCCATCTGCAGGATGCTGGTGAACGTCAGAAAACGGCTGAACGAGTAGTTGCCCTGTAAACTCGCCAGCACTACCGAGAAATTTCCGTTGGGCAGCGGCAGCCGGAAGCGATCCCATGTCTCCGAAGCCGAAATCGAAAACTTTGCTGTGGGACGGTAATTCGCGCGTATGCGAAATTCATTCAAAGTGCCGTCGTAATAGCCGCCAAAGCGCTCAAAAAAATTGTACGTAAATCTCCGGTCCTGGCCCGACCCGTATGTCAGTTGGTGACGCGCGAAATGATACAGGCCTGGGGGAATGAACACACCCTTGTAGATGTGAAAGGGCGTCGTGATGCGCTGCGTGAAAACATCGGCGATATCGTCGTCCGTGTAGCCGCCGTTGTGAAAGTCGGCCCGGAAAGTTCCTTGCCACTCCTGCGTTGATACCGCACCGTGCGTATCCGGCGCGTGCAGCAAAAAGCCCTCAAACTGGAGTTCTCGAACGCCCGGGATCGCAGGACGCGCCTTGAACGTCAAATCCGAATACGTCTCATCGGAGTCCGTCCGCTCCACAAATCCCACTTCCGGATTGAAGTTCGCCCCCGTTTTCCGTCGTTCCACAATTCCTTCCAGCCAGTTCGATTCGTACTGCAGCGATGCGCCCAGGTCGCTGGCTCCGCTAGGTTCACCTGGCGAACGCGTTCCGGCCATGTGCGCGCGCACAAACCAATCCTTGAAAAATACCAGCCGCGTGTCCACCCCTCCGGTCTGATTGAAGCTGTCCAGCACGTTGCCGGACCTCTTGTCTATCCCCATTGCTCCGATGTACGAACCCGCCCAAAGAGATTCCTTCACGCGCGCCACCGCGTAATTCCCGTACGGATTCGGCCCGCTCGAGCGCGTATCCACTTCCATAATGCCCAACTCCGTGCGGCCCACGCTCCCCGTCAATCTCGCTCCCCCATTGATCGGAACCTGATTGCCGGTCACCGGATCGATCCCGATCTGCCGGCTGAAGAACAGCCGGTCCTGATCACCGAGGTCGAAATCAAACACGCCTGCGTTTTCCAGGAAGAACTGCCGCTTCTCCGGAATAAAGACTTTGAAGGGCGTGAGGTTGAACGGTTCCAGGTCCACTTCGGTATCTGCAAAGTCGGTGTTGCCGGTCAGATTCAAAACCAGATTTGAGCTCAACCCGTATTTCATGTCCACGCCGCCGGTGACCGGAAATTTCGGGTCTTGCCCCGTTTGCTTGTCGTACCGTGCCAAGCCGTACGGCTTCACGATGAACAGCCTTCCGCTCCCGATGTCCTTGATCCCGCGTAGTTCGCCGGCCTCCGAAACTTTCGTCAGGCCGAACGTGCGCCGGAACGCGCTCCACAAATCTTCTTCGTTCTTCCGCCGGATGAAGCGCTTGAAGTTCACGCCCCAAGTCACCTCCATGGAGTGCGTGAAATTCAGCGTGGTAAACGGAATTCCTATCGTCGCAGTCCATCCGTCTGCTCCGGTGCGCGCCTCGGACGCCCATACGCCATCCCAGCCACGGTCAAAATCGCCGCCCTCGCCGGATCGCTGCTCCTCCACGATCAAGCCATCGGCTTGCGTGCCCAGAGGATTCACCTGGAACACGTAAGCACCTCGCCGGTCACGATTGGAATCGATCAGGATTTCAAAATAATCGTCGAGGTCCTGGCTCACGTCACGCCGAAGCTCCGTGGCAATGATTCGCGAAGGCGCTGCATCGAAACAATGGATTCCAAAGTACACCGCGTGCCGCGTGTATAGAATCCGGATCTCCGTCTTTTCCGTAGCCGCCTCGCCCTCGTGCGGTTCCCGCTGCCGAAAATCCTCAATCGGCTTCGCCGTTAGCCACAGGGGATCGTTCAGCGTCCCATCCATCCGCGGCGCACGTTCCACACCTACCGCCTCCGCTACGCGCGCCTCGACCTCCGTCCCTCGCGCCTCCGCTGTTGAGCTGGCAACAAACCAAAGCACGGCGCCCAGGAGCACACCGCGCGCTGCACGAGATTTTCCGCGTGCGTGAATCGGGAGTTTGCGAATCGGCATTGTGTGTAAGCGCTTTCCTTCAATCAGTGAAAACGCCCATATTCCGTTGCGCCGATTCTACCTATGAAATCCCAAAACGGGGTCTTCTCATTGCCACCGCTTAGTTGTGGGTCACCAACTCGTAGGACGAACTGAGCTCGATGGCTTCGTGCAACGTCCGGTAGAGCGGACAATTCATCGCATACATCCCATGCACCCGCTCAATCTTCTCCTTCAACTCCGGGTCAGCAACCAACCGCATAGCCACATGCACAGGTTCAACGTACTAGAAACATGAGGAAGCGCCCCTGCCCGGCGGGTGAGCCGTCTTCCACGCCTATGAACCGGCCCATCGAGTACAACTCCACCTCCCGCAGCGCAAGCGCCGGCCCCGGAGTATGCGCAAACAAATCCGTTTGACTCAGGCCAATATCCGACGGGCTCTCGGGCAGCTCCACCGTCCAAGGCAGGTCCGCCCCTCGGCCCTCGGCATCGAAATAGGTCAGGCGTTCCTGATTAGCGACCAAAATTCCTCCACCCGACGTAGAGTGTTGAATCTTGATTCCTCCCGCAGGCGGCTGCCGAACCCATTTGATCTCCCCAGACGGAATGTGAAAGCTGACCAAGGTCTTACCATTCGTCGCGTAAAGAACGTCTTCTTCTCCAAGAACCATGTTCTCGTCAAACAGTCCGGTCAGCCCCGGCGTCCAGTTGGCCATCGGCAATGTGTAATCACGTTGTTCTTTAGGGCTTACTCTGCTGACTCGCGCTTCGACGCGCGCCTTTTCTCCACCCTTTACGCCCGGGAAAAAATACGTCCACGCTGCCAGAACACCGCCAAGACCGTCGGGAATCGATTCCCCGGCAAAGACGCGTTCTTGCGCGTGAAAAAGACTATTCCCGTCGGAATGGATCTGCGCGATCACGCGCCAACTAAATGTCCCGTCTGGGGCAACTTGCAGCAGCGAGAGCGTGTTCTCGAAAGAGTGAGAGCCTTGTTGAGAGCCGCACGCCGTAGCCGATTCGTCGTGGACTTCCACTTGAACGTACATCTTGCCGTCGGTTGAAGTAAAAACAGAGCCCGCGCGAGACGCCCGCACGTTCAAGATTTCATTGCGATCGATGCATTTGAAATTCTCGACCTTGGACGAGGACGTAGGAAACGGAACACGAAACCGAATCGCCCCGCTATGCCCATCCAACACCAGCAATGACGCAGACGCCGGGCTGCACAGCGTCTCCACGACGGCGACATCTCCCTCCTGGTTCACCGTCCAATTCGCTGCGAGCCGCCCGGCAGAGGTGAAGCGCCAGGACTCGCTGCCATTCGACCCGCTCAGATCCACCAGCGCATCCGATACCGGGCTCCGCTCAAGGAACACCAGCCCGCCCCAATCGTCGCCAGAGTCACGCACGAAGACCGGCGCCTCCCCTGGTTTCAAACCAATGCTGCCGTCATCAGAAAGGCCACCCAAAAAGAACGTGTGGTCCTCCCCCAGTAACATGTCGCGCGAGCCTTTTAGCTCCTTGCCAGCCAAGTACAACTTGCCCGAGGTCGGCAGCTGTCTTCTCTTTAGGTTCAAAGGACTCGCCATGGAAGAAAGGTGAGCGAGCCACATCTGGCGCCCATCACTCTTCAACCCGCGCACAATAGCGCGCAAAGTTTTGCTCCATTCCACAGCAATAAAATCCGGACCTTCCGGTGAAGGAGCAGCTTGCCGCAACACAAGTGCCTCATAACCCGGCCAGGGGTCGAGCGACCAAACCACCGTAGGGGCAACCAGATCCTTTTGCTCGACCACGCTGACGCTCGCCGTCGCGGACAGGCCGCCCACGAACGCGGTCAGCACCGCGCGGCCCGGGGATTTAGGATGAAGACCAATACCGCCTACGGCTCCATCCAACGGAGCCTCCAGGTTTGCAATCGGATCGCTGAGCGACCAGCGCGCGTCCGGCACCGGACGCCCGGACTCGTCCACAACCGCAAAGCTAGCCGGCTCGCCCACGGCTACGACAGCGGAACTCGGCGTAACTCGCAAAAAGCTCGCGTCAGGACGCCCCGTTGCTGCAAACGCAACCTGTTCGCCCGAGGCCAACGCGCCAATCAGCAGAGCGAAACCAGCCAGTCGTAGAAACCAGCTAAAACGTCTGTGGCCCGGCAAGACTCTGAAGACGTGCTTCCGGAAGCAGGGTTCCTGGTTCATCCCCTAAAGTTGAAGGTTAGAAGATAGGTACGTCAATGGTACGGAAGGCCAGAGTAAACATTCCGTCACGCAAGCCTATCTTTCCCTAGCGCCAGAGGTGCGGCACAGGTTAGCCCAGTGCGTAAGCGCTGGGTAAGCAAAACGCAAATAATGACGAGCGCCGTAGGTGCGGCACACGCCTTTATCCAAATGCATATCTCGCATCAAATTCCACACCGTGCTTCTTCAGCAAGGCAACAAATTCCTCTTCGAAACTCATCTTCCGATGATGCGCCGCCTGATTGCGTATGTATTGCTCCACCGTCGAAATGTTCGATGCACTCACGCTGAATGCTCCATACCCTTCTTGCCATTCAAACCCTCGGACTTGTTCCCGAGCCCACCTCGACGAATTCGATTTGATCGTCAGAACTGCCTTGCCCAATGCCAACGTTGACGGAATTTGAAGCAACGAATGGATGTGGTCATCGACACCACCGACCGCGTGAACAAGTATTTCGTTCTTCTTGCAAATCCCAGCTACGTAAGCCCATAGCTCCGGCTGAAATTCCGAAGGAATTAATTTGCGGCGGTCTTTAGTACTGAAAACAAGGTGAACAATGTTCTGCACGTAAGAGTGGGACACGAATGGCCTCCGGCGCGGGCCATTCTACACAGTGCGAACGCATCTGTGCCTCTATCCGCGGCCTCGGGTCCGGATTTTCTTGAGCGCCGGAGGTGCGGCGCAGGTTAGCCCAACGCGTGAGCGCTGGGTACGCAAACGCAATAAGTCCCGAGCGCCGTAGGCGCGCCTCCTGCGTCCCGAATGCTTCTACGGGATGCGGCACACGCCTTTTCCGAGGCTAACCGCGCTGGATGATCAGTGCCATCGACGTGCCATCCATGATTAACTGACCCCCATGCCCTCTCCCCTCGCCCTCTCCGAATCCCTCGCCATCCTCGCCTCCGGCCTATTCGCCGGCGCCGTCCTCTACATCACCTTCGTAGAACATCCCGCCCGCATGTTAAGTTTCTCTGCGATTTCAATTACCTTCATCCTAAAATATCCAGCGCACACAACGACCGGCTATCCCCTAAATTCCGTGACGCTATTCCGCTGATTTTGCTTTTCTTGTCTTAGCGGCGAGGTGTCCCGCGTCATTTACTGGGTGTGGGCAGCGTGTACGCGAAGTCGTAGGAATGCTTGCCCTCGGCGATGATAATGTTCATTGTGCCTGCGAGTCCGGCGAGTTGATCCGTGCCGGAGTCCGGCACGACCGTGATCGATAGCTGCAGAGCGCCGCGGGTCATCGTCCCGCTGTGCTGGAGGATGAAAGTTCCATTTCGGCCACGCAGCACACCCCTGACTCGCTCGATGGCCACGTAGCCCGCCGAGCCTTTGACCGCCGTACCGGCCGTGAGCATCTGCCCTTTGCTGGCCCCTTGCAAATCGCCGTGAAATTGTTTGTCCAGGGACATCCGTCCGAGCGTAGCGTCCTGAGAGGTGTCCTCTGACGTTTGCGGCGTGACCTTCACTTCAAATGTTCCTGTGCCATGCTCAGTAGCAAGATTGGTCACGACGGTCTCCTTTTGCGACGCGGACGGAATTTGGGCATGCGTGCCGAACCCGATTGCAAGGCATACGCAGATTGCCATGACGAAGAGGGCTGTAGCGCGAGCGTGGGCGTTCATCGTTGTCTCCGTGGGGTGTAACTTTAGCAGACGTGAGGGCGGATTCGGCTCCTTCACCTTGCGGCTGTTGAGTTTACTATTGACAAATAGACGTTCCTGTTATAGTATCCGTTATGTCGGCGCAAGCGAACACCCTAAGCTCTTTCCCTCCTATCATATCCCTGCAAGCCCAGCATTATCATGCGATTGCGCACTTTTTTGCGCAACGGCGACTCACTAACCCTCTTGATTTCAAGGGCTTGCGCACTCTTTCTATTGCAACGGGGGTGGTACCCTCTTGCCATTTTCCAGATGCACGGGGTCCGTCTATTTCGCTAAGTCCTTTAGAATCCGCTTTTACGCAAAAGTGCCTGCTAACCCCTTTAGAATCCGCTTTTACGAAAAATAGGGGGGGTGGCAGGGGTAACGGAATCGTTTCCAGCTCAGAACAGGCGCGCGATGTATTCGCGCATCATGTGCTTCCAATACGGCCAGTCGTGTCCGCCTTCCGGGCCCCAATTATCGAGCGAATGGCGAATGCCTTTGCCGCCAAGAATCTCGGACAGTCGATACGACGGCCCGGAGTTTTCCCATTGCCCGGTGCCGGTAGCGATATGAATGTCGCAGGAGGCCAGCTGCTCGTACACCCAGGGATCGCTTAGGTTGGCTAGGTAATCGACGGGATTGTTGAAGTAAAAATTGTCGTCAAACATCCCGTCCATGAAATTTTTCAGGTCGTAGACGCCGGACATCGCGAAGCAGCGCTTGATGACGTCGGGATGCTTGAAGAGCGAATTAGCCGCGTGATACGCGCCGAAAGACATGCCCATGGTCGAGATGCCAATTTGCGATTGGCAACTGCTCCAGATGAACGGCACGACTTCTTCGCGCAGGTACGAATCGAAAACGGACTGCACGTAGCTCCGATGAAAGGGATGAGCGGACTTGTTGTAGAAAGAAAGTCCGTTGATGGAATTGACGCTGAAAAATTTCATTTTGCCGGCGTCGATGAAGTCGGCCAGCGCGCCAATCATTCCCTGGCCTTCGAGCTCAAACTCGTCGCCGGCACTGGTCGGAAAGCCGAGCAGCGGCGGTCCCCAGTGGCCATAGACCACCACGCCCAGTTCCATGCCCAGGCGCGGCGAATGCCAGCGATGAATTTCGCGCTTCACGTTGTGAGCCTCTGTGGCACGGGCTTCAGCCTGTGTTCCGACCACTGCAATTTCAGCTACGGAGCACAGGCTGAAGCCCGTGCTACTGAATGCGGGGTGAGGCAGTATGCCAGCAGCTTAGCGATTGGAGCAACAGATTCCGAAGTGTAGAATGGGCGCACTCAGCGACACGTCGGAGGGAATTCATGGCCACACCAGCGACGCAAAACCGGCTAACACCGGAACGGATTTTCAACACGCTCAATGCGCACGAGCAGACCGCGGCATTGCAGACGGCGATCGAACTGGACATCTTCACCGCGATCGGCGCAGGCGCCAACACTGCCTCGGCGATTGCGGCCAAAACCGGAGTGGCGGAGAAGGGCGCGCGCGTTCTTTGCGACTTCCTGACCATTCACGGATTCCTGACCAAGGACCAGGGGAAGTATGCGCTGACGCCGGAATCCGCATTTTTTCTGGACGGCAAATCTCCGGCATGCCTGTCCTCGATGACTGGATTCCTGTGCAACAAACAGACGCGCGCCCGCTTCGACGCGCTGACCGAGTCGGTGCGCAAGGGCGGTTCGGTTTGGTCCGAAGGCGACAACACCAAGCCGAACGACGACTTTTGGGTGGCGTTCGCGCGTTCGATGGCGGGACTGGCCGTGCCCTCGTCGCATTTTATTGCCGACCTGCTGCGCGCCGAAGACGGCAAACCATGCAAGGTGTTGGACATCGCCGCCGGCCATGGGATGTATGGAATCACGATAGCGAAGAAAAATCCGAAAGCCGAAATCGTGGCGCTGGATTGGCCCAGCGTGCTGAGCGTAGCGCAGGAAAACGCGCAGAAATTTGGCGTAGCCGATCGCTTTAGCGTGCGTCCCGGAAGCACGTTTGAGGTCGAGATGGGCAGCGGATACGATTCCGTATTGCTGACCAATATTTTCCACCACTTCGATATGCCCACATGCGAGAAATTGATGCGGCGCGTGCACGCAGCGCTGAAGCCCGGCGGCAAGGCAATTACGCTGGAATTTGTGCCCAATGAAGACCGCGTTTCGCCGCCGACCGCGGCGGCGTTCAGCTTGATCATGCTGGCGAACACGGATTCCGGCGACGCGTATACATTTTCGGAGTATGAGGAAATGTTTCGCAATGCGGGATTTGCGAAATCTACGCTGCATCCCGTGCCGGATATGCCGCAACAAGTGATCGTCTCGGAGAAATCAGCTTGAAGAAAAAGCCAATCGGGCGGGCCAGCAAGAAGAAAAGCAGCAAGAGTGCCGCAGGGAAAACCGCGAATGGAAAAGGCGCGGGCGCGAACTCGGGTGTGAATGATGCCGCGTTGCGCAAACACTTGAGCGATTTGCTGAAGGGCGGCTCGGCGCACGTGCAATTCATGGACGCGCTGGAAGAATTTCCGCCGAACAAGCGCGGCACATTCGCGCCGGGTCTGCCGCACACGGGCTGGCAACTGCTGGAGCATTCGCGCATCGCGCAGTGGGACATCCTGGAATTCAGCCGCAATCCGAAGCACGTGTCGCCGGGATTTCCCGAGGGCTATTGGCCGAAAACGCCGGGGCCGCCGGCGGACGCGGAATGGGAGAAAAGCGTGCAGTCGTTCCAGCACGACTTGGACGAGATGGTCGCCCTGGTAAAAAATCCGCGCACGGATCTCTTCGCAAAAATTCCGCACGGCGATGGCCAGACAATTCTGCGTCAAGCACTGGTGCTAGCCGATCACAACGCCTATCACCTCGGCCAATTAGTGGATTTGCGCCGCGCCCTGGGCACCTGGCCGCAACCATAGATTTTCAGGCCTTCGAAAAAAATATGTCCGCCGACCTTATGCGGCGCGCCATCGCGCTCGCGCTCGAAAATGTTCGCTGCGCTCGCGGCGGGCCGTTCGCGGCCCTGGTCGCAAAAGACGGCAAAGTAATTGCTGAAGGCGCGAACAGCGTAACCGCCACGAACGATCCCACCGCGCACGCGGAAATCGTAGCGATCCGCGCAGCCTGCAAAGCGCTCGGCAATTTCCAACTCACGGGCTGCGAGCTCTACACCACGTGCGAGCCGTGCCCGATGTGCCTCGGCGCAATTTACTGGGCCCGCCCCGCCCGCGTCTTTTACGCGGGCTTCGCCGCCGATGCGGCAGATGCTGGCTTTGATGACGCATTTATTTACGAAGAATTGCAGCGCCCGCCCGAATCGCGGCGCATTCCCATGCTTCAGCTTATGCGCGAAGAGTCCCTCGCAATTTTTGCAGCGTGGAAGCAGCAGGCTAACAAAACAGAATACTGAGTTCGCTTTGGGTTGAGTCTAAGAGCGCCTGCGGCGCGCTGGGATGCGCTGAAGCGCACCCCTACGACGTACGGGTCGCTGGGCTTGCAACGGTACGAAATGGCGGTAGGATGTAGCGTATTCATTCGAACGAACGAGCTGGACGGAAGCCGTCCAGACGTCTCGGGAGGCGCACGATGTCAATCGAACGCATGATCTCCATTGAAAATGTTAGCCGGCGTGGATTTCTTAAGGGCGTGGTGGGCGCGGGCGCTTTTGTACTAGGCGTGCGGCTGATGCCGGTGGATTTGCTGGCGAGCGGCGATGTTGGCGCGGTTGATCCGGCTGCGCCGATGAATGCGGCACCGCTGCATCCGAGCGTTTACGTGGCGATTGATACGGATGGGACCGCTTACATTGTGGCGCACCGGTCGGAGATGGGGAACGGCGTTCGAACGGCGCTGCCGCGGATTGTGGCGGATGAGTTGGATGCGGACTGGGCGCGCGTAAAAGTGGTGCAGGCGACCGGCGACGAAAAGTACGGCGACCAGGATACGGACGGTTCGCACTCGGTGGTGAGCTTTTTTGTGCCGCTGCGGGAGGCTGGCGCGACAG
>Ga0210384_10008971_pt1 | contig 10378 bp, 10 predicted proteins | sample IncBWH2MmetaG_FD_160574 | JGI IMG/M metagenome (GOLD analysis project Ga0210384, IMG submission 160574) | Forest soil microbial communities from Barre Woods Harvard Forest LTER site, Petersham, Massachusetts, United States - Inc-BW-H-2-M | ecosystem: Environmental > Terrestrial > Soil >...
GCACATCTTTGTACAGCCTTGGCTTTTCTTTAAAAAGATACCAATGCTCTTCAAGCTTACGAATCCGCTGCTTTAAGCTATCGTATACTTTATTTTGAATGGTCAGAAAGTTGGTTGCGATGCTTCGTTTTTCTGTAAAAGCAGCAACTTCTTGTTCTGCATGCTTTCTTGGTTCATAATATTTATTAATCTCTGCTTCAACCTCATTTTCTGATCTGAATTTATGCATGGTCAGCTTGCGCCATGACTCAATAAATTCCACCGCTATTTCTTCACGTTCAAAGCGAGCCTCTTCAAGATTGATTTGCGCATCTAAATGATCAATCCGTTTATCCCAAAGAATTACCCCTTCTTTAAGGTTAAGCAATACACTTACTTCTTTAAATCCTTCTGCATCGGAAGGATCAATCGTAAGGTCATCAAGGTCACGCAAATCGCCAATCGTAATGCCAAGTAGTTTCGCCTGTTTATCCAATGCCACCTTGTATCGTTCCCGCTCAACCGCAAAGTTTTCTCGCTGCTGATACAGAGAATCTTTTTTTTCTAAATAAATTTGTCTTTTTCGTTCACGTTCTGCCTGGGCGCCTTGCACATCTGTTTCTTCAACCCGCAACCCTTCTTTCACATTTGCTCGTTGGTCATTGAGTACTTTCGTTTTGTTCGTTCCACAAAAAGTTTTGTGTCTAAAAGTCCTTGTTTTCGTTTCATTTCTTGGATTTTTTGCTCAAGCAATAATTTTTTACTGTTAAGCAAGCGAATGTTAAGGTCCAGAAGTTCTGCCCGTTGTTTGATATCAAATCCGTGATCATCAATCATACCATCAGACTTGGTACCTTCTTTTTGTTCACGCTCTTTATTTTTTAAATCCTTCGCCACTTGCTCAAGCTGCTTTTTGCGATTTTCCAGCTCTACCGTCAGACTGTTTTTTTGTTCATCTAAGTGGCTAATAACGTCGTCTTGGTCAGCAATCCGTTGCGCAATGTCCTGGAGGTTTTCAAAGGAGTAAAATGATTTAGCATCGAGAGTCATGCCTTTATACTCGGGGTCACGCAGATACTCTTCAAGCATTTTTATTTGCTGATCCAGAGAAGAAATTTCTTGTTTGTGGGAAAGTTGGCGATCTATCAACGCCTGGTGCTGTTCATTTAAGAGTGAGAGCTTCTTTTGAAGAAATTCACTCCCACGACCTTCTTTATTTTTTTCTTTTAATACCCCTATTTGAATGCTTATGCGTTCAAGTTCAAGCGTGATTGCTTCATCCGATGGCTTTTCAGTACGCTCAAGCTCAGCTTTCTCTTCCTTTAACCGTGCAAGATGTTGTTGTTTGTCTTCTCCAAAGGTTACATACATTCCCTTGCTTCCGGCAGCAGGCTCCACTTGAGACTTTACCCAACTGAGCGGATCAAATAACCCGGCATATGCCGTTACATTACATAACGCAAGAGCGAAAAGTGCGTAGAGATTAAATTTTTTCATAGGGTCCCTGGTGTGTTAGGAAATGGCTCGTTTTAAAAAGCTCGTTATAGGGATGCAGGCGAATACATGAAAGCAACCATGCATCAATGTGTTTAACGTCTAAATGTACGATCTCTTGGCCTATTCCGTCAACTGGTTCCTCAATAATTTTCATCATTCTTTCCAATAATTCTTCATCTTCAGGGTACATACCAAGAAAAATGAAAAAGCGAATCAAAAAGAGTCTTTTAAAAAGAGAGGTGCTGCGAGCTTTGGAAGCATAGAGTATACGAATAAGATGAAAAATGTCGGCCTGGGGGCTTTTTGGTGGTAAAAAATAATGGGTCAACTCAAGCACGTGGTGCAAAAAGAGAATATCGTGCCGCGCCCAGTCAAAGGGTACTTGGATAAAGTCTACTGCGCTTAAGAAATATCTATTTTTTTGTCGTTGGAGTACGTATACGATGTGGGCACCATTACAAAGTCTTTTGACCTTCAAAGACAGATCTGAAACCACCTCAATTACCCCAAGGTCTTGATCAAGGAGGGTAATTTTATGGTGTTGCGGAAAAATTTTGAGAACGATCCCCGCGCTTTGACCAAACTCCATCACTATCCTAAAAATGAGAAAATATCATTTCACTCTCTTGAGCGTTGACAAACTCCATCGACAATTCCTACTCTCGGAGAGACAAACTTCATTAAAAAGAGGAAAAAAGAAATGAATCAAAGAACTCTCTTCATTTTTATCTTAGCAGTAATTTTCTTAATTATCGCCTATCATAGCTGGAAAAAAGTTAGCATCACCAAAACCAGCAATGAACAAAGAACATCTATCAATATAGAAATTAAAAAAGAGCCTGTTGAGAACAAGAATTGAAATTTTAAAAAAAATATTTAAAGGCTTAAAAAGCCTCTCTTTTGACCCCCAGACTACTCAACTCTTTAAGATAGATCCCTTTCCTTGCTACAGTAGAAAAAGTTACAGGAAGGGGATCTATTATGTCATATCAAAAAAAGTCTTTTGTATTGTTCGTGCTCTCGATTGTTAGCATTCAGGTAGTTGTTGCCAAGCCACCGCGGCTGACCATGATTATCATTTTGGATCAGTTTGCGCATCATGAGCTCCAAACATTGAAACATAATTTTAAAGGCGGCATTAAGCATTTATATGAAAACGGTATCTCGTATGAAAATGTCTACATGCCGCATGCTCTGCCCGAGACTGCCGTAGGGCATACTTCGTTCGGTACCGGTGCCTTGCCAAAAGATCACGGGATCATCGCCAATCGTTGGTACAATGAACAGGGAAAAGAAATAGCTTCAGATGATGACAGTCCCGACCGCGCTGCAGTTTTTGCTCCTCATGGTTTTTATAAGTATGGCAAATCGGCACGCAACATTATGGTCGATGGGTTATCAGACCAAGTAATGCTCAAACCGGTAAGCAAAAAAAAATATGCGTCTGTTTCCATCTCGCACAAAAGTCGTGCTGCATTAGGAACGGCAGGCAAGCTTGGTGCGGCTTTCTGGCTTGATCTTTCTACCGGGTTCTTCACTTCGAGTATGGCTGTTTGCAAGAAGTTACCTGATTGGGTAGTAGCATTTAATACTCATAAAAAAATGGATACCTTAACCAGGTTCAACTGGCCGCTGTTTCATAAAGAAGATTCTCATTATTATGCCATGAAGAACAACCACTGCGATTTTTGTGGTGACTGGGGATTGTCTGCACATGCGCCCTCTATCGCTGGTACCGAGCTCGTACTTGAAAAGGACATAAAATCTAACCATGGCGATAAAGGACCCTATGAGTTGTTGGCAAAAGCACCATTAGGTAGCGCGCTCCTTTTTGATTTTGCCAAAGCATGCATCGAGGAATACATTGATCGCCAAAAAATTAATCATTTGGTGCTCTGGGTTTCTTGCAGTACTCCCGACAAAATTGGTCACCCGTATGGTCCCTACAGTTTAGAAAAAATTGATATTCTCTATCACATTGATCATCAACTTGAAGAGCTCATTGATTATGCGCAACGAAAAGTCGGTGATGGTAATGCACTTTTTGTTTTAACCTCTGATCACGGCATAGGTCCCCTGCCTGAGATTATGAAGCAAAAGGGGTATACGTCCGCACGTCGTATTTATACGTCTGATTTAGTACGAGGGATGAATGAATTTGTAGAAGAAAAATATGGTATTAAAAATGCTGTTCTTGGCGCCAAGGATATTAATATGTATCTCAATGCACCTCTGCTGAATGAGCTAAAGCAAAACCAAAGAAAAGCCATTGTTAACGCCCTTAAAACATACCTCAAATCACAAGACGGCATAAAAAATGTTTGGACATACCAGGAGTTGGCTGATTCTTCGTACCACCTGGAACTTAAAGAGCTTGAGGCAACCTATAAAAATCAATTGTTCAAAGGACGTAGTGGTCATTTGATTTGCCAGCCGTATCCGTATGTTTTAATAACTGACTATGATTATGGCACGAGCCATACATCACCTTATAATTATGATACACATATACCGCTCATCTTCTATCAAAAGAGTCGATTCAAACATGCCAAAATTATGAATCATGTTTGGGCACAGCAGTTGCCCGTTACCTTAGCGCAACTTCTTGACGTTCCAAAGCCATCTGCCTCCCTGTTCGAGAGTTTGGTGGAGGTTGGCTAATTGAAGGTTGGAGGATTTTTTGCTGAGAAAATGAGTCACTCGGCCATGGCTTTAAAGGTAGGCTCTTCTTTTGGTTGCTTTTTAAACAATGGCGTCATATCTGACGAACCAATAGGTTGCAAGAACACAAACCCTTGTGAAATAACATCAGGATCGGTAGCAAGATCGGTCGCTGCTGGCACACCTTTAAGTTTCTCAGGTTTTTTGGGATGGTAGCCGGGACGTAACACCATGCGTATACCTTTGGTTGCGATAAACATTTTTCCTTCCCATTGGCGCAGGAATTCTCTTGCTTCTTTGCTTGCAATCTCACCTCCCTCAAAAAGTTCTAGTGAGATGTATCGTGCATTGGGTTGAGCAAATAATTTTGTAAGGACATCTACGGTTGCAGAGCCGGACTTATTTTTACGTAATTCCCATCCTTCTGTTTTTCCTGGCTCTTTGTCCACATTCATAAGTAAAAGTACGTCTTGGTAGGGCGATATAACATCACTCCAACCTTTTTCCATGCCCTCAAATTGATATTTAACGGCAGCGTCTGAAACAAGGCCCCCGACAATAACATCTTGGCGAAGCAATTTTTTTTGAGCTATCAGACTATCAATAACTTGATATCCCACCCCAAATCCATCGGTCGTTCCGCCTAGAAGGAAAATAGTTTTTGCAGAAGAACCGTAGCGTTTTCGTGTATCTTTACTCGCCTGCAAAACAGCTCGTTCAAAATCTTTTTTATACTGGTCTAGGTTTTCATAACCAGCTCCTGAGAACCCCAAATATTCATAGGCAGCAAATGCTTTTCCATTCGTTAGTTTCACTACCTCGGCAACAAAATCATTTAAGTTGTCGGTGATAACTGGTTTTTTGATGCCCCGGTCGTTGAGATAGTTTTTGTATCGTGTGGCTTCTGACATTGCGGCTTCTGATTCTTCCTCCTGCGCAGCAACCCAGGTATATGAAGTTCCAACACAGAGCGCGATCATTACTATTTTTTTCATAATATTTTTCATAATAATTCCCCATCGATCCTAATAAACATTTTTAGATACACCCCTCATCTTGTTTTTAGTGTACCGCCCCGCCTTTCACCTTTGCAATAATTTCCGATTCTATTTGAATTATTGTTGATTTTTGCCCTATCAAATTTGTATAATCTGTATTAATGAAGCTTTTAATTAAAAAAGGAAGAGCCATGAACAACAAGAAATTTATTGTGCTTATAACGGCACTCGGTCTTTTTAGCAATGCCTTCGGTAAAACTTTAAAGCCTGGGGATGAAGGATATAATCCCTATCTGAATCCAGAAGGATTCTTTAGTGAGGAAGAGGAAGAAATCCTTGTTCCTCCTTCACAAGCTCCACAAGAGAAAGCATCCATGCCATCTCAAGAAGTAATGGCGAAAGAAAAAGCAGTCGCTAAAAAAATGCCTACTGCCAACGAGGCAAGAAAAACAGGCTGGACTAAAGAATTGACCAAACGGCGCAAACCAACGCCACAAGAGAAAGCCCTCGTGTCTGCTCAAGAAATGGCAGAAGAAGGACCAGTCACTAAAAAAATGCCTACTGAAGTAGTAACAACAGAAGAAGAAGAAGTTATGACATCTGGCCCTAGCTCTTCTAGCATGGGCCAAGAAGAAACAACTAAAAAACCAACTACCATCAGTAAAAAAGTAGGCCGTCGAGATCTATGGATACAACAATCATTAAAAAGTGAGTAAGGAAATAAAATGAGCAACAATTTTAAATTTACCAAACAAATATTGATCACTCTGCTTATTTCTATTTCTTGTTCTAGCTTAGGCATGAGACAGCAGAGCCCTCTTTCGGAAGTTCTTTCGGACCTTCTTTCAGGATCTACTTTTGGGGAGAAAAGGTTTAATGAAATCAACGGATTACTCGATGCAGGGGCAAATGTTAATGCCCCTCTTTCAGGAGGGTTGCCTCCTTTAAGTGCGCTTATTGACCTTGCCTACCAAAATATGAGCCTAAATCCCGCATATGATCAAAGAATAAATCAATTAATTAATCGATTTATTGCCGCTGGAGCAGACGTTAACGCCACTAATGTGTCTGGAATGACCGCTTTACATGCGGCTGTTTCTCTTCCAGGATTCACGACCGGCGGCATGCTGACGACCCTGGAAAAAATTATAGAATTATCAAATCATAATAAATTAATCGCTGCTCAAATAGTTGATCTATTAATTGCTGCGGGAGCCAATGTTCAAATTAGAGACAAGGGGGGTAGAACCGCCTTAGATATTGCTAATAGGCAGGGATATACAACCCTCGTTGAGCGATTACAAAAAGCACCAGATATAAGACAGAATCCCGAGTTCATTGGCCCATCAATGTCCTCCGCCGGTCCAGCAATGCCTCAACCAACTACGCCGAATTTTCTTGATATAAATACCCTAGATGATTTCCTTCAATCTATAAGGACAGGAAAGGCGCCACAAAGCACTGCTGCCATTAATAAATTTAAAACATTTTTGAGAGACATAGCGGAATATAAGCTTTTAAGGTCCTTTAATGAGGATGACTCATTAGGAAGAAATTATAGAAGACTAACACTGCTTTGGCACCCAGACAAACAGGAGAATAAAGAATTGGCAGACTTAGTTTCAACCAAGCTAAATGCCGCCAAAGAGAAATTTGAAAATGATGATGCATGGCGCACAATGCCAAAAAAATAAGTTTCTTATAAGGGAATAAAATGAAGAAGATTTTTATAAGCGGATTGCTCATTTTCCCCTGCGGGTTAGTTGTAGCACAAATTGCAGCACCAACCGATCAGGCAACTGCACCTGCAACACCTGTTGCTGCGCCCACTCCTGCAAAACCTATACCTACTTTTGCCGCAATTCCTACCACAGGTGCTCCGGAAGCTCCTGCCGCCGTAGAGACACCGGCACCAGCCGCCATTCCAGTACCAACTGAAACTGGCGCTCTTGAACCTGCTGTTCTTCCTGATGCAGCTGCACCCGCCGCGACGCCAACCGAAGCAGCACCAGTCGTTACCCCAGCAGCAGCGCCTGCAGCACCAGCAGCACCTACACCAACGCCCACTGAACCTGTTACGGCAACCCCCGCAGAAATAGCACCTGCCGTTACCCCAGCAGCACTACCTGCTCAACCAACGCCAGCACCTACGCTGACGGCTGCTCAACCTGTTACTACGCCCTCTGCCGTAGCAACCCCTCCTGTTCCCCCAGCAGCAGCGCCTGCTCAGCCTGAAGCAGAAAAAATTATCCCAGAACAAGCAGCTCCTCCTATGACTATGGCGGACAAGGAAGCGATGATGCACAAGTTTGATGAAATTATTAATCGTCTTATGGCCTTAGAAAATCTTGTCATTCAACAAAAAGCTGAAGAAGTTCAAGCTGAGGCTGAGATGGGCATGGAAGAAGGAGATCAAGACACGCTCTAGCGTAAGCCAACTAGTTTTAAGGCATCGTGTTGAGTGTTCTTCCAAAAGAAATAAGGAGATCGTGTGAAGAGGGTATTTGTAAGCGGATTAATTTTTTTCTCATTTGAATTAGCTGTGGCACAAACAAAAGTTCCGACAGCTTCCGCTCCCTCTATAAAAACATCGGTACCCGCTGTTACATCAGCTTCGACAGCAGCCTCTGTTATGTCGGCATCGGTGCAATTAACGTCAAAGCCCATTATTCAAATAACTCCCGTCCCGACTCCTACAAAAATTTCTCCTGCACCCCTGGCAACAATTTCAACTCCAACTCGGGTTCCGGCTCTTGAGACACCAATCATTGCTCCAGTTCTTGCAACAATTCCCCCTAAGACTACGGCTACAATTCCCGTCGCAACCTCGACCATTGTTCCAACAATTCTCCCTAAGTCTACCGTAACAACTCCCGCCGCTCCTGTAACAAGTCCTGTGACGCCAACAACCATTGCCCCGGTTCCGGTAACAACTCCCATTCCGACTACAGTAACTGCCCCTATCCCGACCCCGGCAGCAACTTCTACCCCAACTATGGCAACAGCTCTCACCCCGACCCTGACAACAGTTCCCCTATCAGTGTTAGGGGCAGGTCCTGTGACACAACCAATCATTATCAATGCGCCTGCAACAATAGCACCAACCCCTTTGGCAACCGATCTTACTACAACAGCAACACCGGTAATGGCACTCGGAACTACACCTGCCACACCAGCAGAAGCCCTAGTAACTTCGCCTGCGACTCCTATTGCTACGACCTTACCTATAGGCATAACACCTGATTTATCTGCTGCGCAACCTTCAGGGATAACTGCATCGACAGCGCCATTTTCAGCGACGGGGCCAACTTCAACAACCCCGCCAACTGCTCCTACACCCCCACCCTCAGCACCTGAGGCAGCTCCCGGGGCTCCGCCTACATCCGCTGGCCAAGCAGCTGCGCCTGCAACACCTGCTGCTGCGCCCGCTCCTGTAAAGCCTATACCTACTTTTGCCGCAATTCCTACCGTAGGTGCTCCAGAAGCTCAGCCTAGCGCAGCGCCAGCAACGCCAGAAGCTCCTGCTCAACCAACACCAGAAACACCGGCTCAACCATCTGCTGCAACCCCTGAAGCAGCGCCAGTCGTTACCCCAGTAGCAGCGCCTGCTCAGCCTGAAGCAGAAAATATTACCCCAGAACAAAAAGCTTCTCCTCTGACCATTAAGGACAAGCAGGCTATGATGCACAAGTTTGATGAAATTACTAATCGTCTTAATACGCTAGAAAATCTTTTCATCCAACAAAAAGCTGATGAGGATCAAGCCGCTCCTGAGATGGGCATGGAAGAAGATGAAGAAAGTAAACTAGTTCTTTGAAACAAATGAAAATAACTGGAATTTTTTAATTTTAAAAAAGGAAATCCATGCAGCATCATTTAAAATTTGCCAACCGAGCTGTGCTTACGATACTCATTTCTCTTTCGTGTACAAACTTTGGCATGCAAAATGAAGAGCAACTGCGTGAAGAACAATTGCGCAGTGCTGCTATCCATGGAGATATGCACACAGTTAATCGACTGCTTGTCGCAGAAACAAATGTTAATGTTGATGCCTCAGATGGTAACGGTTTTACTGCCTTAATGTGGGCTACTATGTTTGGACATTCAGATGTTGTTACTCGCTTGCTTCAAGCAGGAGCCAATATTAATGCTACCAACGAAGCCGGCCAAACGGCCTTAATGCGTGCCATCATATCTCAAGATACTGACCTTATTAGCCTATTACTTGAGGCAGGAGCAAACCCTCACGTAATAGATCATGAAGGCAACACAGCTTTACATTGGGCTATTAGTTTTGGCAATGATGACATCATTGAACAATTAACGAAGGCAATGAAAAGACAATCATCCGCTTCATTGCCAAAAAAATAATGCAGACGGTCTCATCATTCATCCACTTTATCAACCCAGGAAAAATCAACCCGCCGCCACAACCTCCACCGAGATCGTATCAGAAGAGACTGAATTCATTTTCTCTCCCAATCCAACCGACCGTAAAAAGGCATCTTGATTCGGCGGCCTACCCAAGAAGGTATGCAACAGATCATTTGGATCTTGACTACCGCCTTGCGCAAGAATTTCATTCACATACCGCTGACCAATGCTGGGGTTAAGAAGCCCCTGCTCTTTAATCTTATCAAACAGATCAAGCGCAAAAACTTTTGACCACATATAGCCGTAATATTTTGCGCCATATTCATCTAAGTGACCGAACGATGCTTGAATATAAGTTTCTGGTTCATACGCAATGTGAGAACGTAACTGTTCATGTAATTGTTGTTCAATAGCTTGCGTATTTTTTTTCGTGCCGGGCTTAAAATAATCAAGTGAGAGTTGCGCAAAAAACATTTGTCGCAAAATAAAGTTTCCGCTCGTTAAGTTTTTTAATTCAATTTTCTTTTCGATCAAGGCATCGGGTAGGGAAGCCTTGGTTATATAGTGTCCACTTACTTGTTTGAGCATTTGCGGGTCCCACATCCACTCTTCAAGCATTTGGGAAGGCATTTCAACAAAATCTGTTTTTACGTGCGTACCGGAAAAGGATGCTAATTCGGTTCCGCCTAAAATGGTATGAATGGCATGACCAAACTCATGGAAAAAAGTTTCTACATCTTGATGCTTGAGCAGTGAAGGTTTGGTTGGTGTTGATTTTGGGAAGTTGGTTACCACCACATCAACCGCTGGTTGCGGGACTCCTTGAGCATCTTTGACGGAGCTTAGAATGGTAAATGATGCCGCATGGT
>Ga0210384_10008972_pt1 | contig 10377 bp, 10 predicted proteins | sample IncBWH2MmetaG_FD_160574 | JGI IMG/M metagenome (GOLD analysis project Ga0210384, IMG submission 160574) | Forest soil microbial communities from Barre Woods Harvard Forest LTER site, Petersham, Massachusetts, United States - Inc-BW-H-2-M | ecosystem: Environmental > Terrestrial > Soil >...
CTTTGCCAGGATGCGATAGCCTTTCGCCATCAGATAGGCGGCAGCTCGCGTCTCGGCCGACAGGCCGGTGCGAAACGCCGCCACCCGTTCCGGCGAGGCCTCGTCAGTCTTCGCCATGGCCGCCTTTCGCGTGCAAATCCTTGTCAATATTCTTCTTGTCAACGTCCTTGGCGAGTTCAAGAGCGCGCGAATAGACCTCGCGGCGCGGCCGCCCTGACAGTTCGACCGCATGGGCGACCGCATCCTTGACGCTGCCCTGCTCAAGCTGGCTGCGCAAGAGATCGTCGAGTGCGGCTTCCGCCATCACCTTCGCATCGGCCGAGGGCGGGCCGACCACCAGCACGAATTCGCCGCGGGTCTCGAGCTCACCTGCACCTTGCGCCAGTTCGGAGAGCGATCCACGGCTGATTTCTTCGTGCATCTTGGTCAGCTCGCGGCAGATCGCGGCTTCGCGCGCGCCCATGATGTCGGCAAGGTCGGCTAGCGTGTCCTGCACGCGGTTGCCGGATTCGAACAGCACCAGCGTCGCCTCGATCCGCGAAAGCTCGGTCAGCCGCGTGCGCCGCGCGGCTTGCTTCGGCGGCAAAAACCCCTCGAAGAAAAACCGGTCGGTCGGCAGCGCCGCGACCGAGAGCGCTGTCAATACCGAGGACGCTCCGGGGAGCGCGATCACGGCGTGGCCGGCGGCAGAGACCTCGCGCACCAGCTTGAAGCCGGGATCGGAAATCAAGGGTGTGCCGGCGTCCGAGACCAGCGCGATGGCCAAACCCTCCGCCAGCCATTGCAGGATCTTTGGCCGCGCGGCTTCGGCGTTATGTTCGTGATAGGGTTTGAGCTGTGCTGTGATCGCGTAACGCTCGGTCAGGCGGCGGGTGATGCGGGTATCCTCGCAGGCGATGATGTCGACACCGGCCAGCGTCTCCAGCGCGCGAAGCGTGACGTCGCCGAGATTGCCGATCGGCGTTGCCACTAGATAGAGGCCGGGAACCGGCTTTGGCGCCGTCAGGCTGTGGCCACCGACGGAAAATGTCCTGTGGCGAGAAACTGCCTCGCCTTCAGTTCCGTATACGGGAGTAGCTTTTGCGCGCATAATGCCAGCTTAGATGGGAGATAGCCCCGGCGCCACAATTGCCAAACCCTCGGCGCGGCCGTTCATGCAGCGCTCACGGTGAACAAGCTATCCTTTGCAACTGAAGCCCGGCCGGCGGGGCCATAATCCTTTTGTTTTGGTTAACTAATCGCCGACAATATGCCTGAATCCGCCTTCCTGATCTTTGCCAGGGGGATGTCCTGGCCGATTTCGGTCGGTCAAGAGAAGAGATGAGATGGTGGCCCCGTTCGATCCCAAGACTCCTGTTCCGGAGTCCCAGCCTTCGGGCGCAACCCGGCGGACGGCGATTGGCTTGATCCTCGGCGCGCCGCTGCTCGGGGCCTGCGCCGGCGTACAACAGAGTCTTAGCCAGTTCTCCAACCCGTTCTCTTCCCAGGCGCAGGGACCGTCGGGTCCGACGCAGCAGGCGGCGGTCGCGGGCAACGGGCAGGTCAAGGTCGGACTGGTGCTGCCACTGTCGGCCTCCGGCAATGCCGCCGTCGCGGCGCAATCGATGAAGAACTCGGCCGAGATGGCGCTGGCGGAATTCCAGAACCCGAACATCCAGCTCTTGATCAAGGACGACGGCGGTAATCCGCAAGGCGCGCAGCAGGGCACCCAACAGGCGCTCGACGAAGGCGCCGAGATCATCCTGGGCCCGCTGTTTGCATTATCGGTTCCGGCGACCGCGCAACTGACGCGCACCCGCGGCGTATCCGTGATCGCATTCTCGACCGATTCGAGCATCGCCGGCCGCGGCGTCTATCTGTTGAGCTTCCTGCCGGAGTCCGACGTCAACCGCATCGTCGAATATTCGGTCAGCATCGGCAAACGCTCGTTCGCTGCGCTGCTGCCGGACAACGCCTACGGCAATGTGGTGGAGGCCGCCTTCAAGCAGGCGGTCGGCCGCAAGGGCGGGCGGATCGTCGCGTTCGAAAAATATGGCGCCGACCGCGCTACGCCGGCGCGCACCGTCGCCTCATCGCTAGGCACGGCCGATGCGCTGCTGCTCGCCGACGACGGCGATAGCGTGGTGGCGACCGCCGATGCGCTGACCGGCGCGGGCGCGAACTTGCGCAACATCCAGCTTCTCGGCACCGGGCTGTGGGACAATCCGCGGGTGTTTGCCAGCCCGGCTTTGCAAGGCGGGCTCTACGCGGCGCCAGATCCGTCCGGCTTCCGCGCCTTCTCCGGCCGCTACCGCACCAAATACGGCAGCGAACCGGTGCGTACCGCGACGCTCGCTTACGACTCGGTCGCGCTGGTGGCAGCACTGGCGCGCACGCAGGGGCCGACGCGGTTTTCGTCCGATGTCATCACCAACCCTTCAGGGTTTGCCGGGATCGACGGGTTGTTTCGGTTTCGCGCCGACGGCACCAACGAACGGGGACTGGCGGTGATGCGCGTGGCGTCGGCCGGCGGCACGCCGGTCGCGGGATCGCCGAAGAGTTTTGGGGCGTAAAACGTTACGCCGCCAAGTCCGCCACGACCGCATCGAGCACCGGAAACCCGGCCTGCGTCACGCGCAGGCGGCCACTTTCATCGACCACGATCGCGCCTTCTTCGCGCAGCACGGCGATGCGGTGCGGGTCGAGCGCGCGGCCGGACAGCGCGGCGTAACGCTTGGGATCGATGCCCTCGGCGAGCCGCAGGCCCATCAGCAAAAATTCATCGGCGCGCTCTTCGCTGTTCAAGCAATCGTCGGTGACGACGCCATCGCCGGTGGCCTCGACCCGCATCAGCCAGCTCTCCGGGCGCTTCTCGGTCGCGATCGCATGGCGGACGCCGCCGATATCGAGCCGGCCATGCGCGCCCGGACCGATGCCGGCATATTCCTGACCGCGCCAGTAGACCAGATTGTGACGGCACTCGGCGCCCTGCCGCGCGTGATTGGAAATCTCGTAGGCCGGTAGGTCGTGCTCTGCGCAGACCTCCTGCGTGACGTCATAGAGCGCCCGCGCGGTCGCCTCGTCCGGGGTCTTCAATTTGCCCGCGGCATGAAGGCCGAAGAACGGCGTGCCTTCCTCGATCGTCAGTTGATAGAGCGACAGATGCTCGGCCGCTTCCGCGATCGCGAGCTTGAGTTCATCCGCCCACATCGCGGGCGTCTGGTCGGGGCGGGCATAGATCAGGTCGAACGAATACCGCTCGAAGGTGCGCCGCGCGATTGCGACCGCATCGAGCGCCTCGCGCGCGGTGTGCAGGCGTCCCAGTTCCTTCAACGAGGCGTCATCGAGCGCCTGCACGCCGAGCGACACCCGGTTGACGCCGGCTGTGCGGTAGCCGGCAAAGCGCGTCGCCTCGACGCTGGTGGGGTTGGCTTCCAGCGTGACTTCGGCGTCCTCGGCGACGTGCCAATGCTGGCCGATCGCGTCCAGGATCGCGCCGACGGTGTCGGGCCGCATCAACGATGGCGTGCCGCCGCCGAGAAAGATCGAGCTGACCTCGCGTCCCGGCACGCGCGCGGCAGTGGTCTCGATCTCGCGGGCAAAGGCGCGCGCAAAACGCTCCTCGTCGATCGCGGTATGGCGGACATGGCTGTTGAAATCGCAGTACGGGCATTTCGACAGGCAAAACGGCCAGTGCACATAGACGCCGAACGCCGCGTTTCCCTGCTCCGCTTGCGCGTGGGGGTGCTCAGCGCGGCGCAAGGCAGATCTCCGCGAGCTTGACGAAGGCGCGGGCGCGGTGCGACAGGCCGAGGCCGAGCGGCGGCAGGCCGTGCTTCTCGATCGAGGTCATTTCGCCGAAGGTACGCGCAAAACCGTCCGGCATGAACATCGGATCGTAGCCGAAGCCGGCAGTCCCGCGCGGCGGCCACACCAAAGTTCCGTCGGCGCGCGCCTCGACCTCCTCGAGATGACCGTCGGGCCAGGCGACGCACAAAGCCGAGACGAAGTGGGCCTTGCGCTTTTCCGGCGTGGTCGCGCCACGCTCCTGCAACAGGCGCTCGATCCGCGTCATCGCCACCGTAAAGTCCTTGGTTGGACCAGCCCAGCGCGCCGAGAAAATCCCGGGCGCGCCGTCGAGCGCGTCGACCACTATTCCGGAATCATCGGCGAAAGCCGGAAGCTGCGCCGCCTTGGCGGCTGCGACCGCCTTGATCCTGGCGTTGGCGCCAAAACTGTCGCCGGTCTCCTCAGGCTCCGAAAGGCCGAGTTCGCCGGCCGAGACGGCCTCGACGCCGTGCGGCGCCAACAGCTCGCGCATCTCGGCGAGCTTGCCGGGATTGTGGGTCGCGATCACGAGCTGGCCAGTGATTCGGCGGTGCATGGGTAATTTGACTACCCGACCGCGAGCTTCTGCAAGTCCACCAGCCGCGCCACGCCCTTTTTCGCGAGCGCCATCAGCGCCAGAAATTCCTCTTCCGAGAACGGGGTCTTTTCCGCGGTGCCCTGCACCTCGATGATGCGGCCGTCGCCGGTCATCACGAAATTGGCGTCGGTCTCGGCCTCGGAATCCTCGGCATAGTCGAGGTCGAGCACCGGCGTGCCGTTGTAGATGCCGCAGGAGATCGCGGCGACATTGTCGCGCAGCACCTTGGCCTTGATCATGTTGCGGTTCTTCATCCAGGAGAGGCAGTCGGCCAGCGCCACCCAGGCGCCGGTGATCGAGGCGGTGCGGGTGCCGCCGTCGGCTTGCAGCACGTCGCAGTCGACCGTGATCTGACGCTCGCCCAGCGCTTCCAGGTCGACGGTCGCGCGCAAGGAGCGGCCGATCAGCCGCTGGATCTCGACGGTGCGGCCATTTTGCTTGCCGGCGGAAGCCTCACGGCGGGTGCGCTCCAGCGTGGCGCGCGGCAGCATGCCGTATTCGGCCGTGACCCAGCCGCGGCCCTGACCCTTGAGCCAGGGCGGCAGCCGGTCTTCCAGCGTCGCCGTCACCAGCACATGGGTATCGCCGAATTTCACCAGGCAGGACCCTTCGGCATATTTGACGACGCCGCGTTCCAGCGACACGGCGCGCAGTTCATCCGGTGCACGGCGGCTTGGCCGCATGGGAATTCTCCGAAAATCCAGCAAGGTTAATGGCTCGCGGTGCTTGTAGGAGGGGGAACGGCGTGCGGCAAGACCGTATTAAGCCCCAATGCGCGCTTGTCACCGGCCCCCTGGAGCGACAGATTAAGGGGGTATAAGGAGTACTCCGTGGCCCACCACGATCCGATTGGCCTGATCGCGCCGAATGCGGGCTTGGCCCAGCTCAACGAGCGCTCGCGCGACATCTTTCGCCAGATCGTCGAAAGTTATTTGGCGACCGGCGAGCCCGTCGGCTCGCGCAATATTTCGCGCCTGATCGCTGTCCCCCTGTCGCCCGCTTCAGTCCGCAACGTGATGGCCGATCTGGAACAGCTCGGCCTGATTTATGCCCCCCATACTTCGGCCGGCCGGCTGCCGACCGAGCTGGGCTTGCGATTCTTCGTCGACGCCCTGATGCAGCTCGGCGACCTCACCGAAGCCGAGCGGCAGTCGATCCAGAGCCAGCTTGCTTCCGTCGGCCGGGCGCAATCGGTCGAGGCGGCCCTTGGTGAAGCGCTGACGCGGCTGTCGGGCCTGACCCGGGCCGCAGCCGTGGTGCTGACCGCCAAGTCCAATGTGCGGCTGAAACACATCGAATTCGTGCGGCTGGAACCGGAGCGCGCGCTGGTGGTGCTGGTCGCCGAGGACGGCCAGGTCGAAAACCGCGTGCTGACGCTACCGCCCGGCGTTCCCTCTTCCGCGCTGACCGAAGCCTCCAACTTCCTCAACGCGCGGATCAGAGGGCGGACGCTGGCCGAGGCCCGTCTCGAGCTCGAGACCGCGCTGGCGCAAAGCCGCGCTGAACTCGATCAGCTCACCCAGAAGGTGATCGCCGCCGGGATCGCGAGCTGGTCGGGCGGCGAGCACGAGGACCGGCAGTTGATCGTGCGCGGTCACGCCAATCTCCTGGAGGATCTGCATGCGCTCGAAGATCTCGAGCGTGTTCGCCTCTTGTTCGACGATCTCGAGACCAAGCGCGGCGTGATCGACCTGCTGGGGCGCGCGGAACGCGCCGAGGGCGTGCGGATTTTCATCGGATCGGAAAACAAGCTGTTCTCCTTGTCCGGTTCCTCCACCATCATCGCCCCCTATAGCGACGGCGCCGGCCATATCGTCGGCGTTCTCGGCGTGATCGGGCCGACCCGGCTCAACTATGCAAGGGTGATCCCGACCGTGGATTATGCCGCGCGCATCGTCAGCAGGATGCTGGGCGGCTGATCTGTCCTAGATACGCTTGATTTTCGGCGCCTAAAGCACGATATCCGCCCCAGCAACCCCCACATTGACCCAGCCCCAGACGATTTTTTCGAAAAGGCAATCCATGACCGATCCTGACCGGCCCAATGATGATGCGGCGAACCCCGCGACAGCCGGCGAGCCCGTCACCTCGAAACCCTATGTGATGCCCGACGATCCCGAAGAAGGCTCGGTCGAGGCGCTCGCCAGGGAGGCTGCCGACGCGCGCGACAAGATGCTGCGCACGCTGGCGGAGATGGAGAATTTGCGCAAGCGCACCAGCCGCGAAGTCGCCGATGCCAGGACCTACGGCATCACCGGCTTTGCCCGCGACGTGCTCGATATCGCCGACAATCTGCAACGCGCGCTGGATGCGGTTCCGGCCGAAGCCAAGGCCGCCGCCGATCCCGGCCTCAAAGCCCTGATCGAGGGCGTCGAGCTTACCGAACGCTCGCTGCTCAATGCGCTGGAGAAAAACGGGGTGAAGAAATTCGATCCGTCCGGCGAGAAATTCGATCCGAATTTCCAGCAGGCGATGTACGAGGTTCCGGATCCTTCGGTGCCCGCGGGCACGGTGGTCCAGGTCGTGCAGGCCGGCTACATGATCGGCGATCGTGTGCTGCGCCCGGCCTTGGTCGGTGTCGCCAAGGGCGGGCCGAAGGCAAGCGCGCCGGCGAACGGCAACGCGCCGCCGAACAGCGCGGCCTAGCCCGTCTCCGGATGTGAGATACTAGGCCGCGAGGTCGTCCGACTTGATGCGCTTGACGCCGGCCTTGGCCATGTCGGCCCAGGCCTTGGCGAGCGAGCCTTGCGTGTCGATGCCGCGGCAGGCGTCTTCCACCACATAGGCGTCGAATCCGGCCTTGCGCGCGTCGAGCGCGGTCCAGGCGACGCAGAAGTCCGTGGCGAGGCCCGCCACGTAAACACGTTTTATGCCCCGCGCCTTGAGATAGGCGGCAAGTCCGGTCGTGGTTTTGCCGTCGGCTTCGGTGAACGCCGAATAGCTGTCGACGTCCTTGTGAAAACCCTTGCGGATGACAAGCGCGGCCTGCGGGATCGCGAGATCCTTTGAAAGCGAGGCGCCGTCGGTTCCCTGCACACAATGGTCGGGCCACAGCACCTGCTTGCCATAGGGCAGGTCGACCGTCTCGAACGGCTTCTTGCCGGCATGGACGGACGCAAAAGAAATGTGTCCGGCGGTGTGCCAGTCCTGCGTCATCACCACATTGGTAAAACCCCTGGCGATCTTGTTGATGACGGGAACGACCTGCTCGCCGTCCTTCACGGCGAGGCTGCCGCCGGGCAGGAAGCAGTTCTGGACATCGATCACGAGGAGGGCCGACGCGTCGTCGGGCTTGATCGGTGCTGCCGCCGCAGGCCTGCCTGAAAGCCAGGTCGCGATCGATGTCGTGCCGAGACCTGCCAGAATCCATCTTCGATCCAACATGGTGCCTCTCCCCTAGCTCGAAGGATCGCGCCAGCAAATCAGCTGGGTGAGCTGGCGTAAAGCAGATTGCGATCCGCTAGAGGATCGAATTTTGGGCGGCCGCCGCTAAGGTCCGATCAGCTTCGCGGCTGAATTCCATCGCGCACGGCGCGGAAGCGCGGAAAAGCGCCCGACCATTGGTCGCGTGGCGAGCTGCCGATGATGCGCAGCGAGGTCGAATTGCCGAACCGCAGCCATTGCACCACGGTCACGGAGGTATTGTCCTTGCCGCTGGTCGCATCGATGCGGGTCTCGTATCCCGGCATGCCGTCGATGCGGATCGGCTCCGACATCGTGATCCGCGCATCACGCACGCCGGGGATCTGCGTCGCGGCCTGTTGGGCAAACCGGCCGCGGTCTTCCGGTTGTGCTGCCGTCGTCCCGATCAGGCCGATCACCATGAAGGGCGCGGGTTCGAAGCCGGTGGTTTCGTCATTGTCGGCGAGGATGACGGCGGAGCCGGGCGCGAGCGTGCGCACATTCTTGAAGTTGCCGAGCTCGGTGACCTTGAACGGCATCAGCCCGAGCTGCTCCTCGACCGGAACCTCTTTGCGGATCGTCGCCGACGCGAACATCTGGCGCACCGCATCATCGGTGTAGATCTTGCTCGCATTCTCCGGAACCTGCACGGCGACGTAGCCGGAGAAGAAACCGCCCGGCAGGATCATCGAATAGCGCCGCACATTGGTCGTGCCGTCCTTGGCGTTTTCGGCCGTGTAATAGGCAAGGCCTGCCGGCGACTCGATGGTCTCTGGCTTGATGCCGTTGGTGCCGGCCGGATTGGCTTTGAAGGCGCCGACCACCTCGTTATAGGCTTCGCCCGGAAGCTCCGCGATCAGCACCTTGACGCCATGGTCCTCGGTCTCAAAACCCGCGAACGCCTTGGCGGGAACGAGGCCGACCAGCGGCGTCAGGCCGACCCGGGCCCCCGGCGGGAAGATCGGATCGCCCGCGAAAGCGGACGAATTAACAGCCACGAGGAGGGCAACCGCGCTCAGGAGTCGAAGGGGCATCATAAAGAACCTGTTTGGCTTGCATTGAGGCCGTTCAATGTCGGCCGTCCCGGTCCCGCAGCTAGACTGCCTGCTTTGGGGCGGGCAGCTTTTAACGGTTTTGCCGGTCCTGCAACAGGGTCAGTCGCGCTGGCATTCCTCGGGCGCCGGCCGCCATCTGTCGGCTGACGGGCCGCCGACCGAAGGCCTGGCCGGTGTGCGATCTTGATCGACACGATGTTTCAAAGACCAATGTTTTCATGGCTCAAGGTTGCGTCCGGTCCTTGCGGGGCGGTACCCCCCTCCTATATGAGGGCTCAACCATCGCAATATCGCGAGTATTTGATCTAAGGGGGTTTTGGATTGGGTGCCGTCAGGGCCCAGCCAACCTGCTGCAAAAAGAAGGACATCAGCACCATGGGAAAGGTCATCGGGATCGATCTCGGCACCACCAATTCGTGCGTCGCCGTAATGGATGGCAAGAACGCCAAAGTCATCGAAAACGCCGAGGGCATGCGGACGACCCCGTCGATCGTCGCCTTCACCGATGACGGTGAGCGCCTGGTCGGCCAGCCCGCCAAGCGCCAGGCGGTGACCAATCCCGAGCGCACTTTCTTCGCCGTCAAGCGCCTGATCGGCCGCCGCTATGACGACCCGATGGTGGAGAAGGACAAGAAGCTCGTCCCCTACAAGATCGTCAAGGCGTCCAACGGCGACGCCTGGGTCGAAGCCGACGGCAAGACCTACTCGCCCTCGCAGATCTCCGCCTTCATCCTGCAGAAGATGAAAGAGACGGCGGAAGCTCATCTCGGGCAGAAGGTTGAGCAGGCCGTCATCACCGTTCCCGCCTATTTCAACGACGCCCAGCGCCAGGCCACTAAGGACGCCGGCAAGATCGCCGGCCTTGAAGTGCTGCGCATCATCAACGAACCGACCGCGGCTGCTCTGGCCTATGGCCTGGACAAGACGAAGTCCGGCACCATCGCGGTGTACGACCTCGGCGGCGGCACCTTCGACATTTCGATCCTGGAGATCGGCGACGGCGTGTTCGAGGTGAAGTCGACCAATGGCGACACCTTCCTCGGCGGCGAAGACTTCGACATGCGGCTGGTCAATTATCTGGCCGACGAGTTCCAGAAGGAGCAGGGCATCAACCTGCGCAACGACAAGCTTGCCTTGCAGCGCCTGAAAGAGGCCGCCGAAAAGGCCAAGATAGAACTGTCCTCGACCACGCAGACCGAAATCAACCTGCCGTTCATCACGGCGGATCAGTCCGGGCCGAAGCATCTGACGATGAAATTGACGCGCGCCAAGTTCGAGGCGCTGGTCGATGATCTCGTGCAGAAGACCATCGAGCCCTGCCGCAAGGCGCTGAAGGATGCCGGCCTCACCGCCGGCGAGATCGGCGAAGTGGTGCTGGTCGGCGGCATGACCCGCATGCCGAAGGTCCAGGAAGTGGTGAAGCAGCTGTTCGGCAAGGAGCCGCACAAGGGCGTCAATCCCGACGAAGTCGTCGCGATTGGTGCTGCGATCCAGGCCGGCGTGCTACAGGGCGAC
>Ga0210384_10008973_pt1 | contig 10377 bp, 8 predicted proteins | sample IncBWH2MmetaG_FD_160574 | JGI IMG/M metagenome (GOLD analysis project Ga0210384, IMG submission 160574) | Forest soil microbial communities from Barre Woods Harvard Forest LTER site, Petersham, Massachusetts, United States - Inc-BW-H-2-M | ecosystem: Environmental > Terrestrial > Soil >...
CGCGGCGCGGTGGTAAAAGCGCGAACGGTCCTTGAGCGCCTCCTCGGCCATGTCGGAGCCGACGACCGACCCTTCCTTGAAGAACAGGCCATGGCAGGCATGCGACATGACCCCCTCGTAGAGCTCCTTGATTTTGCGGAGCTCGCCTTGGTTGAGTTTGACATATCGCATGGGATGTGGGTCGCACGGGAGCGGCGCATATATAGGCGTTGGCGGCGAGCGGCAACGGGTCGGCTCGCCGACCTTTTCACCTCACGAAACCGCGGGGTCGGAAGCTTCCGGGACCGGGGGCGCGGCGACCCAACCCGGCAACTCGGAGAGCGAACGGATCCGCGCCGCGGTCACCCGCGAGGAGGCGTCCTGGCGGTCCAGCAACAGCGAGCGCATCCCCGTTCGACCCGCGGCCCGCACGTCGCTCCAGAACAGGTCCCCGACGAACACCGTCTGCGAGGGCTTCGCGCCGAGGCGCTTGGCGGCGGCGCGGAACCCCGCCGCCTTGGGCAAAGAGAGCTCCGGCCCGTCCGCATCGGAGAGGACCAGGAGCGACTCCGATAGGCCGGCCCGATGCAACATCGTCCGGGCCACCTCTTGGGGGAGGTACGTGACGACCCCGACCTGGCGCGACCCGGCCTGCAGGCTCCGAACGCACGCCTCGGCGTCGGCGAACCGCTCGAACTCGTGGGCCGGGTGCAGGAACCGTTCGACGACCGCCTCGGATTCCGCGGCGGGGAGCGGGTGGCCCGCGACCGATTCGAGCGTCGAGCGGAGGAAGTCGCGATACGAGGCGAGGTCCGTCGCGGGCTGCTCGCCGACGAGCCCCGCCCAGCGTCGGCGGTCCCAGGCGTGGACGCACCGCTTGATCGCGGCGTGCGCGTGACGCTCGGCCAGCACCGGGCCACGGGGCTTCCAGGCCCACTGCCAATGCGTCAGGGTCTGCCATGGGACGAGCGTATCGTCGAGGTCGAGCAGGACGGCCTGGGCGGCGACGGCGGGTTCAGCTGCCACGTTCGGGCCTATCCGCGACCGGTCTTCTGGAGCTCGAGGAGATCCTCGGTCGAGACCTTCTCCCCTTTCTTGAGGCGAGCGAGGAAGTCCTCCTCCCGGGGAGGTTCGGCGTCCGCGTAGGACATCGGCACGCGTCCGCCCCGGGCGGCGTAGAGCATCTTCTCGATGTCCCGCACCTCCTCGATGGCGGAGATGTGGGAGCGGTGCGCCTCGTCGGCGGCCGACTTGACCTCGATCAGCTTCGCCTGGACCTCGTCCGCCTGGCGTCGGAGCTCGTCCACGGACTCGTAGAGCCGGACCATCTGCTCGTGCTCGTGCTGCGCGTCCTCGGCGAGCTGCCCGACGGCGGCATGGTGCTTCTCCGCCTCGGTCCGCGATTCGTTCGTCGCGGCGATCGCCTTGTCGATCTCGGGGTCCTGGCGGAGCTGCTCGTCCTGCGATCGGATCGCCGCCTCGAGGCGTTTCATCTCCTCGATGAGACGCTTTTCGGCGTCCGGGCCGAGGACGGTGGTCATGTGACGGAACTCGAGCTCCTTCAACTCCTTGCGAAGCCGCCAGACCGGCACCGCGCCAGCCTGGGGCGGGCGGGTCCGCTTCAGCTCGGCCATCCGGTCCGAGGCTTCCTGGAGTTTCCGGTTCCATTCCTCCCTTAGACGCTTCGCCTCGCGCACCTCGTCGTTGAGCTCGTCGCGGTGGCGCCGGTGGTCCTGGGCCTCGGAGCTCTTCGCGTGGAGATCGTCGATGATCCGAGCGCGCTCTTCGGCGCGGGTGCGCGCATCGGCGTTCAACCGGTCCCGGCGCGCCCGGAAGTCGTCCGCCTTCGCGTTCGACTCGGCGCGTTTCCGTTCGAGCTCTTCAGTCGCGTCGGTCAAAGAGGCACCGCCGGTCGAAATCGTCGCCGGGGGCGGTTCGAAATTCGGGGTCGATATAAAGACTCCGTTCCCCCAGCGATTCGCGGGTCGGGCGCCGCCGGGGGCGGGTCGGTGTCGAGGCTCCGCGGCCCGAAGCGACTTCGAGTCCGTGGTCATCTTAATGTGTCCCCCTCCCGGTCAAAGCGCGGATGGACGAGGTCGGTCGGATCTTTGGCGACGTCGGCCTCGGGCAGTTCCACCTCGGGCTGGTCCAGCCGGTCGAGCGCGGGGATTACCTCACCGTCGAGGACGACCTCCACGGCCGGGTCCTCTGCCAGCTCGACGACCTGCGGCGCAAGAGCGACCTCGATCTCGAGGGGGCCGACGCCCTCGGGAAGGGGACCGGGACCGAGGAGACGATCCACCAGAACCTGCTCGGGCTCGCCCGCATCATCGGCTACCGCGACGATCAGGGGATTGTCAAGATCCCGACGATCCCGTTCCGCCCCGGCGCGAAGGTGTTCCGGGCTGAGGAGAACCTGATCGCCGACGTGCTGGGATTGAAGCATCGGGGGAACACCGGGGCGTACGTCGGGCTGTTGCGCAACCATTCGCTGCGGATCGAGCTCGACATCAACCAGCTCGTCCAGCGCCACGTGAGCGTGCTCGCGAAGACCGGCGGCGGGAAGAGCTACCTGCTGGGCGTCCTCATCGAGGAGCTGCTCCGCCACAAGGTCACCTGCGTCATCATCGATCCCCACGGGGAGTACGGTTCCCTGAGGATCCCTGCCGAGGCCAACGGGGTGCACGCCCGGTTCCACGTCGAGTCCCAGGGGTTCGGCAAGCAGATCCAGGAGTACTCGCCAGACGCCGTCCTCAACCCCGCGGCGAAGCCGCTCACCTTCTCGCTGCGGAGCACCGATCCCCGGGACCTGCTCATCTTCATGGGCCTCAACAACGTCAAGATGTTCCTCGCCCCGCTGAAGACCCTCGTCGAGGCGGTCGCGACGACGAACCCCGATTACACCGTCCACGACCTGGTCCTGGCGGCGCAACGGGGGGAGGGACCCGCCATCGAGGCGCTCCACGAGCGGCTGGAGTACGTCGAGCAGACCAAACTCCTCGCCCCGCAGGGCACGAGCCTGAGCGACCTCGTTCAGAAGGGCGTGGCGACGTTGATCAACCTGAGGGGCGTCGCCCCGGACATCCAGGAACTCGTCGTCGCCCGGATCGCGAGCACGCTGTTCGAGAACCGGAAGAAGGGGAAGATCCCGCCGCTGTTCCTGGTCATCGAGGAGGCCCACAACTTCGCCCCCCAGCAGGGGACCGCGACCTGCTCGAGGATCCTCAAGAACATCGCCAGCGAGGGAAGGAAGTTCGGCCTGGGGCTGTGCGCCGTGACCCAGCGGGCGGCGCGCATCGACAAGAGCGTCCTCTCCCAATGCAACACGCAGCTGATCCTCCAGGTCACCAACCCGCTCGATCTGAAGGCGATCGCCCAGTCGATCGAGGGCCTCACGCCGGGGATGACCGACATGATCCAGTCGCTCCCCGTCGGCGTCGCGCTGGTCACCGGGGGCGGCTACCACACCCCGCTCTTCTGCGAGGTCCGTCCGAGGGCCACCAAGCACGGTGGCGAGTCGGTGAAGATCGTGGACAACTAGCCCGGGGGTTTCGTTCCCGGGCCCGCCCGATCAGCGGCTTCCGTCCTGCAGGTAACGGGTCACGAGCCGCACGCCGAACGCCGTCGCGCCGATGTTCTGGTACGGGGGCTGGAACTTGCGCGTCGAGGGGTTCGTGGACGCGGGACCGGCGATATCGAGGTGCGCCCACGGGGTCTTGCCGACGAAATGCTCGAGGAACGCCGCCGCGGTCAGCACTCCGGCTGGCGGGATCTCGGTGGAGTTGCGGATCTCCGCGACGTCGCTCTTGACCAGCTCGCGGTGGTAGTCCGTGAGCGGCATCCGCCACAGCGGCTCGCCGGTGGCAGCCGAGGCATCCAAAAGCCCCTGGGCGAGCTTGTCGTCGGTCGAGACCATCCCGGCCATGTCGTCCCCGAGGGCGACGACACAGGCCCCGGTGAGGGTCGCGAGGTCGATCACCTCGTCGGGCCGGTACTTCTCGACGACGTAGCCGAGGGCGTCGGATAGGACGACGCGTCCTTCGGCGTCGGTGTTGGTGATCTCGATCGTCTTGCCGTTGTAGGTGCGGACGACGTCGCCCGGGCGATACGCCCCGCCGCCGGGCATGTTCTCCGCGCACGCCATGACGCCGATCACCCGCGGCGGGACCTTCAGGGCGGCCGCGGCCCGAAGGATGCCGAGGACCGCGCAGGCGCCGGACTTGTCGAACTTCATGTCGCCCATGCGGAGCGCCGGTTTGAGCGAGATCCCGCCCGAGTCGAACGTGATCCCCTTGCCGACGACGGCCACGGTCTTCCCGCTTCGCGCGCCGCCCGAGTACTCGAGGACGATGAGCCGCGGGGGATGGGCCGACCCGCTGCCGACCCCGAGGATTCCGCCACAGTGCATCTCCTCGAGCTTCTTCTCGTCGAACACCGTGACCTTGAGGCCATACTCCTTGCCGAGCCGTTTCGCCTCCTCGGCGAGCCAATCGGGGGTGGCGGTATCGGCCGGAAGGTTCGCCACATCGCGGGTCCACAGGACGGCCTCCAGGAGCTCGACCTGCTGGTCGAGCGCCTTCTTCAGCGCCGACTCCTCCCGGCCGTGCTCGTCACCGAGGTAGAGGGTGACCTCTTCGACGGCGCCTTCGTGCGTCGTCTTGTACTTGAGGAACTCGTAGGCGCCGAGCGACGCGCCGTCGGCGATGGCGCGGATCGCGATGTCGCTGGGGACCCGTTCCGTGACGAACGTGCTGAGCCGGAACCCGACGCTCCGGGCCCCGCGCCCCTTCAGGGCCCGGATCGCCGTGGCGGCCGCTCGACGGGCGCCCTCGGCATCGAACGTCGGCTTCGGACCGACCCCGATCAGCACGACCCGGCCCTTTCCGTCGGGCCGGTGGAGGACCGTGATCTCCCCCTTCTTCCCTTTGACCTCTCGACGGGCCCAGGCCTGGCCAAGCAGCTTGCCGGTCGCCTGGTCCTCGCGGACCAGGACCCGCGGAAGCGCCTCCTCCTTCTCCCCCCGCTCGAACACCGCGCTCACGGCGGCGTCGGTCGAGGCGGCATGCGCTTCCCGTCGGTCGACTCCCAGCTTCATCGGATGCCGGAAGCCGGGCGAGGCTATAGCGTGGGGCGAATCTTCTGCCGGTCGATCCGGATGCCGGCGGGCGTCAGGCACAGGAGATTCTTCGCGATGCCGGCGACGTCGCCGCCGGTGTCCTTCGCGATGTTCTTGAGGTCCACGCTCATCCTTCGCACCGAGTTCTGGTCGTTGGCGATCGACGTGTAGTCGACGATCACGATGTCACCCTGGTAGGCAAGCTTGCTCAGGTTGTGCACGTCATCGACCCGGAGGATCTCGGCCATCCGGATCGTCGAGCGGGCGCCGGCGGCCGCCTCGTCGTCGAACTGCATCGTCCCGAGGTCGAGGAATGACCCCTCCTCGAGGGTGTCCGCGCCGTGGTGTCTTCGGAGGATTGAGCTGCGTTTCAACATTCCTGAGCCGCTCCCGTTACGAACCATTCGAGGGGGGTTGGCTTCTTAAGCATGCCGTTCGAGGCGTCTCGCCGATCCGCTTTCCGGCGCCGGCGGCGGAGTTGGAGCGTCCTCCCCTCCGTCCGGGCCCGAGGGATCGGCCCGTTCGCGGGGGATCTAGGGCGGGGCCTCCAAAGGGGAGCCACCTCACGGCCTCGGGCGACTAGGCCGCGGACGCGCGACGGCTCGGCCGGTTCTCCGGATCGGCTCCCGGAGGGATCCTCAGGCAGAACGTGACGCGGTAGACGTCGTGCCCGTCTTTCCGGCCGTACAGCGAGGCCGACTCCTTCAACTGGGCCCCGAGTCGGTCCTTCATCCATCGGGCCATCGCGCGGGCGGCGAGCGTGTCCTTGAAGTAGATGTTCCAGCCCTCGGGAAGCTCTTCCCGCCAGGAGAGGGCGTTCTTCCAGTCGTTGCGGACCTCCGGCTGCAGATGGTCCCAGACCCTCGCGATGCGCGCCCTCAGCTCCCGGGAGGGCTCCTTGATCCGCTCCTCGAGCCCCCGGAGCTGGATGATCGCGGTGAAGTAGTGGCCCGCGCGGCGGCTGCATTCCGTGCAGGTCCGGTGCTGGATCTTCACCTGCATGGTCACCGAACAGCTCCGTTCCGTGCCCCGGAACCGCACGTCGAGCGCCCCGGTCAGGCTCCGCACGAGGGGGTTCGCCCCGGTCTCGTCCCAGCTGACCCGGCGGATCCCGACCTCCTCGAGGGGAACCAGGAACCGGACGAGATCCTCCGAGGTGAGGAGCGTCGAGCTGCCGGAGCGCTCCCAGTGCGAGCCGACGAGACGGGCGCCACACGTCGGGCACAGGACCACCGTCGGATGGTCCGCGACGGAGACGAGGGGGTGGCGCTTCGAGAAGCAGTCCGCACACTCCCCGTCGACCGTCGGGACGTCCGCGCGGCCGCAGACGACGCAGAACTCGCCGCCCTCCCCGCGGGGCGCCGCGAGCTCACTCGGGGACGCTGATGATCTCGGCATGGGGGACCCCTCCCAACGTGCCGGTGCCTTCGGGGCCGATAAGCCCTTCCCGGCGGGCGACGGCGAGGACCCGCTCGCCGAGGAGGTTCACGATCGTCGCGCGGTGGAGCGCCCAGACGAGCTCCTCGTCCGACACCGGACGTTCGCCGTAGAACTGCGGGGATATGGTGACCGTGTGGCCCCCCGTCCCGATCGGGAGCGACCGCCCGAGGAGCTCCTCGTCGCACGCCGCGACGACGACCTCCGCCCGGACCCGATGGACGCGCATCACCACGCGGCCGGCCATCCCGTCCCCCCGATCCCCGGAGGCGCGGCAGAGGTTATCAGGCCTAGCCCGACGGCACGCGGCCTAGAATCGGACGAGCTGCCAGACGCCGGGCCGCGATTCCATGACCTCGCCCTGGTTCCTCAACGCGTGGAACAGGGCCTCGGTCCGGGGAGGCGGGATCCCCTGACGCTCGCACCGGTCCTTGACCTCGTCCAGGCTGAACGCCCCCTTCTCTTCCTGGAGGGCCCGCATCACCTCGGTCACCACGTCGAGGCGCTCGCGCTGGCTGTGGCTGACGCCCGTGGCCAGGATATCGATGTCGAGCTTCCCTTCTGCCGTCGAGACGCGCTTCAGGAACCCCTCGACGATCCGGGTCGCCCGCGTCGCGTCCTCCTGGCTGACGACCGGCGACAGCCGCGCCTTCGCGCATGCCTCGCTGAGCCGGACGAGGGCCTCGAGCTGACGGGCGGTGATCGGGACCGGGGAGTTCGGCTCCTCGCCGCCCTTCCGGACGCTGACATAGAAATCTTCCAGCGTCTGGAGCGCCTCGTCCGAGAGGACCGGGCGGATCGTCCGACGGGCGTAGGCGATGTACTTCCTCAACTGGTCCGGGGCGAACGGAAGCGTCGGGCCGACGGCCCCGGAGGACGGAAAGCCGAACGAGGCCGCCCGGGCCTCCCCTTCCCGGTGCGACGCGAGGATCCGGCTCGCGAGGATCCGGTCCTTCTTCTGGTCGGGCTTGTCCTGGATCGAGTAGATCACGTCGAACCGCGAGAGCAGGGTCGGCGGCAGGTCGATCTGCTCGGAGATCGGCTTGTCGCGCGTGAACCGTCCCCACTTCGGGTTCGCCGCGGCGAGGACCGGGCAGCGGGCGTTCAAGGTCGCGGTGATCCCGGCCTTGGAGACGGAGACCGTCTGCTGCTCGAGCGCCTCGTGCATCGCCGAGCGGTCCTCGGGGGTCATCTTGTCGAGCTCGTCCACGACGGCGATGCCGCCGTCGGCCAGGACGAGCATCCCGGCCTCCAGGACCCATCGGCCCCCGGCGAAATCGTCCTTGACCGCCGCGGCGGTGAGCCCTGCGGCCGTGGTCCCCTTGCCGCTCGTGTAGACCCCGCGCGGGGCGACGTCGGCGACGTAGCGCAACAGCTGGCTCTTCGCGGTCCCCGGATCCCCGACGAGGAGCACGTGGATATCCCCGCGGACCCGGACGCCGTCCGGATGGCGCTTCTCGACGCCCCCGAACAGCTGGAGGGCGATCGCCTCCTTCTCCTCCTCCATCCCCTTGATCGTCGGGGCGAGGCTGAGCACGATCTTGTCGACGATCGCCGGGTCGTCCTTGAACTGGAGGAACAGCTGCTCCTCCTCCTCGGTGATCGGGATCTCGTCGAACTCGGTCTTCTTGAACTCGAGCGAGTTGCCGATCATCATCAGGTCGAACGTGACGCTGCGGACGACGCCGCCGCGGCTCTGCGTCGCCCGTTGAAGGCTCTTCAGCACCCCGTTCGCGACGACCCGGTTCCCCGGGATCACCTTCCCGGTCAGGTCCTCGGTGAGCAGGACGGTCATCCCCTGGGGGTGCGCGCCGCCCTTGAGGGTCTCGGGGTTCTCCTGGATCTCGATGCGCTGGGAGTCGACGTACGTCGACTTCTCCGGCAGGAGCCGGAACCGGGTCCGGCCCGCGGGTTTTCCGCAGCCCCCCTGGGCCACGTCGCATTCGAGCGGTTCGCGGAACACCATCGACCCGTCCTCCTGGGTCTCGTGGATCTCGTGGCGGCAGGCGACGCACGAGAAGACGGCCTCGCGGATCTGTGGACGGACCTCCGTCGCCTTCCGGACGATCCCGTCGATGGCGATGAACCGGTTCAGGTCGGCCTCCCGGACCTCCCGGATCACCGAGCGGGCCGTCGCGGGCAGGCCGGTGACGCGTACCCGCAGTCCCTCCGCCTCGGGGCCGGCCACCGGGAGCAGCTCACGCATCGCCTTCTGGCCGGAGGCGAGGACCTCTTCGGGCCTCTCGAGCAGGACATCGGCGAGCCCCGTGTCGGCCCCCTCGATGAGCGAGAACGGGACGAGGAGCGAGCGCTCCTCCGGGAACCGATCGGCGAGCTCCAGGATCCGGGGACGCAGCTCACCCTCCTCGAGGATCGCCATCCAGCGGCTCACGAACTCCGGGGGCGCGGGGAGGGTCCGGCTGGCCACGACCATGATGCTTCGACCCTCCTACGGCTCCAGGCGGTAGCGGTCGCGGGGAAACAGTCGGGCCTCGCGGATGTTCGGTAGACCGGCCATCACCTGGACGAACCGATCGAGGCCGAACCCCCAGCCTCCGTGGGGGGGGATGCCGAACCGGAACGCCTCGAGGTAGCCGGCGAACGACGCGGGGTCGAGGCCGGCGGAGCGGATGTTGTCGGTGAGCCGGTCGAGCCGGTACTCGCGCGGGCCTCCGCTCGCGAGCTCGAGGCCACGGCACCCGAGATCGAAGTAGCCGGTGCGGGTGGGGTCGTCGTCCCGCCGGGCGGCGTAGAACGTCTGGGCCTTCACGGCCGTCGGGAAGTCGGTGATGAAGTAGAACGCGGCGCCGTGTTCCCGCTCAACGATCTCGCCGACCTTCTTTTCGTCCTCGGTGCCGAGATCGACCGTGGCGCCGCTCCGACCGAGCCAAGCCTCGCACTGGTCGAACGGGATCCGCGGGAACGGGGTCTTCGGCTCGGTGAGACGCTCGGCGAGCGGATTGCCGGCTTTGGACAACCGCTCGCGCGCGGACCGGAGGACCTCGACGATGATCCCCTCGAGCGTCGTCCGGAGGTCGTCGGCTCCCTCGATGTACGACATCTCGGCGTCCAAGCTCGTGAACTCGGTGATGTGCCGGACGGTATCGGACGGTTCCGCGCGGAACGCCGGAGCGATCTCGAACACCCGGTCGAACCCCGCTCCCATGAGCATCTGTTTGTACAGTTGTGGGCTCTGCGCGAGGAACGCGCGCGTGTCGAAGTAGTCCACGCCGAACAGCGTCGCGCCGCCCTCCGCCCCCTGCTTCAGCAGCTTCGGGGTCTCGACCTCGAGGAACCCCCGGCGGAGGAACGCCGCCCGGAACCCCTCGAGGAACGCCGAGCGCATCTCGAACACCTGGCGGACCGCCGGCTTCCTCAGATCGAGGACCCGGTGATTGAGGCGCGTGTCGAGGTCGGCTCCGACCTTGTCGACGATGCCCAGTGGCAGGGGAACTTCGGCCCGAGTCGCGACGACGATCCGCGTCGGAAGCAGCTCGATGCCGCGGTTCGCCTTCTCCGAGCGGTGGACGCTCCCCTCCATCTCGACGATCGACTCCCGGGGGAGGCCCGCGAGCAGCTCGAACAGCGAGGCGTCGGTGGCGCCCTTCTTCAGCGTGACCTGCGTCGTCCCGCTGACGTCGCGGACGAGGGCGAAGGCGATCCCCCCGAGCGCCCGGTAGTCCTCGAGGTGCCCGGCGATCCGGACCCCCTGGCCGTCGAGCGGCGGAAGTTCACGAGACAGCCGGCGGGGAGGCGACAGCGGCCGGCACCTCCTTGCGCGCGAGCGCCGACCGGACCAGCTCCAGATAGAGCGGGTGCGGGGCCTCGGGTCGGGAGAGGAACTC
>Ga0210384_10008974_pt1 | contig 10377 bp, 17 predicted proteins | sample IncBWH2MmetaG_FD_160574 | JGI IMG/M metagenome (GOLD analysis project Ga0210384, IMG submission 160574) | Forest soil microbial communities from Barre Woods Harvard Forest LTER site, Petersham, Massachusetts, United States - Inc-BW-H-2-M | ecosystem: Environmental > Terrestrial > Soil >...
CCGAGCAGCGCGAGCAGCCCGAGCAGCGCGAGCAGTCCAAGCAGTCCGAGCAGCCCAAGCAGCCCGAGCAGCCCGAGCAGTACGAGCAGTCCGAGCAGCCCGAGCAGCCCGAGCAGCCCGAGCAGTCCGAGCAGCCCGAGCAGCGCGAGCAGTACGAGCAGCGCAAGCAGCCCGAGCAGCGCGAGCAGTCCGAGCAGTCCGAGCAGTACGAGCAGTTTTTCAAGCTATCAAGAGCCGTTTGCGCTTTTTTTTTGGAACCGAAATACTCCACTGAGCACCGGTTGCCGTTCTTGTCTTCGATCCATGTCTTGTTCACGTCGATTCTCCTCTCGAATCTCCGGTAGGATCAGGGGCGCTGCGACGGAATCGAATCCGCAGTCGTGCTTTTCGGAACACCCCTTCCCTACATGCCGAGTGCCAGCCAGGAGTTAGTTGTTCCTGCCAGGAATAAGTTCATCCTGTGGTGCTGAAAACACTCGGCAATCCCTTCGGCCTAGCCTGTCGGATGCTCGCTGCTCATGGAGGAACGGTAGGTCCGCTTGGTGGGAACTACTTGCGAGCACCCGACACGCTGGCCGATCTTCATGGGCACCTGTGCTTAACTTTCAATGCTGACAGCAAACCTCGTAAATCTGCCGCCAATTTCGGAAACTCTTTCTCGCAAGCATTCGCATAGGCCGTGAGCGCCGGAACTGAAAACTGATCGTGGTCCGTATCGAGCACGAAATAAAAGCAGTCCTTGTGCTTTCCGGTCGGATCATGTCGTGTGACTTCAAACTTTCGATACAATCCGAGATTCTTGTCCTGCCCGCTTCGACTCATCGCCTACCTCTCTTTCCCCTCATCCGGCAATCTCGGCCTAGCCTGTCTGTCATTAGATATTTTGCCCTGCAAGAAACCAACATAGCGAACATCTGCTGTGAGGTACTGTCGAAGAAATAATCTCCGTGTGGCCCGTTCAATAAATGTTCATTGCCCCACCCATCGTTGTATGCTTCGTAGCCCAACTCTTTAGTAATCTGTTCACGAGCCTTTTTAAGATGCGATTTTGTGGGCATTTTCAAATCTCCTGTTTGCGGCGATTTCAATAAGTCTCAGAACATCTTTTCTTGAAAGCATAGGGTTATTTGGATTCTTTGAGACTAACCCATAACTCGGCAAGCATCGAATTGCAGACCACAGCTTATAATCACGCTCATCCCATCCATTTATTCTGCTCATTCCGGCACCTCAGTTGGCTGGTCGAGCAGGCGGCGAACAAAGTTAATGTGAGCCTGCCTGCAACTCGGTTCTGTAGTTTCAAGATATTCGATAACGGACTCCAGTGGCTTCCTTCTCGTCTCGCGGTCATGCTCGGCGAGTGCCTTGTCCCCGGCGTCGTCGGTGAGGGCGTTGATTTGCTCCTCAAGTGTAGGACCACCGATAGTGAATGTACCTAGTTGCACTTCGCCGTAAGCAGGAAGTTGTACAGGTTCCACATGCGCCAATCGAGCCACCGCCATCCTCATCCCCGCTCTGGCGAGGGCTATCTCCGCAGGTCGAGTCTCAAAGTCGGTCTTGTGGATGTAGTCCTGTAGTGCGTTCCACTGGCGTTTGAGGGAATCCAGTTCATCGCGCAGGTCGGCAACGCGCTTGTCAACCTCGGCCCACACCTCGGCGCAAACAGCAATCATCAGTTTTCGATTATTCTCGGGAACCTGCCCCCAAGGCACCGATGACGCCTTTCGAGTCTCGTAGCCGAACGATGGCGCAAGACGTTCGTATGTATCGTGAAACTGTTTTGCCAGTTCTTCGGCACTATGCCTGTCCGTCGTAGTAAGATCGGAAACTTCGGCCCGCATCGAGGCTTCACAGGCTCGCCATGCCATTTTAGCGATGGCTTTGCCACCACCTAATCCGCCAGCGAATGCCAATGCTTGCCACTCCTCGAAACTCTGCCTCTTGCTCATGGAGCCTCCTACAATCTTATTTCCCCGGCGCGGCACTCGCTCCAGAAGGTCGGGCCAAACGATTTGCGATTGGGGATTTCCATTTCCACCCGTGGCGATTCCAAGACGGAAAGATTGTCACGAAGCACTCTGCACGTCACCACGCCACCGCTTAGTTCCAACAGTACCAAAGTCTCCACCACGGAAGGCATGGTAGGCGAGCCCGACAGGTTACAATCCATGCCCACCTCTGCCCTGAATGCCTTGCGATCCTTGCTTTCCTTAAAGCCGCCCTCGCGCTGCTCTTTAATTGGCTTGGCAATGGAGGTTAGGATCACGTTCAATGTCTCCGACTGGCGAATAGGGTCAAGGAACGCGCTGTCATAGGCGCCCTTGGCAATCTTCCAGTAGTCTTCTGGATTGCCTGGGACCGGACTTCCCTTTTTCTCTATGCCAGTAGGGAACTTGGTGCCTTTCTTGGCGTCCATGTAGGCCACGCGCGAGACTCCGGCAATGGACTGAGTGGCGAGGTCTTGAGCCTGGTCCCAGATTGGACCCATGCTCTCTACGGCCAGCCAGTCGCCAGGGCGGTGCTCGGCCATAATCTTGGCGACCGTCTCAGTGATCTCGTTCATGCTGTGCATGCGATAGTAGATGATGTTCTTGGGCACGTCTGGCCCGAAGCCCATCAAGGCGCTCTTGATCTTGTTCTCGGAATCAATGATGTAGAAGCGCGCATCGGGATGGATCTGTTCAACCCACCACGCGATGCTGATACAGGCACAGGTCTTGCCAACGCCATCCTTGCCTGCAATAAGCATTAGCTCGCGACAGGGATAGCCGCCCAATAGTTCTTTACTGGATTGCGCTATCAATTCGGACATGGATTCCTCCTGAGAGTCCACGGTAAAGGTGGTACAGGTGCCGTCATGCTCATCAAACACTGTGGCCACCGTGCGTAGACAGGCGGCACCCGATCTTCACCTTGAAGGGCCGGGGAAAGCCAAGCCCCTCAAGGTCCGCTTCCCAGCCGAGTTTTCTGCTAACTAGCCTTGTTCATTGGCCTTGTTGCGTGTTCACTGGGAAGCGAAATTCAAACTTTCGGTGTCGTTCCTATTCCATCTTGGTATCCCATAGATGGGCTTCCTTTTCTCTCTGCCCGTTTGTCCGCTTGCGTCCATGTTGACCAGTCAGCGGCGAGGTAGGTACGGGCCAAGCAACCTAATGCGTCCACAACGACACCTTGTTGTACAACTTCAAACTCTCAATGCTTTGGCGTTCTCTAAGATCATTTGCCAATTATCAGCCAGCTCCGCAGGCGTGAACAGTATGTCCCACGCCTTAATAATGGGCACGGGCGGGCGCCAATTCCCTCCGACATAGAACACGAACAGGGATGCGCGGCACATTCCAAGCATCTGGCAATAGGCTTTTATTTGCCAGAAGTATTCCAGCTTGGACTCGATGGGCTTGATCGCGGACCCAAAGTTTGCTTTGTATTCCTGCACCGACCAGTCCACAGTATCAATGGCGTCAGGCGAACCGATGATGCCGTCGCACTCAATCTCGCCTATGCGCTCGTAGCGAGGCGGCTGGAAGGTCGCTGCCGCCAGTTGAGCTTCAAAGAGCCTGCCTACCGTGGCGAACATGTTCAAGTCATCTTCAGTGAAGTCGTTCTCTTTGGCGCGGCCGATAGCCTTGCTCATGTGCCTGATAACGGCACTGACGTGGATCCCAGAGCTGCGAACGGCATTCTGTTCCGGCGATAGAACTAAGTCGGACATGGACACCGTTCGCTCTGAGAGTCGCACTGGCCTATTCTCCCGCCGCCTGTGCCAGTGGAGCCCCTTTGGATTCCACCACTGACGGCCCTTTCTTTGCCTTTCTGCCTGCCTGCATCTTGGCAATCTGCTCAGGCGTGAGCGTTCGCTTCTTTGTCCCAGCCTTACGGCTGCGTTTGGCCTTTACCGGAGTCCCGTCAGCGAAGATGGCCAAAGCTTCCTCCGCCGCCTCCACCCTTGCTTGAGCATGGGCAAGACGCCGCTTCAGTTCTGCTACGATCATTCCGTTGATATTCAACTTCTTTCTCCTTCTCCGCTTGTGCAGCGGTAATCTAAGCATGTCCATGTGGAAGGACACGAAATAATTGTACCGGCGCTGCGCTTCTACCACGGCCGGGTTGATGCCCAGCGGACACATTGCTAGGCCAAAGTTACAGTTTCACCGTCAGACACCCAGGTTTCGGGAGTTGAGTTTTCCACGAGCCAAGCCGCGTCCCCTGCCAGCTTCTTGAGGGCCATCATGTTCGGCTTCAATGCGGGATCCTTGGTCGCCGCCAGCATGACATCGGTAGAGAGCTTGACGCGCGTGACAGTGTTATCGGGCTTGGTGGCCAGGATGGTGAGAATGAGATCCCTGGCGGCTTGGTTGAGGTCCGCGTTGCCATTAGCAGCAGCGTGGGCAGTTGGCGCGGACGCGGACGTGGCGGCAGCGGAAGTTGACGTAGGGCGTGAGGTCGTGGCCCCTGCTTTCTTGGCACTGGGCAGGGCGATGATCTTGTCCACGATCAGCACGGTCTTGTCCTTGTCGCCTTCCTTGTCGATGCCCGACATCTTGGGAAGGGCTTGCCTGATGACGTGGGCTTTGGTCCCATTGAAGATACGCACATCGGTATCGACATTGGGGAACTTCTGGGCGAGAAGAGAGTCGATGTATCGCTTGGCCTTGCACTTGACATCGAGAGCAGTCTCGAAGCCTGTGCCATCCTCAAGCGGCGTTGCCTTGCCGCAAGAGTAGGCTTCGACGTGCTCGACACCTTCCTCGTCCACCATCTCCACAATCAGGGCGTTGACCACCATACCTCCGGGGTACTTGTACTCACCCGTCCTGTGGGATTTGAGCGTAACAACTACATTGTCCAGAAAGCCGCCTGTCGTGCCTTCCACAAGCGAGGCTCCCCGCTTTGCTTCTGCCATAGTAGCTACTCCTTTTTCTTAGATTTGACTGCATCGGCTGTATAACTCATTGATCTTCCCGTCGCCACTGCCGACAATGACATCGGAATCCTAACGGCCCTTGCGCTTGCTCTGATACCAGGACCTCTTTCAATGTCTGCCGTTCCAGAAAAATCCGTGTATTCCGGTATATCAAACCGCCCTACCGGAAGGGCTAGAAAGGGCGGACGACAATTTCAATGTCATCGAGTTTGTCAACGTGCGTGTCTGGTATGGCCCTGCTTGCCAGCACAGATACCTGTTCAGGACTTAATGCCAGCGCCGAGGTCGGCTGAATCAGGACTTCCGACTTCGGTGTTTCGCCACGGTCGTTCTGCTCCTTCGTTGGCTTTGGATGATACAATACAGCGTACTCAAACAGTTTTCCTTTTGCCAAGATAGGCTCCTTTACTTTGATTTACGTCCAGTCCATTTTTCGTTCAGTGGTAAGATATATTCCTCGCACAGCAACTTCCCGAACCAGTACCAGACCCAGCTGCCGTGCGGAGATATCCAGCTGCAGAACCTTATTGCTGCATTCCATAGCCAATCAGGAGTCCATTGTGCTCGCCTGGTTGCCATGTTATTTCCTTGGCGCAGGGTCAAGGGGATAGCGCCTTCTCGCAGCTTCCTCGAACGAAGCCATAATCTGAGGCTGGTGCCGTAGCATCCATCGCCTTGCTAGACTGGCCGCGTATTGAAGGCGCTTGCGGGATTGACGGGTATTCCCCTTAACCCTGTCGCTTACCTGCTTCAATGATTGGTTCTCCTGAGACACCACTCTTATAAACCTGTTCCATAGAAAAGTCAAGCGGTAATTTCACTGGACAACAAAATAATTTTGTGGTAGGCTGCTTTACGCATGTGAATCCTCCACAGAACAGCCCTGGTCCCTTACTCTCTCCTGAGCAATAGGTCAGGGCAGAACTACCCAGACGGAAGGGCTGTCGTCGCGCATACGATGGCCCTTTTGTTTTGATGGGCTTGACTTTCCACTGGAAATGTGCATAATGGTTGATGACGCTGTGAGCCTACGTCCAGCCACGGGGCGGCAGGTAGTGCAAAACTCCAGAATTATGCCAAGAGAGTTACCGTGGCCTTCCTGTTGACAATTCCATTAAAGTGTGCATAATAGTTCCGCTCCCTGGCCGGGGAGTTGCCGCGAACGAGTTTCGGGCATCATGTTAGCAGGGCGCTTCTCCAGGGGCGCCCTTGCTGACATACCTGGAGCGTTGTGTGACCGATCCTGTAGTCCAACTTGCCATCTATGAAGAACTTAGCAACCACCTGAACCAGTATTTCTACAAGCCTGATCTTGAGGCCTGCCGCGCTGTCTTTTCAGCTATCCATGCTCACTATGCCGAGGGCGATCCAGTGTGGTTATTTGTCATCGGGCCAGCGCGCTCAGGGAAAACAAGCGTGGCTATCAACTGCATAGCCAATCTTCCCGAGGTCACGGTGGAGTCCGACTTGACGCCGCGGAGTTTTATCGTTGGCAAGAAAGGCGGCGAAAAGAACAGCCTGCTCAAAAAAGGGCAGAACATCATTCTGGCGTTCAAGGACTTCACGACCATGATCTCGAGGCGTGAGGACGACCAGAAAGAGATTATGGCTACACTCAGGGAGGTTTATGATGGCCAGTTCCGGCGACGGACAGCGGAAGTTAATTCCCTGTGGGTGGGCAAGGCAACAGTTATCGCAGCCTGCACTCCAGCGATCGAGAGAGCTTGGGCCATCCATCGGGACCTTGGGGAGCGATTCAGCCAAGTGCGATGGCAAAACAGCGACAATCCCCAAGCTACAGCCAAGCGCGCGCGGGAGCAGATTGGCAATGAGAAAGAAATTGGCGGTACGATGCGAGGATTGGTGGACACGTTCTTTAGCTTGGCCAATGGAAGCGTGGCTGGCCTGCCTGATCATTACGGGGATCAGCTTGACGCTGCTGCGACTTTAATAGCTCGGCTTCGTTGCAACGTGGTCAGAGATTCCCACGCTAATCGTCAAATTATAGATGTGTCAACCCCGGAAGAGCCCACCACCATAGCAAAGAACTTGGCAACCATAGCGACTCACCACGCAGCCTTGTTCGGATACGACACCGTTTCTATCAAAGACATGAAGCTAGCCCTTCGCATGGCTCTCGATACGGTTCCGGCGTCCCGCGCGAGGATCATATCCAATTTGAATAGAGATGTGCCCATTCATGGGAAGGATTTGAAAGACATGTGCGGAGTCCATAAGAATACAATTCTGTGGCAGACCGACGAATTAGAAGCTTTGGGAATAGTAGAGATAGTGCAAGATATTGATGGCGAACGTAGTTACAGGCATTCTATGGAAATGGATGACCTATGGCAAGCCGCCAAACTTTAGCGCACAACGAATCCGGTACCGAGCACAGATATGGTGCCTTATATATAAAAAAAAATATGCTTTGAAGGGGGGTATATTGACGTGCGAGGGGGGATTCGTTGTGCGCTAAATGAGGTTCTATAGAAATGGTCTATTACACATACTTATGGCTTCGTGAGGATGGCAGCGCCTACTACGTCGGCAAAGGTTCAGGCAATCGTGCATTCAAAAGACACAGAGGATGCTGCGCTTTGCACCCGCCAAAAGACAGGTCGCGCATATTGATTATAGAACTGGATTCAGAGATCGACGCCTTTACTGTCGAAAGAGAACTCATTTCCTATTATGGCAGGAAAGATTTGGGTACGGGATGCTTGCATAATTTGACCGATGGCGGCGATGGCATTTCAAGCGTCAGTATTGAGACAAGGCAAAAGATGCGGAATAGCCACCTTGGAATTAAGTTATCGGCTCATCATCGTAAAAAGCAAAGTGAAGCGCGAAAAGGTGTTTCGCATTCATTGGAACATTGTGCGGCTATATCGAAAGCAAAAACTGGAAAGCGAAAAAGGCCGCATACAAAGCAAGCCCGCGCTCGAATCAGTGCCGCAATAGCGCGATGGTGGGAGAATCGTCATCGTATATTACAATGAACTCGATCCCTTCGCGGCTGCTTGGCTCCAGAACTTGGTCGATGATGGTCTGGTGGCTTATGGCGTGGTGGATGACAGGAGCATAGCCGATGTGCGTGCGTCTGACCTTGAAGGATTTGAGCAGTGTCACTTCTTTGCCGGAATTGGCGGGTGGTCCCTGGCTCTCAGACTTGCTGGATGGCCTGATGACCGCCAAGCGTGGACTGGATCGTGCCCGTGCCAGCCGTTCAGCGCGGCAGGGAAGCAAGAAGGCTTTGCCGATGCCAGACATCTATGGCCTGTCTGGTTCAGGCTCATTGAACAGTCTCGTCCTGTCACAGTTTTTGGGGAGCAGGTTGCGAGCGCTGGTGAATGGCTCGACCTTGTTTCGGGAGACTTGGAAGATCAAGGCTACACCTTCGGGACGGCAGTTCTGGGCGCACACAGCGTCGGGGCGCCGCACATCAGGCAGAGAATCTACTACGTTGGAACCTTGGAGTTCTCCGCGCAGCAACAAATGGGGATTCCCAGACGCACACGGGAGTCACGAAGCGCCGTGGCCGACAGCGATTCAGAACGACGCGGAGAAGCGCGGGATTCCAAAAGTGGGAGCGGGACTAGCAGGGGCAGCGTACTGGCCGACCGCGCAATCCCACGACGACCGCCTACGGGGCAACACGAATGCGGACCATCACCACTATCCGCACGATCTGCCGAACATGAGCAACTGGGTGAGCCCCCAGAAGGGCGACGGCGACCGGGGCGGCCAGGCGAAACGGTATCTCGCCAAGGACCATGCGGTGCGGCTGAACGATCAGGCGCTCACGACGGCAGCGACATGGGCGACACCCTCCACGCGCGACCACAAGGACGGAGCGTGTCAGGAGCAACTGGAGAACGGGACGGTGGAAGTGAACTCGCTACTGGGCAGACAAGTGCTTGGAGCGGCATGGAACACTCCCCGGAGCACAGACGGCTCGAACGGCGGTCCCTCGCAAGCGAACGGAGCATTGAGCCACGACGCGGCGATGTCAACTTGGCCCACGCCGCAAGCCACGGAAGCGGGCACAATCAATCAGAGCAAGAGCGGCGGTCCTCCGTCGAGCCTCAAACACACAGCGCAGAAACTTTCTGGAGTGATTGCGTCTGGCTCCCCTGCATCGACGGCAAATCACGGCCAACTCAACCCGGCCTTTTCCCTCTGGCTACAAGGGTTCCCAACCGAGTGGGCACTCTGCGCGGCGCGGGTAACGCGATTGTCCCGCAAGTCGCCCAAGCGTTCATAGAAGCCTACCTAGCCGTGAGGCAGCATCGCCCATAGCCCCAGGGCAAGGGTGCCGAACACGAGGCCCAGGGCGATGCCCACGGCGAGCGCGGCGAGAAGGATTACTTTCTCTTTCGTTGACATTGCCTTGCCTCCCACAATTCCATCTGAGCCAGACACCTCTTAGCCTCCCAGATCTCCACCTCGAGCGAGCCGTGGAGTAGGGCCATGCGCCGGCGGCGCTCCGACCACGCCAGTTCCATAGCAGGACGGTCATGGTAGAAGAACCAGCCGTAGATGCGTTGCATGGTGGTCATTCCGCTTCCGGCAATGCTGGCACCGCGGTCGCCAAGAGCGGAGTCTCAAAGCACTCCCACTCCACGATGTCCTCAGTTCGCGCTGGAATGATCGTCTCAGGCACTTGGCGATGGCCCACCACCTTGCGATTGCACACCTGTGAGCGGGAGCAGATGGCTCTGAACTCAATTTTGCCGAAGTCTTTGGACAGCTCGAATTGGCCTGCAGCATCGTTGTACCGCTTCTCGCAGGATCCCATTACCTTGGCCATGTGCGCCATAGCTTCCCGCGACTGGGCCATGAAGTATCGGAACTCCTTGTGATCGTGGGGCAACTTCACGTCTGGATGCGCTTCAAACCAGTCCGCAATCATCCGTAAAGACTCTGCGTACTCCTTGTGTGTCATAATTACACGCTTTCTGGTGTCAGTGACACCGATAGAATATGGCATTGCTGCCATTTGCAGCCTGTTACAGCGTACTTTGCCCCTAATCTGGTACTTTACCCCTACCCAGCTCAGGATCGCCCTCCAGCGGGTACTCTGCCGCTAAATCCAAGATGCACTCGCCCGGATGATCTTGGCGCCATGCTTCTGCGAACATAAGCAAGGCAGAGACAGGAAAGCCTAGGCGTCTGAAGCGAGCTGCGCTAAGGCGAAGATGATCTGATTCTGTAAGCATGGGCTTAGGCATAAGCTCTCCCTTTACTCGTTCAACCCTTCGGGTTGTTCTCGCTCCCCCTCATGGGCGCGTACAGTTTCCCGCCTTTTCCATTTGGCGTATTCGATATTGAAAAATGCACGAGCGGCAGGGTCACTAATACATGCTCTATGGAGAGCGTACAAGTCAAGGCATACTTTGGCAAGAGTATCTCCCGCAGCACGCTATTTCAGCATTTTCTCTCCGTCTGTC
>Ga0210384_10008975_pt1 | contig 10376 bp, 13 predicted proteins | sample IncBWH2MmetaG_FD_160574 | JGI IMG/M metagenome (GOLD analysis project Ga0210384, IMG submission 160574) | Forest soil microbial communities from Barre Woods Harvard Forest LTER site, Petersham, Massachusetts, United States - Inc-BW-H-2-M | ecosystem: Environmental > Terrestrial > Soil >...
GGCGAACGTGTAGTGTAACGGTCTGGGTGAATCACTGTAAAGGAAGGGACCGCACCCGACCAATCTCTGCCCAGTTTTTGAATTGCACCCCTTGAATCCTATCGGTTGCCAGTTTCGCGGTCAAACACGCACCAACTTCAGTCGTGGGTCAATTTGAGCAAAAATCGATTTTGGGTGGCGCAGCGCTTCAGCGCTGCGATCAGGGCGTTCTTGATTCGTATCAGGGCACGACTTCAGTCTGCCGCAAGCCCAGGAAAATGGAACCGAGTCCCGCCAGGGATGGCGCTGGCCATTGCCACGAACACGTGCAGCACCGTGGAAGAGCGGCGCTTCCAGCGCCGCGTCAAGCGCCCCAAAACCAACCGGCTTCAGCCCCCGTGGACGTTTTCCGCACCTGGAACCCGACACCAGAACCTAGGAAGCTACCGCACAACCACTTGCCCTTGATTTACACATGCCTATTTATGATGGTTGGTACCTTGAATGCGGAGCCCGATGACATGGAGCGCAATGTGAGACAAACACCGTGGCTGTTCCTGTTTTTCTTTTCCATGGCCTGCTGCCCTTTGACTCACGCCGCGCCCTGTCCGGCCGGACAGCTGAAAACCCCGGACGCCCTTGCCCAAATCGAACACGCCTGGGCCAGCGCTCTCGAACAAACGGGACACAGCCGCTTTGGGCTGCATACTCGGCGAGGAGTTTCAGGACGCTGATCCTGAAGGCGCGATCTTTGATCGCGCCGCGACTCTGACCAAAGCCGCCAATCACCGGCCCGTCCACCATGAATTGCAAGACCTGAGCGCCCACGTATATGGCGACTTCGGCTACATCCGGGGTTTGGCGACCGCGGCGGACGCGCAGGGCAAGATTGTCGCCCGCGTTCGCTTTACCGACATTTATGTTTATCGGGATCAACGATGGCAAGCCGTGGCCGCGCATGAGTCGATGCTGCCCCAGACGCCAAAAGCTCCCTAGCAGGCTGCGGAGAAAATAGGCACGCATGCTGAGTACTACGCGAACTTGATTTTGGGTGGCGCAGCGCTTCAGCGCTGCGTTATCGCTTATTTTCATAATCGGCTTTAGCCGCTGAGGTTGGAAGACGGCCGCACAAATAGTTTCAGCAGCCTGCTGGAAAAAGAAATTATGAGGAATTTATGCGTGCTGTCGTGCAACGCGTAAGCCGCGCCCAGGTCGCGGTGAACGGAGAGATCGCGGGAAAAATCGGCCTCGGCTTGCTGGTTCTGCTCGGCGTTGGCCGGGACGATACCAACGCCGACGCTACCTATCTGGTGGAAAAAATCGCCGGCTTGCGAGTATTCGAAGACGCCCAGGGAAAAATGAATCTGAACCTGCAGGATGTCGGCGGCAGCGTTCTCGCCGTCTCGCAGTTCACGCTGTACGGCGACGTCAGGCGCGGCAAGCGCCCCTCGTTCGATGCCGCCGCCCCGCCGGAAAAAGCTCGCCAGCTTTACGAATTCTTCGTGGACCAACTTCGCTCCGCCGGTCTCCGCTGCGAAACCGGCCGCTTCCAGGAAATGATGCAGGTGGAATTGGTGAACGAGGGCCCGGTCACGATTCTCCTGGATTCAGCAAAGGAATTCTAGGATTCCCTCTACGAATTAGGTCCAAGAAGGCCTTTGTCGTTGCCGGCTGCGGAAAAACTCAAGTTCGGGTAGGTTCGGGAAGGGCACGATTTCAATCGTGCCGTTAAGTCGCCGAAAATGAACGCGCGCTTCAGCGCCTGAGGTAAGCTCGGACCAGTGGCCCACTCAAGCCCGGTTTTGGCTTGAGTGGGCAGTTCGATAGCTGGAGGTACCCTGCTGTGAGGCGATGGTAGCGGTAGAAAGTGACGAAATGACTCTGCCCGCTGTGCTGAAAACGCGTTAGTCCCCATGGCATGGGAGGACAATCTAATTTATTCGCCGGACTAAGTCTGTGACATGTGAACATCCCCACTCAAGCCAAAACCGGGCTTGAGTGGGCCACCCGCCCGCGGAGTCACAGAGGCACAGAGCGAAGGTTCGTGGAATCCCGCCTTTGGCGCAAAAGGCGCGGCAGGGATGGGGCACTCGTCACCGCTGGCTTCACCTCTTCTCACTCTCGACCGCATCTCGTTCTAGGCAGTAGAGATGGTTCAAGAGAAGAAATTCCGCTAGCAGTTCCGCGGAGTACGCCCGCAACTCTTTGTGCGCGCGACGATTGCGATGCGCACCATACGTCCCGATGAAGAGCTGCATCCGCCCGGCCCGCTCGCCATCATCGACATGCTCCCACGTGAGGGCCCCGTCGCCCGGATTAAACGCTTGCGAAAATAACTTTGTCCCATGCTGTTCGATTGCCGTCCTCTTGCGGACTATGTCCTCAAGCCGACGATAGCCCACGAGCAAACTATTGTCTGGGCTATTCCAGAAGTCGAGCGCCAAATCCATAATGCGGGGGTCGATTAGAGAGAAAGGCATGACCGCTGGAAACTCCTCATGCCACAGCGTTCCTTCGCGCGCCCTCTCGAAATCGCGTTCAGACACGTAGTCGTACCACCTCGATGGGCGCACATGCCGCATCTTTTTCACTCTCTTAAGATCGGATTTCGTTAGTGCAGAATCATCAATCTTATCCAGCAATGAGCGCGCCACGTCGTGCTCGATAATTGCCGCACCGTGGCTATCGAGTATTTGTAGCACGTAAGAGAAGCGACGGGGCCCTTCGCCACCGTATCCAGTTGCAAAACCGGACTTCACCGCTACTTGATCGCCAATCTCCAGTGTGAGAAGGAGGCAGTGTCTTCTTTTAGCGGAAAGAATGCGGACGTGCGTTATACGAGTTCCGAACTGTATAAACCGTAGAACTGCATCCTGGCAGTCTTTCGATATGCCTGCGATGCCAACATATTGGATACCTGCAGGCTGGTCGCTCACAGGGATCTTGTTCGAATTCTTGGCAACGCTCATCGCTTGGACGACCGGTCGGCCTCCCTCAGGTCTGGCGGGCTCCCGCAACATTGTAAGCGCATTTGCTGGCTCCGTTGCTTGTTCGTCTGCTATCGGATTCGAGCTGTCGCGTTGTTCGATCGACTCCCTACACCCGCGGGAACTGGGGAAGGGCATCAAAATGTGCGTCCCGGGCGCATAGAACAAGCGAATGCTGCAGGACGAGGGCCGCGATCCACATATCGTTGGTCGGGATGGGAGTGCCTTGCTTCCGCAGTTGCCGGTAAACCGCGCCGTAATGATGCGTGGTCTGTTCATCGGCATAGAGCACACCGACGCCGGACTTCAGCAGAAAACGGCGCAGGACCGCCTCGTTGCGCGGCCCTTGACTTCCCACAGCGAATCCGGCGCGCAATTCCCCCAGCACAATGAAGGGCAACCAGACTTCATCGGCGAGTTCGACCGTTTCGACAACCGACGCCGTGCCGCGGCAAAGGTCGGTATAGCGGTTCGTGTCGAGCGCCAGCCTCACCGCCACATCTCTTCGTCGATGGTGTCCTGCGCGGCCAGGGCGCTGTCGAAAGCGGGATCTTTGCGCCAGGTGCCTGCGATGTCGGCCAGATCGCGTTGCCGGTCGCGATCCCCGGTAACGCCAGCGCCCCGGGCGAGGGCTTCAATCGCTACCTCATTCAGGCTCTTGCCCCGCTCACGGGCGGCCCTGCGGAGCGCCTCGTCCAAACTATCGGGCACTTTGCGGATGGTGTACTGCATGCATTCATTGTAGGCACTGTAGGCAACAAGTGCAAGCGTAATTTCCCTGCGAGGAAAACCCGGGCTTTTCTCTCTCTCGCTCAACGCACGATCCGTCTCGTGCTTCGCCGGCTCCCAAAGATTTCCACAGCCCCTTGTGACATCTGACCTTGCGGTCATACCACTTTTTAGTCCATCATTGTCCCAGCAGAGGCAGTACACGCGGCAATAGCCACACGGACGCTACGGCTAAAAATCGGCCTGTAAGTCCTGTGCTGTCTAGATTTTGGTATCTAAGTTCTTTGACATCTAGATTTTGCCGGGAATTTCGCGCTAACCCGATGATTCCAGATATTTTAGAAAAAGGGGGGAGGGGGGATCCCCATAGCAAAGTAGTAAACTCCCGGTGCAGGTCTTCCAACCCAAGACTCCCGCCGCAAATTTATTTTCAGGGAGACTTCCACAGCCTAGCGCGCTTCGAGGATCGCATCCGCCACGCGGGCCGCTTCCACCGCCGCTTTCACGTCGTGGGTTCGAAGGATGTGCGCGCCCTTCAGGATCAAGGCAGTCTGGGCGGCAAGGTTCGCGTGCAACCGGTCCCCCACCGCAGCATCTTTTCCGTCTTTAGACAAGATGCGCCCGAGAAAAGATTTTCTTGAGGTTCCCGCCACCAGTGGAACGCCTAACGCTTGCAAGTCTTGAAAACGAGCCAGCAGCGGATAGTTCTGCTCAAAAGATTTTCCGAAGCCAAATCCTGGATCGACAGCAATCCTTTCCCGGCGCACGCCGGCCAACACAGCCGCTTCCACCCATTCCCGCAGTTCGCGCTTGACCAGCAGCACAACGTCGGCGGGCGGCGGCAAAGTGCGCCATTCTTCCGGGCGGCCGCGCATGTGCATCAGAATGACTCCGCATTTAATTTCGGCAACCGTCTTTGCCATCTGCGGATCCCAGCGCAGTCCGCTCACGTCGTTCACGATCTCGGCCCCCGCCGCCGTAGATGCACGCGCCACGCTGGCTTTGTAGGTATCAATCGAAATTACTGCATCCGGCCTCTGCTTCTTGAGCGCCGTGATCACGGGCAACACGCGCCGCAGCTCTTCTTCCGCGCTCACGGCAACCTTCGCCCCCGGACGCGTAGATTCTCCGCCAACGTCAATGATGTCGGCTCCCTCGTCGAGCAGGCTGAGTGCATGGTCAGCCGCGGCTCCGGCATCCAGGTAGAGGCCGCCATCGGAAAAAGAATCCGGAGTCACGTTGACGATGCCCATGATGAGCGTGCGTTTGCCCAGTTCCAGCGCGCGCGTACCCAGGTTCCATTGGAACACGGCTCTCATGCCGCAGATTCTATAGGAAGCATCGGAATGCGGTGTCGAGATTGGTGAGATTTCGGCGTGTTGTGGATCGCGCCGCTTGTCGCAAGGGAGGTCGCGAAAAAGATTGACCTATCTGCGCCGCACCGCCGCCTCGCGGGCGCGCATGCGAAGCGCCCCCGATCCCGTGCCCGTCGGAGGCTTGCGCGTTCCTTCCAGCAAGTCCTTGAGCACGACCGCATTATTGCGCGCCTCGTTCTTGGAAGCATAAAGGAGCGTGACCCGTTTTCTTTTGCGGGTCAGGGCGTAGAGTTTCTGCAAATCCTTCTCAGCTTCAGGACGCGCCAATTCTTTTAGGTAGCGCTTGCGAAAAAGCTCCCATCGCTCCGGCTGGGCGTGAAACCACTTCCGCAGTTCGTTAGATGGCGCTAGATCGCGAAGCCACGCGTGTAGCGCGGCGTCAGTTTTTCGCAGACCCCTCGGCCACAGTCGGTCCACCAGGACGCGCGCTCCATCGGAACGCGACACCGATTCATAAACCCGCTTCACCCCGACAGGCATGGCTTTCGGCTTTCCTCTATGATTGTAAGTCGACCCAGACGACTGCACTGTGGGAAACCCGGCACAATTGAGGCTGATATAGGTGAGAGCGACCGAAGTAAGAAATCAAGCTACACCCCGGATTGAAGCCGTGCGTAACTGGTGGTTTCCGGCCCTTTCCCTTCGGAAAGTAGCGGCCGCAGCGCCCGTGTTGATTGCACTAATCGCACTCGCCGGCTGTGACGTTGAGCGCCGCAAATCCGATGCCGAACTCGGCCTCACTCCCCAACAGGCGGCCGGGCGCAAGCTCTACGACAATTACTGCGACCGTTGTCACCGCCCGTATTCCACCAAAGGAAAGAAGGGCCCCGGCCTGAAGGGCGTCTTCCAGCAAAAATTTCTTCCTCAGACTGGACTGCCCGCAAATGACGAGCGCGTCACCGACATCATCCGCAACGGCCGCCCCGACATGCCCGGCTACAGCCAGGTCCTGAACTCCTCAGATCTCCAGGACTTGCTGGCCTACATGCACACGCTATAGCGGCACGCTCACAACCACTGGCACCACTCGTTCAATTCAACCACCCTTCATGGGATAATCTTTCCGTGAAGCACAGCGCGCCATCGGCACTCTTTCGCCAGCTTCCGTCCGTGGACGACGTAATGCGCGGCGCTGCAGCAAGCGCACTCGCCGCGACCTACGGTCATGATTCTCTAGCCGACGCGGTGCGCGTAGTGCTGGCCCGCCTACGGCAAGAGATTGCATCGGGACTGCTCGGCGAAGATGCTTTTGAGCTCGCCCTCACGGGTCTGGAGGCTGCTGTTGAAGTTCAACTCCACCAAGCGTCGAGTCATTCTCTTCGATCCGTAATCAACGCCACCGGCGTGATCCTGCATACGAATCTTGGCCGAGCCCCTCTCGGTGATGCGGCGATCGCACACATCTGCGAGACGGCTCCCAGTTATTCCAATCTGGAGTTCGACATCGCCGCGGGCGCCCGCGGCAAGCGCGACGTGCATGTGGACCGGCTGTTTCAACGCTTGCTGAACGAGGACGTAAAGAATGGCACTCCGGCAAATGTCTCGACGATCGTCGTTAACAATAATGCCGCAGCTGTGCTGTTGGCGCTGAACACGTTTGCCGACGGCGGCGAAGTCATCGTCTCGCGCGGCGAACTCGTCGAGATCGGCGGCTCGTTCCGCATTCCTGACGTTATGGTCAAGTCGGGCGCAATCCTGCGTGAGGTCGGTACGACAAACCGGACGAGAGCTTCCGACTACGAGAAAGCGATCACCGACCGCACGCGGCTCTTGCTACGAGTACACCGTTCGAACTTCGAAATCACAGGCTTCACCGAGCAGGCTGCCACCGTGGAACTGGTTGCCTTAGCTCACCAGCGCGGAATTCCGCTGATGGAAGATTTGGGCAGCGGCGCTCTTTTTGATCTTCGCTCGATTGGAATCGCTGGCGAGCCTGGCGTGCTCGACAGCCTCCACGCCGGCGTCGACATCGTCACTTACAGCGGCGACAAACTCCTCGGCGGCCCTCAAGCCGGACTGATCAGCGGCACTTCGGCATTGATCGCGCGCATGCGTTCGAATTCTCTCTTTCGCGCATTGCGCGTGGACAAGCTGATTTACGCAGCCCTCGAAACGACTCTTCTGGCCTATGTACGGCACGATCACGATGCAATTCCTGTGCTGCGCATGATGCGCCTCTCCAAAGAGGAGATAGGCCGGCGGGCACAAACGCTGGTGGCGGGCCTGGCCCAGAACAAACTAAAAATTGAAATCGTGGATGGCGAGTCCCTGCTCGGCGGTGGGGCAGCGCCATCTTCGGTCCTGCCCACACGCTTGCTGGCTCTCACTTGCGAGGGCCTGAGTGCCGACGAACTGGCTGGTCGCCTGCGCGCTTCGGGCCCCCCGATCGTTACGCGTGTTGAAGAAGGTCGCGTGCTGCTTGATTTGCGCACAGTTTTTCCGGAACAGGACGCCCTAATCGCGAGTGCCCTCGATCGCATCGTTTTGTAATCGTTTCGCATCGAAGCATAGTTGTCACTTCTCTACACTGTCGGACATTCCACACGCTCGTTCGATGATTTGATCGAGACGCTTCACGCGCATGCTATCAAGACTCTGGTTGATATTCGCGCCTTCCCAATGTCGCGGCGCCTGCCACAATTCAATCGCGAGTCGCTTGTGAAGAGTCTGCCCTCCGCCGGAATCCGCTATGTCTGGATGAAAGCTCTGGGAGGTTATCGTAAGAAGATTCGGGAGGACTCTCCGAACGTCGCGCTCCGCAACCAAAGTTTCCGCAACTACGCCGACTACATGTTGACCGCAGAATTCGAAAGCACCATGGCGGAACTATTGGCGATGGGCACGCATTCGTCCACGGCCTATATGTGTGCCGAGCGGTTATACTTCCGCTGCCACCGCATGCTGGTCTCGGACTGGCTAGTGGCGCACGGACATGAAGTGATGCACATCGATGGTACGGGCCCCGTGAAGCCGCATACGTTGACGGCCGAAGCCGGTATAGACGATGGACAACTAATTTACCGCGGTGAGTGGCTGCTATAAAGTTTCGGAAAAGCTCCAAACCATGATCGTTGGCACAGGCATCGATATCGCAGAGGTTCCGCGTATCAAGCAATCGATCGAGCGCTTTGGCGATCGATTTCTAAATCGAATCTATACTGCCGGTGAAAAGCGCTACTGCGATTCGAAGGCGAATCGTGTCGAGCGCTATGCCGCGCGTTTTGCCGCCAAAGAAGCCGCCATGAAAGCCTTAGGTACCGGTTGGAGCCGGGGCGTGCGTTGGCGCGATTGCGAAGTGACGCGCCTGCCCGGCGGACGTCCGACCATAACCTTTCACGGAAAGGCCGGCGAGATTGCAGCCCAATTGGGAGTGAAGAATGCAGCGCTCTCAATCTCACACACGGCGGTTCAGGCCTTCGCTCAGGTAATTCTCGAAAGCTAGCTCTGACTAGCCCGCAAGCTGGCAGGCCTTCTGCTAGACTGGCGCATCCATCGATCATGTCATCTACCATTCCGGTTGCCGCGCCTGTCTCTTCGTCAACGCCAATTCCCGAACGCACCCTTCTCGCCGGCTTAGCTCTCACTAGTTTTGCCGCGTTACTCCTCGAGCTCGCGCTTACTCGATTGTTTTCTGTAGTGCTCTTCTATCATTTCGCATTTCTCGCGATTTCGATTGCTCTGCTCGGACTGGGCGCGGGCGGAGTATTTGCCTACTTGCTGAAGACCCGTCTGGAGCGCATTACCACGCGCTATTTGACCGCACGCCTGTGCCTGGCCAATTCCGTACTGATTCTGCTGGTGCTGGAAATAGTCTTGCATGTGCCCGTGGAACTCACGGTGACGGGAAGGAATTTTCTTCATCTGAGTGCCCTCTATCTCACGGCGGCGCTCCCTTTTTTCCTTACCGGATTGCTCTTCTCTGTCGTCTTCGCGCGCGAAACCTGGCGCATCTCGCGACTTTACGGAGCAGATCTTTGTGGCGGAGCGCTGGCCTGCCTGGCGGTGGTGCCGCTGCTGAATTGGATCGGCGGACCGAACACGATTCTTGCCGCCGCAGTGGTTATGGCCGCCTCGGGCGCGGTCTGGGCGTCTTCCTCAATCGCGCGCAAGGCAGCGTTTGGTTTCATGCTGGCATTCGTGGCCTTGATCGCGGTAAACCATTCCAACAAGTTCATTGACATTGTTTACGCCAAGGGTATGTTCCGCGATCCAGCATGGGTTGAGTTCGCCCGCTGGAATGCGCTCTCGCGGGTTGAAGTGGATCGCCAGGGTCAGGCTAAGGCCATTGTTATCGATGCCGACGCTTCCACCTACATCATGAATTGCGATCTGACTCACTGGAAGGGATCGGAGTGGGAGGAGAATCTCATGGCTGCTCCGCCCGCGCTAGCCAACGTTCTGCGTCCTCACGGAGAGTTCGCAATCATCGGTCCCGGAGGCGGCGTGGACGTGCTGCGCGCCGTGGCCAATGGCAGCCCCAGCGTAACCGGCATTGAAATTAACCCCATCATTGCCAACACCATCATGCGCGGCCGCTATGCCGACTACGCCTTGCATCTCTACGAGCGCCCTGAAGTTCACATTCACGTCACCGACGGCCGCTCTTACCTGCGCTCCACGCCGCAGCAGTTCGATGTCGTACAGATGACCCTGGTCGACACCTGGGCTTCCACCGCCGCCGGAGCCTTCGCGCTCAGCGAAAACAATCTCTACACGGTGCAGGCCTTCCGGGAATATTTTCAACATCTCAAGCCCGAAGGCATGATTGCCATCACGCGTTGGGAATTCCGCCAGCCCCGCGAGGCCCTCCGCGTGGTCGCCGTAGCGATGGAGGCTCTTCATTCTCTCGGTGTTGCTAATCCCGCGCGAAACTTCATCGTTGCCTCGCAAGGGCCGCTGGATGAAGACGGAATCCCCGTCGTAGTGCTGGCCAAGAAAACCGCTTTCACTACGGAGGAAGAGTCCGCGGTTCAGGACCATCTCGACGACTATGATGTACTCCATCCGCTCTACCTGCCGTCGCAAGCGGAAGAGCAACCCGCAGCCGCGCCAAATCCCTTCGCAGCCCTGATCGCGAGCAACGATCCCTATGGCTTCGCGCAAAATTATGCCTACAACGTGGCGCCGGTCAGCGATAATGCGCCCTTCTTCTTCTTCACGCTGAAACCTGCGCAAATCCTCAGCCAGCAAGGACTCCGCAAAGGCATCGACTGGAAGGTGAATCTTGGGGTACTGGTGCTGATTCTGGTGCTCGTGATTTCGCTGGTCGCCGTGCTGGCCTTTTTGATTTTGCCGCTGGCGCTCC
>Ga0210384_10008976_pt1 | contig 10374 bp, 6 predicted proteins | sample IncBWH2MmetaG_FD_160574 | JGI IMG/M metagenome (GOLD analysis project Ga0210384, IMG submission 160574) | Forest soil microbial communities from Barre Woods Harvard Forest LTER site, Petersham, Massachusetts, United States - Inc-BW-H-2-M | ecosystem: Environmental > Terrestrial > Soil >...
TGGAAGTTGGACTGGAACTCAGCGCCGTTGTCCGTCTGGATTACGAGCACTCTGAAGGGAAGTCTGCGGACGACCTCGTCCACGAAGCTGATGGCTGACTTCTGGTTGCAGACGTCGTAGATCTTGAGCACACGGATGCGCGTGCAATCGTCGATGGCCGTGAACTGATAGAGGCGTTTCCTGGAGCCAGCGATTCGTTCCAGGAATTTCACGTCGATCTGCAAGCGGTGCCCGGGCTGCGGCTTCTCATATCGATGCCAGGGACGGCCCGTGGATTGGCGCTTCTGATTGACCGGTAACCGGTTCATCCCATAACGAATCAGGATGCGGTGTACCGTGGATCGGGCCACGTCCATGCTGTGGAAGCGGTGCAGATAGCTGGTGATCCGAGCCGGGCCAAATCGATAACGTTCTCGCAAATACAGGATCTTGGAGATAACCGCGCGAGAGGTGCTACGCGGCGAGTGGAGAGGGGTACGGGATCGATCACACAGGCCGGCCTCGCCGTGACTCTTGTACCTAGCTCGCCATTTATAGAAGGTCTTGCGAGAGAGGCCGAAGTGCCGGCAGGTCTGAGCTACGCCACTGGGTAAGTCGTTGGCCTGTCGCAGGATCTTCAAGCGCCAGGCGACGACTCGGTTCTGTTCGTTCTTTGTCATGGGCTCTCTCCCGGGTTAGGAAGTGAGCCAGAATGTCACCTTAGTCTTGGGACTTCACAAGCAAGTTAGATTGATCACTGAGTCGGCTGTTTCCATTTGGTTTCCTATCGAATGCCTAGAACGGAGGTACGCCGACGCGGTTTAGGAGCGCTTCAACGCGCGCGTATTCCGAAAGTACAACTAACCCCCAACTCGCTCTGGAGCCCGGTGAAACAATCAGCTCTTCTTGCCTAGCGCGATCTCGATCACCCCGCCATGGCTGCTTCTGCATGGCATATGCGAACTCCGATTGCTGACGCAGATCGCCGGCTTGCGAAAGAAGTCTGACTATGCGGAGAGTGACCAGTTCCAACGGCCGGAAGCCCTTGACGAATGGAGGACCCAGTTCCCTGTGCTAGACATTTCCTTTAAGACCGCTCACTCATCGAAAGGGCTGCAGGCGGATTATGTGATCCTGCTGGGGCTCCACACAGGTAGCTATGCATTTCCGTCGGAGATCAGCGACGATCCTTTGCTTCAATTAGTTATGCCGCAAGCTGAATCGTTTCCGAATGCCGAGGAGCGAAGGCTGTTCTATGTCGCGATGACGCGCGCGCGGCACTGCGTTTATCTGCTCGGCGGCCGCGATTCGCCCTCAGCCTTTCGCACAGAGCTCGTTAACGATAACAAAGGCATGCGCACCTCCAAGATGGCGGATGGGAAGCCGCTTGGCTCGGTTGACTTCGAGACTTCCTTCAACCCGTGAGCAGGGGGCGCAGAACTTCGGCCGAGGACACCGGATGCGGGACTAAAACGGGTGTCAGGTCGCGTGGACTCTATTTTCAATGAAGGAGCCACCACAGCCGTGAAAGTAATCATTGACTCAGTCATCGTCCTAGCGATGCTGCTCGGATTGGCGTGCGTCGTAGCGGGAATCGTGTTCGTTGCCAAGAGACTAACCGGGAAGACCACGCTTAGTTTGAGGTATATGGGAGAAATTGAGACCGGTTCGCACGGACTGGTCTTAGTGGTGCTCGGGATTTTTCTTTTCTTAGCCGGCTCGAAATCTTGGAGCCCATCGACCGCTGAGGGCAACGCGTCGTCTCTGACTCAGATGAAGACGCTGATGGCAAATCTGACAAAGAGACTCAGGGATGAATTTCACTTGGTAACGGATAGTGGATCCTGGCCGTTTAAAGCAGAGGGTTTCGAACGTACTAACGAATTGATCCGGACGCTCAAGCTGATCGATCCCACGAACGGCGCAGCGATCTACTATGATGGAGAAGTCAAACGTGCGGAGGGTAGGTGCGAACTTGCTCGAGACGCATTCCTAGCCTATATCGACGTGGCCGACCACGTACCGGAGAGTGAAACAGGAAAGGACACAAGCAGAGAGTTCTGTTATGAGCAGCCGCACGGATATTGTCGCCAACGTAACGGCTATGTTCAGTATCTGCTTGCACACCGTTTCTACTGGGAGGGGCTTCACGAAGAGTTCCCGAGCGTGAAAAAGGATCGGTCTCGCGAAGCGCTGCGACATCTCGTTGATTCGACGAAATGGTATCCGGACGGGTTCGATAACATTATTCCTCATAGGGTTCTTGAAATGGTACTTACGGAAGAAGTTACCGCTATTGAGGCCGGCAGGCCAGTAGCAGGCGAAGTGAAAATGGACCGCCCTTGCTGAGGGTCATGGCAAGCGGTCTGGTTTCCACGGTGGATTCCAATCCAGCAACACTCAGCGTTACCTACCGGCACCGACCGTAAAGGCGGAATGAGCCGTCCCAGATTCACGCGCGGGAGACAACAGGCGACTCACTTCCCCCTAGGGTGGTACTGCAGCCATCGCCAGCGTCGACCCAACGGAGCGAGCAAGCCGTGTTCATTGATCCACTTAGCGTAAGCCACGTAGGTTGGGTCGGCGCTCAGGTGACGTTCCTCTGTGCGTGCGCGCAGGAAATAGATCCCGTTCAGAAGCAAGAGCAGCGCGCAGCGGCGGCCCGCCTGTGCCCAGCCGTCGGTCAGCGCGAATGGCACCGAGATCAGCCACCAGCTCAGGTTTTTGGTGAGGTATGCGGGATGCTTACTGAAACGATATGGCCCGTCGGTGATGATCCCCCGGTGAGTGAGATTCGAGAAACGCAGCCCGAACGCCACGGTTGAGAACGCGTAGATCAGGGAGAGCAGGATGATGGCGGTCATCAGGACGTTACGGAGCATTGGCGACGTACTGGTCCAGGTCTCCCAGTTGACACTCCCCTCATAGCGAAAGTAGGCGCCGCCAATCAGGGCGTAGAACGGCTGGTAGCACACGAGAGCGACGAGCCAGCCTTCAAGGGTCGGTTCGACGCTGCGCATATGCGAATCGAAGAGACGCATCGTTACGGTGTAACCGACCACACAGAACAGCAGATCGATCGCGTAGGAGAGGTGAAACCACGCGTCATAGTGGGATAGGGCATGCGAACCTTGAGTTCGAGCTAGCCCGCCCAGAAAATCGAATTCCTGGCTCAGGTAGACCGTCATGAGCGGCAGGAAGAACGCTTTGACTATCCAACCCAGGAGGTGTCGACGGATGATGGCCCAGTCTACGTCTTGCCTGTTCCCGCTCATCAGCCGGCCGAACTCCAGTAGTTCGTCATCGCCCGACTTGACGCGCCGGTCGACCCACGCGAGATATAACGGAGCGAGCAGAAGTAGCGGCGCTAGGGTCTCGAGGAAGCGCCAGTACGGGCGATAGAACGGGCCTGCATACTCCGGGAACAACCAGTAGCAAAGCGCCGCGAGCGCGAGCGTAGTGACGAGCCCCCAAAGGCGCAGCGCCACCCGCCGCATGCTTAGTGCGCGCAGAGGCGCTGATGCCAAAGCGGGAACGCCGCGCCCGCGTCGCATCCACCACTCGCTGACAGCGATCACGGCGAACACGGCGCAGGCAGGCAGGAGGGGCAGGTAGGGGATGTACTGCCATGTCTTTGCGCCGTTGGCGATGCCGCCTGGTTCGCGCGCCAGCGTCAACATGATGGCGAGACCTGCAACGAGGGCGAGCGTGTTGACCGGGAAGCTGCTTGCTGAGGGCGGCGGCGAGCGGTCTGCGGCGGCATGTGTGGTCATGCGTGTCATCTTGGGAGCATGCCCGACTGTTGAACTGTCCGGGAAGCCCGCTCGTCCCTACACAATGCGTCTTCGTCCCAAAATCGCACATGACGTCTGGGTGCGGAGCTGTTTTTGCGAGATGCTGGCGAACGACTACGCAAGCACTCCTCCTTATTTTTGCGGTCTTGCTGAACTAACATTTCCGGAGTAGGTTCCGGCGCATCAGGGAGCCGGCCTTGCGGCACGAAGGGCCGCCGCAGAACAACCAACGAGAACGGCGCGTTCTACGCGCTTGAGGAAGCTCATGCAAAGCCGCGTCGCCCTTTCCTCCTTGGTGCTTCTGTCGGCAGTTACGTTCACGGTGTGGGGCTTGGGTGGGGGACTTACCGCCGGTGGGGGATCAGCGAGCGGCGGCTCCGCCGGCGGTGGGGCCTCGGCCCCATCGTATTTCTGGGGCGGAAGCAGTGGCGGGGGCGACACCACCCCCAACTCCCCGACCTCCTCCGGCTCCAGTTCCAGCAGCAGCGGCGGCGACACGACCCAGTACTACGAGCAGGACCGCCTCATTCGCAGCAGCGAGGTGATCCAGCCGCTCGGTCCGAATCTGATGGGGGATGAGGTCAACGAATTCAATGGGGTCCTCGGGTTCACGCAGGAGGATGTTTCGCTTCCCGGCAACAATGCTCTCCCGGTCGCCGTTGGCCGGCACTTGGTTACCGGAGTGCCACACGCGGCGAACGGCTTGTTTGGCGACTGGGACCTTGAGATCCCGCATCTGCAAACGTTTGCGGCGGGCTCCACCACTGGGAATTGGTACGGTCTCGCGGCGGACGGCATTACGTACAACAATTACCGATGCAGCGAATTTGCTCAGCCGCCCACTATGGTTGGGTCTAGTCACGGTTCCCCCATACTGCTTGGCCCTGATTTTTGGTGGGACGGTTACCACCTGGATGTTCCGGGTGCGGGCGATCAAACCCTGATCAGTCGATATCCGTACACGGGCTATACGCCAGGCGGTGGTCCGCCCGGATACGAAACCGCGCAGCCCAGTACCGGCGGCCCCTATCCCGTTCTAACCAAGGCACATTGGGATTTGAGCTGCATAAACCTGGCGAGCGGCGGGAGCGGCGAAGGGTTTCTCGCCCACGCACCGGACGGCACCATCTACCAGTTTGACCGCATGGTTTCGCAGCCCTACGCAACAACACAGGGGGCGGTGCTCGCTTCCAGGGTGGACCTGTGGATTCTGCCCAGCCAGGTTACCGATCGCTTCGGAAACTGGGTGAAGTACGCCTATGACTCAAGCGATCCCTGGAGGGTGCTCTCGATCACCTCAAGTGATGGACGCGAAATTACGTTCACCTACTACAGTGGCACGCACCGCGTCTACCAGATGAGCGATGGGACGCGGACCTGGACTTACGCCTACGCCTCGTCCGGGACGCTTCAAAGTGTCAGCCTGCCGGACGGATCGAGTTGGCAATTTGCGCTGACGGCGCTTGAGCCGACATACGTTCGAGAGCAGGAGGACGATCTGGTCTGCAATGGTCCGGGGGCGAGCGATCCCAATACCTACCTCGGGACGATTACCCATCCGTCCGGCGCCGTCGGCACCTTCACTCTTCACGACACCTGGCACGGCCGCACGAATAATGGGGGCTTGCCACCGCACTGCGCGGGCAGCGACCCCTTGCCCAATTATTATGCGAACTACTCGTTGATCTCGAAGGAGCTGAGCGGTCCGGGCATGCCCAACATGACCTGGACGTATGCGTACAGCGCACCGTTCGGGGCCTGGGGTCCGTGCAACCCCTGCAACGGAACGAAGACGGTCACGATCGTTGACTCCTTGAACAACCAAACCGTAAACACATACGGCACCGACTTCCGTATTGATGAGGGGTTGCTGCTCGACAGCACTGTTAGTACGCACGGAGTAAGCGGATCCACAGTACGTGACACGTCCTACGCCTATGCAGCCTCCGGGCCACCACCGGCCGGTGCTCCTTACACGAGCGCTTACCCCTCGAACATTGGGTATAACGCGCCCGGAGCCGACTGGAGCGCGATCTCTTTCACGCCCCAATACCAGCAAATCATTTCCCAGCAAGGCGCCACGTTTAAGGAGACCATTACCGCGTTCGACGATTTGGCTCGCGCGACGGCGCTGACACGCTCGAGCAGTCTCGGCTACAGCAAAAGCGAGTCAACGGCCTATTTCGATCAGACCAGCCTTTGGGTTCTCGGGCAGGTCGAGAGTGAAACCATCGCTGGCCTCACCGCATCCAGCACGACCTACGATCCGGCGACGGCACTGCCGCAGGCGACCTATGCGTTCGGGAAGCTGCAATATCAATACACGCACAACGCCGATGGCACCCTGGCAACCCGCTCGGACGGCCTCAGCCACAAAACGACGCTGAGTAGCTACATGCGGGGTCTGCCGCAACTGATTCAGTACGCGGACGCGAGTGCCGTTAGTGCCGTCGTGAACAACATTGGCACAATCGACAGCGCCAAAAACGAAGCCGGCACGCAGTGGACCTACACTTATGACGCGATGGGGCGCCTCAAGAGCGCCACGCCGCCCCAAGGTGACCCGGTCGTGTACAACACGCAGAACCTCGTCTTCGTGCCGGTATCCACGGCGGAGTATGGGATACCCGCCAATCACTGGCGCCAGACAATAACGCTAGGCAATTCGACCACGATCAACTACTTCGACGGGCGGTGGCGCAAGGTCCTCACGTACACCGCGGACACCGCCAACCCGAGCGCCACGGAGCGGTTCCAGAGCTTCGACTACGATGCGTACAACCGCGTTACCTTCACTTCATACCCGGTTCGATCGATCGGCAGCATCACGGATATCACACTGGGCCACCACACGACCTACGACCCCCTCGGGCGGGTGACGGGCACGATGCAGGATAGCGAGCTCGGAACACTGACGACGACAACTTCGTACCTCACGGGCTTTCAGACTCAATTCAAGGATGCACTGGGGAACCTCACGACCAGCGGCTATCAGGCGTTCGATGACCCGGATGAGGCCAAGTTAACCTCCTCGACCCTGCCTGCAGGGGTGACGCTCAGCATTCAGCGCGATGTCTTCGGCAAGGCGCTGAGCATCACGCGCAGCGGCACTTACAACGGCTCGGGCGTGAGCGCGACCCGAAGCTACGTCTTCGATACCAACCAGCTCCTATGCAAGACGGTGGAACCGGAGACGGGCGCGACCATCCAGGAATTGGACGCCGCGAATAACATCGCCTGGAAGGCTGCCGGCCAGTCGTACACCAGTACCTCGACGTGCGATCAAGCCAGCGTCCCCGCCGCCGCCAAAGTGACCTTCGCCTACGATCCTCGCAATCGGGTAACGAGCATCACGTACGGAGACGGCAGCCCGAGTGTGTCCCGCAGCTACACAGCCGATGGCAAGCCCTACGTGGTTTCTGCGGATGGGTCGATCTGGACCTACACCTACAACAACCGTCGGCTGCTCTCCCAGGAGAACCTGCTCTACCAGTCAACGAACTTCACAATCAAACACGGGTTTGACGCGAACGGTCACGTGGCCTCTCTTACCTACCCGGATTCAACCGCCACCACCGTCGCCTACAACCCCAATGCGCTCGGAGAACCCACCACCGTCGGCAGTGCGGCCACAGGGGTGTCCTACGCACCGGACGGCTCGATCGCCGGCTTCACTTACGGAAACGGCATCGTCCACTCACAGATCGAGAACACCCGCGACCTGCCGTATCAGAACATCGACGCCGGTGTGCTCTCGGATCAGTACGCCTACGACCAACGCGGCAGCGTCACGGCCATCACGGACAACTTAGGCGGTAACAACTCCCGCACCTTCGGCTACGACGGACTGGGGCGCCTCATTACGGCCGGTGCCCATAATATCTGGGGCGATAACGGTGGCTATACCTATGACCCGCTCGATAACATGCGCACGAGCGTCATCGGCAGCCGCAACTCCACTCACAACTACAACGCCGCCACGAATCAGCTCACGAGCATCGTCAACTCGAGCGGTACGACCAGCTACCAGTTCGATCCTCGCGGAAACGCCACGTCTAAAGGCTCTCAGCAGTTTGTCTTCGACCTCGGCAACCGCATTAAGTCAGCAACCGGCGTCGACACCTTCCATTACGACGGCTGGTTCCGGCGCACAAACGTCGTGCGGTCAGACGGCACGAATCAGGTTTGGGTATACGACAGTGCGGGGCAACTCCTGTACTTGGCCCAGTCCGGCGGCACCGGTGGTTCCCAAACCGTGGACTACCTATACCTCGGTCAACGCCTGGTCGCGCAGTCCGGAAGTGCCGGAACCCTGTATCTGCACACTGACGTACAGGGGAGTCCCGTACATACCACCAACAGTGCGCGAGCGGTCGTTAGCTCGACAACATACGAACCTTACGGCAACAGGGCAGCCGGCACGGTGCCGACCACCGTCGGGTACACCGGGCACGTAAACGACCCGGAGCTCGGCCTGATATACATGCAAGCCCGCTACTACGATCCGATCGCGGCGCGATTTCTAAGTGTTGACCCCGTGGTCACTGACACATCCAACGGAGGCATGTTCGGTCGCTATGCATATGTCGGGGATGATCCGATCGACCATACTGATCCCACGGGCCAAACTGTGGATTGCTCGGAAAGCTCCTGTACTATTCAAGCCGATTCATTGCTCGAACTGGCCCTCGATTCTGCCTACGTCGGTGGCGTCTACGTTAACAGGGTGATCCAGAACGCGATCAGCAGCTGGATGAGCAATGCTGGGACGGGAGCATCAAATGGCGACCGCGCTGGAAAAGACCATACGAAAACCGCCAAGAAGAAGGCTAGAGAAATCAACAAAAATGAGAACGGCGGAACGTTAGTGTGCCCTGATTGCGGCGAAGGTATGACCGAACCTCAGCAAGGTAAAAGCGGAGTTACTCCTGACCCGAAGGAAGCTGTAGGAGATCATGTCGATGCAAAATCGAAGGGAGGAGACGGCGCGACTGCCAAAGACTTACGCAACATAAAGACACGATGTCGCGAATGTAACGGGAAGAAAAGTGACGGCCCCGAGCCGCCGCCGCCGCCGCCGCCGCCGAAGATCAGGGAGCGCGCATGGTAAGGGCGACTGCAGAGGACTCCCGCAACATTAAGACGCAATGTCGCGAATGTAGTGGTCCCGAGCCGCGACCGCCGGCCCTCAAGAGATTAACAACCAGTAGCAGCATCTAATTTATGGAAGATCCTGTGTCGACTGTAAAAATTGAGTTTCCGCTTGAGGTGGAAGATGGCTACCCCCCCATTAGCGTCGAATCCCTTAATGCGCGGCAAATCGAGGACTGCCAATTCGAACTTCTAAACACCCCGTTTTTTGCGAAGAATGTGGCCTACGGAGACGTCGTAACCGCAGCGACACATCAAGATGGTCGGTGGATATTCGAGTCATGCAGAAAGGTTTCGGGCTTCAAGGCGATATCAATTATCCTATTCGATGATTCATTGGATATTGAGCTTTTGGATTTGTTACGAGGACTGCAATGCGTGATTGAGTACGGGGAGTTTGGGCGTCTGAGAATGGTTGCGGTTGGGGTTCCTGAATCCGTTGACTACATTCCAATTCGAAATTCGCTCGATGGATATGAACAGCTGGGGAAGCTAAGTTATGCGGAGCTAGTAGCTTAGCCAATGCGGCGTAAGGCTCGCGTGCCACACCTGGAACACGCTCATTGGCCGCGCAAGCCGCGGCCGTCAGGTCCGCACTCGTTACATCAACCACGTACGAGCCGTGCGGCAACACGGCACCGGAACAGTGCCCACGACCGTTCGGGTATACGGGCATGGGCTCTCGCCCTGGCTCAGCGCAGGAACAACTCATGTAGGTTCCGAGAGAGACGCCGATCAGTCTTGGGGGGTCAATCTGGGGGTAACCAATCTCAGAGTTACTCGAATAGATCAGAAATATCAACGTCTTGGTCAAGGTTTGGGGTGGTACCCCTGGCCACCATCAAAATCAAAAACTTGCACTGCGCATCGAGTCTCCGCAGCGGGTGATGTTTCCATTTGGTTTCCAAATCTGGTTCGCCGAGCCCTACTTAAGCCGAGAAAGAAGTCTCCCGGGCGCGATTTTGATGGACATTCAGGCTCTTGTCAGCGCGATACGCCGCTCCGGAGGCGGTCAGAACGCGATTGCCGAGGCGGGCGGTCTCCTCATACGCATCAACGTGTTGGAAGGCACCGGTCGCTATGTTCGCCTGCTCTCGCAGCTCACGAGAGCGAACGACCGGAGCAACTTTCTGGCTCTCGCGCTTGAGGTGAATTTCGCCTATCAGTTTGAATCCCGGGGCGCTCGCTGACCTACGAAGTCACCCAGAATGAACGTGACGGCGGCTCGATAGACTTTCTCCGCTCGCTGCTGGCGATCAGTTGTTCTTTGAGCTACGGCTGTTGCAGCAGACGCGGCACATTGCCGACGATATCCGCTCGCAAATGGAGCAGTACGCCGCTTACTCAGTGGCTATGAGTGGCCAAGACGAAGCTGTTAATGCGCTTGTAAACGAGACCGCTGCTCAAAGTGCGGCCGCCGCATCGACGAGAATGGAGTCCGCCCGAAAGT
>Ga0210384_10008983_pt1 | contig 10370 bp, 9 predicted proteins | sample IncBWH2MmetaG_FD_160574 | JGI IMG/M metagenome (GOLD analysis project Ga0210384, IMG submission 160574) | Forest soil microbial communities from Barre Woods Harvard Forest LTER site, Petersham, Massachusetts, United States - Inc-BW-H-2-M | ecosystem: Environmental > Terrestrial > Soil >...
GGCGAGGCCTTGGGGATTGACGATGCATGTATCTGTTTCTGAGACCGGTGGTCTGGGGCGGCGCCTGGAGGTGACCGTGCCGGCAACCGACGTGACGGTGGAGGTCCAGCAGCGTCTCGGGCGCTTGTCGCGCACCGCGCGCCTGAAGGGCTTTCGCCCTGGCAAGGCGCCGCTCGCCGTAGTCGCCAAACAGTTCGGTGAACAGGTGCGCGCCGAGGTCGTGAGTGATCTCATGCGCAGTTCCTATGCCCAGGCGCTGACCCAGGAAAATCTCAAGCCCGCGGGCGGCCCGCGCATCGAGCCGCTCTCGATGCAGGCGGACGCGGATCTGCGCTATGCGGCCCTCATCGAGGTGCTTCCCGAGGTCAAGGTCAACGCACCGGACAGCCTGCAGATCGAGCGACCGACGGCGGCCGTGACCGAGGCGGATCTGGACGCCATGATCGAGAACATGCGGCGCCAGCGTCCACTATTCACCGCCGTCGAGCGCGCGGCTCGCGATTCGGATCGCGTCGTCGTCGACTACCATGCGCGCATCGCGGGCAAGGCCTTCGAGGGCGGCGATGCCACGGACGTGAACGTCATCCTGGGCAGCGGGCGCACCATGCCGGAACTGGAGCAGGGCCTGAAGGGCGCCGCCGCCGGCGAGCAGCGCACGATCACCGCGGCGTTTCCGGCCGCTCACCCCAACAAGAGACTCGCCGGCAGGTCCGCCGAGCTGCTGCTCTCCATAAAGAGGGTGGAAGAGCAGTCTCTTCCGCCGGTCGACGCGGAATTCTGCCGCGCGTACGGTGTCCAAGACGGCGACCTTGCGCAGATGCGCGCCGAGGTGCGCCGCAGCATGGAGCGGGAACTCGCCGAGCTGATTCACGGCCGGGTGCGAGCCCAGGTTCTGGATGCCTTGTACCGGGCGAATCCGCTCGAGCTGCCACGGACCATGGTGGACGAAGAGACCCAGCAGCTGCAGCTGCAGGCCGCGCGCCGCATGGGTGTGCGCGAGGCAAGCCAGCTGCCGCCGCGCGAGCCGTTTGAGGAAGCGGCACGCCGGCGCGTGGCTCTCGGGCTGCTCATGGGCCAGGTGGTGCAGGCCAATGCGCTCAAAGTCGACCCGGCGCGCGTGAGCGAGCGGCTGGACGAACTGGTGGCGAGTTACCCCGACCCGGAGGAGGCGCGGCGCGCCTACCAGCAGAGCCCGGATGCCATGCGGCAGCTTGAATCCGCCGCGCTTGAGGACCGGGTGGTTGAATGGGTGATGGCGCGGGCCCATATAACCGAGCGGCCGATGAGTTTCTCCGAGGTGACTGGCTTCGGGCGCGACGCCCAGGCACACGCGTCGCAAGCCGATCACGAACACGCACCCACTCACGAACACGAGCACGAACAGGCGAGCGGCACATGAATGAACGTGGCTTGAATCTGGTCCCCATCGTCGTCGAGCAGACCGCCCGCGGCGAGCGGGCGTACGACATCTACTCGCGCCTGCTGAAGGAAAGGGTGGTGTTCATCGTGGGGCCCGTCGATGACTACATGGCGAACATCGTCGTCGCGCAGATGATGTTCCTCGAGTCGGAGAATCCGGAGAAGGACATCGCCCTCTACATCAACTCACCCGGCGGCGTTGTGAGTTCGGGGCTTGCGATCTACGACACCATGCAGTTCATCAAGCCTGACGTGAGCACCATCTGCATCGGCCAGGCGGCCAGCATGGGAGCCGTGCTGCTCGCCGCTGGCGCCCATGGCAAACGCTACTGCCTGCCGCACGCGCGCGTGATGATTCATCAGCCGTTGGGCGGCTTCCAGGGACAGGCGGCTGACATGGAGATCCACGCCAAGGAGATGCTCGAGACGCGCGACCGGTTGAACAAAATCCTCGCCAAGCACACCGGCCAGAGCGTTGAACGCATCAAGCAGGACACCGATCGCGACCACTTCATGGACTGGAATGAGGCGGCCCGCTACGGCCTGATCGACAAGGTGCTCGAGAGACGCGGCGATATCGCCCCCCTGGGTGCTTCGCCGCCGCCCAAGCCGGCGTGATCTGCCCTGTGGACGGGCGGCGCGTTTTCGACAAATGTCAAAGTAGTGACGCGCGTCATACAAACCCCGATTGGACAATGAGTTAGCTGCGCATCCGCGCTTTGCTTCAATGCGGGAGAGCGTGCTATATAAGTACTCACGTCCGCCTTGGATCATTGGAGAGTTCTCGCGTGACGTGGAGTTTATGAGGCATCTCGATGAGTGAAGACTCCCGCAACCGTCATGACGACGGTAAGCTGCTTTATTGCTCCTTCTGCGGGAAGAGCCAGCACGAAGTCCGCAAGCTGATCGCCGGGCCCTCGGTGTTCGTCTGCGACGAGTGCGTCGAGCTTTGCAACGACATTATCCGCGAGGAGCTCGAGGATCGCGCCGAGCGTGCGCGCGACAAGCTCCCCAAGCCGCACGAGATCAAGAAGGTCCTGGACGAGTACGTGATCGGCCAGGAGCGCGCCAAGAAGGTGCTCGCGGTCGCCGTCTACAACCACTACAAGCGATTGCAGACCCGTACCGGCAGCGCGCGCGCCAAGGAAGAGGTCGAGATCGCCAAGAGCAACATCCTGCTGATCGGTCCGACGGGCTGCGGCAAGACACTGCTGGCCGAGACTCTGGCGCGGCTTCTCAACGTGCCGTTCACGATTGCCGATGCCACGACGCTCACCGAAGCGGGCTACGTTGGCGAGGACGTCGAGAACATCATCCAGAAGCTGCTGCAGAAATGCGATTACGACGTCGAGAAGGCGCAGACCGGCATCGTCTACATCGACGAGATCGACAAGATTTCGCGCAAGTCGGATAACCCGTCCATCACCCGCGACGTGTCGGGCGAGGGCGTGCAGCAGGCGCTCCTGAAGCTCATCGAGGGCACGATCGCCTCGGTGCCGCCGCAGGGCGGCCGCAAGCACCCGCAGCAGGAATTCCTGCAGGTTGACACCGGCAACATCCTGTTCATCTGCGGCGGGGCCTTTGCGGGGCTGGAGAAGTTGATCCTGAACCGCACTCAGAAAAGCGGCATCGGCTTCACCTCCGAGGTACGCGACATTAATCATCGCCCGCACGGCAGCGACCTGTTCCACGACGTCGAGCCGGAGGACCTGATTAAGTACGGCCTGATCCCGGAGTTTGTCGGCCGCCTGCCGGTAGTGGCGACGCTCGATGAGCTCGATGAAGGGGCGCTGATCTCCATCCTCACGGAACCGAAGAACGCCCTTACCAAGCAGTACCGGCGGCTCTTCGAGATGGAAGGCGCAGACCTTGAGTTCCGCGACGAGGCCTTGCGGGCGGTCGCACACCGTGCGATGCAGCGCAAGACCGGCGCCCGCGGCCTGCGCACGATTCTCGAGACCGTACTGCTCGACACCATGTACGAGCTGCCCTCGATGCGCAACGTCTCCAAGATCGTCATCGACGAGACGGTCATTGAGGGGCAGACCAAGCCCTACATCGTGTACGGTTCCGACGAGACCCGGCTCGCGAGCGTGGATGAACCGCGGCGCGTTTCCGGCTCCAATCACCACTGACTTGGCGCCACGGCACGCGCCCGCACGTTCCGCAGGCTGTGCGCCGCTCTTGAAACCCGCACGGCGCGGCCTCAAATCCCGCTACACTAGCGTTGCATACGCGGTCGGCCGCGCTCCTGACAGGCGCGGGCCGTTCTTCCATCGGCCATCGAGGGCTTGAGCGTGTCCGAACCGACCACTCCGACTGTTCCTGTTCCCGCGGTACTCCAGAACGTGCCGGTCCTGCCGCTGCGGGACGTGGTCGTTTATCCGCACATGGTGATCCCGCTGTTCGTCGGCCGCGAGAAGTCCATCCAGGCTCTGGATGTGGCTATGCGCTCGGACAAGCGCATCATGCTGGTGGCGCAAAAGGCTGCCGACGTCGATGACCCGAAGGCGGACGACCTGTACCGCATCGCCACCGTGGCGACAATCCTGCAGCTGCTGAAGCTCCCGGACGGCACCGTGAAGGTGCTGGTCGAGGGCGTTGACCGGGCGCGCATCGAAAAACTGCACGCCGGCGACTACTACTCCTCGGACGCATCGCTGCTGCCGGATGCGGAGAGCTACGACGAGAAGGAGATGGACGTCCTCGCCCGCTCGGTGATCTCGCAGTTCGAGCAGTACGTGAAGCTCAACAAGAAGGTGCCGCCGGAAGTGCTGACGGCACTCGCCGGCATCGAGCAGGCCGGGCGCCTTGCCGACACCGTGGCGGCGCACATGTCGCTCAAGCTCGCCGAGAAGCAAAAGGTCCTGGAGATCCTCGACGTAAAGAAGCGCCTCGAACACATCCTGGTCGCCATCGAGAGCGAGATGGACGTGCTGCAGATCGAGAAGCGCATCCGCGGACGCGTCAAGTCGCAGATGGAGAAGAGCCAGCGCGAGTACTACCTGAATGAGCAGATGAAGGCCATTCAGAAGGAACTCGGCGAGATGGACGAGGGCGGTAACGAGATCACCGAGCTCGAGCAGAAAATCGCCAAGGCCGGCATGCCGAAGGAAGCGCGCGACAAGGCCGCCGGCGAGCTGAACAAGCTGAAGATGATGTCACCGATGTCCGCCGAGGCCACGGTGGTACGCAACTACATCGACTGGCTGGTGAAGGTGCCGTGGAAGAAACGCACCAAGGTCCTCAAGGACATCGCGCGCGCGCAGAAAGTGCTGGACGAGGACCACTACGGTCTCGACAAGGTGAAGGAGCGCATCGTCGAGTACCTGGCGGTGCAGCAGCGGGTCGACAAGATCAAGGGCCCGATCCTGTGCCTGGTGGGTCCGCCGGGGGTCGGCAAGACCTCCCTCGGGCAGAGCATCGCGCGCTCCACCAACCGCAAGTTCGTGCGCATGTCCTTAGGCGGCGTGCGCGATGAGGCGGAGATCCGCGGTCACCGGCGCACCTATATCGGCTCCATGCCCGGCAAGATCGTGCAGAACATGTCGAAGGCGGGGGTGCACAACCCGCTGTTTCTCCTCGATGAGGTCGACAAGATGTCCATGGACTTCCGTGGCGATCCGTCCTCGGCGCTGCTGGAGGTGCTCGATCCGGAGCAGAACTCGACCTTCAACGATCATTACCTCGAGGTCGACCTGGATCTCTCGGAGGTGATGTTCGTGTGCACGGCGAACACACTCAACATCCCGCCGCCGCTCCTGGACCGTATGGAAGTCATCCGTCTGCCCGGCTACACCGAAGACGAGAAGATGAATATCGCGCGGCGTTATCTCGTGCCGAAGCAGATGAAGAACAACGGCCTCAAGCCCGATGAGCTCAAGGTATCCGATGGCTCGCTGCTCGATATCGTGCGCTACTACACCCGCGAAGCGGGCGTGCGCAACCTCGAGCGCGAAATCGCCAAGATCGGGCGCAAGGCCGTGAAGCAGATGCTGCTGCACAAGAAGGAGCAGAAATCCGTCGCGGTCACGCCGCGCAACCTCGATAAGTACTTAGGGGTGCGTCGCTTCCGCTACGGCAAGGCCGAGGACATGAACCGGGTCGGTCAGGTCACCGGACTTGCGTGGACGGAAGTCGGCGGGGAACTGCTGACCATTGAAGCGGCGGTCGTGCCCGGCAAGGGCAAGCTGCAGCACACCGGGCAGCTCGGCGAGGTGATGCAGGAGTCGATCCAGGCGGCGATGACGGTGGTGCGCAGCCGCGCCCAGATGCTGGGACTTGACCCTGAGTTTTATCAGAAACACGACATCCACCTGCACATCCCGGAAGGCGCGACCCCGAAGGACGGTCCGAGCGCCGGCATCGGCATGTGCACGGCGCTGGTCTCGACGCTGACGAAAATTCCGGTGCGTTCGGACGTCGCCATGACCGGCGAGATTACGCTGCGTGGCGAAGTGCTCCCGATCGGCGGCCTGAAGGAGAAGCTGCTGGCGGCGCATCGCGGCGGCATCAAGACCGTCCTCATCCCCGACGAGAATCAGAAGGATCTCGTCGAAATCCCGGACAACATCAAGGGCAATCTTGAGATCAAGGCGGTGAAGTGGATCGATGAGGTGCTCGCCATTGCACTGACGCAGCAACCCATGCCACAACAGACGGCGGATGCGCCGGCGACCCCGGTGGTCGTCGCCGCCGAACCTGGCGACAAGCGCGCGCGGCGCAACGGGCGGCGCGTGAAATCGGTCGTGCCACCGGCGCATTGATGCGGGGCGCAGCCGGCGAACGTCACGCCTTTCGCCGGCGGCAACGAAGCTGATGTCCGCTGAAATCGCCGCGGAGGACGGGCAGGGCGCAGCCGGCGAAAGTCACGCCTTTCGCCGGCGGCAACGAAACTGATGTCCGCTGAAATCGCCGCAGGCGATTTCAGCCAATGAATCAGGGTGCTTAGCTCAGCTGGTAGAGCGTCGCCCTTACAAGGCGAATGTCGGCGGTTCGATCCCGTCAGCACCCACCACGACCTCTTGCATGCGCATCTTCCGGCAGCGTTTTGCTGTCAGGCTGTGGCATGCAGCGACTTAACCTTCGGTTTCGCCTGCTGTCGCACGAGCCAAAGATCGTACTGCGCCTGAAGGTTGACCCAGATCTCCGGCTCAGTGCCGAAGACTCCCGCGAGCCTCACCGCCATGTCGGCCGTCACCGGCGCGCGGCCATTGACGATCGCCGAGACATGCTTGCGCGTCACCCCAAGCGCCTCGGCCACCTTCGTCACCGTGACGCCAAGTGGCGCTATATACATCTCTTTCAGGATGTCTCCCGGATGAGCCGGGCTGTGCATCCGACCCGGGCTCTCAATGGTAGTCTTCATAATCCACCTCGTACGCATGACCGTTCTCGAAAGTGAACGTTACGCGATAGTTCTCATCGACCCATACCGAAAATCGCGCACCCTTGAGCGGATGGAACCACATCCCCGGCATGTTCATCTGTCCCGCATGCGTCGCAGCACTGAGCGCGGTCAGGATCAGCTTTAGACGCTTCGCATGCTTCGGCTGTACCTTGCGAGCGTTCCCTGTCTCGAACAGTGCCGCAAGTGCCTTGTGCCGAAAGCTTTTTATCACCGCGAAGATCGTAACCCATCGGGTTACGTTATGCAACCAATTTGGTTACGAGCGTGCGGGCCGAAGACGCGGCGCCCGTCGGTGCACCGGCGCGCGACTCGCGCATCGGTCAGGGTCGTTCGGAAGTCAGCAAGACCTCAAGGATCGCGCTTGCGCGTGCGCGCCTGCAGCAGCGTTAGCAGGATCGCATCCAGCTTCAGCAGCTGCGAGCGCAGCGGTGCGGGGAGTGTTTGCCACTGGCCGTGCAACTCGCCGAGCGATTCCGCCATGCCCGCGATGTCCGCAGCCACCACGCACTTCTCGATCCTGGCGATGTGCTCCTCGGGACTCATGCCCCTTACCCGAAGACTCCGTACTCCACCTGGATGATCTGGCCGGTGGCGATGTTCACGAGGATCGCGTCCGTGTCGTCGCGCACCCACTCGAATCCCACCGGCGGCACCTCCAGGGCGAACAGCCAGTAGTCCGCGAGGATATAAGGTGCGGCCCAATAGGCGCGCGGCAGGATCTCGCCATGCGCCCAGCGATGCGCCCGCCAGCCCGAGGGACGGTGGTACACGCCGACGTGGTAGCTGCGCGCCGCCTGGTAGTTATGCTCGTAGTGCGGCCGATCCACTTCGGCGGGACGGTTGTTCCAGCCCTGCGGCTCGTTGACGCGCTGGTACCTGGTGGGACCGGCGTGCGGCTCACCGTGCGCGGCGGGGCGCTCGTTGCGTCCACTGTGCGCGGCGTGCTGCGCCTGCGCACCGTGCTCCTGCCCGCCATGCTCCTGCGCGTTGGCGGCTGTAGCCATTCCCCCTGCGGCAAGCGTAAGGGCCATGAGAAAACTGAACTTTGTTACAAGCGCCACGTGAGTACTCCTTGTGTCGGGAAAGGCGATCCTAGCAGCCCGATGAGCCAAGCCAGAAGCGCGCATCGCAAGCGCAAGGCCCGATGATTGTCGCGATGCTGTCGCGTTTGTCAGACTGCTGGGCAGATGTCCACCCCGCGCCCACCCAAGGCATTTGTCTCCTGGAGTTCCGGCAAGGACAGCGCGTTTGCCCTGTACGAGGCGCAGCGCTCCGGGCTTGCAGAGGTGGTCGGCGTGCTGACCACGCTCAGCGAGATGTACGGCCGGGTGGCCATGCACGGTGTGCGCGAGAGCGTACTGGACCGGCAGATCGCCGCCCTGGGGCTGCCGGCCCTGAAGGTGATGCTGCCGAACCCCTGCTCCGATGCAACTTATCAGGAGCGCATGGCGCAGACCTTTGCCCGCATTAAGGAGCAGGGCGTCAGGCACGTCGTGTTCGGCGACCTGTTCCTGGAGGACATTCGTGCCTACCGGGAAAAGCAGCTGGCGGCCTCAGGAATGACCGGGATATTTCCCCTCTGGCGGCGCGACACGGCGGTATTGGCGCGCACCATGATCGGGAGCGGAGTGGTTGCGCATCTGGTATGTGTGGATCCGCGCCGGCTCGGGCGCGAGTTTGCTGGCAGACAGTTTGATACCCGGCTACTCGATGAACTGCCAGCGCAGGTTGATCCGTGCGGCGAGAACGGCGAGTTCCACACGCTGGTCTCCGCCGGACCGATGTTCACGACACCGATAGCGGTCACCATCGGTGCGGTCGTCGACCGCGACGGCTTCGCGTTCGCGGATGTCACCACCACCGGCCCAGGCGATCAGAAGTGCAGCGTGAGCGTGTCGTAGAAGGTAAGCCGCGGGCCGTAGGCAGACTGGAAGATGCCGATGCCGTTCTGCGGGCGGATGAGGTTGACCCGATCGAAGACATTCAGAACGGTCACTCGGTTGGTGAGGAGTCCGACGCCGGGCACCTGGAATGAGCGCTCGGCGCTGAGGTTCACCTGGATTACGTGGGGCAGCTGCTCCTGATCGGCGAACCCGGCGCGCAGGCCGCTGCTGTAGATTGCGTCGGCGCCGATGGTGTAGGACCCAAGCCGCCAGCCTGCACCCGCGGCGGCGCCGTACAGCGGCTGATGATCGAGCACGATCGAGTGCGCGTCGATGTAGGTGAGTTCGTCGGGCGGAAAATTGAACTGTCCGGTCACGACGCCCTGCTGCCAGTTCCTGCCCACCGTCAGGTTGGCGTATGCCGACAGGCCGTCGGTCTGGTAGTGAGCGGCGAGCTCAGCGCCCCACATGTGGCCCCGCCCGTAGTTGAACGGCGCGAAAATCGGCACCACTCCAAACTGGCCGGTATCCAGGTAACGCGTGGTCCATTCGTAGTACGCGTCCGCCGACACGCTGAGGTTGCCGGTAAGCGCGCGTACCACGCCCGCATCGACCTCGCGGTCGTCTTCGGTCAGCGGCGCCGGCGTGCCCGGGGAGCCCTGCGCCGTGGTGCCGGCGAACGCGGCCTGGGCGGTGGGTGAGATGCCGAGGAGCGAGGGCACCTGAAAGTAACGCGCCGCGCCTAAGTGCAAAGTGGTCGCGCCGTCGGCGCGATACACCAGGTTGACGCTGGGGTCGACCTGGTGGTCGGTGGTGAAGCCACTCAGCGCATCCCAGCGAATTCCCAGCGAGGCGCTCAGCCGTTCGCTGAGGCGCCACACGTCGCTCACGTACACGCCGGCAACAATGTTGTTGGCGTGGTCATTGTTTACCACCGTCAGCGGCACATCGGCGAGCTGGGCTCCGGCGGCGTTCGCAGGGAATACCAGCGAGGAGTCATTGGCGGTGACGCGATATTGCGCCGCGTAGAAGCCGCTCTGCAGCGTATGCGCGCCGAGCGGGAAGCTTAAGTCACCCTCGAGCGAGTAGTCGTGATCCTCGTGGCTGGCGCTCGAGGCGACGCCCTGATAGATCAGCTCCCCGATTCGATCCGGCTCGAAGCGCTGCGAGATGGCGTGCTGGCTGTACGCGATCTGGTAGGAGGCGTTGCCCGCCAGGGAGCCGCCGAGTGCCAGCACCGCCAGCGCATCGCTGAAGTTAAGATACGAGTTGATGTCCGCCGCCGCCGGCGGCACCGCAACTCCGGCGAGCGCATACGCCGGCGCGAGCCCGGGAACATTCGGCAGCTGATTGCTGCTGCGCGCACCGGATACGAGCAGGCTCAGCGTGTCGGTGGCCGTGACGGGGTAGGAAAAGAATCCGAACACCTGGCCCCGGCGAGTGCGATCGTGCAGCGGGGTGGGTGCGGGTGTCGCCGAGCTGAATGCGGTGTTGCTTTGCTGGTAGAGGGCGCTCAGGTAGCTGCCGAGGCCTGCATGACAGCCCGAGTATTCCAGGCTCGGCTCGAAGCTATCGCGTTGCCCGGCGCGGATGGCAAGCTCGCCGGCCGCGGGCTGCTCGCAGCCATCCTTGGTCTGGATGCTGATGACACCGCCGGT
>Ga0210384_10008985_pt1 | contig 10370 bp, 9 predicted proteins | sample IncBWH2MmetaG_FD_160574 | JGI IMG/M metagenome (GOLD analysis project Ga0210384, IMG submission 160574) | Forest soil microbial communities from Barre Woods Harvard Forest LTER site, Petersham, Massachusetts, United States - Inc-BW-H-2-M | ecosystem: Environmental > Terrestrial > Soil >...
TGGGCGCCCCGCCAGGCGCGACCCCGGCAAGGCTGTGCGAACATACCATGAGGGTTCAGAAGCTGCCCTCAAAATAGGAACTTTCTACTTTGGTGGGAATAGGAACTTTCTACTTTGGTCCGACATTACAAAGTCGCTGCGGTTTGGCCAGCCCGTCACGCGCCGATTATGACTCGCACTGACGGCTTGTTTAAGGGCGAAGGGTCGCGTGCGGTACCCAGAGGCGTGTCGAAAGCTTGGACGGTGGCTGCCTATCGTTCTTCCAGCGTATACCGGCGGGAACTGGCCAAGGCCGACCCGCAGGGCGAGCGCCGGCTTGCGGCTGTAATATCTCACCGCTTCCTCACCCCAACCGAGCCGGATCCCAAACACGAGATTCTTAGAAAAGCCGTCGATCTCGCCACATGCGAGGGCTTCCGCGCCAAGCGCGCGGCTTTCTATGCTTGGCAGGAAGGAATCATCGAAGACGAGATCGCCGCCGACAGAGCCTTGGAGGAAATGGAAGGCCTCCTCGAGGAATACAATAAAGCCATCAGTAAGGCATTCAACAATGCCCTTCTAAAGTACGCCTTTACCGTGATCCCGATTGCCTTGGGTATGACTGGAGCCATGATCGCCGGAACAACCACAGGCCTTGTCCTTGCGGGCAGCGGCGGACTCGTTTCCATGGTCAAGTTTTGGAAGTTCGATCGCAAACCGGTCATCGAGTCCGGCGATCTCGACGCCGCCGCCATGATCCACGACGCGAGAAAGAAGCTGCCACTCCACTAACGGTCCGTCGGACGCGTGATAATCGGCGTAAGCCCGCGATCGTAGTCAATGAACGTCGCACTTTATTCGCTGGTGGAGGTGGAAATCCTCAGCTACGTCTGGTCGAGAAAACGGGGGCAGGTCGGTTAGTGACGAGCGAGTGGAGCGAGGCGGGGATGAAACCACCATCCCCCCGAGCACCTTCGAGAAAGAGACAATGCTCGAATTTCCTGGAAGACGGCGCGAATTGATCTGGAATCGAGCCCTGCCCCGGTCTTTGGCGGAGCGCCGCAGGCCAGGCTCCATACTCGATTTTGCAAGCCGATGATTATAAAAGGTTTGGTAGCGCTAACGGAGTCGAACCCGTATTCGCCGCCATCTCCTGTTTCCTACAAGTTACTGAAACCGCAATCGCAGGAAACCAACTTGTTCGCAGGAATCTCAGGCCGTTTGTACAACATGGACACGGATTTCGCCAAAAGCTTTTCAGTGTTTGAGTGGCTAAGACGTCGGAATCGCAGGCAACGGTGAACCGTCCAAGCGATCCCCGACAAGCTTAGCAAGGAAAGCCGCGAATGGTCCGATGTTTTCCTCGACGCTCGCTTTTTCGAGCGCGGCCATGTACGTCTTGCGTTCCGAGAGCGGAATGACCGTCCAAGGATAGCCTGCCGCCGCCATCATCGTGTTCATGAGGAACCGTCCCATGCGCCCGTTGCCGTCCATGTAGGGATGGATATAGACGAAGATAAAATGCCCGAGCGCCACCCTCACAGCCGGATGTTCCTCTGCGCGCAGCAGATCGAAGAAGGCTGGCATGGCATCCCGTACCGCCTCCTTGTTCAGCGGAACGTGCATTGAGTTGCGGATAAAAACCTGGCCATTGCGATAACCGGCAAGGTCCGAGGCCCGCAACAGGCCCGCCGCCACGCTCGGCGCGAACATCTCCCGATACCACGCCCGGTGATCCTGCTCGGCGATGGCGCCCGGGTTTTCTCCCTTCAGCACCTTGCCGATGCTCTGCTCGACGAGTTGGAAGGCCTGCCAATACCCGCGCGCGGCCATGGCGTTGCGCTGCTCGCGGTCCTGTTCGTGCATCTCGGGATTCCAGTTTCCGCTGCGCACCCTCTCGATCAACGACGCCGTGACCCGGTAGCCCTCGATCGATAGCGAATGATAGGCATCTGTCACGTAGGCCTCTTCCACGCCTTTCATGTAAGCGGCCTTGTTACGTGGCAGACCCGGCGCGTGCGGAAACGCCTCAATCACGGGCCCGCGCATCTTCTGCCAGAGAAGCTTGATCCGATTGACGTAGGGCGATGTTTCCCGCGGTGGCAGCGTCGTGACCGGCCTCTCGCTGAACGGATCGCTTTCTCGCATGGCGTAGCCGGCGGCGGTCATGGCGGCAAGGATCTCGTCGGCAATCGCGCCTCGTCCGCAGTTGCGGAACCCGCCCGCCAGCCTGCCCGCGATGGTGCTGTGTCCGCCGTCCAGCAGCTTGCCCAGCAGATCGGAGGCGTCGCGGATCATCGCAAGAGCGGCGCGGGCGTTGGTAGCATGATTTATAAAATACCGGGGCGAAGCTTCGATCAGCGCAGCCTCCAATCCGTACAGTCGCAACCCATCCCTTTCGACCCTTTCAGCGGACGGGGGCAGCGCCGCCTGGAGGTCGAAAAGCGACGTTCGGTGCGGCAGCTTTGTCACGCTGTTGGTGCCCTTGGGCGAGCGTACGGCCAGCTGGCGGGGAACTGTGCTGTTCCCAACGTGGATCGACAACGATTGTTCCGGAGACAGGCTCCAGTTCTTGCGGAACCGGTGCTCTAGATAGGCCGCGGCGAAACGCCAGAAGGAGGCATACCAGGCCGTGCTTTCGCCCTTGCGGTCGTGAGGACGGCTGGGGATATACCAGCCCTTCATGACCTCTTGCAGAAAGCCGTTCTTCAAAAGGCGCTCCCGGTGAGTCCTCGTCAGGTCGCGCGCACGAATAGCGGCGGCGCCGCTGGCGTTCTGGAGCTTGTGCAGAACCTCAAGGGATTCGGCCAGTTTTTCGGAAGGGGTCGCCATTATGTGTCACAACTAGGTTTTCGTGTTGCTCTATAATTAGGATATCCTGTTGTAGCATATCTAGGCTATGCAGTCGATGACTTTCTAGGCTTTTGTGCTCCAGCCCAGGCGCGAGGGCGACGGAGATCTCCACCCCACGGCCTTCACTGCCTCCACTAGCACGACCGTCATCTTCACCATCGCCCGGGGTCGTCGTCGTTGACGTTTACTATCATCGTTGTCATCACCACCACCATGAACGATCTTGCCGAGTTGGCGATGAAGCCGGTCTTATCGAATGCAAGTTTCCCTGTGACCGCGCGAATTCTACTGGAATCAAGCCCTGTCCGCGGTTCAGGCCGCTTCGGGAGCGCTCAAGCGTGTACCGGCTAATTTGTAAGTCATTGATTATAAAAGAGTTGGTAGCGCTAACGGGAATCGAAGGTGCCAACCGCCAGTTCAGTTCGGTTCGGGTCAGTCCAAGTGATAGCACATACGTTCAGTTGGTGCGGCTAAGCCGGCCCCAGACCGACCATAGATTGCCGACGTTGTCACTCGGTTGTCACTCCACGGCGAACAATGCTCGGAACCGCGCGAGTGGAAATCTACCCCAGTAGCCCGCTTGCTCATGCCTGCTGCGACCTAGCGCGCAAGGGCGATCCAGTATTGACCTACCGGCGACCGGCATCCTTCTTGCGCGCGATATCGTGACACGTTGCCATGAACGCCGCACCCAGATTGCTTCCGCATCTTATACAGTTGCGAACACGGCGTCCGCCATGTGGATGTTGTTGCGGACCCAGTAAACATCCAGCGTCATCGCGTCGTCAGATAGGTGCAGCTTTTCGTTTACGGGCACGAACTGTAGCGGCTTCGGTGACTTCGCGAGATCGTCCGGATAGTCGGGCGCCGCATGCGTCGCCATCTCACGGAATAATCCCTCATAAGCGCGCCGCGCGATCACGGTCAGCCCTTCGGCCACCCCTTGGCGCAGACCAGCCACATGATCGAAATGTCCGTGGGACACGATGTACTGCGTAACCTATAATGGCCACCGAACGCATGCCGGGTTGGAGGGAAGACTGCCAGCCCAGTATTGGAGGGCCCGGAGCACTCGTAAATTTCGCTTCGTACCGTTGGCAAAAGCATTGTCGAGGGCTGTATGAGACTCCGGTCGCAGCATGACTTACGAATTCGCCATGGACAGGACTCGGGCCCGCGACGTTTGCAATTTGTGCGGGCGCGTCCACAGAAGTTCCGATCCATGTAAAATGCCTGTACGGATAAAATCATGCTGAGAAGGAAGACGGCGTTAGTTGTGAGCGTACTCGCCACCGTCACGGCCTGTGGTACGCGCCCCGCCATCGATCGGCAGATGCCGCGGCCAATCGTCCGAATGTCCCTAAATGATGGGAGCGTCTCCGCCTTTCTCAACCTTCCGCAGTTCTCAGTTGAAAATGTCAGCATTGGCGACTCAGAGAAGCGCCTCGTCGCCCTTCAAGCGGGCTCAATCGATCTTGCGGACGCCGTAGCCGACGTGACGTACTTGGCGTTCAATGGCCGCCTTCCAGGTCGCTCTGGACCGATAGAGAAGATTCGAGGAATCGCGCTCCTGTCTCGCACTACCGTGCATCTCTTGGTCGGGCCGACAACGGATGCAAACCACGGATTTCGAGGTATGCGCGTGGTGCTCGGCGACCCTACCGGCGGTAACACTGCCCTTGGAGAACGGTTAATCAACAGTATCGGCGTCGCTACGTCGGAAATAGAAGGTGAGTTTCTTCCTAACGCCTTGGCGGTAGAGCGACTGCTGAAAGGAGAAGTCGATGCCTTAGTCTTGACCGGACGGGCGCCCCAGGAACCCGTTGCTCGGGCGCTCCGTGGCGGCGCACGTTTGCTGGATATTAATGGGCCAGAGCTCGGCAATCTCCGGGTTCACTATCCGCTCCTGAGAAGAACGCTGATTCCTCGGGGAACTTACCCTGGTCAGGATGTTGCTTTACACACGGTTGGGGTTGATGTTCTCCTGGTCTGTCGCGCGGAGCTCGACAGCGAGCTAGTGTATCAAGTGACGCGCGCGTATTTTGAGCATCTTCCCGAAAGCATACGGCGCCGAACAGATCCGCTACGCGCTCCAGCGACTGTGATTCCACTGCATGCGGGAGCCGCTCGATACTACCGCGAGCGCGAGATTAGTCGATGAAATCCGACCGTATCGTCGCCTTCGCGGCAAAGAGCTCGAACTTCCTAACCATTTTCGTCTTCGTGGGAATCGCTGCGCTCCTCGCATCGGGATATCGTGCCACGCGTGAATGGAAGAAGGCTGTAACAGCCCGAATCGCAGATCAGAACGAAGAAGGCGCAGACCTCATCATCAAGACGATCACCCGTGACATGCGCGGGGCTCAAGCAAGGATTATCGCCAACCGCGACTGGGACGCTCCGCTGCCGGAAGGCACCGACGTGGACATGACCGAACAAGTGGCCACGACATTCGCCCGGTATCCATACCCCGAGTCGTATTTTACCTGGCGCGGTCAAAACCACAGCTTCGTCTTCTTCAGCCGAGCCACACGCCTGCCGCAGTGGATGCCACCAAAGACGGCCGTTCTTAATTCGCCCATCGTGGTGGCGTTTGACCCGCCTATAGCCGATCGAGTGCGGCAGCAGGTGGCCCTGTGTATTTCCGCGCTACGACGATACGCGGTCTTCAATATTACATTCGCTGGAGTGCCATATCAGATCATCGCCAGAGTGACTTATACCGATCCCCTCCGCGAGCATTTGGAATCCGTCAGCGGATTTACCGTTAACCTTGACTGGGTTCGCAAGCACTATTTCGCCGACATCCTCTCGGACGTCAGACCACGCACCAGCGGCGGCCTAACACAGGATGTAGCGCTCCTTGACGAGCACAATCGCACGGTATTCGGATCGAACAATGACGACCCACCCGTCGCGGAACGGACGTTTCCTCTTCTTTTTATGGACTCTTCGGACACCGCTTCGGACTTGCCCGCGGATATGATGCAAAGCCAGTGGAAGATCCGCGTCAGCGCGTCGCGCGACCCAATGTTGCTCTCAGCCGCTCGGCGTGCAGATACGACATTGCTCGCTACGGCCTTCGCTGTCGTTCTTTGCGGACTCAGTTTGAGGCTGGCGCACAAGGCGGTTCTCAGTGGTGCAAAGCTTTCGGAAATGCGGTCAAGACTGGTGTCTTCCGTTACTCACGAGCTCAAGACTCCGCTTGCGAACATCAATGTGCTGGCCGCCACGCTGGCTCGTGAGTCGCAGGTTGAGCGCTATAGAGCGTATCCACATTTGGTGATACAAGAAGCGAATAACCTGAGTCGTCTGGTCGACAACTTGCTCGCGTACGCACGAATTACCGACGTGACCGAATCCTATGAGTTTGAATCAATGACTGCCGCCGAGCTCGTAGAGGAGGCCATGAGGGTGTTTCAGCCACAATTTTGGGAGAGCAGAATTAACGTTCATGTTAAGGCATCTCAAGATCTTCCATGTGTCCGCGCCGATCACAGATCCATGGTATTAGCTTTGAAGAATCTGATCGCCAATGCGGTGCGCCATGTTCGGAACGACGGGCACATCTGCATCTCAACAAACCGAGTTGACTCGACGGTGTTCATTGAGGTGCTCGATGACGGGTGCGGTATTTCTCCAGAGAAGCTTGCGGCCATTCGGGCGAGCATCGCGAGTCGAGCCTTCTCCCCTGCTGACGGGGGTGGGCTTGGTTTTACGATAGCCAGCAAGGTGATCGCTGACCATAGTGGAAAACTTACGGTTGAAAGTACTTTTGGAGCGGGAACCCGCTGCATCATTGCACTCCCGGCGGATTGACGACTGTGCCTCACCGTATCCTTGTTATTGAAGACGATCCAACAATGAGACTTGTGCTCCGAGACAATCTCAAATCCGAAGGCTATCAAGTCGATACGGCCGCCGATGGTGTCGGCGCAATCAAACAGGTCCAGGCCGCTACGCCGGACCTAATCGTCCTCGATCTTACCCTGCCCGACATTGACGGACTTGAACTTCTTCCAATCCTGCGGATGCGAGGACCGATTCCAACAATCGTTCTCACTGCCCGCACCCAGCAGGCAGAAAAAGTGAGGGGACTGAGTCTCGGTGCCGATGACTACATTACAAAACCGTTCGATCCGGAGGAATTGCTTGCGCGCATTCGTGCGGTGCTTCGGCGTACGCGGCCCAGCATCAGCCGCATACGGCTAGGCATTGTTACGATTGACTTCGTGGACAAGCGCGCCTCGCGCGGAAAGCACCCAATTCGTTTTACGAATCAGGAATTCGAGCTCTTGGGTTACCTCGCCGAACGACGCGATACGATAGTGCAGCGCCATGAATTGCTTCGTGCGGTATGGGGATATCTCGACACTGACATCAGCACGCGAATGGTCGACTTCGCCGTCGCTCGACTGCGCAGGAAGATTGAAGTGGACCCCCACCACCCACAATTCCTGCGCACAGCACAGGGTCAGGGATATTGCCTGAGCAGTGTTTCGGACTTCGGATTGCTTAAACCAAAGACCGAGCCCAGCCGTTGAGTCCTTCGCCAAGGTTGCCGAAGACTGGAACGTTTATCAACTGCGCGGGTCACGTTAACTTATGGCGCCGCGATAACGAGCGCGAATGAAAAAACGGGCTTGGAGTTGCATGGTTTCATGACTATCTCCATCCATTAACACGCGAACGGTCCGTCGCCGGTCGGCGAAGCGGCACGTAAAGACTGAATGGGTGTATTACGGCGATAAGGAGAGCGTTGTAGCAAAATGTGCGGAGACGGTTTTTGTAAGTCTACCTAATGGTATGCTAATTCGGCCGGGAGAAAAGTGATATGCGAATTGTGTTAAGCCTGATGATGCTCGCGGGTGTTTGCGGCGCACAGAAAGTTTCCACTCAGGAGCTGCTGCATATGACTCGAATGCGCGCCGCCGGATTGGAGCAGGCTCTGCGCGATACATTGGGCGCCGACAACATTCAAAAAGGTACCGCGGCGGCGGGCGAGATGGGCGATTTCGTGTGGGCCGTTGCTGCGGAGAAAGGTCCGTCGCTCCAAATTAACCACGAGGCGCCCACACCGGCTTTCAAGGTCGGTTCGCTGTGGGTAGTGCAAAACCGCCTAAATACCGGCACCGTATACAAGTATACGTGGATCGCCGATGGGAAGCCGATCGGCGGCGCCAACAACCTGGCTGCGTTCGGTGCCGACAGCTACGCCAAGCCTGGCGTGCCACAGGGCAAGCTTACCGGACCCCTCGAAGTGCCCAGCAAGATTTATCCCGACGTGAAGGCCAATGTATGGTTCTATGTGCCTGCGCAGTGGGACGGGGTGACGCCACTCGCGGTGCAGGTATGGGGCGACGGCGAGAACTTCACGGGTCCGCGGCCGGGCCAGTGGAGGATCCTGGAGACGCTTGACAATTTGACCGCTCAGAAAAGGATTCCGCTGATGGTCAACATCTTCATCCAACCGGGCACCGGCCCGCAACCCAACCAGCGAAGAATCGAATACGACACGGTCAGCGACACCTACTTGCATCGCCTGCTAGATGAGATTTTTCCGGTCCTGGCCAAGAGCGTGAAAATGCGCACCGACGGTTACAGCCGTGCGATTCAGGGCCTCAGTTCGGGTGGGATCATGGCGTTTAACGCGGCGTTTCACAAACCCGAGGAGTTTTCGCGGGTGCTAAGTTGGATCGGGAGCTACGCGGCGCTCCAAAGATCGGATGTGCACCCGGAAGGCGGCGGTGAATATCCGACCATGGTGCGCCGCGAGGCTAAACGCAATATCCGCGTGTGGCTCCAGGACGGCTCCGAGGATGTAGATAACACGTTCGGCAACTGGCCCGCCGCCAACATAGGCATGGCGAATGCGCTGAAGTTCAAGGGCTACGACTATCACTTCTCATTCGGCGTCGGAGAGCACAATTACGGGCACGGCGCAGCGGAGCTTCCAGAGGCAATGACGTGGCTATGGCGTGATTACGATCCGGCGAAGACATCGCAGGAGTTCAAACAGGAGCCGGCAGAAAAGGATCAGCCGGTCTGGCGGGTGGTCCAGTTGAACCGGCGGTAAAGGCGCGACCCCTTCCAAGCGCGAGGATTTCTTGCAACGGGTTCTTTGGATTAGTACTAAGTTGGCCGCAAACCGGAAATGTCTGCGACTTGCGGCCCTTGCTGAAGCAGCAAAAGGAGGCATGATGCGCAGAACCTTGTTACTGACTCCCTTGTTCGTGGCGATGGCGGGCTTTGGCTGGGCGCAGTTGGCGGCGCCGGCGGAGTGGGCCACGCACGCCACCAACAAATATCAAGTGTTCCCCAACGTCACCTACCTGGTGGCCAGCAACTGGGAGGCGAAGCTCGACGTCTACAAGCGGCGCGACGCCACCGGTCCGCAGCCCACGCTGATTTTCTTCCACGGCGGCGGATGGGTGCGGGGATCGAAGGAAGAATCGCAGATGTCGCTGATGCCGTGGCTCGAGATGGGCTGGAACGTGGTGAATGTCGAGTATCGCCTGGGGCCCGTGGCGCTGGCGCCTGCCGCGGTCGAGGACGGCCTGTGCGCCCTGCGCTGGATCGCGACGCACTCCAAGGATTACGATATCGACCCCGGCCGGATGGTGACTAGCGGCGAGTCGGCGGGCGGACACTTAGCGATGACCACCGGCATGATTCCGGAGAGCGCGGGGTTGGACCGGCAGTGTCCTGGAATACCGTTGCCGAAGGTAGCGGCCATTGTTGACTGGTACGGAATCACGGATGTGGCGGACCTGCTGGGTGGCCCGAATCTCAAACCGTACGCAGTTCAATGGCTATCGAGCCTGCCCAATCGCGAGGAGATCGCGCGGCGCGTGTCGCCGCTGACGTATGTGCGCGAGGGCCTGCCGCCGGTGCTCGCCATTCAGGGCGACGCGGATCCGGGGGTGCCGTATCAGCAGAGCCTGCGATTGCGCGAGGCGCTCACTAAGGCCAACGTGACCAACGAGCTGGTGACGATTCCAGGCGGCAAGCACGGCGGCTTCACGCCGGCAGAGCGCAGCATGATCTATATCAAGATCCGCGAATTTCTCGTGAAGAACGGGCTCGGCAAGAAGTAGCCGTAGTTACTAGCGGAAGAACAATAAATCGATCGCCCCCGCCATCGCCGGGGATGCAGGTGATGGCGATCGTTGAATGCAGGGGCGCAGGCGCTTCGGGTTATTGGGATCGCGCGTGATAGCGTCGAAATCGACCCACCGCGTCGAGCTGGCCGCTCTTGCGGAGCCACTGATTCGCGGCTTGGAGCATCTCCTTGCCCTTTTCACTGTAATAGGCCGCGCCTTCAAACGGCGGCTGCGTTCCTCCCAGCACGTTCACGCCGTGCATGTGGGCCCGCTCGACGATCTGTTGCAGCGCGCCTATGATCTGCTCGGTGGTCACCTCTTCGTCAAATACTACCGACGTGCGGTAGTGGTCAATTTTCAAACTTGACCACTACCCGACGTGCCGCATGAATATTCTGACCATTCGCAGAGAAACCGTTCTTGGCTAGCAGACTT
>Ga0210384_10008986_pt1 | contig 10370 bp, 10 predicted proteins | sample IncBWH2MmetaG_FD_160574 | JGI IMG/M metagenome (GOLD analysis project Ga0210384, IMG submission 160574) | Forest soil microbial communities from Barre Woods Harvard Forest LTER site, Petersham, Massachusetts, United States - Inc-BW-H-2-M | ecosystem: Environmental > Terrestrial > Soil >...
AGGGAAATGGGCCTCGCCGCGAGTTGAAGATTGAGGAACTGTGGCCCCACAAGGGCTATCTGGTCCTAAAGTTTGAGGGTGTCGATTCGATTTCGGAAGCCGAAACGCTGATTGGAAGCGAGCTGCAGGTTCCGGCCCGCGAGCGATCAAAGCTGGAGCCCGGATGGACTTACGTCAGCGATCTTGTGGGATGCGTGGTGCTCGACGGCCATCATGAGATTGGTTCAGTTGCGGACGTACAGTTTGGAGCCGGTGAAGCGCCGCTGCTCATCGTCAAGGCGGGATCGAAGGAGTACGAGATCCCTTACGCGGAAGCGTACTTGACGAGAACGGACATTGAGCACAAGAAGATTTGCATGATTCTGCCCGAAGGCATGCTCGAGCTGAACGCTCCGCTGACGGCGGAAGAAAAAGAGCAGCAAAAGAACAGTAAGAAGATGTCATCCTGAACGGTCGCTCAGCATGACAGGGTTAAGGTTCTGCGATGAAGATCGACATTCTAACGATCTTTCCTGACTTTTTTCGCGGGCCGCTGGATTATGGCATTCTTCGCCGGGCCCGGGAAGCGGGTTTGGCAGCGATCGAAGTCCACGATTTGCGGGCTTTTGCCCACGACCGGCACCGCACCGTGGATGACCGCCCTTTCGGCGGCGGCGAAGGCATGGTGCTGAAGCCGGAACCGATCTTTGAATGTATTGAAAGACTGAACATCCAAGACCGTAAGGAGCGCCTTTCGGTTGGCGCGAAGCAGAGTGTGGTGCTGCTGTCAGCCCAGGGCCGGAGCTTCGACCAGGGCGTGGCCGAGGAACTCTCGACACTGGAACGGATGGTTTTGATCTGCGGCCGCTACGAAGGCGTCGACGAGCGCGTAGGACAGCACTTGGCCGACCGCGAGCTGTCCGTCGGAGACTACGTGTTGAGTGGCGGCGAACTAGGCGCGGCGGTGATTCTGGATACGGTCACGCGACTCATTCCCGGCGCGTTGGGGAACGAGGCCTCGACGCGGCAGGAGTCGTTTACGGCGACTCCGACGGGAAAAGGCGGCGGCGGCAATTCCACTTGCGGTTCGAGTGGATTGCTGGACTATCCGCATTACACCCGACCGGCGGACTTTCGCGGATTGCAGGTGCCTGAGGTTCTGGTTTCTGGCAACCATGAAGAGATACGCCGCTGGCGCCGGCAGACGGCTTTAGAGAAAACGGTGCGCAACCGGCCCGATCTGTTAGAGGGCGCCGCGCTCGGCGACGAAGATAAACAATTGCTGGCCCGCATCGCGGACGAGCAAGCTGGAACAAATTCTAAGATTTCTGTCACAGGGGGACAAAATCGTGACTAACCTGATCATCGAAAAACTTCTGGCTAAGACCAAGCGTACTGATATTCCGGAATTCGCGCCGGGCGACAGCATACGCGTGCACGTGAAGATCAAGGAAGGCGACAAGGAACGCCTGCAGGCATTCGAGGGCGTGGTGATTGCGCGCAGCCGGGGGCCGCAGGCCAGCTTTACCGTGCGCAAGATCAGCTTTGGCCACGGCGTCGAGCGTATCTTTCCGCTCCATTCCAAGGTGGTGGACAAAGTGGAGCTGCTACGTTCGTCCAAGGTTCGCCGCGCCAAGCTGTACTATCTGCGTGGTCTCAAAGGCAAGGCGGCCCGGCTGAAGGATGTCGATCGCGAGCAGGTTGTAGCGGAAGTCGCCGCGAAGTAGTCGTGTGGGGCGGGCGCCGTCGCCCGACGCCTTTGCTCTTGGCCGGATCGCAGACTCATCGCACACGAGACACCACTAACCCGCAAGGTCAAAGTCAGTGGGCGATGGCGCCCGCCCCACACGCAGTAAGGCTATTTGTGGATTTCGAACTGCAGGGTGTCTTCGAAGTTCTTTTCGGCTAACTTGCGGATTAGAAACTGCAGGATCTGGCGTTCGCCTTTACGGATCTTGTGAAATTCGATTCCGAGTCCCACGTGCGGATCCGCATGCTTGACTTGACCCTTTAGCGTTAACTTTTGATCGTCGACGTGCAACGTCACTATCAAATTGGTGCCGGCCGGCACTATCTGCTTAGTCAGGACCAGGCAGCCAATCTCTGACATATTCTTCAGGACTACGCTGCTCGCCTTGGAATTCTGAGTGCCCGCTTCAACCAGCTCCGCGGTTCCTTCCAGACAAAAGCGCTCGCGGCGGCGGCGGCGCTCGTGCGCGGCGAAAGTACGCGGCCTTTTCCCGTCTCCTTCCGGCAGGACGGGTTCGTAGGTCTCGACCATGTCGCGCAATTCGGTCTCCCACAGTATGCGATCAGATTCCACACACTGCAGGCCGATCTGACCCTGCAGCTCCGAATTGGGTTCTCCGACCCACACCACGCGGCAGAAGGCCTTGCTCTTGCCCCGCTCAATGGCGATCACTTCTCCGGCTTCTTTCACGCAACGCAGACCTGTGACCCGGGCGCCGTGTTCAGAGATATCGTAAGTGCAGGCAATTTCGAGACAAGGTTTTTGGGCCCCATCCCAATAGGTAACTCGGATAGGAAGAGCGACGTGCAGACGCTTGTTCTGGCGCTCCGCTGCTTTGGGATGTTCTTCTTTCAAGTGGGTCCGCCGGGTGAACAGTTCTCTGCATTGAAGCTAGCAACCGGCAGCGGGTAGGTCAATTTACCGCGGTAATCGCAGGTAATGTTACCTTCGGGCTACCTGGCCATTGATACTCGCTTCGATCCAAGATGTCATCCTGAACACGGCTCTAGCAGGATGACGGATCTTGCGTGCACGCGCGTGTGGAAATGTAATGCGCTCCAGCAATTGCGCGGTTGACGGCTCACGGAGTCCGATGCGCCTTTGCTTTCGCTCCTTCGGAGCTTAGTCCTCTTTCGCCCTCCCACCCAGGGCTCGCGCCCTGGGCTCAAGCGGTTTTCCACATTGCGCCACAAGCGTGAACTGGGCGAAGATGTTTCTAGATTCGTCTTTGTGCCTCCAAAACTTACATCCGCGTCGGGGAAACCGCTCTCTGCATCAGCCGCCAAGCTGCGGCTGCTCAAGAAGCTGCATTGCACCTTGAAGTTTGAAAAGAAAATGTGGCAGCTGGGCGCGCGCCTGGTCGCGGGGGTCGATGAAGTCGGACGCGGCTCACTGTTCGGACCGGTAGTCGCTGCCGCTGTGATCCTCGATCCCGCGTACCGCATTCGCGGCCTGCGGGATTCCAAGCTGTTGCGGGCGGAACGGCGTGAAATTCTGGCGGAGAGAATTCGCGAGCATGCCGTCGCCTGGGCGATCGCCGCGGTCGATGCCGCCCGCATCGACCAGATCAACATTTACCAGGCCTCGCGTGTGGCCATGCGCGAAGCGGTCCTTGGTCTCGACCCGTGCGCCGACCAGTTGCTGGTGGATGCGTTGCGCCTGGACTGCGACCTTCCGCAGCAACCCATCATTCACGGCGATGCCCTTTCGGCCTCGATCGCCGCCGCCTCGATCCTGGCCAAAGTTGAGCGCGACCGCATGATTGTTGAGTGGGACCCGGTCTTTCCCGTCTACGGACTGGCTTCAAACAAGGGCTATAGCACGCCTCGCCACCTTGCGGCCTTGCGCGAGCACGGACCTTCTCCGCTGCATCGCCAGTCGTTCGCTCCGGTCTGGAATGCTCCGGTCCCCCAAGACGTGCTGGCATTCATGCTGGAGGAAGGCGAGGAATTTAGTAGCGCCGGCCTCCGGCCCGTTTGATAGGGTGGGCGGGAGGCCGCTACATCGAAAAGATCGAACAGTTACAATCCCTGCATGCGGCGCATGATGGTGATCACCGCGCATCCGGATGACGAAGCCAGCAGTTTCGGCGGCTCTCTGCGTCTCTATCAGGAGCGGGGCGTCGAAACCTGCATCATTTGCCTGACGCCGGGGCAAGCTGCGACGCATCGGGGCAACGCTCGCAGCGATCACGAACTTGGCGAGTTACGGCGCAAGGAATTCGCTGCTGCCTGCGAAATACTAAAAGTCTCGCGTGGGATGGTGCTCGATTATCCCGACGGCCAGCTTCACCGGCTGGACATGCAGCGCGTGGTTTCCGATCTCACGCAGCGCATCCGGGAATTTCGTCCGCAGGTCTTGCTGACGTTCGATCCGGCGGGTAGCGTCACGGGCCACACCGATCATTCGATGGCATCGGTGTTTGCCACGCTCGCCTTCCACTGGGCGGGGCGAAGCAATCGCTTTCCGGATCAGCTGACTGGCTCAGTCACGCCTTACCGAGTTCAGAAGCTGTACCACACGGCCGCCGACTTCACTCTCGCGGGACGCCAGCCCATCACTCTGCCGCCGGTCACAACCCTCATCGATATCGGTAACTACCTGGAAACCAAACTTGAGGCGTTCCGTGCGCACACCACCCAGCAACCGCTGTGGTCGATCTTCGAAGAACATGCCCGGAAGCGCGGAGGCCGGGAGCTTTTTCATCTGGCGGCATCGGAGAACGCGGGCCCCGTCGTACAGGAAACTGATCTGTTCGCCGGAGTGCAGTAGTCGTCAGTCGTCAGTTGTCGGTCGTCAGAAACCCCGCTGCCCCCCGAAACGAACCCGCCTTTCTGAAGACTGACGACTGAGGACTGACGACTGGTTAGTGCGGCTTAATGATGTCGCTCAGCAGGTCGGGCCTGGTTTCATCCCGCACCAGGTGAGGGAATTTTTCTCCGTCGTGATAGTCGAGCTTGTAGGTCTTGTAGTACTCCGTGTTTTCGACCAATAACTCCAGCGGTGCCGGACTGTTCTTGCCTGCGCGCAACGCATCCCCCAGCACTTCCTTGGAGAATTTTCGCCCGTTGACCGCAACCAGCTTCATCCCGGGGCCGATTCCAGCCCGCGCTGCCGGCAAACCTTCAACGGTATCGGTGACGAGTCCGTCCTCTTTCAGCCACAATCCAACAGAGTATGCGGCGTTGACGGAATCCCTGTACCCCTCTTCCGCCTGCACCAGCGGCGAACGTGTGTCGTAATAGACCAGTTTCCAACCGCTCGCCTCAATGCCGCCCAGCGGCGCACCCGGCCCGTGGTTGGTCAGGCGCTCGGTCCAGAACGCGCGCCAATCGTATGGCGCAACCTGGTTCAGCGTGTTGACGATGTCGTCGAAAGTATAGGTTTTTACCTGTGGCGGGCCACTCGGCGGCCCGTGGAAAATGCGGCAGAAGTCATCCATGGATTTCTGGCCGTGAGTCTGCTGGCGAATGATGGTGTCCGCCCAAAGCCAGGTCAATTCATCTTCATCGTAGTAGTCGAGTGCGCGCCGCCATGACTCCCACTGATGGGGCGCATCCTGCATCGCGGGAACGCCGTCGGCGGTGTCCTGCAGGTTCCGCCAGGCCCGGCCGGGCGTGTGGTTCAGGGAGGCAGCGGTATACGCGAGCGAGTCGCGGAATTCCTCCGGTGTTCGCTCCCCCATGCGGCCGGTGAGGATCTCACCCAAATACTGGGTAAGACCTTCGTAGACCCAGAGCAGATCAGTCTGCATGGGTTTTTCATAATCTGGAGTCGCGAGACCGGCGGGGCGCCGGTACTTTCCATTCCAGGAGTGCACAAATTCGTGCGAGAGCAATCCCGAGCCTAGTAGACGCTTCGTCGGATCGACCAGGGCACGTTCGCCCAGGCGGCTGTCATTGGATTCGTGATGCTCCAGGCCGAAGTGGGCCACGTGGTCGCTCAGGCTGTAGAGGAAGTGGTACTCACGGTAGTGCTGCGCACCAAAGAGCGCGTTGGTTTGCCCGACCAGGTTCTTGTAGTGTTCCCAAACTTCGGCGGGAGCTTCGAGCGCGGCCGCACTGTCGGCAGCGACGTCCAGTTCGACTGGAGGAGTCTGCCCTGGATTGAGCGAAACCACTTTCAAATATTCTCCGGTGATGACGGGGCCATCAACCAGCATGGTCAGTGAAACCGGAGCGAATTTGATCTCTCCTCCCGACTGCGAGGCCACGGCCAGCGATGTGCCAAATTTCCAACTGGCCGGTAAGCGCAAGCTGGCAGTGTAGGTCAGGTCATCCGAGGTCCAGCCCGCGGGATACAGCAGCATGGCGTTCCAGTTGACCACTGCCAACCGGTCGGTGGCGGTAGCGCCGCCGGTGTAGATGCCCTCCTCTGAACCCGCGGGTGAGATGAAATCGAGCGAGGCTTCGATGCTGGAGACGCCGGCAGGCACATCGACGTGAAAGGTCCAGCCGTCCAGAAGGTCGCGCCGCCAGGCCAGAGACTTGCCATCTGCACTGAACTTCAATCCGGCAAGGTCCTGAACCGGACCGGTGGGGCCGTGCTCGCCGGGAATCCATTTGGGATAGTAGAGAGTGAGCGTGCCCGGCTTGGTGGGAATCGTCATCCGGGAATGAAAGATTTTTCGCGGCGCTTCGGTGGCATCCACAGAAATGGTTACGTGGGGAGCAGACGCGCCCGCTGCCAACATCGGTGAGACCAAAGCAACTAACAGGAACACATGGCGAAAAACATTCCCGGGGAAAGGGATCACGAACACGCTCCTTGGACCCTTACGAAATCGTTTTAAGACAGATGAATATAACAGTCACCGACTAATCTGGTCACCTGGTGTGGGGCGGGCGCCCCCGCCCGCCGCTTTTGACTTTGGGTCACGCCGGTTCGTGGAGAGACTTAGAAGGGATCAACCTTCAGGACAGGATCAACTGCAAAAGCGGCGGGCGAGGGCGCCCGCCCTACACGAGTTTCAGTTATCATTTCCGCTGTGTCTCCGCACTCACATCGCGGCCGGTTCATCACCTTCGAAGGACTCGATGGCTGCGGCAAGAGCACGCAACTGGAAAAGCTGGCAGGGGTGTTCCGTGCCCAAGGCTCGTCGGTAGTGGTGACTCGTGAGCCGGGTGGAACCGTCACGGGAGAGAAAATCCGCCGGCTCCTGCTGGATACCGCCACTGCTGGCCTCTCCCCAATGGCGGAACTGGCGCTGATGTTTGCCTCGCGCGCGCAGCACATAACGGAAGTGATCCAGCCTGCGCTGGCGGAAGGCCGGGTTGTGCTCTGCGACCGCTTCACCGATTCCACCGAAGCGTATCAGGGTGGAGGCCGCAAGCTGGGCAGCGAGCCGGTGCTGGCTCTGCACCGCATCCTGTGCCACGGCTTGCAACCTGATCTCACCATCCTCATGGATTCCGATGTGGCTGCAAGTGTGGAACGCGCCCGCCGCCGTAATAAAGCCGACGCCGCCAAAAATGGCCGCGGCAAGCACGACGAGAACCGCTTCGAACAGGAGAGCCGCGCTTTCTTCGCCAGAGTCCGCGCCGCCTATCTTGCGATTGCGGCTCGCGAACGGCAGAGAGTCGTGCTGGTCGATGCGCGCGGAACGGCGGCAGAAACGCATGCGCGGATTGTGGAGATTGTGCGGCGGAAGATGAAGTTGGCTGCGAAAACCGCGTAAACTCACCACAGAGACACAGAGGCACAGAGAAACGCTCTGTTGTCCTTGAATAGAAGTGAAAAACACATACATCCGGGAGCAAGACTTGTCGCCACTGAAGGGTGGTATCGTGAAATGGATTTTTCGATGATTGATTTGGTTTTTCTCTGTGCCTCTGTCTCTCTGTGGTGAATATGAGTTTCGCCAACTTTCACGGCAATTCCGACGTAGTCCATCGCCTGCGCGAGATGCTGGCGCGCGACCGCTTTCCCCAGGCAGTGGTTCTGGCGGGTTCCACGGGTTCGGGCAAATACACGCTGGCACTCATGCTGGCAAAGGCGATCAATTGCTTTTCGCCGATCACCACGGACGGCTTGCCCGACTTCTGCGGCAAGTGTTCCAACTGCGTCCGTATCGCCCAATCAGAGGATCTCGACGCACGCTTCGCGGAGGCGGTCGAGGCCCGTGAAAGTTTGCGCGAGACCGACAAGAAAGAAACGCGGCTGTTTGTTCAGACCCATCCTGACGTGCTTGTAATCCCGCCCGATCCACCGCAGATGATGATCAAGGTGGACCAGGTGCGGCGCGTGATTGAGACCATTTACTACCGGCCAGGCGACGCCAGGGAACGGGTCTACATCTTCACCGAGTCTTCCTTCATGAAGGAAGCTGCCAACTCGCTGCTGAAGGTGCTTGAGGAGCCGCCGGAATTTGCCACCATCTTTCTGCTGACCGAGAACCCTGGCGAACTGTTGCCGACGATTCGCTCGCGTTCGATGGTCATCACCCTGGCCGCTCTAACGGCGGAGGAAATCGAACGAGACCTGGCCAAGCATCGTCCCGATTGGACGCCCAAGCAACGCGCCCTGGCAGCTCGTTTGGCCAATGGCGCGATCGGCGCAGCCCGAAGCTTCGATCTTGCCGGATACACCGCGGCTCGTACCCAGGCCCTGACCATCCTCAATACCGCACTGCGCGGCACGGAGCACAGCGAGCTGTTCAAGATGACTGAGACCTACCGCGCCGGCGCCGAGGGACGCGACAAGCTGGAAAAGCTGTTGCGGACGCTTTATAGCCTGCTGCAGGACCTGACTTTGCTGAATTCGAGTACGCCGGAGCTGGTTCGCAATACCGATATCCAGACCGAGCTGAAGAAGTTATCGGAAGCCGCGGACTTCGACTGGATCGCCTCCGCCGCGGATCGCTTGAACGACGTTGAGCGGGGAATGCGGCGCAACCTACTGCGCTCGCTATCCCTGGATGCGTTTGCGACAGCACTGGAAAGAAGCACTTAGTGCGTTTGTAGCGCCGGCATCCTACCGGCCCGATGGCCCCGGCGGGACGCCGGCGCTACGAATCCTTCTGATTGCTAAGTGCTTTTCCCCCCACTACTTGTCCATTGTCATAGCCGAGGTTGCTGTGCTAGGTTATCAACAACTCACGCCTTCATCCCACAAACACAGCAGCCGTGTTGTGGCCCGCAAAAAGCGTGTCTAACGGTGGCGCCATGAAAGATGCAGTCGATTCACTTCCAGCCGATCGGTCTGTGGAGGCGGAGGGTTTTGCCAATCGAAAGCTGATTCGCCCTTCGCTGAACCGCGCCGATCATAATCATGCGCAGGCATCCATGAGCGAACCCCGAGAGCGGACAGAACGGCCCGATCGTCCCGAGCGCGGCGACCGGCCCAGCGGCGCCGGCAGAAAACCCGCGCCCCCGGAGCAGACCAATGCCGAGAACTTTTACTACCAGAAGCAGATGCAGTCGAAAACCCCGATGGTAATCGTGCTGCGTGATGGCGAGGAAATTCACGGCATGATTGAGTGGTACGACAAGAGCTGCCTCAAAGTAAGCCGCAACGGCCAGTCCAACCTGCTGATTTACAAGCCTGCGATCAAGTACATGTTTAAAGAAGGGGAGAACAGCAAGAAGTAGCTGTGAGCGATCAGCTTTCAGCGATTCCAATCCGTGTGGGGTGGACACTCCTGTCCGCCGCCGTTGCGGTTGATTTTGATCTAACGTGCGTCCCTGCCAAATGCCCGCCTCCAGGCACATCTGGCTCGCGCCTTGCGAAAAGCAAACTTTGATTGCAGCAAGAATCCAAGTCAAAAGCGACGGACAAGAGTGCCCGCCCACACAGCTTGGAACCGCTGAGAGCTGACGGCTGAGAGCTGACAGCTTCTACAGTTTCGGCAGCACAATTCCCTTCTGCGACTGGTACTTGCCTTTGCGATCCGCGTAGCTGACCTCGCAGACTTCATCACCGGTGAAGAAAAGAATCTGGCAGAGACCTTCGTTGGCGTAGATTTTCGCAGGCAACGGCGTGGTGTTTGAAATCTCGAGAGTGACGAAGCCTTCCCATTCCGGCTCGAAGGGCGTGACGTTGACGATAATGCCGCAACGGGCGTATGTGGACTTGCCTACGCAGATGGTGAGAGTGTCGCGGGGAATCTTGAAGTATTCGACCGAGCGCGCCAGAGCGAACGAGTTGGGTGGGATGATGGCACATTCCGAACTTACGGTAACGAATGACCGTTCATCGAAATTCTTCGGATCGACCACGGTGCAGTTAACGTTGGTGAAGATCTTGAACTCGTCAGCAACGCGCAAGTCATAGCCATAGGAAGACAAACCGTAGGAGATCACGCCCTCCCGCACTTGCTTCTCGGAAAAGGGGTTAATCATGTCTTTCTCTATGGCCATCTTGCGGATCCAGCGGTCGCTCTTAAGCATGCAGCTCCTTGAATCGCAGTCGTCAGTCGTCGGTCTTCAGTCGTCAGGAAAATCCCCGACCTGGCGCGGGCATCTGTGTGCTTTTCCTGAAGACTGACGACTGAGGACTGACGACTGGGATACCACTGATCTTACGGGAGACACGCTGCCGTTGACAATCTCTCTTATGTCCCTTAGCATCAATCACTTGGTAGGTTATTCTCAGTCCGACGACGGGAGCCGCCAGTGATCAAGCTCGACATTATTAACGAAGT
>Ga0210384_10008987_pt1 | contig 10369 bp, 9 predicted proteins | sample IncBWH2MmetaG_FD_160574 | JGI IMG/M metagenome (GOLD analysis project Ga0210384, IMG submission 160574) | Forest soil microbial communities from Barre Woods Harvard Forest LTER site, Petersham, Massachusetts, United States - Inc-BW-H-2-M | ecosystem: Environmental > Terrestrial > Soil >...
GGGCGTGCTGATCATCGAATCGATGGCGCAGACCGGCGGCTTGCTGCTGCTGCTGGAGATTCCGGACCGCGACAACAAGCTGCTGTACTTTGTGGCCGTGGATGGAGCGCGCTTTCGCCGGCCGGTAATTCCTGGCGATCAATTGCGGCTGGAGATCGATGTGTTGTCGTGGCGCGGGGACTTTTGCAAGCTCGCTGGCAAAGCGCTGGTGAACGGGCAACTGGCCGCGGAAGCCACGCTGATGTGCAAAATGATCGATCGCGATCCCGCGCCCAAGTCAGCCGAAAAATCGCAATGACCGTTCAGGAGATTCACGCACATGCCGTGGTTGCAGCGAGCGCGCGGCTGAGCGCAGGCGTCAAGATTGGCGCGTACGCCGTGATTGGCGAAGAAGTGGAGTTGGGCGCCGGATGTGTGGTGCATGCACACGCCACGATTGGCGGGCCTGCGCGATTCGGGCGCGACAATGTTTTCTATCCGTATAGTTCGATCGCGGGCGATCCGCAGGACATTACCTTTCGCGGAGAGCGGACGGAACTGGTTTGCGGCGACGGCAATACGTTTCGGGAATATGTGAGCATCAGCCGCGGTACGGTAAAAGGCGGGGGCGTCACAACCATCGGCAACGGGAATTTGTTTCTGGCGGCTTCGCATGTCGGACATGACTGCCGCGTGGGGAATCACACGCTGTTCGTCAACGGGGCGACGCTCGCGGGACACGTGACCGTGGAGGATTTTGTGACCGTAGGCGCGTTCTCTCCAGTGCACCAGTTTTGCCGCATCGGGCGCTACGCTTACGTTGGCGCTTCGACGGTGATTACGCAGGACGTGCCGCCGTTTTCGCTGATCGTCACGGAACGCGGAACGAAATGCTATGGGATTAACGCGATCGGCCTAGAACGCAAGGGATTTTCGGCCGAGCGACTGAAGTCGCTGCAGCAGGCGTTTCGGCTGCTGCTGCGGTCCAAGCTGAACACTTCGCAGGCCATCGCCAAAATGCGCGAGCACATGGCCAGCTCAGAAGACGTCGCGGAATTGGTTCATTTCATCGAGACAGCCGAACGCGGAATCGTGAAGTAGGCTCACGCGCGCATGGGAGCCATGAACGCAAACACGAGCGGGTGGGGCCTGATCGCGGGAAATGGCCGGTTTCCGTTTCTGGTGTTGGAAGGCGCGCGGAGCCAGGGCATCGACATGGCGGTGATCGCGTTGAAAGAGGAAGCTTCGCCGGAACTGGAGCGAAGCGCGAAGCGGTTGCATTGGGTAAGCCTCGGGGAGCTGAGCAAGGCCATCGAATTGATGCACAGCGAAGGCGTGACGCAAGCAGTGATGGCCGGGCAAGTGAAGCACAGCAAGATTTTCAGTGCGATTCGGCCGGATTGGAAATTGGCGAAGCTGCTCTTCGCACTGCCACGCAAGAATACGGATGCGCTGATCGGAGCGGTGGCGCGCGTTCTCGAAGAGGAAGGGATTCGGCTGGTGGATTCGACGCTATTTCTGAAGCCGTTGGTGCCGGAAGCAGGCGTGCTAACGAAGCGCGCGCCAAACGAAGGCGAGTTCGCGGACATGGCCTATGGGCTGAGCGTGGCGAGACAAATTGCGGCGCTGGATATCGGGCAAACGGTGGTGATTGCGGAACGCGCGTGCGTGGCCGTCGAAGCGATGGAAGGCACGGACGAGACTATCGCGCGAGCCGCGCGCATCACGGACGGCAAACCGCTGGTGGTCGTGAAGGTGAGCAAGCCGAAGCAGGACATGCGCTTCGACGTACCCGTGGTGGGCTTGCCGACCATCGAACAGATGAGGAAGTCCGGCGCGACGGCTCTTGGGGTGGATGCCGGGCGCACGCTGTTGTTCGACCGCACGGAAGTGATCCAACTGGCAGATATGGCGGGCATTGCTATCCAGGCGTTTTCGCCTGCGGAACTTACCAGCGAGTTTCCGGGAATGAACCAAGAATGAGCGGTTCCGGGGGCACATCAGGGAAAGTGCGCGTCGCGGTGGTGGGCGCCGGAGAGTTTGGGCGCAATCACGTGCGGGTGTACCGGGAAATGGATGCGGTCGATCTGGTAGGCGTGGTCGATCGAGATTCCGGCCGGGCGGACAGCGTTGCTGCTGAATTTGGAACCACGGCGATTGCTTCGCTCGAAGAGCTGCGCGGGCGGGTGGACGCCGTAAGCGTGGCGGTGCCTACGATTTCGCATGGCGAAGTTGGCTGCCAGTTGATGGAGATGGGATTCGACGTGCTCGTCGAGAAGCCCATGGCGGCGACGCTTGCCGAAGCCGACGAATTGCTTGCCGCTGCCAGGCGCCATGGACGAATTCTGCAGGTGGGACACGTGGAGCGCTTCAATCCCGCCGTCGTAGCGGTCGAGCCTATTCTTAACCGGCCGCTTTTTTTTGAAGTGCACCGGTTGGGTGTGTTCACGCCGCGAAGCCTGGACGTGGACGTGATCTTCGACTTGATGATTCACGATCTGGACATTTTACTGGCGCTCGTGGACGAGCCGGTGACCGAGGTGAAGGCCGTGGGCATTCCGGTGCTCACGGACAAAGTGGACATCGCGCATGCGCGGCTGGACTTTGCGGGCGGCGCGGTGGCCAACGTGACCGCGAGCCGAGTGTCGACTGAGCGCGTGAGAAAGATGCGCTTCTTTCAGCAGCACGAATACATTTCGCTCGATTACGCGCGGCGCGATGCGTTGCGAGTCGGGGTGAAGAAAGCGGGTCCGCAGCCGGAGTTTGGTTTTGAGAAATTGGCGGCGCCGGCGACCGAGCCGTTGCGGGCGGAACTCGACGCATTTGCAGAAGCGGTTAAGACGCGGCGTGAGCCGCGCACGAACGGGCAGGCAGGCCGCGCCGCACTGGAGCTGGCGGTCCGGGTAATGGCAAGCATCCAGGAACACGCCGAGCGCGTCCAACTGGGTGCCTTCTCGACACAGCAAAAAGTCAACTTATGATCCCAAGGACACTGGTACCGGAGGGTGCGCGTCTTCCCGCAGACGTGGAAGTGAGCACGCGGCGGCGTCCCACGAACATGGATGAGCGCACGCTGGTGCCCGCGATGCTGCCGGTGGTGGCGCTGGACGGGCATTCCAATATTCCGTCGAACTTGCCTTTGGAATCGATTGCGGCGCGCGTGGTGGTTCCGCGCGACATTCATCGCGAAGCGTACGGCGTGGTGGAAAATACTGCGACGCCGGCGCAGCCCTCGGAGATGGACGAGCGCATCGCGGTGCCCGTTGGCGCGGCGCCGCCCCTGGTGATCGAGCCGTCGGTTGGTCCTGCGCCGGACATTGTCAATCCCGATGTGTTTCTTACCGGCGATGTGCATTTCGTGGCCGCGCCGTCGAAGGATCAGTCGGCAAAGTGGGACGCCATCGTACGTGTCTCGTCTGTGGCCTTCCACGTCTTGCTGCTCACCGTGATCTTGTTGCTACCGAAGTGGTTCCCGCCGCATGAGCCGACGGCGGAGGAAATCGATATCGCGCGCAAGCAACTGACGCTGCTTTTGCCGCCAGGATCGTTTGAGTCGCCCAAGCCGGAAGTGCGTACCCCGCCGCCACCGCGCGTCAAGGTGGATCCCCGCGAGTTGAGGAGAGTCGCGCCTACGCCTCCGCCGCCCACGCCGCAGCCAACTCCTCTGCCGGAACGGCCAAAGGAGTTGCTGCCCAGCGCGCCGATTCCGAAGCCCAACGCCACGCCGCCTCCGAGCGCTGCTGAGCCCAGGCCGGATGCGCCAAAGCCACCTCTGAAACTGGAGACTCCGGACATGCCCCAGGCACAGCACCCGCTGGTGTTGCCCAAGGCGACGACAAACCAGTCGCTGCAAGAAACGATTCGCGAAGCGGCGCGGAATCCCAATGCGGGCGGACGCTCCGGCGCGGTCATCGGGCCGATGCCCAAATCATCGGCTGCGGGCGGGGGCTACGGGGGAAGCCAGGGAGCCGGCGGCACGTATGGTAACGGTTACCAAATCCTGACGCCCACCGAAGGCGTGGACTTCAGCGACTACATGGCGCGGGTGGTGGCTAGTGTGCGGCGGAATTGGTACGCGGTGATGCCGGAATCGGCGCAACTCGGAGACCGTGGGCGTGTCGTGCTGCAGTTCCGCATCATGCGCGATGGGACGGTACCAACCGGCGAGCCTGCCCGTTTGAGCGGCTCGGGGAAAGAGCCCCTCGATCGTGCCGCCGTTTCCGCCATTCGTTCGTCGAACCCGTTCGAGCCATTACCGCCGGCGTTCACAGGCCCTTCAATCGAGCTGCGCTTCTTTTTCCTATACAATTTGCCTATCGAAGCCGCGTATCAGTGAAGCCCGCGCGTCAACAAATCGTCGGCGGCCTTCTACTCGGCCTGTTTGTGCTTATCTTTATTTTAGTTCGCGCGCGGCATCTGTTCTTCCGATGAATGAACTCGAATCGCGCTTGCCACTCGTCGCCATCGTTGGGCCTACGGCGTCGGGTAAGTCGGCGCTGGGCGTGTGGCTTGCGCAGCGCCTGGGCGGCGAAGTGGTGGCCTGTGATTCCACGCAGCTCTACCGCGGATTCGATATCGGAACGGCCAAACCAGTCGAACCCGACCGGCGCGGTGTTCCGCACCATTTGATCGACGTGCTCGATTCCAGCGACGCGGCCACGGCCGGCGGCTACCGGGAAATGGCGCTTGGCGTTCTGGCGGAGTTGCGCAAGCGGGAGCGCTTGCCGATTTTCACCGTGGGCACGGGCTTGTATTTGCGCGCGCTGCTCGAAGGGCTGGCGGAGTCGCCGCAGCGTTCGGAAGAATTGCGCGAGCGCTTGCGAGCGTCGGCGCGGGAACATCGTGCTGGGCATTTGCATCGCTTGCTGCAGCGGCTCGATCCGGAGGCAGCCGGGCGCATCGCCGCGGCAGATGAGCAAAAGCTGATCCGTGCGATTGAAGTTTGCCTGCTGACGCGCAAACCGCTTTCGGAAGTGCATCGCAGCGGGCGCCAGCCGCTTGCCGAGTGGCAGCCCGTGAAAATCGGGCTGCAGCCCCCGAGAGAACTTCTTTACGAACGCATTCATGCTCGGACGGAGGCCATGCTAGCGGGCGGGTGGCTCAGCGAAGTTCGAGAGCTCGTAGCCAAGGGCATACTGGAGAGCGCGAAGCCCTTCGATTTCATTGGTTATCGGGAAATGCTCGGGGTGCTGAGTGAGGAGATGAACATCGAACAAGCGCGCGCCGCGATTCAGCAAGCCACGCGGCGCTACGCGAAGCGCCAGCTCACGTGGTTTCGCAAGGAAGCGGTGGTCCGCTGGTTCGAGGGCTTCGGAGACGAGCCACGCGTGCAGCAAGCCGCACTCGCGCACATCCAGGCGGAGATTCCTGGCGCGAGTCGCCGAGCGCCCGGCACGGGCGTATAATTACACTCTAGACAAAGGCTTCCTTTTTTTCGGAAGAGTCTGCCGAATGACGCCGGGTCTCGCTCTTTGACGAAAACGCAACATCAGATAGCCTCCGCGGAACGCGCCTTGCTCGTCGGCGTGGGCTGGAAGCGCGTGCAGCGCTTTCCCGGAATGCCCTTGGGAGAACGGGGACGCGAATCGCTTGCCGAGCTTGTCGAATTGGCGCGCAGTGCCGGCGCCGAGGTGGCCACCACGGTTTTTCAGGTGCGCGATAAACCGGATCCCGCGACCCTCGTGGGCCGCGGCAAGCTAGACGAAATCCGCGCCGAAGCTACGGCGCACCAGGCGCCGCTGATCATTTTCGACAGCAACTTATCTCCGATGCAGCAGCGCAATATCGAAGAAGCCACCGAGCGCCGCGTCATCGACCGCACGCAGCTAATTCTCGATATTTTTGCGCGACATGCGCGCAGCCGCGAAGGGCAATTGCAAGTGGAACTCGCGCAGCTCAACTACATGTTGCCGCGGCTCACTGGCAAAGGCGTGGCCATGTCCCGCCTGGGCGGCAAGAGCGGCGGTGGCGGCTCGGGCGGAGCGGGCGGTGGCGCCGGGCGCATCGGAGTTCGCGGGCCTGGCGAAAAGAAGCTGGAGACGGACCGCCGGCGCATTCGCGATCGCGTGCGCAAGATACAACTGGACATCGACCAGGTGCGCAAACAGCGCGCGCTGCGCCGCGAAGCCCGCAACGCCGTGCCGCTCGGCACGGTTGCGCTGGTCGGTTACACCAACGCGGGCAAATCAACGTTGTTCAACGCACTGAGCCGCGCGGAAGTGCTGGTCTCGCCGCGCATGTTTGCCACGCTCGACCCGACGATCCGGGCGCTTCGTCTTCCGTCGAACCGCCGTGTCCTTGTTTCGGACACCGTCGGATTCATCCGCGATTTGCCCAAAGGCTTGCTCACTTCATTCCGCGCAACGCTCGAGGAAGTGCAGGAGGCCGCGCTTATTGTTCACGTCAGCGACGTGTCGAATCCGAATCACCAGGAACTGGATGAGGAAGTCGACAAGATTCTGAAGGAGCTGGGGGTGGAGGACCGCCCCGCGCTTTGCGTGCTCAACAAGATTGACCGGCTGACCGCGGAACAGCGGGATGTCCTCAAGCGCAGCTGCGACCGATCTGGCCAAGGCAGTCCGGTGCTAGTCTCGGGACTAACCGGCGAAGGCTTGGACGAATTGCTTCGCCGAATGGACGAAGCCATCCCCATTGATCCGATGGTCTCGCTTTCGCTGCGCATACCGCTTGCGGAAGGCCGCACGCTGGCGCTCGTGCATGCCCTTGGCCGCGTGCACCACTCGGAAGTCGAAGATTCGCATATGCTTCTGGACGCCGACGTGCCGGAGTCCATTGTCCGGAGGCTTCACCTGAAGGGCCGCGCCTCGGAGGGAACTTCCCAAGCGCGTCACACGTAGATAGCATATACCGGAGGCTGCCATGCTCTCGTTCTTGCTGTGGTGCATCTTGTTCATCCTCTGTTGGCCCATCGCGTTGCTGGCCTTGGTGTTGTATCCCATCGTGTGGCTGATCCTGCTGCCTTTCCGCATCGTGGGGATCGCGGTTGGCGGTGTCCTAGGGCTCATCAGCGCGCTTTTTCTTCTGCCGGTGCGGCTATTGCGCGGCCCGCGCTTGATTTGATTTCGAGGCCACCAAGATCATGATGACTCTCGAGTAACACCGGGCTAGAGCACTCATTCTGCAAGGCTTTTGCGTGCGTCTGGGCGCGCCAGCAGGCATAACGCGAGCCGTTTTCGCTGTGGAAAAGACTGTGGAAACTGCAACGCCTCGGCCGCCGGGATACCCACGGCTTCAGAAACACGGCGCGCCAGCTTAGTTGCAAGTCCAACTCTATGTAATTGAAATTAAATAGCTTAAGTGGCAAGCGTCGAGACGCCCTGGCCTGCCGAAAGCCTTGGGCTCTCCGGCAACCGGTCCCGACATTTGCACAGCTTTGGGGCATCGCAGTAACACAACAGTAGCAATTCCTTGCGTGTTCATTTCCGCCTTGTGTTAACTCGGAGTATACGGCCCAGCCTTCCGCTCGCGCATCCCATACCCCTCCTTGAGGCGTTGACGCCCCTAGGTGCGCGGGCTATAGTGAGACGGCGTCGGCTTAGTGCATCAGGTGGCGTCCCCGCCCGGCGTTTTGGCCCATGAACCTTCCCAACTCACTGACCATCCTGCGCATTTTCTTCGTGCCCGTGTTGATTGTCGTGCTGCTCACCAGAAGCCCCAACGTCGAATTGTGGGGCTTTCCCATGCACTTCGAATTCTGGGGTGTATTAATTCTGCTGACGGCGGCAGCCACCGACTGGGCCGACGGTTATTTTGCGCGGCGCCGGCTGCAGGAAACCACCCTGGGCATTCTGCTCGATCCCATCGCCGACAAACTCTTGATTTCCGCTGCCTTCGTGTCGCTCGTGGATATGCAACTGGTCCCCGCGTGGATGGTGGTCATCATCATTGGCCGGGAATTCACGGTGCTGGGGTTGCGGAATATTGCGTCCGCGGAAGGCGTTACCATCAAAGCATCTCTTCTCGGCAAAACGAAAATGGTTTTGCAAGTCTCCGCCGTCGCCGTCCTGATTGCCGGAGCGGGCCATTCCTCGCTCAAGCCGCTTTCCCTGTTCTTGCTCTGGCTTGTGGTGATCAGCGCATTGGTTTCCGCGGCGCAGTACTTTTGGCGTTTCTGGAGCCACCTGGACGGCCGCATCAAGCAGCGTCGAAAGCTGAGCATGCTGGAAGCGCGGAAGAAGTCCGAGGATGCGCTGCCTCTGTGAGGCGGATGGCGTTGCTTTGCTGAGCCGGGCCCGGGTCGGCCTACCAAGCCTTAACTCCGCGCTGCAAAACAAAAAAAGGACCGCCGGAGGCTGCCTCCGGCGGTCCTTAAGCTTGATCTCGGTTTCTACTCGAGCTCCACGTAATCGCCCGCGCAGATATCCGCGCTGCTGAAGGTTAGCAGCACCGTAGAGGAATTGCGGCTCACGTTCAGCACAATCCCTTCGCCCAATACCTCACGCGGAAGATCCTTCCACGTGTACACGGTCGGCGAGGCACCGAACCCGTACATCTTGTATTGATAGTCCTTTGTTTGCGGAGCGGTCTCGGCCAGCGAGCCTTGATAGCGAAATACGCGGAAATAGTCGCCGACCTTCACGTTCTGCGCGGCTCCCAGATTGACATATATCGTCGTACCCGTGCCGTACAGTTGCGAGTAGTCGATTCCCGCCACCACCATGGCCACTGGTTTTCCGCTTACCGGCGCAAAATGGTCGAACGTCGCGGCATCCTTAAACGGCGGTGCCGGCCGCTCCACGTACGGCCGAACGATGTCGCCTCGCTGCATGTACCCGCAGGAGAAAATCACTTCGGCGACAGAAACTTTTGGTTGCACGCTGACGACGCGGACCTGGCCTGCATCGAGGTAGATCGTGCCCATGGCTTTCAGCAACTTCTCTTGCCACTTGAACCACGGCACGTTCAGTGGGTCGCGGTCCGGCCGCATTACTGCGAAACGGTCGCCGACGCGCACGCCCTTGTCCTGCCCGCGGTTGAGGTACACGTAGTCGCCGCGAGCGAACGTGACCTTGTACCCCGGCTGCTCGCCGGAGACAACCCGGATCTCATCTGGAACCTTCTGATCCGTGATAAATCCCGAGCAATTCACCGGAGAATAGCCCGGTTGCACGATTCCGCCGGAGTTGGACGGCGCATTCTGCGCCGAACACACAGCGGCACTCAGGAAAATCGATAGGCCTAACGCAGCGAGGTTAGCGCGCATTCCAATGCTCCTTATCAGAAACACGCCCAGAGGGCCGTGCGGGGACGTTCGACAGTCAACTTAGCAGGGGCCAAAAAGGCCGTCAACGAAATGGCGCGGTATGCTTTACACTCTTGATACGGCCCCTTTAACAGGCCGCATTTTCAATCAGTTGGAAGGGTGTCAAGCGCTTATGGGCGTCTTTGGAAAGGGTCTGAACCGGTTGTGCGCCGTGGTGGCGGCGCCTACGGCGGCCCAGGCAGCACGCCAAGTGTGCCAAGCCTTGAAGTTCACGCCCACCTTGGAATTGCGCCTCGATTGGTTGAGCAGCGATGCCCAACGCGCCCGTTTTCTTCGCTGGCTCAAGAAGAATGTCCCGCCGGGTGCCGCCTTTCTCGCCACCTGCCGCCGCAAGGAAGGCGGCGGCCAGTTCACCGGTGACGTCGCCGCCGAGCTTTTTTGGTTGATGCAAGCTCGCGATGCCGGTTGCTGCTGGTGCGACCTGGAAATCGAAACGTTGCGCAAGCTTCCCAATCGCTCCGTGCGTGGTTACGCCGTGCCACCCAAGATCTTGCTTTCGGTGCACGATTTCGAGCGTATTCCGGCGCTGCCTCGCACCGTCAGCCCGCCCGCCCGCGGGGAAGCCGACGCCGTAAAAATTGCCGCTGCGGCGCACACTATCGCAGACAGCCTTCGCCTCTTGCGCCTCGCCAGGCATTCGAAGAACTTTGTCGCCGTCCCCATGGGCGAAGTGGGTTTTCCCGCGCGCGTTCTTGCTCTTCGCGAAGGCAGCGCCTTGGCGTACGCGCCGGTGGCCTGCGCTACGGCGCCGGGCCAGGTCGCGCTTGCGGACATGAAGCATCTCTATCGCGCCCACCAGCTCACCCGCCGTACGCAAGTTTATGGCGTGATCGGCGATCCCATCGGGCATTCTCTTTCTCCATTACTGCACAACACAGGTTTCGTCGCCCGCCACGTCGATGCCGTCTACCTGCCGTTCCTGGTGCACCAGTTGGGCGATTTTCTCGGCGCTGTGCGCGAACTCGGCGTCCGCGGCTTCAGCGTCACCCTTCCGCACAAACAGGCGATCCGCAAGCATCTGGACGAATGCGATCCTCTGGCTGCGGAAATTGGTGCGGTGAATACCGTGGTGGTGCGGCGTGATGGCTCGCTCTTCGGCAGCAATAC
>Ga0210384_10008989_pt1 | contig 10367 bp, 6 predicted proteins | sample IncBWH2MmetaG_FD_160574 | JGI IMG/M metagenome (GOLD analysis project Ga0210384, IMG submission 160574) | Forest soil microbial communities from Barre Woods Harvard Forest LTER site, Petersham, Massachusetts, United States - Inc-BW-H-2-M | ecosystem: Environmental > Terrestrial > Soil >...
ACAAACCACCGAGGGCGACGGCAACTTCCACATGTTCGAATTTCTCGAGCGGGAAGGCGCGCAAGTACTGGTCGAGCCGATCGCGACCTGGGTTGCTTATCTGTTGTATCAGGCGAAGGCCCACGCGAAGGCGAAATGGCCGGTTAACCGTCCATACCGGAATCCGGAATGGTGGGAATTGAAACAGCACCTCGCGAATGACCTGGGATTGCGAAAGAAGCTGATGGGGATTGGCGCCGGCGAACGGATGTGGAACTACCTGTATCACCGGACGATCAAGAATCTCGGTGGGATTACCCATCACCTTGTGCCACAAACGGAGTTAGCCGAGATGGCACATCCTTTCTACAACCAGTTCGCGCGTGGCGGTGAAGGTCATCTCGAAGTTGGCAAGAACGTGTACTACACAGTCCACCGCCTCTGCCACATGGTTCTCGCGCTGAAGCCGTTTGGCTGCATGCCGTCGTCTCAATCGGACGGTGTGCAATCGGCCGTAATCAACAAATTCAAGGACATGATTTTCCTTCCCATCGAAACCTCCGGCGAAGGGGAGGTCAACGCGCACAGCCGCGTACAGATGGCTCTGGGCGAGGCCAAGGTGAAGGCCAAGGCCGAGTTCGAACAGGCCTTGCGGTCCACCGGCAAGCGCCTCGATGAAATCAAAAGCTACATCGCGGACCATCCCGAATTGCGCCGGCCGTTCTACCACGTTCCGCACCGTCCCGGCATCGCCGGCACGGCCGCGCAATTTGTTCTCCACGTCAACGATCGCATGAACGCCAGGAGCCGATTCTGGCGCCGCTCGCGCGCGCAAGGAACCGCTGTTCCGAACGCCGCCTAAATAAACCCCGCGGACCTCGTTTGAGGCCCGCGGGGCTGCAGTCCCAACGTTTGCCGGCTGGACGATCTCTCAGGAGAAGACCATGCACGAACATCAGACGCGCTACATGGTTGGGCTTGATGTCGGTTCCACCACGGTTAAGGCTGTTGTCACCGACTCGTCGACCGACCAGATACTGTGGCAGGACTATCAGCGGCACGAGACCAAGCAGCCCGAGAAAACGCTCGAGTTTCTGCGGCGCATCGAAACGGAGGTCGGAGTCGACAAGCACAACACCCGCATGTTCATGACGGGTTCTGGCGGAGGTGTGCTTGCTGATCTGGTCGGCGCGAAATTCGTGCAGGAGGTTACCGCCGTCGCGCTTGCCGTCGAGAAGATGCACCCGGAAGTGTATTCGGTCATCGAACTCGGCGGACAAGACGCCAAAATCATCGTCTTCAAGGATGATGACGAAAGCGGCCGCAAGAAGAAAATCCCTTCGATGAACGATAAGTGCGCCGGCGGCACGGGCGCGGTGATCGACAAAATTAACGCGAAGCTCAAAATCCCCACCGAGGAGCTCGGGAACCAGGGCTATCACGGCGTCAAGCTGCACAAAGTGGCGGGGAAGTGCGGGGTGTTTGCTGAGACGGACATCAACGGCTTGCAGAAGGTTGGAACGCCACCCGATGAGCTGATGGCCTCTCTGTTCGATGCAATTGTTTTGCAGAATCTCAGCGTGCTCACCCGCGGGCACACGCTCCGTCCTCATGTTTTGCTGTTGGGAGGCCCCAACAGTTTCATCCGCGGCATGCGCGAGGCTTGGCAGGCGAACATTCCGCGCATGTGGCAGGAACGCAAAGTCGAAATCCCCGAAGGCGCGAAGCCGGAAGAACTCATCAAGGTTCCGCAGAACGCTCAATATTTTGCCGCCCTTGGTTCCATTGAATTTGGGAAGGGCGAAGAAGATGGTGTCGGTTGCTACCAGGGATTCGACAAGCTCGTCCATTACATCGAATTCGGACGCCAGGAGGAGAAGGCCAAATCCGGCGGCACGGGTTTGGTGAAGAGCACAGATGAACTTACCACCTTCCACGAGGAATATCGCCGCAAAAAATTTGTTCCGGCGACCTTCCAAAGCGGCAAGACCGTCGGCGGTTTCGTCGGCATCGATGGCGGGTCCACGTCTACGAAAGCCGTTCTTCTTGACGAAAATGGCGACATCCTCTGCAAAGCCTACCAGCTCTCGAACGGCAATCCGATTCAGGACACCATCGAGATGTTCGAAAACCTTCGCGGCCAGCTAGAGAAGCAAAACGCAAAAATGGAAGTTCTCGGTGTCGCCACCACGGGCTACGCGAAAGATATTCTGAAAGATGTTTTGAAAGCGGACGTCGCGCTCGTCGAGACCGTGGCGCACACCGAATCCGCTTTGAAGTTCTACGAAGATCCCCACGTCATCGTCGATGTGGGGGGCCAGGACATCAAGCTCATCATTCTCAAGGATGGCCGCGTCAAGGATTTTAAGCTCAATACGCAATGCTCCGCCGGCAACGGCTACTTCCTCCAATCGACGGCGGAGGGATTCGGCCTCAAGGTGGAAGACTTTGCGAATCTTGCTTTTGCGGCCAAGTCGATGCCGATCTTCGGCTACGGCTGTGCGGTGTTCATGCAGTCCGACATCGTAAATTTCCAGCGGCAAGGCTGGCAGGCCGAGGAAATTCTCGCCGGGCTCGCGGCAGTGCTGCCCAAGAATATTTTCCTCTACATCGCAAGTGTTCCGAATCTTGCCGCGCTTGGTTCGCGGTTTGTGTTGCAAGGCGGAACGCAGAATAATCTCGCGGTCGTGAAAGCCGAGGTCGACTTCATCCGCAGCAGTTTCCGCGCGGCAGGAAAGCAACCCGAGATCATCGTGCACGAGCATTGCGGCGAATCCGGCGCCATCGGCGCGGGCGTGGAAGCTCTGCGTTTGTGGCGCAACGGAATGCGCACTACGTTCATTGGGCTTGATTCGGTGCGCAAAATCGAATACCGAACGACGCGCAACGAAGATACTCGCTGCAATTTCTGCAAGAACACCTGTCTTCGCACGTTCATCGACATCAAAACGGATATGCTCCTTCCTCTGCCCGTCACACCCGCGAAAAAGAAAGTCTCCAAGGTTCCGCTCATGGCGAATGAGCAGCGGCTTATCATCGCCACCTGCGAGAAGGGCACAGTGGAAGATGTGAACGATATGAAGGGCATCAAAGCCGGTCTTGATCAAATCAAGGACGCAAATCCAAACTTCGTCGATATCGCGGCGCATGAGGTCTTCCGCCCCCGCAACGCCAAGCTCGTTGCCGATCCGATCCCCTCGCGCGGCTGGACGAAATCAGCGAAAGAGCGCGTCGCGTTGATGGAGAGCCGCTCGCAACTTCGCATTGGCATTCCGCGAGTGCTCAACGCCTACGTCTATGCGCCGCTCTTCAACGCATACTTTGAAAGCCTCGGAGTGCAGCCCGAAAATATTGTCTATTCTGACTACACAACTCCGGAGCTTTATCGTGCCGGCGCCAACCGCGGGGCCATCGATCCCTGCTTTCCCGCGAAGATCGGGATTTCGCACGTCTACAACCTGATTCAGGTCAAGCACCGCAAGAAGCCGCTCGATGCGATTTTCTTCCCAATGTATGACGTGCTGCATTCCCCACTCGTTAAGCTCATGGGCACCAACGCTTGTCCGACCGTCACAGCGACTCCGGAAACCGCGAAGGCCGCGTTCACGAAAGAAAGCAATCTGTTCGCCGAAATCAACGTGAAGTACATCGACCCGATTCTGAATTGTGCGGACCGGAAATTGTTCGCATTCCAAATGCTGCAGGCTTGGCAGCCAGTCATGGGGCTTTCGGAAGCCGAGAATGACCGCGCGATTGATGTCGGTTTTCAGGCGCTGCAGGAGTACGAATCGAGTATCCGCAAGCGGGCGCGCGAGGTGCTGGACCAGCTCGAACGCGAGGACCGCATCGGAATCGTGATGCTCGGCCGGCCGTATCATCACGATCCCGGCCTGAACCACGAGATTCTTGAAGAATTCCAAAAGCTTGGATATCCGATCTTCTCGCAAAACACGCTGCCGCTCGATGAAGATATGCTCGAGCGGCTGTTCGGCGAGGAGGTCCGCGCGGGCGCCATCAGCCACCCGCTGGACATTTCGGATTCCTGGAAGAATTCGTATTCGTGCAGTACGAACCACAAAGTTTGGGCCGCGAAATTCACGGCTCGCCATCCCAATCTCGTCGCGCTCGAAATGTCCAGCTTCAAATGTGGACACGACGCGCCGATCTATGGGGTGATCGAAGGGATCATCGAGCACTCGGGCACGCCTTATTTCTGCTTCAAGGATCTCGACGAGAACAAGCCAACCGGTTCGATTCGCATCCGTGTCGAGACCATCGATTATTTCCTGCGGCGGTATCGCGAGCAGATCATCAAGCGGCGCAAGACCGAGCAGGACATCGAAGCGCAGCTTGCCCAGCTCGAAGCCGAGCTGCGTCGGCAGAAGTCTGTAGAGCAGGCTCAGGAAGTCGCGGCGGACTAAGGATTCGCTCTCTTTGTCTTGCGATTTTCAGCAGAAATGCGTTCGATTCGCTTTCCATACGGCGCGCGTACTTCTAGCTGAAGTATCCTACCTGCAAGGGAATGTCTCGCAGGCGCTCGCGCAATGGAGGAACGCTGGGAAAACATTGAGCCGCTAGTAGAGGTCGCTTCGAAATTTGCCTCACTTCGATCGTCCCTCCACCTTGATCAGCGCCCGCGGATCGCCGAACAGCACTTCAGCCGTGGCCTCGACCACTCGGGTCTTCCCCGCTCCAGTCGGCCCAAGGAACAGCAAGTTCCCTACCGGCAGCCCAGACGGATTCAGCCCAGCACGAAAGATCTGGTACAGATCGACGACGGCCTACACCGCTTCATCCTGCCCCACGATCCTCTGCCGCAGCCCTGCTTCGAAATCTCGTAACTCCATGCTCCGGTGGGTCGGGTTTAGGTGTACTGCTGTGCTCTCAGGTCATACTCCTTGAGCGATACTTTTCAGGCGTTCAAGGACACGCTTCATATCCACACTGCTGGCGATAAGTTGCGCGCCTTGGTTGTACATGGTCCGCAGCATTCGTTCCCCGCTCTCATCGATGGAACTGACCTCGTTGAGGACCACGACGCAAGTCCGTCCCTCGACTGCACGGTGCGCCTTCATCCAGTTCGCTCTCAGCTCATTGACCCACGGCCAGACGAGGCGACCTTGCAGGGTCCACTTTTCCTCCATGGCCGTGCTGGTGATCGTGAACTTCGGCATTCCTTCCTTCTCCTCTGTCCTTGGACAATGCAAATGCTGTGCCAGAAGTCTTGATCTGCGCCAAACGCGACGAATCTCCTAAGTGACTGAACCAACAAGCGGTCTCAGGAAAGAGCAAAGACGGGGGACAAATGGTGACTGGAGTCAAGTGTCGTAGACGCTCGACACTTGTCGAGAAAGTGTCGAAAATCCCGACACTCTCTCAAGGGATCGCAACCTCACAAAGCAAAGCTCTTCTGTCTTCAATCAGTTGCGGCGGTCTCGGTAAGAACGCGTCTTTGGCAGACGCAGTGCACTATTCTCTGGTGTGGAAGGAGACCAGATGTTTGAAGAACGCTGAAAGATGACCATCGATACTGGAGTCCAACGGCGGCTCAGTCTCGCAGGCGGAATTGTTGAACCTTGGCCCGCGGACCTCAGCAGAGCTTGGGAGGGCGTATGTGATTCGTTTTGGGGACGCAGGCGCGTCGTCGATCTGACCGGTGTCACGGTAATCAGCCGGAACGGGACGCACGTTCTTCGCGACATGAAGAATCACGGCGTAGAGTCTATTTTTCATGGCGTTTGCGTCAGGTTTGCGTGAAGACCGACATTGCCGAGACACTCGTAAATTGAAGCATCCCCCATTCTACCAGTCACTTCCAAGTCGTTTTTGTCACGTGCAGCTTCTGGCACAGCTATTGGCCTTTTCAGCATTGGCTACTGTTTGACCAAATGGCGAGGAGGCACGCAATCATGGGAACGTTTCGTGCAACCGAATGCAAGATCGCTCTTCTAGCTGGCCTCTCGTCGTGCCTCTTGTTGGCCCACGCGACATTCGGATTTCCACAAAAAGCGAAGAGCAATGGCGCACAAGCTGCCACCTGTTCGATCACGGGCAACGTAACCGTGCTCACAGGGCAAGGGCCCGGAGAGAATCTTGCTGGCGTCGCCGTAAAGTTAAGTGGTCCGAGCGCGGGAGTTGCGTTGCAATCAACGCTCACCGACGAGAACGGTCATTATCAATTCACTCAATTAGCCGTGGGAAACTACACGTTGGAAGTCAGTGCGGAGGGTTTCAGGCCATCGCTGAAGGCGGTAACGCTTGAGCCGGGCCAAGCTGCGGTGGAACAGATCAGTCTCGAGATCAACACGGTTGTTCAGCAAATCGAAGTTCGAGGGGAGACCTCCGAAATTTCCACGCACAGCGCGGAGACGACCGCTGTCGTGAGCAGCCAGGAGTTGGACACTCTGCCGCTTGCACAACAAAAATTCACGGATGTGCTGCCTCTCACCCCCGGTGTGGTCCGCACGCCTGAAGGGAAGTTGAATTTTAACGGCCAAGCGGAAAATCAGGGCATCCTGGTGGTCAACTCGACAGAGAACGTCGATCCTGTCACGGGAACCTTCGCAATTCCGGTGCCCGTCGATGTTATTCAATCGATGAGCGTTCACAGTGCTCCGGATAGCGCCGAATACGGTGGTTTTTCTGGAGGCTTGACGGAGGTCGAAACCAAATCGCCTTTGGACACGTGGAGTCTCAAGCTGCATGATTTCACTCCTGGGTTTCGAGGGAAGAACGGTCACCTCAGAGGAATCGCCGACTTTATCCCGAGGCTCGTGTTCGGGGGGCCTCTCATCAACGGCAAGCTCAATTTCACTGAAGAACTGACCTATGAATTCAGAAATCAGCCGGTGCGCGGGCTGTCTTGGCCGTTTAACGAAACAAAAACCAGAAGTACCACTTCATTTACGGATTTCCAGGTAGTTATGTCTGCGCGCCACCTTTTGGACGTAAATCTCAACATCTTCCCGCTGCGAAGGCAGTTCGCAAACATCAACGCGCTCGTTCCGCAAAGCGCATCATCTGACTATGGACAGCGTGGAGCGTCAATCGGGATCTCGGACAGTTACCAGTTCAGTGCAGGTGCACTCCTAAACACAGATTTTCGCTACACCAGATTCGACAGCCACGCTCACGGTCAGGGACTCGCTGACATGCAGATTACTCCTGAGGGCTGGGGCGGTAATTTTTTCAATTCGTGGTCAAGGACGGCCAACGAGTTTGAGTTTCGGCCGGCGTTCCAGCTTGCGGGCAAATCCTGGCACGGCCAACACGAACTGAAAATCGGTTTGGATGCCTCCCACAGGTCTTACGCGGGAAGCAGCATATCGCGCCCGGTCCAATTGCTAGGGCCAAACGACTCCGTAGCCGAGCAAATTGTCTATCAAGGCGCAGGTCTTCTAAGTGGGGCGGCTACTGAAGTCGGGGAGTTTGTCGAAGACCACTGGGCCCTCAATACCCATCTGGCGGTGGATATGGGCGCGCGCCTGTCGAGTCAATCCATTGGCCGTCAGGCGGCTCTCGGGCCGCATGTTGGCGTGGCCTACGCGCCCGGGCGAAATGGAAAGACTGTGATTCGTGCTGGCGCCGGTACCGTGTATGGCCATGTGCCATTGCTTGCCGCGAGCTTTCTTGACAACCCCACAAGGGTGATCAGCTTCTTTGATCCCTCCGGAACAATCATCGGCGAACCAGTCTTGCTTCAGAATACTTACCTGCCATCGGACACCGTCCCCGGCCCGCAATTGATCCAGCGGCTTCCCCGGACCAGTCCACGCACCTTCACCTGGAGTGTCGAAGTAGACCGGGACTTGCTGCGAAATGTCAGCCTGAAGCTGAGCTATCTTGATACCCAAACCCGAGACCTCTTCACCGTCGATGCGCTGATCAACATAACCGGCAGCAACTCCATGCTTGCTCTCGCGAATAGCGGGACGTCCCGCTATCGCCGTGTCGAAGCCACCATCCACGCTCGGCCCTTCGAGCACGCCGATTTGAATGTTTCCTATGTCTGGAGTCGCGCACGAGGCGATCTGAACACGCTCTCGGACACCTTTGTGCCCTTTGAGCAGCCGGTGATCCGCCCGAACATGTCAGGCGTGCTCGCATCCGATGTCCCCCACCGCCTTGTAGGCTGGGGGCTTTTCAAACTTCCATGGAAACTTACCTTGAGTCCGGTGGTCGACGTACACACGGGGTTGCCGTTTTCTAAAGTCGACATGCTCCAGAATTATGTGGGTTCGCCAGACAGCTTGCGCTTCCCGACTTTCTTCTCGCTCGACGCAAGGATCTATCGGGAGTTTGCTCTGCGCCTGCCATTTATGGACCGCTCGTCGAACCGGAAGCTTCGGCTCGGTCTGTACTCGCTCAATCTGACAAATCACCAAAATCCGCACGACGTTTATAACAACGTAGCGTCGCCCCTGTTTGGGCAATTTGCGGGTTACCAGCGCCGTATCGACGGTCTCGTGCTCGACTTCATCGACTGAGTTGCGATCGGTAAGTCGGGCTGAGGCCAGGTAAAGAAAGGCGCGAGCGAGTCGTGACCACTAGAGGGATGGCAATCGCCACACAAAACGAGAAGAGCGCGCGAGCGAGATCGCTAGAACGGCATACCGTCGCCGCGCTCCTACTAATTGTGGTTCTAAAAACTGGAGCCACAAACTCAGAAAAACCGATAAGACACCCAATCTCCAGGTTTCTGTAAGGAGGAAGAGAAGAGATGATCATCTATGACGTGAAGTCCTGCGACTACTGCAAATCGACAATCGCAGCAGGTCAGAGGTGGGTGCGGGAAAAGACTTACGACCCTCGGTCCAATGGCCAAGTTCCTGTCTACCACCACTATCACGCCGAACTCTTCGGTGGACAGGAAGGAAGCTGTTGGGAAAAACACCAAATCGACAGCGAAATTGCTCAAACCGCCGTGACTACTACCAAATGGGAGGCCGTACGGTCGGAAAGTAGAGGCCGACTACAAGTGATTAAGCTTTGATTCTATATACGGTGGCCTCGTGTGCCAGAGAATTGGCAGCGTACCATGCCGGTGGCAGTGCCACGTTGGCAGTTTGATTCAAACAGTCCTCTCCCCGCAAGTCATCCCACGACAAATCAACAAGTTCGGTACTTTCGGGAACGCCTTGCGCTTTGGCATCCGCGATGCATCTCTCCTGAGCGTGAGGGGGTCGCCATGAGTGGAATGCAGAGCCTGGACGGACTATCGGATTCCCCATCGCAGTTCTCAGGAAAACGCTCCCGTTCTTCCATCCTGGAAATCGACTCAATTCCCGATTCGCGTCCGCGCCCCGAGGAAACTGATTCGCAGCTGCAACAAGAACAAATTCTCGCCCTAGCGATAAAGCAGTTGAAGCCAGGAACACCGATGGCAATCCAGTTCCGAGATCTTGCCGATCGATCCGTACGAGAAACCGCACAAATCTTGGGAATCTCAGCCGCCAGGGTAAAAAGGGCGACTGTCCCACGGGCAAGTGAAATTACGCGAGGCGTTCAAGCGCTTCGTGGAGACGGCGTCCAATCCCCGAGGCGAGAGGTCGAAATCGAGTCGTGGCAGGACTGGCAGGTCTCACTATCAGCTCGCCTGCAACGCGTGTGGATAAGGAAGAGGCCAACGGAGGTTGTCATGGTGACATTCCTGTTTGCAGCTGTACTGGCGATCTTGGCATTCCTGTGCATCGCCGGACCGGGTGGCGATGGTCGGTGACGACAGAGTGCCGTCTGGAGAACGAGTTGTCGGGGAAAAGGGGTCTGATCGAATTGGTGTTGGAAGTAACGTTGTAGATCGGAATTTACCAAAGGGGGAAAAGAGAAACATGCGTCGAAACATTTCAGTAGCTGTAGTTCTTGGTATCTTGTTGTCTGCCTCGGGTGCGATGGCCCAGGAAAAACACTCGCAGGAAGTCAGCGTTCAAGGCACTGGCTTCTTCACGAAGGACGCCCAGGGAGGCGGCATCAATCAACACGCCACGGACGCAGGCGGCCTGCTCGTCAGCTATCGTTATCACTTCAATGGTTGGTTCGCCGCCGATGCGAGTTACGGTTTTGACCGCAACACCCAGCAGAATTTCACCTCAACCGGCCCGCTCAATGTCCAGGCGAACATGCACCAGGCCAGCGGCGCCCTCGTGGTTACCGTTCCCCGACGAATATTCAAACTGGATCCATACGTTCTGGCCGGCGCAGGCGCTCTTGTGTTTGACCCTACCGGAAATTCGGGCGGATTCGTTTCCCGCGCGCGGAGTCAAGCCAGAGGGGCGTTTGTGTATGGAGGCGGGGCCGACTACAATCTCAGCAGGCACTTCACACTTCGCGCCGAATACCGTAGCTTCGTTTACGAACGGACGGATTTTGAATTGGCCGCCCTGCACTCCGGT
>Ga0210384_10008990_pt1 | contig 10365 bp, 9 predicted proteins | sample IncBWH2MmetaG_FD_160574 | JGI IMG/M metagenome (GOLD analysis project Ga0210384, IMG submission 160574) | Forest soil microbial communities from Barre Woods Harvard Forest LTER site, Petersham, Massachusetts, United States - Inc-BW-H-2-M | ecosystem: Environmental > Terrestrial > Soil >...
GGGGATTCGGACCAAGCTGCTGTCACTGCCGGACGAGACGGCTGTCTACAGCGGCCACGGCCCGGCCACGACCATCGGCAAGGAAAGGCGCGAGAACCCTTTCCTGGTTTAGTGCCGGTTCATGCTGAGCACGACCAGCAGAGCCGGGCCGAGCAGGATGAGCCAGAGCGTAGGAAAGACGCAGCCCACGGTTGGCAGCAGGATCTTCAGGGACGCTCGAGCGGCCTCGGACCGAATCTGAAGGCGGCGTTTCACGCGCATCTGGGCTGAGTGCGCAGCGATGGTGCGCGCGATCGGAACGCCGGTCCGCTCTGCATGGATGATCGAGCGCACGAGGGCGACGAAGTCCTCTATGCCGGTCGACTCGGCCATCTCCTCGAGCGCTTGTGCGCGCGGCCGGCCCAGCTCGATCTCCCGCAGCGCCCGAGCTGCCACCAGCGTGAGCGGCCCTTCCTGGTGGCGCACCAGCTGCTCCAGCGCACGATCGAGCCCGAGGCCCGCTTCCATGCTGATCGCCACCACGTCAAGGGCATTGGGCAGCACCGCTTCGAGCTCCGCGCGCCGCTGGCTCACGAGCTGGTCCAACCACATCACCGGCAGATAGAAGCCGAACGCAACGCCGACCAACAGCCCGACGCCGATGGCGACCGGCTGTCCGATAAGCACGCCCACGCCCGTGCCGAGTGCTCCCAGCCCTGCTGCTGCGGCGATCCTCAAGATCTCCACGCCCGCAGGGTCAAGACCGAGCGGCGCGCCGACGAAGTCGAGCTGTTTGCGGAAGGTGGCCGCCTGTGCGGCCGGGGTCATGCGGTTGATCTGCCTGTTGAGCCAGCGGCGTCCAGGATCGAGGAGGCGCTCCGCAAGGGGCTTCTCCAGCTCGATGGCGATGGCGCTCTGGCCGAGCCCGATCTCCTGGCGCGCCAGGCGTGCGCGGGCCAGGGACGTAGCATCAGCGCCCTGTGAGGCCCTGATGCCAAGGGCGACCATGAGCACTCCTACTGCGGCAGCAAGACCCAGGAGGAGGGAAAGCGGGCTCATCCGATCGCCGTGATTCTGCGGATGATCGCGTTTCCGATCAGCAGCATGACCGCCGCGATCCCGATCATCACCCATCCCAGTGGATTCGTGAACATCGGGCGGAAATACTCCGGCGTCAGGAAGTAAAGGAATACGCCGGCCGCCACCGGGAGCAGGGTGATGATGAGACTCGAGGCGCGGGACTGCGCCGTCGCGGAGAGGATCTCGTCACGCATCTCAGCGCGCTGTCGCATGGTGTCCGCAAGCGTGGTCAAAATTGCCGGTAGATCTCCGCCGATCGAATGCTGGATGGTGATCACCATGACCACGAGCCGGAGATCAGTGCTTCCCATTCGCTTCACCATGTTGGTCAGGGCGCTGTCGACCGAGGCACCAAGCTCGATCTCCCGCCGCGCGAAGCCGAATTCCTCGGAAACCGGCGGTCCGGCATTTTCCACCACAGCACTCAATGACTGCGACACCGACTGGCCCGCTTTCATCGAGTTCCCCATCAGCTCCATTGCGCGTGGCAATTCGGCGTCGAACTTGTGCAAGCGCCGGCCGCGACGGTTGCGGAGGTAAAGCGCCGGCGCCACGTACCCGATCACCGCAAACACGGGCACGGCGATGCTGACGTTGAATCGCAAGAAGGCGACGATCGCGAACAGAACCGCCACCCCGACCTGCACCAGCCGGAACTCGTACGGTCGCAGCTGAATGTCCGCACTTGCGAGATCGGCCGCGAGAGGGTTGGTGGTCTGGTTCGCCGCGATCCAGACCGGCGTGCCTGTGGGCTCGAATCGCCGCCTCAGCTGCTCGCGAACATCGGCGAGCGTGCGGTAGGTAACTCTCTCGCCGGCGGCGCTGGAAGCGATTGATGTGACCTGGCCCTGCGTGACGATGCCAAACACGACGAGCCCAACGCCCAGCGCCGCTCCAATTGCGACTACGAGGACTATGAACGGCATCAATCAGCTCGAGCTGAAATGCCAGCGGGCGTCAACGTCTTTGGGCCCGACACCGCCGGCCTGGGACTGAGTGCAGGCGGGTTGAACAACCGAGCCATAGTCCTTGGAGGACTCAAGCTCGTATTTGAGGGTGGCGTTGGTCAGGAGCCACGACACGTACTCGGCGTCGCACAGCGTCATCAAGACGGTGAGGCTGCTTGTCACCTGAACTGTCGCCGGCTGAGTCGTCGCCGGCCCGACCCTGATCACGTCGAGGTCTCTGAACACCGTTCGGACGACGGACGCTCCCGGGCTCGCCCCGAACACTTGCGTGTTGATGGTTGCGGTCACGACGATCCGATCACCGACCTGTACATAACCGCCAACGCCCACCTGCTCCGAGGTCGGGATCGTGGTGGCGACGAAGCCTTTCGGGATGGGCAGGTACGTGAGGTCGCTGCTGGTGAGAAGGTCGGGCGCGAGCGCGATCAGGTTGGCTGTGACCGGCGCTCCGGCCGGGATGTCGACCCGAGCCCCCTTGCCTGCCACCTCGTTTACATCGGTGAAGGAAAGGGGCGGTGTAGGAGACACAACCTTCAACTCGAGGTCGGCGGCCAGAATCTTGTTGCGAGCGCCGATGGCGTTTTTGGCGACGACGACTTTCGTGCCGACCGGATTATTCGACAGCAGCCCCAGGCTCGCCACGCCGGCGGCGGTTGCAAAGGCTAGAACGGCCAGGATGGCCCCGATGATGATGTAGAGCCGTCCGCGGCGCGACCGGCCGGGTCCTGAGATCGACATTACGTGGTCACAGCCTCACACGCGGCGCCGAATACGGCAAATTCACTCGATGAGGACAGCCTCGACGACCGCCGTATTGATCCCCGAGTCGCTGCCGACGGTGGTTGTGCCACCGGCCGCAGCCGTGATAGAGAGGCTGCCGCAGGCCAGGGTTCCGGCGATCGTGCTGGTGCCGTTGGTCTGGATCGTGCAGATGTCGGTGCTGGGCCAGTTGATCGAGCCTTGCAACCAACTAAAGGTGTTCGGCCCGTTGAGGCTGATCCGGCCAGTGGTGGTTGCCGCCCAGATGAGCTGGTTTGTGCACGAGCGGTCACCGCCCTTGCACCACTCCGGTGCCGATGGGCAGCTCGCGGGCAGAACGGGAGCCACGACGCAGGGAGCCGAGAACCAGGTCAGGTTGTTGGGTGGGTCGACGGCTGCGTTGGCTGGGTCTGATCCGAACTGACATGGGCTGGCACAGTTGCCCCCACCGCCGGCTGCGCACGTGTTGGATGAAAATCCTGCCGCATTCACGAATTCGAGAGTGACGTCGTTGGCGAGGAGAGTCGCGCCGTTAAGGCAGATGCCACCGCCGCCGGCGAATCCAGAACCGTTGAAGTAGTAGAAGCCAGGATCCAGAACGGCAGCGCCCGGACCAGCACCAGGCGCCGGTTTGAACGCCGCGATGACCCACGTCGCACGCGTCCCCATTGAGACGTTCACGGTCTCGCTCGCAATGGCTGCGGATGGAAGGTTGAGGCGGTACTCGGACGCGAACCCGTTGGGCATATCGCTGGACAGGGCGTTCCATCCAACTCCGCGTGTGTAGACCTGCGGGGACTGGACCTCGAGACCGAGGTCGGTGATCACCAGCTCGTTGGCAGCTGTCAGGGCGGCGCTGGTAGACATGGTGACGGATGTCTGGTTAGAGGTGACGGTCGCGGCCCCCGACTGGTCCAGCGGTGAGGCGGTGGCGACTCCGGTCCACTCTGTCATCTGCCCCATGGCGTCTATCGAGGCGGGGCTGATGCCGAAGTCCGCGAGCGTGATGCCACCTGGGTTGTTCGGGTAATACCAGATCTCATCGTGCGCGACCCCTCCCTGGTCCGCGCTCAAAGACGGCTGGCTGACCCAGCCGGGCGGGGCAGTGAATGCCTTGTTCGGCGTGTCGGCCATCTTGATCACTGCCACCAGCAGCGTGCCGGCCAGGCTGGCCAAAGGCAGGGTCACATTCACATCTGATCTCACCGGCCCGATCTTGGCCCCTGTTTGGCGCTTGGCGATTGCGGCAGCGCCACCGCCCAAGGCGCCCGGGTTGAGGTAGCCATAGCAGCTTGGCTTGAAGTGGTAGAACCCGCTGGCGTCCTTGATCGGAGCCGGCGCGAGGCCGGTCGCAACCGTCGCGGCGCCGACGACGATGTTCGGGTATACCGCAGCCGCCACGCAGGACGTCCCGACGCTGCCCGACAAAGTTGCGAGCGCCTGTGGGTCGAGGTTCGGCTCTGGCGGGAGAGCCGCGTTCAACGAGGCGACGGGCTGCGGCGCAGTGCCGGCCGCGCAAGGATTCGGGTTGATTGTCTTGTCGCCGGCCAACAGAAAGGAGGTGCTCGCCAGGCCGCAAGCCGGTGCGGTGTGGCCGCTGAGCTCGTATCCCTCTGAGCAGATGGCGGTCGCCGAGCCGGAGAGCCCTGCCGCGCACGTGGTCGAGGCCCAGTTTTGACCATCGGTGTAGACGCTCACGTTGCCCAGGTCGGAATAGGTGCCGGAGGCAGCGTCGAAGCGTGCATGCGCGTAAAGGGCGCAGGCTCCGCTGCGAACGATCGTGTTCTGCACCAACACGCTGCCGGCGACGTTCACCTGGCCGCCGCTACACGTCAGCGTCGTCGCCGACAAGGTCGGGACTGATGCGGCCAGGGCCTGAGCGACCGCCCGCCGGACGACCGTGGTCGTTGTCTTGCCGACCTCTGCGCCGAAGGAGATCGGAAGTGTCAGGGTCAGGATCACCTCCACCTGCTGCTGATGGGCCCGGTACGGGTAGTTGATCGTCTCGCTCAAGCCTCCGGCGAACGTGTTGGTGTTCGTATAGCTCGTGGCGCAGGTACCGGTCGGAGGGGGAAGAGGGAAGGTGACCCTCCCACTGCGTCGTGTAGCGACGAAGTTGTCGGCTTCGGTGATCACCGTGGTCGCCTTGCCGACATCGCAGCCGATGCCGATCGTGCGTGCGGCATCCAGCGCCGCCGAATCGGCGAGCTCCTGGAGCTGGTTCTTCTGCCACTCCACGGACCCCGCAAGCAGGACCAGAGCCGCGCTGCCGATGAGCGCGAGCAGCGCCACCGCAACGAGGACCATGATCTGGCCGGATTGCGGGCGTCGCGTCGTCGACCTCATCAGTACTCGATCCGGTCGACGGTCTGGGAGTCGAAAGTGATCGTGGCGGGCAGCCCTAGAAGGTGCGCCAAGACAGGTTGCCAGCTCAGCTTGAGGTCCACGACAACGCGCTGGTGGCCCGGCATCCTGACCGCCTTCCCGGAGACGGCCACGCAGGCCGAACAGCTCCATCGGGTCGTGCCTGCCGCATCGATCTCGTAGATGAAGACGTACACCGTGTTGGTGGCGGCCCCGGTCAGGGTGATCTTCCCCGGTTCAGTCCCATTGGCGACATATGAGCCGTACCCGGGAGGAGACGAGATCGCGCCCGAGTCCGCGTACACGACCGAGACCCCGAGCGGATCCAACAAGTGGGCACTGTTGACCAGCGACGTCAGCCCGCACGGCGTCGTCAGAGCGGAGCAGTCGGGGGGTAGCGTGTTCGAACCGCTGTAATACGCGAGCGTGGCTTGGCGCGCGGTATCCCTGGATGCGCCCGTTAGCAGCCCATAAAGAAGCATTCCCCGACCCATGTCGACCGTGGCCCCGATCAACAAAAGGACAATCGGCGCCACCAGCGCGAATTCCACAAGAGCCTGGCCGGTGCGTTTCCTCACCACGACGTGATGGCCTTGCTCGAGCCGGAGATGGTGATCAGGCCCCCAAATAGATTCAGGTCGTTGAAGCCGTAGTAGACGTAGACGTCGATCTCCGACTGCTTCAGCGTGTAGGGGGTCCCGGTGCAGTCCCCACTCGTGCCGCAGTACACGGCCACGACTGCTTGGTCGCCGGTGGGGCTGGTGAAGTCGGTCCCACTTGTAAACGGCGGCGCATGGCCAACCGGTGCCAGCGGACAGCTGACGTTGGTGGTCAGAGACGCCAGGTCGGCGGTTACCAATTTGCACAGGCTCGACATCCCTGGGCCATCCATCAAAGCGGTCTTGCCGGCGGCATAGCGCGCGCCGGACCGTGCCGCGTCGGAGGTGGCGACGGCCGCGGCATAGCCTCGACCCATCTCGAGAAGGCCCGCCACCAGAAGGATCAGGATCGGCAGGGCGATCGCGAACTCGACCATGGCCTGCCCGCGCGCGGGTGGCCGGCTATACACCAAGCTTCACGCTTGCCGAGATGACCTTGGCCAGCTCAATTGAGCCGCGGGATACCAGGGAAGAGGGGTCCCGCTGCCAGACAAGGCCTCCAGCCAGCGTGGCGTCCTCGGGTCTCGAATCGTCAAAGCCGACGGATACCGACATCTTGCGGCCGAGGATCGACTCGACGGCGGCGCGGTCGAGGGGTGGATGCGGCACCCTCTGGTTGAGGACGAGCTCGATGCGGTTGTCGGGCAGGTTCATGATGTCTCGGAACACTGCGAGCGCTCGGCGCGCGTCGGTCATCGCGGCGATCTCCGGGGGCACGACGATGACAAGGCACTCAGCCCGCTCAATGACGGCGAGAGCCGCCTCACCCAACGAGGTACCCAGATCGACCACGACCACGCGCTGCCAGTGGACCACCACATCTAGAACGCGGCCGGTGAGGTCGCCGGTCATAAGGTCGACCTCCTCCGGCCGGAGCGTTCCCGGAAGGACACCCATGCCGGAGCGGTGATAGGTGATATGCCCACGCAGCGCATTCTCGAAATCGCTGGGATCTCCCTTGGCCGCGCTGGCGATCGAGCCGGTGGCCACGAGGTCGGAGAACAGCGCCGCATGTCCGAACGGCGCTGAAAGGTCGATCAAGAGCACCTGCCTGGGATGCTTCTGGGCCAGCACGGCCGCCGTGTTGACCGCGAGCGTCGTCACGCCGGAACCACCCTTGGCTGAGAAAAGGGCGACGATCGGGGCTCCCGCTCGGGAGGCCGTTTGGACCTGGCTGGCGTCCATGGCTGCAGATTGCTGCTCGCCAAGCTTGTCAAGTGCATGCGCCACCCCATCTGCGTCCGCTCCGAGGCTCTCGACGAGTCCGTCGCGGTCGAGCGTCAACAGAACCGAATCAGCGAGCCCGTAGATCCTGGTCGTGTATTTGTCGTCGGTACGCGTGGCCGGAAGCACCACGAGGTCTCCGGGCAGATGGCGCCTGACCAGGACCACCGGTCCGGAGGAGTGCGCGATCGACTGCTCCACGACGCCTGAAGCGACGAACACGACGACGTCGCCCGACTGGGCGCTCAGGTTGAACGTATCGCGCGCCGGGAGGCCGACCACCCGCATGTTCCGGGCGAGGGCCCGATGCTCGCCGTCCGACAGTGTGGTGAATACGGGGGACATCTGCAGAATCCGGACGCGTAGTTGTAGAGCGGAAGGCGCCTGGTCCTCACCAGGGCCACCGCTCGACGACGACGGACCCGATCCTCCCTCCCGCGAATCCAGGCCCTCCTGGGCCTCGCGGGCACACAAAACACCGATAATGTACCAACGCCCCCCCAGATCGATACCCTGCATCACAGCAACGGCGTGGGCAGCAATCCACCGTACGACTCTGAAACAGAGCGCCCGACCAAGCGGTCGGGTCCCGTGCGGACCGGCGTTCCACGGTCCCGCTTGGCCTCGCGGGTGGAACGAGTGCTCGGCACCGCACTAACGGGCGAGCCCGGTGTGACCTTGAACGTGAAGGCCTCGGAGCTTCTCGCTGATGCCCGTCCGGTGGCCGAGGCGATCAGCCACGCTTTCGACCGCGCGCCGGACCTCACAGGACACTTGCGGGTGACGCGCGCATTCAGCTCTTCCGGACTCGACGTCGAGCTGGTGAACTCGCTCGTCAGCCCCGACCCGGAGATCCGGATCGCTGCCGCGCAGCTCTGTGCCGCACTCCGCCTCTCTGATGCCGTCCCGTGGCTTGGCGACTTGATGACAGACTCAAACCCAAGGGTCCGCGATGCCGCGATCCGTGCGCTCGGCCGATCAGGCGGACACCGCGCAGTCGACCTGCTGATGGCGGCACTCGATCGGATTCCGCAGCACCGGCTGGCGATCGAGCTGTCTCGAGCGGCCACCGACCTCGACATCGAGATGCTGATCCGGAAGCCGGCGAGCCTTCAGGCGGCGGTCGTCGCTGTGCTTGCGTGTGGCTTGAGGAAGGATCGGTTTCGGGTGAACCTGCTGCTCGGGATCGCGCACGATCGGCGCTGGCCGGCCGACGTCCGCGTCGCGTCCTGTCGGGCGCTCGGGATGATCGGCGACCCGGCAACGGCGGTCGGAATCCGTGGCTTGATCGCGGACCCGGACGCCACCGTCCAGGCGGCCGCCGCCAAGGCTCACCGCCGGTTTGAGCGCACCCCGCGGGTAGCGGACTCGTCATGAAGCTGTCGGAGCGGTTCGACCGGCGCTATCAGCAGACACCCCTCGCCGTTCCGGCCGCGCCTTCCGAGCGTGCGCCCGCTCCCGCCAGCACCACCGCCACCGTACCTCCGGCTCCCGCGGCGGTGCCGGCTCCGACTGCCACCGCCGTGGTCGAGATTCCGGTCGAGCGGCGCGGGCTGCAGCGCCTTGGCGAGATGTCGACGAAGCTGAGCCCGGCCCTCGCCGCAGCCAAGAGCGCCATTCACGCTCAGCTCCTTGCCCATCACACAGCCCAGATCGACATCAACAACCCGGCCGGCATCCGCCGGCTGCTCCTCCAGCTGACAGAAGAGCACTTCCGCGCCAATCCCCCCGCCTCGCTGGTCACCGCGGCGGACCGGGAACGCGTGGTCGAGGTCCTGTTCGACGAAGTGGTCGGTCTGGGTCCGCTGGAAGCACTGCTTCGAGACCCCGACATCAGCGAGGTCATGGTCCACCGGCCCGAGCAGATCTTCGTCGAGCGCCGCGGCAAGATCGAGCTTACGAGCCTCGCCTTCGAGGACGAGGCGAGCCTTCGTCGCGTCATCGACCGCATCGTTTCGTCCATCGGTCGCCGCGTTGATGAGTCGGAGCCGATGTGCGACGCGCGCCTGAAGGACGGCTCTCGCGTCAACGTCGTGATCCCCCCGGTGGCCATCTATGGACCGTGCTTGACGATCAGGAAGTTTGGCCGAGAAGTCCTGAGCCCCGAGCAGATCGTCAGCCTGGGCGGCGCGACCTCGGCCATGATGCATTACCTCGACGCAGCGGTGAAAACCAGGCTGAACATAATCGTCTCCGGCGGTACAGGGTCGGGTAAGACCACCTTCCTGAATGTGCTGTCGGGCTTCATCCCGCCGGAAGAGCGCATCGTCACGTGCGAGGACGCCGCCGAGCTTCGCCTACGACAGGTTCACGTCATCAGCCTGGAGTCGAAACCGCAAAACGTCGAAGGCAGGGGCGCCATCTCCATACGCGACCTCGTTCGCAACTGCCTGCGAATGCGGCCCGACCGCATCGTTGTCGGTGAGTGTCGAGGCGCGGAGGCGCTCGACATGCTGCAGGCCATGAACACCGGCCACGACGGCTCGATGAGCACCCTGCATGCCAACAACCCGCGCGATGCGCTCGGCCGCCTCGAGACACTGGTCTTGCTCGCCGGCACCGAGCTGCCCTCCCGCGCCATCCGGAGCCAGATCGCCTCGGCGGTGAACGTCATCGTTCAAACCGAGCGTCTTCGGGGCGGTGCGCGCAAGGTGGTCAGCATCGCCGAGGTCACAGGGATGCAGGACGGTGAGATCACAATGCAAGAGCTGTTCACTTACACACAGTTGGGGATGACCGCGGAGGGGGCCGCCGTCGGCTACCACACAGCCGTCGGGACCAAGTCGTCGTATCTCCAGCATTTCCGCTCCAACGGCGTGGACCTTCCCAATTCGATGTTCGAGCCGGCCACCCAGCCCCCGATGAACCGAGCCCACTGATCCATGACAAAGAAGAAGGACGCGGCCGGCGTGGGCTCGATGGCGGTGTCACCGGCCTTTGCGCTTGATGCCGACCTGCTCGCCGATTTCGGACACCAGCTGCGCAATCAGCTGAACGCCGTTGTGGGTGCAGCCAGCTTGCTGTCGGTGACGGCAACGTCGAACGAGGAGCGCGAGCTGGCGTCGATCGTCGAGATCGGATCCCAGCAGGTGGCCAGATTGGTGGAAGAGGTCCTGGACGCGGCCATGATCGAGGGCGGAGAGTTCGAGCTCGCCCTCCATCCGTTCGACGTGAGGTCGAGCGTTGAGACGTGCCTGGGCCTCGTCGCCGAGGCGGCGGGTGCAAAGGGCATCGACCTCTCGTTTCAGGCCGATCCCGATGTGCCGAGCTTCATCATCGGAGACTCTCGCCGGATCGAACAGATCCTTCTTGCCCTGCTGCATGGCGCGGTC
>Ga0210384_10008992_pt1 | contig 10365 bp, 11 predicted proteins | sample IncBWH2MmetaG_FD_160574 | JGI IMG/M metagenome (GOLD analysis project Ga0210384, IMG submission 160574) | Forest soil microbial communities from Barre Woods Harvard Forest LTER site, Petersham, Massachusetts, United States - Inc-BW-H-2-M | ecosystem: Environmental > Terrestrial > Soil >...
CTCAAGGCTATCAAACGCCTGGCTCGCTTTGGCTTTCTCGCGGTGGTTGGGGACCAGTGAGTGCCTTTCCGTCCATGCACCGCGGGTGGCATCGAATCGTGCATCCCGGCGGCAGGGTCGATTCGCGAATCGATCCGAAATTGCGGCAAGCGGCCTCGATTGCGCAACAGCGCGCCAACGCGCACTCGCAGGGGCTTTGTTGGCGTTATGTCAAACAAGCATTGGTCGCGTCCGGCGTAGTCAGGTCATACCCGAAGACGAGCTATGCAATCGACGCCGGCGACGAACTGGTGCGCAATTACGGCTTTACGCGACTTTCCGTGCACAATCCGTATGCAGCTCCGTTAGGCGCAGTGCTCGTCTACGGTGATCTGAAGCGCGGCCATGTTGAGATTCGAACCAAGGACGGCTTTGCCAGCGATTATTGCTCAAATAACGCCTGCTTCTATCGGCTTATCGGCGTTTACACGAAGTCATAAACTGTGGTGGCAGCCGTGCCGGCTGCAATGTCAACTCCACGCAGGCGACACGCCTGCCTCCACAGATCGGAGTTCGAACGGCTAAGCGTAGACAAGCAGGTCGATTTCTTCTGGCAGAAGATTTGAGACTTCGCGAATCACATTGCCGCGAAGCAGATTGATCAGTGCATGGCGACGCGGTGCGCCGAGAATCAAGCGTGACGCGCCGAGAGTTGCCGCGATATCGACAATTGTTTCCGCCGCCGACGGGCTAACTGCATAACAAAAAAGCGGCGAATAATCGCCCGCTTTTTGTTTCGCTTCGGCGAAAACCATGCTGGCTTCCGCATCTTCCTGCCATTTGCGTTTGCTGTCCTGATCGGTCATGAACGCTTGCTCGCGAACAAACAATAAATACAACCGTCGGCCGGTCTCGCTAGCTTCGCGCAAAGCGAAATCGAGCGTGCGTCCGGTCCCGCGAATGGCGCACAACATTGCTTCGCCGCCTAGGGGAGGAGTCGTAGGAGATTGCACCGAAGACGGTGTAGAGATATGCGGCAAAGCCGCAACCGGCTCAGACGTCTTTTCCGGTGCGGCTTCTTTTTTCATTCGTCGTTCCTGGACGAGACCACGAAGGATCAACCCAACAGCCAGTATCGTGACCGCGAAATAGCGCGCGCTCGGTTTGTCGATGAGTAACGACATTTCGATTGCTGCCATCACGATGAACGTGACGAACATCAGCGAGCGTTCCCAAGTTTTGATCGAGAGTTTACGATCGGTCGCGGTCGCGCCGAGATTTGTGGCGATGGCTCCCACGACGCCGACCGCGTAAAGATCGGCCAAGCCGGCCATGTCTTTAACGAGAACGACGAGTAACATCGGAACGATGGTGGCTAGAGCCATACCGAAAGTCGGCACGCCCCATTTGTTTAAGCGCTGAAAGATTGTTGGAATCTCGCGGTCGCGCGACATCAAGAATTGGATGGTGATAAGATCGACAATCGCGGTGTTAACCGCGGAAAGGAGGAGCAGCCCGAAGACAACGCTCACGATAACCGCGAAAAGATGACCAAACGCGGAGCCGAGCGCGCCGCCGACGAAAACTTGGCCCATGTAACGCAGCATGTAATCGCGCACGCCTTCGGCGCCGGGTGCGTTTACGTCGCCATTGACGATCTGCAATCCGCTGAGCGCGTGCATGGCCAGACCAAGCAGCGCGGTGAAGATACAGACCTCGATCATCACGACCAAAATTGCGGGCGTAGAAGTTTTGACCACCGACGGTTTATCCTCCGTGCTTCCGGGATCGAGTTTCATCACGCCGGTGGCATTGGCGATGGCTTCGACGCCGGAAAGCGCAAGAACGATCCCGACAAATCCGGCCCAGCCTTGCCAGAAACCACCATGCAACGGCTGCAAATGCCCCATCGCTTCGCCCATGTGCGGCAGAGCGAAAAGTCCGAGCACGACAACAACAATCGCGGTTGGAACTGAAACTAAAAAGGCGAGGCCGCCGGTATGTCGCGGGCCGAGAATGTTCAGTAATCCGATGACGAGAATGGCTGCGGCCGCAAATTTCTCCGGATGCGGCACGCCGAGATACTGAAATGCTGACAGCGCGCTAATCGCGGCCGTTACCAAGTAATCGGCGATGAGCAGAAATGCGCCGACGATCGAAATAATTTCCGAGCGATGACGCACACTGGCGTAAACGCCGCCGCCATCCGGATACAGGCGACAGATGACCATGTAGTTCAGGCCGACGAGCGCGGTCAGCACGCACATCGCCGCGATCAACCAGAACGAAGCGTAACCCGCCACGGCAAAGGCGAGACCGATGACGTAGGCTTTGCTCGTGCCCCAGTCACCATACAAAATCGCGGCCGCGCGTTTCCAATCGACGTTACGCGGGCGCTTAACGTTGGTCGGTATCATTAGAAGTGAACGATGAAATCCATCGAAGCGACAAACTGATTTCGCCGGGTTCCGTTATCGAACGCAGCCGTGTCGTAAGAATGATCGAAGCGCAGCTCGGGTCGGAGGGTAATTAATTTGTCCGGCCACCAGGTAACGCCGATTGAATGCTCGGAGTATTTTGTTTCAAATCCAGTCCGACTTCCGACGATGTCGTTGTAAAATTCGTTGCGCACGGTGAAGAATGCCGTCGGTGTTAGGCGAAACATTGTGTAGTTAACGATTCCCCATTCCGGCGCATAACCGGGTTCTTTCGGGAATGATCCACTTTGGAACGGAACGGACACGGTCGGATGAGTCTTGGCGTCGTTCATGTACATGTACAGGCCTTCAGTGGCCGTGTAGATCTCGTCGTTGAACTTGTGCGTCCATGTTCCAACGAGCTGTTGCAGATTGTTGTAGCCGAACTGGCCGTTGTTAAACGCGTTGTCGCCGGCGTAAATCGAATCCTTTTGATTGGGTGCAGTCCACTGAACCATCACTGTGCCAGTTGGTTGATTGCCCGGATCTTTTTGCCAAAGCGCCACGTCGGTCCCGTTCGAAAGGCCCGCTTGAATGGTCCACTCGTTGTTGATCTTCGTGGTCGTGAAAATTCCAGTCTGCGTGTAATTGTCGAACCCGTACACGATCGAGTGGCTCGCCATCAAGTTGTTAGGCGCGAGCTGCGCTTCAATGTCCGGCTCGGATATGATGCGACCAATGCGCACGTTCATTCCCTGAAAAATCTGCGGAATGTAAAGATCGAGATACACCATCGGCAGGTCGAAGCCATAATAGTGATTGTGCTTGAGCAATTGATCGCTCAAGAACCCGCGTGAAATCATGAATCGATAGTCGAGTCCGTACACGCCCGAGATTCGAAAACCCCAGTCGACGTGATCGGTTTGAAACTCGTCCGGCACGCGCTCGACGTAGAGAACAAACTGGTTTTGCTCGAAGCGATTCGGTCGCAGATCGTAAATGAGCGGAAAATTGGCATTCGGCCTGTGCGGAGTCCCGCGCGACGTGCTCAGATCAAAAGAAAAATCTTCCCAACCGTAAATTTGAATCCGGCTCTGTTTCCATGCTTCACCGTTCGGACCGCCATAGATCGCTTCCATCAACGACCACGGCGCCAGGTTGCCTGGGTCGCCAATGATCGGTGTACCGCCAATTTGCCAATCGCCGCTTGGAAACGGTGGCGAATCGAACGGCGCCGGAGGAATCCGCCGTGGCGGCGGCGAAGCGTTTGGTTCAGGCGCTTCAAAGGCAGGCGTGCGCAAATCTTGCGCAATCGCGCCGACAAGACGCTGACCAAACCAATCGACGTTATCTGCGGCGCTTGCATTCGAGATTACGATCCCGATAACAAGTCCAACTTTCGTTAGGCTCAATGATTATCGACTCAACTCGAGACGCTCGCGCGACGAGACGCTCGCTGCTTTGGAGTCGATTCCCCACGACTTCCTTTGCCCTTTAATGTTGCTGACGAGGTTAGCTGTCGGGCTAGAGCCATTAAATGCTCTCGATGCCGCGCATCGTGCGCCCCGATCCACCCGGCTTTCACCGGACGAAAATTGGTTCCCCCGTAGGATCGACAACCGGCCGATCCATTTAGCGTAACAAAGAACTGATCGGGAATGTGAGAGCGGCGGGACACGGCGTCAAGACAGACAACGCCCTACGTCCTGCGTCGTAACGACCGGGTTGTTCCTTGTAACGAGAGATTATTTTCCCGCAGCGGCCAGTGCGTCACGTTCGGCCGTCGCTTTAGCGAGCGCGTCATTGTAGAGCGCCAGGTCAGCTGTGTAGGCCTGGTTGTGTTCCGTATCGCTATTGAGCAGGTCGCGCTTGCGCAATCGCAATGCTTCGCCACACGCGCGCAAACGCTGGAATTCACGAACATTGACCGAGCTGCGTGTCTGGAGATCAGGAGCAACCGTCGCCAACGGACGAGAAGAATTGTCGTTGCCCTTTGCGCTCATAGCCTTAGATGCGTCGCAAAACCAATCGACCGCTCGGGTGACGAGGACTTGTGTCATCCGGTGAGGCAAAGGAAGGACTCCGGTAAGACTCAAGCCAAGCACCACACAAACAAAAGCGGCGATTCTCAACCGTCCGTATCGGTCGTCGAGGTCAGGGTAACACGACAGAAAAAGCCATGGACCAAACGGAAGAAAAACAATCAGTCCCCACCACACGCTAACTTCAAACGCAGCCCTAACAAGTATGAGACGACTGACTATGAGGCAGACGATGCCGATGATGATGAGAACGACGCCAACCACCCTCGTGTGTCGAGCATGAGAAATGCCAGCAGACTACGGCTAAGTGAATGCGCAATCCGTTCGATCCGCGTAATCCGCAGTTAGACCGTGAAACGATGCCTGACAAAACGCTTGTCACTAGCCGAGCGGACGACGAACAGTCACTCCACGCCCAATGGCTGATTTGATCATTACCGAGAGCGGCGCAGTGCATCGGCCGCGCAACGTCGATTGGAAACGCGCCGCCGCTTTGCTTTACGGTGACTGGGGCACCAGCAAAGCGTACGTGATCGGTCTGGCGTTTCTCGCCGCCGGATTTTCATCGTTGCCGATCATTCTGGCGGTCTGCGCGCTGACTGGACTCGTTGGCATCAATTACATGGTGATCTGTCGCCATTTTCCCGATGGCGGCGGCGTTTATTCGGCGGCGCGCTCGCAAGGACGTTTGCTCGCGGTAGTCGGCGCGCTGTTGTTGCTCGCAGATCTGACGGTCACAGCTGCGCTCAGCGGTTGGTCAGCGTTGACCTACATCACATCCGGTGCGGAGCAGGTCGTCTGGATCAAAATGTTGCGCGACCATATCGCGCTCACCACGGTCGGCGTTCTCTTGCTGATGGCGCGATTAATTACTTTGGGCCGAAACATTCCGGCAGTCTCGCCGTCGCCCTTGCAGTCCCGACGCTCATTGTCGTCGTGGTGTTGATCGGCATCAGCGTGCCACATCTGACGACGCATTTTCTTCAGCCGCGCCACGAAAGTTTGGGCACGGTCTGGGTCCAATTCGTTGGCGTAATTCTCGCGCTCTCCGGCGCCGAATCGATCGCGAACGTCACCGGTGTGATGAAACTCGATCCGGGCTCGACCATGGATCATCCAAGCGTCGGGCGGGAATCGGTCAAAGCGATCACGCCCATCGCGATCGAAGTTGTTATCGGGACCGCGCTGTTGGGGTGGGCGATGTTGTCGTTGCCGGCCGTTCTCGGAAAGACGTTGCACATTTCCGATCCGGCCGGCGTTACCTCGGTGTTGCAGCAACGCAGCGAAGACATGTTGCGTTTTATCGGCGAACAATTCGCCAGCGCGACGTTCAATCCGGTTGTTGGCAATATCTTTGGCTGGGTTGTGGGAATCGTGTTCTTCCTGCTTCTGCTCAGCGCGGCCAACACCGCCATCGTGGCGATGATCGGGTTGCTCTACATGATGTCGCGCGATCGCGAAATGCCGCGCCAATTTCGCCGCTTGAATCGCCACGGTGTTCCAACTTATCCGCTGCTTATCGCTCTGGGATTGCCCACGATCGTTTTGATTTTTGTCGCAAGTTTTACTTCGTTGGCCGGCCTCTATGCGATTGGTGTGGTCGGCGCGATCACCGTGAACGTTGGATCGTGCGCATTCAATCGCACCGTCGGTTTCACCTGGTACGACCGCCTCCTTTTCGGAATCACGTTCGTGATTTTGTTCGCGGTCGAGTTCACCCTGGCTCACACCAAACCGGACGCGCTCTTTTTCGTCACTTGCGTTTTGGTCAGCGGGCTCGCGTTGCGCGCTTACACCTTGAAGCGACAAGGCCTAACGACTGTAACGGTCAGTCGTGAAGTCGCGGAAATGGTGCGGCCGGACATGGAGGCGGCGATTCAACCGCGTTTGCAGGAAGGACAGAAAATCATGGTGGCCGCGCGCGGAATTACGCCGGTGCTTGGATTTGCTTTGGATGAAGCGCAATTGCGCAAGGCGGCGCTGTATGTGCTCTTCGTGAAGGAGGTTGCTGTTTATTTTTCCGGTGGGCCGGCCAGCCTCGGTCGCGCCAAATGGCACGATGATCCCGAGGCAAACGCGATCATGTCGTTGATGATGAAACTCGGCGCCGAACGCGACATATGTGTCGTGCCGATGTACGCGGTCAGTCAGGACGCGGCGGCGACAATTGTCGATCTTTCCGCGACGATGGGCGTTGATTATCTCGTGATTGGGGCCACTCAACGAACCGCCCTAATCAATTTGCTGCGCGGCAGCGTGGTCACAAACGTCGCCCAGCATTTGCCCGAGTCGATTCAGCTTTTGATCTTCGGCTAACGCGGTTTGTTAGGCGGCGCGTTCGGTTTTGGCTGGGCCGGCGGCGTTACGTTTGTGTTTGGCCGTGGCGGGCCCGCTGGCATGGCGCTCGGTGCGGCTAGCAACGCAGGGATTGTCCCGCGTGGCGGTTCGGGCGTCATTGGCTTCAAGAAATGCAATTGCCGAGCTGCTTCACGGGCCCAAATACTGTCTTTGTAAGCAGTCAACACGCGTTCACAAGCTCGGCGCGCTTCGTCCGTCCGATTTTTGGTCTTCAGCAACGATACTTGAGACATCAGAGCCATCGGCGCATTAAAGCTCTTCGGATATTTCGCCGCAATTTGTTGATAGGCTGCGAGCGCTTCATCGCTTTTGCCCATTGATTCGAGATTTGCCCCTATCGCCATTTCCGCGGTCGGCACAAAATCGTGCGTCGAATTTTTCTCGATAAAGGATTTCAACGTGCTGTTGGCCTCCGTGAATTTCTTTTCGTTGCGTTGCGCTTCCGCCAGAAAAATATATGCGGACGCTCCGGCCGGCGTGTTTGAGTAAGTGGCGATGACTTTTTCGTAATCAGGAATGCTCTTTGCCCCGGCCAAGGCTTCGGCCGCGGCGTTCGCCCGCCGTTCTTGGTAAAAACGATAACCTCCGAAACCGGCGAGCGCGAGCAACCCGATGATCAGAACGGCAATGATCTCGGCGCGAAACTTCCACCAAAAGACGTGCGCATCGAGCGCAGGATCGCGGGTGACAGGAGGAGCAGTCGGCATGATTTATCGATCTTACACCCACATCAACTGTGGGCGAGCGTGCTCTTATGCCACGCGAAACTTTTTCACGCAAGTTGTAGCCGTGTCGATTTGGTGGAGGGACGACCTCTGTGTCGTCCCATAAATCGGACGGGACGGAGCCCGTCCCTCCAGTGCTCTTGCAATAACCTCGCCATTCAATTTTCTAGCGATAAAATTTTGTTATGAATTTGATTTACAATTTTCTCGCGGCGATTCTTGGTTTGGATCTTCAACCCAACAACCTCACCTTCCTCCAAATCTCTCTCCGTGGCATCATCGTCTTCGTCGCAACTTTGGCCATGATACGCCTTGGCCATAAGCGTTCGCTCGCGCGCAAGACTGCGTTCGACGCCGTTCTTGTTGTCATTCTCGCATCGGTGCTCTCACGCGCGATAAACGGCAGCTCGGCATTTTTCGCGACGCTCGGCGGAGGTCTTGTCATTGTGCTGGTGCACCGCCTCTTCGCTTGGATCGCCTTTTATTCGCACGGCTTCGGCGTGCTGCTCAAAGGAACGCCGGATATCATCGTGGAGAACGGCGACATGATCGTTCGCAGCATGCGACGCAACCACATTTCCAAACACGATCTTGAAGAGGATTTGCGCCTTAGCGCGAAACTAGAAGACGTTAGGCGAGTCAAAGTCGCCCGCGTCGAACGCAGCGGCGACATCAGTTTCATTGAAGCTGACGCCTGAGCTAGAATTCATCGCAAACCGCAAATGCTCTACGTCGTCGCCACGCCTATCGGAAATCTCGGCGACCTCACTCTGCGTGCGGTCGAGACTTTACAAAGTGTCGATCTGATCGCGGCCGAGGATACGCGCCACTCCGGTATTTTGTTGAAACATTACAAGATCAGTAAGCCACTGATCAGTTATCACGAGCACAACGAAGCGATGCGGACCGCGCAATTTGCAGAACGACTCGCTGCCGGCGAAAATATTGCGCTGATCACCGATGCTGGAATGCCGAGTGTTTCCGATCCCGGGGCGCGATTGATCCGCGAATGCATTAAACGCGATTTGCCATTTACAGTGATTCCCGGACCATCTTCAATTCTGGCCGCGCTCGTCGGTTCCGGATTTTCGAGCGAGAAGTTTTTCTTTGGCGGATTTTTGCCGAACAAGAGCGGTGGCCGCGAACGCGAGCTGCGTGCCGCCGCTGCGCGCAGTGAAACTTCGGTCTTTTTCGAATCGCCTTATCGCCTCGTGAAAACGCTGAAAGCTTCAGTCGATATTTTGCAAGATCGACAACTCTGCGTTGCGCGCGAGCTCACGAAAAAATTCGAGGAATTCCGGCGTGGCACCGCTAGCGAGCTGGCAGTGCACTACGAAGCGCGTCCGCCCAAAGGCGAAATCGTACTGCTTGTATCCGCAAAATAACGCCCTCACCTCAATCCTCTCCCTGAGGGAGAGGCGGACGCGAAGCGCCGGGTGAGGGTGAGAATCGAATATAGCTTTTAGCGATAATCTCGCTTGTCAAAGTCGTCCACCTGTGGGAATTTGCGCGGCTTTTTCTCCCCGGAAAACGCTTATGGCTTACGCAATTATCAAGACTGGCGGCCGGCAGTATCGTGTCGCGGAAGGCGAAACCGTCGATGTCGATCTTCTCGACGTTGAGCCGGGCAAGACTGCGACGTTCGAAGTGTTGATGCATGTCGATGGCGACAAGATCAGTCACGGCTCGGGTGGAAAGGTCACGGCCGAAGTTGTCGAGCAACGCAAAGACAAAAAAGTCATCGCGTTTAAATATAGGCGGCGCAAAGGCTATCACCGCACGGTCGGGCACCGTCGCAAACTCACCCGCGTTAAAATTAAATCGATCGGCACTGGCACAAAGAAGGCTGCCGCGAAAAAATCTGAGGAATAGGAAATGGCTCACAAAAAAGGACAAGGCAGCGTCAAGAACGGTCGCGATAGTGTCAGCAAGCGGCTGGGCGTCAAAAAATTCGGCAGCGAAATGGTTGTCGCCGGAAATATTATCCTTCGTCAGCGCGGCACGAAGTTTTTGCCCGGCAAAAATGTGGGCTTGGGTCGCGATTACACAATTTTTGCTTTGGTTGACGGCAATGTGCGGTTCGATCGGGCGGGTCGGCGAGTGAACGTTGATCCAGCGATCGCGAAGTAGATTTGCTTTCCGTGCGTGATTGAGCGCGGTATAACGAGTGCCTTTCATGAAATATAGAACGTTCATTCTTTTTGGCGCGCCTGGCAGCGGTAAAGGCACCCAGGGCAAAACGCTCGGCACGATCCCGCGTTTTTATCATTGCCCGTGCGGCGACGTGTTTCGATCGATCGACACGCGCACAAAAGTTGGCAAAGCGTTTTTGCAATACTCAAGCAAAGGCCAACTCGTGCCGGACGAAATCACGGTTGAGCTTTGGAAGGAAGCGATCGATGCCGCAGTCGACGCGCACAAATTCAAACCGGACATCGATATTCTCGTGCTCGATGGCATTCCGCGAAATGTGAATCAGGCCAAAATCATGGAGAACATGATCGACGTAGAAAAAGTGTTTCATCTGGCGTGTCCAAATCGCGAAACACTTTTTGGTCGCTTGAAAAAGCGCGCACTAAAAGATAACCGCCTCGACGATGCAAACGAGGAAGTCATTCAGCGGCGACTCGATATTTACGAAACCGAGTCCAAGCCGGTGCTAGGATATTATCCTAAGAATTGCATCGCGGTGGTTGATGCCATGCAGGCGCCGTCGAAAGTTTTATTCGATATTCTCGGCAGTGTGAACGGTGCCGATGGTGAACATGCCCCAGAAGCAGTTTGAAAATTTCACCGCGTCCGAGCTTTATTGCGAAAAATGCCGGGGGTCGATGCCGGTTCGGG
>Ga0210384_10008996_pt1 | contig 10361 bp, 8 predicted proteins | sample IncBWH2MmetaG_FD_160574 | JGI IMG/M metagenome (GOLD analysis project Ga0210384, IMG submission 160574) | Forest soil microbial communities from Barre Woods Harvard Forest LTER site, Petersham, Massachusetts, United States - Inc-BW-H-2-M | ecosystem: Environmental > Terrestrial > Soil >...
TTGCTTGGTCGTACTGCCGTGTGTAATAGAATGCCTGTCCCAAAGAGGCATTCATGATCGGCGAGAGCGGATCAAGCTCCAAGGCTCGTCTGTAATTCGCGATGGCTTCTTCAGGGCGTCCCATGGTCGCCAAAACACTGCCATGCCATTGGTAGGCGGTCGCATAGCTAGGATTGAGCTCGATGGCTCGCTGGAATTCCCCCTCGGCGCCAGACCAATCCCAGTCATACTCGGCTTTGATGCGCGCTAGCGAGGTATGAGCTTCGGCAAGCGTGCCGTCTATTTCCAGTGACCTCAGAGCAGCATCCTTAGCCTTCGGATACGCCTCCTGCGGGGATGAAAACCCGAACACTGCAAGCCAAATGTAGCTATCAGCTAACCCGTCATACGCCTGAGCGTAACCGGGATCTTTGGCAATTGCCTGCTGAAAATATTCGACCCCTTTGTTCAATCCGAGGCCTGTCTTTTGCCAGAAGAAGCGACCCCGCAGATAATCCTGATAGGCTTCCGCGTTCGGCGTGTAGTTTCTCACCAGTCGATTCTGTTCTTCACTTGTCAGGCGAAGCCTCAGCGCAGTTGCCATCTCCTTCGCAATCTCTTCCTGGAGCCCAAAAATGTCCGTTTGTTTGCGGCTATATTGCTGACCCCAGATATGACTACTGTCGCGAGTATCTATCAATTCAGTAGCTATCGTGAGGCTATCGCCGTGCTGCGTGACTCTGCCCTTAAATACGGCCCGAACTCCCAGATCGTGCCCCACGGTTTGAGCGTCGGTTTCTTTACCCTTGTAGCGAAATGCTGCGTCGCGAGACATCACTTTCAAATGGGGCACCTGGGACAAGCTATTGATGAGGCCCTCTGTGATTCCGTCGCTTAAGTATTCCGTGTTCGGATCGGCGCTAACATTCACGAATGGCAAGACCGCGACCGAGTCTATCGTTTCTCCGCCTCGCCCGACTCGCAGGTAGAACCAGTCCGCAGCCGCCAGCGCCGCAAGTAGGGCACCCGCCGCGATCACTGATGCAGCCCGGCTACGCCACAGCGGCTGAACCTTCCCGGGAAGGGAAGCGATACCACGGGCGCCGACCTCGGGTGGCATTCCCGGGGGCGTCGACGCAGTTGGCGGAAATTGCCGCACGGCGCCTAAGAAACGATAACCCCGTCGAGGAACCGTTTCGATGTAGTCTGGGTCCTCACCCAGTGCTTTTCGCAGAAGAAAAATGTTGTTGGATAAGCTGCCTTCTTCGACGAACGTGTCCGGCCAAAGCATCCCGATGAGCTCTTCCTTTTCCATGAGGTGTCCACTATTTCGGACTAGCAGGAGAAGGGTATCGAACGCTTTCGGTGTTAGGGGCACTATCTCGTTTCCCCGCATCAACTTGCGTTCGGCGGGATCCAGGCAGTAGGACCCGAATTCGTAAAACCGAGGCGTCTCACGGCCGGGCGTCTCATTCCCAGCAGAGGGCGGATTGCGAAGACCTTCGGTGGCAGCTCCCCGGCGTGTTTCCTCGCTCACGTTCCCCCTCGCAACTCTTGTGAGAACTCTTTGAGAGTTCTGTGAGTGCGCCCAGAGGACTTCCGGACTAATGACAGGCTACGTGTGCGCAAACAGACTAGCGGAAGGCCGGGCCATTTACTAATTGTACCACCCGCTCCCGCGTCGTTCAAACTCTGTCTAAGGAGGGTTAAAAATGTTGCGAAACCCAGTCTCAAAGAGAAGTGTTATTTCGATTTCATTGGCCCTGCTGGCCTTGGCGGCCCTGACCTTTGCTCTGAAGCCCAGAACCGCCCAAGCCGAGGAAGGTGTGCGATTCAAGGGAACCCTTACGGTCCAGTTTGTGGGGATTCCAACGACGGGAGGTTGCGCCGTGGGCGATACCAATTGCATCACGTGTACCAGCAACCCCGGCGCTGTTTATATTGACGCACAAGGGATTGGTGACACATCACTGGGCACGCTGTTCTTTAAGCTCTTAAAATGTGCCTTTGCGCCGACTCAGGCAGCCCCATTCGGGAGTTATGCAGGGACTTTAACGACGACCGCTCCTAACGGAAAAGATTCGTTGACTTGGGCCTATTCAGGTCAGAACGACAGTTTTGGAGATGCCTACGGTTTCGGCCCGTTCAGTGGCAAGTTAACGATCACGGGGGGAACGGGCAAATTCGAAGGCGCACAAGGAAGTGCCACCTTCACGGCCGTGGGGGGCCCCGCCACGCCCGGACCTAGCCCCAACAGCGTCGTAGGGATGGCGTTCTATTCAGTCCAGGGAAAACTTGAATTCCGCGACAACGACTAGCATCGAGTCCCGCCACGGGGCGGGTGAAGTCATGAGTGCGACAGGCCCGTTGGTGAAAGGCGTGCTGTCATCTCGACCGCGTCGAGATGCCAAGCAACGCCTTTACCCCACGGGATAGCTGGTTCATTTATGGTCGACGAACCGTTTTCGGAGCTTTCAAAAGCGCCATTGCCGATCCGCGCCGGCAGACGTCTAGGGCCTTACGAGATCCTCGCCCCTATCGGTGCGGGAGGAATGGGCGAGGTATATAAAGCGCACGACACCAATCTCGGGCGCGACGTGGCCATCAAAGTCCTACCTGCGACCTTCGTCAATGATCCGCCGCGCCTTGCCCGTTTTCAGCGTGAGGCGCGCTTGCTCGCGGCGCTGGATCATCCGTACATTGCCACAATCTACGGTTTGGAGCAGTCCGGCGGTGTGACCTGCCTTGTCATGGAATTGGTCCCGGGCGAGACACTGGCGAATCGAGTGAAGTCCGGGCCGCTCCCTGTTGAGGAAGCTTTGCAGATCGCCGCGCAGATTGCGGAGGCGCTGGAAGCCGCTCACGAAAAAAGCATCATTCACCGCGACTTGAAACCCTCCAATGTGAAGGTGACTCCCGAGGGAAAAGTAAAAGTGCTGGACTTCGGATTGGCGAAGGCGTTCGCGGGTGACGCAGCAAACGATGATCCTTCCAATTCGCCCACGTTGAGCGCCACAGCGACGATGCAGGGAGTGATCCTCGGCACCGCAGCCTACATGAGCCCCGAGCAGGCGCGCGGCAAGACCTGTGACAAGCGCGCGGACATTTGGGCCTTTGGATGTGCGTTGTACGAACTGCTCGCAGGGAAGCCCGCGTTTCACGGGGAAACCGTAACGGAAATTCTCGCTGCGGTTCTGAAAGAGGAACCGGATTGGCGGGCCCTGCCAGCCTCGACTCCCTTGAAGATTCGAGATCTGCTCGGACGATGTTTGCAAAAGGAATTGCGCCGCCGCTTGCATGATGTCGCGGACGCACGAATCGAAATCGAGGAGGCACTGGCCGCGCCCGCAGACGCAGAACCGGCTGCGGCGGCGAAAAGCAATCGCTTGCGCTGGCCAGGAATCCTGGTGTGGGGCGTTGCGTCATTGCTTGTGGCGGGCCTTATCAACATGGCCGTCTGGAAACTGAAACCCTCGCCTACGTCTCCGCCACAGCCGGTCAGTCGTTTGGTGATCAATCTGCCGCCGGGCCAACAATTGGCAGGTTTGGAGAGTGGCCCTGCCGTGGCCCTCTCTCCCGATGGCACTCATCTCGCGTATGTCGCACGCCAGAGTGGCAACCAGCAGCTTTACCTGCGAGCGATGGATAGCGACGAAGTCAAGCCTATCCCCGGCACAGAAGGAGCCGTCAACCCTTTCTTCTCACCCGATGGACAATGGGTAGGGTTTTTCGGAGGCGGGAAGCTGAAGAAGATTTCGGTGAGCGGCGGAGCGGCGCTGAGCCTCGGCGATGCTACAAACCCTCGTGGGGCCAATTGGGGCAGCCGGGGAATTATTGCATTCACACCCGCGAACGGCTTTGGTCTCCAGCAAGTGTCCGACGCCGGAGGCGCACCGCAGCCGCTGACGCGTCTCGAGAAAGGCGAGCTCAGCCACCTCTGGCCGGAGTTCCTGCCCGGCGGCAAGGCAGTGCTATTTGCTACCGGATCGACTTCGATTAATTTCAGCAACGCGAAGGTTGCCGTCCAGTCCGTCGAAACGCGCGAACGGCGGAATCTGGTCCAAGTAGGGACGAACCCCCGCTACGCGCCTTCCGGGCACCTGGTTTATGCGCAAGGGGGGAGTTTGATGGCCGTGCCGTTCGATCCCCAACGGCTCGCGATCTCAGGCACGGCGGTCCCTGTGGTACAGGGTGTCCTGCAATCCCCAGTCAGCGGATCGGCGCAGTACAGCTTTTCCGCCACGGGATCGCTGGTTTATGTTCCGGGGGTGGTTCAGTCGAACCAAAGCAAGCCGGTGTGGGTCAGCCGCAACGGGGCTGAGCTGCCCTTGGCAGCCCCCGAACGCGCCTACCGGGGACCAAGGGTTTCCCCCGACGGCCGCAGAATAGCCATCAGCATCACGGAACAGGAGACGCAAATCTGGCTGTACGATCTCTCGCAGGAGACGCTGACCCGACTTACGTTTGGGGGGAACGTGAACAATAACCCGTCTTGGACGCCGGATGGCAAGCGGATAGCGTTTGAATCAGGCAAGGAGGGGCCGCTGAATATTTTCTGGCAATTGGCAGACGGCAGTGGAGGCCTCGAGCGTTTAACCACCAGCGAATACCCCCAGGTTCCGCATTCCTGGTCCCCGGATGGGCAACTGCTGGCCTTCGTTGAAACCAATCCCACCACGGGTTACGACATCTGGATGCTGCGGATGGGTGGCACTTCGCAGAGCTCAGCGCAAGTCCCTTCGGGGGGCTCAGGTCAGGTCCGCAAGGCGCTGACTTTCCTTCAAACACGGTTCGACGAAGCGGTTCCGCGTTTTTCCCCCGACGGACGGTGGCTGGCGTACGTTTCGAACGAATCGGGGCGGAACGAAATTTACGTACAGCCCTATCCGGGCCCGGGCGGGAAGTGGCAAATCTCGACGGAAGGCGGCGCAGAGCCAGTGTGGAACCGGAACGGTCGGGAGCTGTTCTACCGCACCGGCGACAAGATGATGGCGGTGGAGATTAGGACGCAGCCAGGTTTTTCTGTGGGCAAGCCACGGATGCTCTTTGAGGGACGATACCGACCGACCCCGGCAACGTCTCCTAACTACGACGTGTCTCCCGATGGGCAGCGCTTCCTGATGCTCAAGCCCGCCGAGCAGGAGCAGTCGGCGCCAACGCAAATCAACGTCGTACTGAACTGGTTTGAAGAGCTGAAGCAGAAAGTCCCCAAGGGGAAGAATTGATGCCGACGAATGACTCGTCAGAATTGATGAAACAAAGTTCGGCAAAACCATCACGAACTATCGCATTTTAGAAAATACCGGCGGCGTGGTGGGCGTGGTGCTGGATGCCGAAGACTCCAAATTGCATCGCCAGGTAAAGTTAAAGTTTCCGCTGCGAGAGTTGGAGAACGATCCGGCCGTCCGCGAGCACTTCCAGCAAGAGGCCTTTGCTGCGCCCGCGTTCAATTATCCGTCCATCTGCTTGGTCAACGAGATGGATTACTTCGCTCTATTTTTGACATCAACTGCGGCGCGCTGGCTGGCTGCCGATCCGGCGAGATAGAAATAGCCGACGCGGTTATTGGCTTGCGAGCCCCACCAGATGCGGCCTTCGGCGTCCTGGAAGAAATCGCGCATGCCGTTTTCGGGGAAGAGGAACGGGTAGAGTGTGATTTTCCCCGTCGCAGGGTCGAGTTCGGAGATAGTGTCCATTTCCATGGACGAAAACCAGAGATGGCCGGTGTTTTTGTCGATCACCAGGGCGTAGGGAGTGGGCCTGCCGCCGGGGAGAGCATATTCCTTGAACGTTTCGCTCCTGGGATCGAAGCGGGCGATCTTTCCCGCTTCGTATTCGCAGAACCACACGTTGCCCTGCGCGTCAATCTTCAAGCGGCGCGGCCACGACCCCGACGTTGGCTGCTGATATTTGGTGACCTTGCCCGTTTTGGCGTCCACCTTGCCGATCTTGCCGTCCTTTGAGAATTCCGAGAACCACACGTTTTCCTCTTTATCGAGGGCCAAGCCGTAGGCGGTCGGTACTTCGGCGAAGTCGTGGAACGTTCCGGTTTCAGGATCGAAGCGGGTCAATGGCTCGCCGGTGCCCCACACCATGCCTTTTGAGTCGACCACGAGCGTGTGTTTCGTGCCGCGGATTGGTTCCTTGTAGCGCGTGATCTGGTGCGTTGCAGGGTCCATCTTGCCGATCGTGTCGGTGGCCTGCTCGGAATACCAGATCATCCCGTCCGGGCCGACCACGACGGAATGGATGGATGCTTGATCGACATTGGGGATTGGGTATTCGGAGATGACTCCGGTCTTGGGGTCGAGTTTCCCGAGCCAGTGGCCGCGGTACTCCCAAATCCACACGTTCCCATCGCGCTCCGGCTTGGCGGAGCCGGGAAAGCGATTGGACCCGGGCATGTCGAAGGTAACGTAGACGATCTTCATGGCGTCGTCGCTGTAGGTAGGCTGCTTTAATTCTTCGTATGTGGGCAGTTCCGCGGGAGAATGCGTCAACGGCGAATCCGGTCCGAAAAATTTCGTAAGATAAGCGGTGACGTCGTCGCCGTCCTTCTCGTTGACGTCTTTCAGCAGGTAACCAAAGCTAGTGCGCATGTAATTGACGCGGTCATGCCAGCCTGTTTCGTCCCGTACCTGGGCAGCCATCCGGCTCTGAAAACCGTGGCAGCGGAAGCAGGCGGTTGTCAGCTTGTCCCTGCCGCGTCCTTGGGGCAAGAGCTGCTCGCCTTGATAGATGGAGAGATCGGTCCAGTGCACGATTCCTTTCTCCAGTGAGATTTCGTACGTGGCGTTCTGGCCGGCGGCCAGTTGAACGCCTGTGCGCGGCGCGAAGCGGTACCCGACAGCCCTCACCAGTAACTGGTATTGCCCTTCAGGCAAGTTTTCGATGCGATAGCGCCCGTCTTTGTCGGAAAGTACAACCGTCGCGGTCCTTGAATCCATATCCTGGGCTTCGACGAAAGCGCCCTGGAACGGTTTTCCCTCAGGGCCCTTCACCGTGCCGGATACAGTGGCGCCGTAAGCAAACGACGCCAGGGAAAGACCTAAGGCAATTACGGCCGCGCTCTTCCACGCTGAACGCATAATCGCTCCTTCCTTACTCGAAGTGGGTCTGGGCGACACTTTTGGGGAGGGTTACAGCTTGCATGACTAGGATGTCCCTCCGAGGATGAGCTTCTGGCGGAATCTAGCAGGAATGAAGATGCCTTGCAAGGATTCCGAAGATAAGTCGGAGGATTGGCCGGCATTTATTCAAATGGGCGGAAGCATGGATTTGGGCTCTCTCGCTTTCAAAATTCGAATTTTGAAGAAGCGGCTTTGACAATCTGCGACACAAATGTGACATCCATTGACATTTCGTCAGCTTCGACACATACAATTCGTTTATTCAAATCTTGGATGAGATCCTCGGGCTTACGCTAATTCCCTCATCTGCAATAACTTGCTACATCCTCAAAAAAATCGCTCACCTTCGCCAGACTGGTCATTCAGATGCATGTGACATCATGAGGGCGAAAAGGGGGGTCATCATGAGGAGTCCATTCGCATCCTGGATAGGCCAAACGGTGATTTTGCAAGTGGCGGCGGAAGACTTGAGCGTTCCGTTGCGCGGAATGATTGTCGAGGAATCGGCGGTCTCGGTGCGGTTCCGAGTTGCAGATGGGAAAGACTTCGACATTTTTAAGCCCATGATCCTCGCGGTTGAGCAGGACGACTGTTCGGAGATGCTGGTGAACTAGGGGTGGCTGCGATGGCTGAATGTCCGGTCCGAAAAGAGATTGACGAAGATCGAGCCGCTGTTCTGCTCGGTATCAGTCCCGCTCAATTGCGGAAATTGTGCGAACAGTCCGGCCTGAGACATGGCGAAACAGGCGACGCCCGTCAGCCGCGATCGTTTACCTATGAAGAATTGTACTGGATTTGCCGGAAGGTAGCCCGTCCGGCTGTTTAGACCTAGAAATCTAGAATTTATTCCGGCCCTGCCTCTGTTTCAATCCCTCGGTCCCGGGTTTGCATCCCCCTGACGAACCCGGGGCCATCCCCCTTCAGACGTTCCTGCTTAGATTAGATTCCTTAGACAAGTTGCTAAGTATATGATTTATTGGGACTTAGCTGGAAGAGTTTCTGGACAGACCCTTCCGGCGGTGGCACTGATATTGCAAGCTGCAAAATCCCACAAAATGAATTGAAGACGGCGTTGTGCTTTTCGCGCCAAAGCGAGGCATGCGCCGGAAAAGCGAACTTTGGTCCCATCGCAGCCGTTATCCAGACCCAGTCAAGCTAGGCGCGTCATAATCGTCGTCGCTCTTCTTTTCAAAAACCTGGGAGCATTCGACTACTTCAGCGATCGAAGTGACGAATTGCTCGCCCCAACCGAGGTCGAGGTGGAAGGCGATCGCGTAGGCACGCTTCGTATCCAGGCGCGCCGGAACGCACTCAGAAGGATCCGCGCGACTGATCACGTCGGCCTCCGCCTCCGACAGGAATTTTTTGTAGTCCTCGAGTTGAGCAAGGATTTGTCTGCCCAACTTGCTCGGTCCCTGCAGGGCGTAGTAGAAAACGGCATTGACAAGCATAAACGCGCCCACAAGTAGCGCGGCAAGCACATTGGACATCGCCCCGATGAATGAGACTCCTACAAACGCTCCGGCCAGAAACCAAAGAGGCCGCGTGTCGGCGTCCGTCCACGGCCGCCGCGGGGCGGTGCTCCCAGGCAACCGGCAAGCAATTTTTTCGAGGGTTCCAGATAGAGTGCGCACAGCCACGACAAAACATCCAAAGGTCAAGAGAAGGACATAGACCGGTCCGCGGCTCGAACCATGACCCAGAAAGTCTCCGTAAATAAGAACCAAGAACGATGCGATGCCTGATACCGCCCATGCAAAGACGGAAAGTCCGACATGGGGCAAAAAGTATTCCGTGTTGAGGAGCACAATCTGGAATGACTCCACGGTTTCGGCAAGTTGGGGCGTGGATTGCGCGAAATCAAAAGTGTCATAGCCTCGGAAAAGTGACCGGGCGAGAACATCTTCTTCCGGTTCAAGGGGCGCGGATGCCTCGCTGGCAATTTGGGTGAGGGTAACCAAGTCGCTGGTTTGCTCAATTTTTACATAGCCTTTCGCTGCCATGTTCACAAGTGAGGCGGCAATTGCACGCGAGAGCCGGCCTCTCTCACAGAGCCACGCTGCAACTCCAGGAGAAGCGCCCTTGGGAGGATCATATCGAGCTACGGAGACGGGTTGGGACAGGGGAATCCGCAAGATACCCGAAACGAGAACGTAATACGCAATTACGAAAAGCAGGGCTAAGGTGGCCAGCCCGTAGACCGTCGCGAAGTTGTTGAAGTCGAGCAAGATCACTGCATCTCAGGCAAGGATCGGCGCGGGAGCAGTCCGGCCTTGCTCGCGTTGGAACCAGTTCCTCAGCCGGCGAGCGCGGCCATGATGCGCTCCGAAGTGAATGGCACCTGCCGGATGCGCGCGCCGGTGGCATCGAAAATGGCGTTTCCGATTGCGCTTCCGACCACGGTGATGGCGGTTTCACCGGCTCCCGTGGCGGGCACGTCGGGGCGGTCCAGCAGGATCACTTCGACTTTGGGGACGGTAAAGCCGAGGGGGAGCGAGTGGTAGGTTCTCCAGTCGATGGAGGTCACGTTGTGGTCGTCCCAGGTGACTTCTTCGCCGAGGGCGCGGCTCAAGCCTTGCAGCGCGCCACCTTCGCTCTGGTTGCGGAGGCCGTCGGGATTCGAGATTGGTCCGGCATCGACGCTGACAACGATTCTTTTCACGGTAAGTTTTCCTGTTGCCAATTCAACTTCGACTTCGGCGACCATGGCGGAGTAACCGTTATCTCCTTCGTAGGCGACGCAGGAGATGCCGCGTCCGCTGGCGATGCCTGCTGCTGAAGTGGCGCGCGGCTTCGGCGATGGGCGCGCATCCCAATTTGCTGCTTTCGCGGCGGACTTTACGACGTCAATCATTCGCTCTTCGCTCAAATGCCGCAAACGAAATTCAACGGGATCGGCTTTTACGCGGGCCGCAAGCTCGTCCATGAAGGATTCATGCGCGAAAGTATTTTGCAACCGCTGCGGCGAACGCAAAGGGCCAGTCCAAAACGGGGAGACGACATTGTGCAAGAGGGCGCGCTCGGACTTGATTTTGCCCGCGCCGTGGTCCGCACCTCCCACGTGGCCCACGACGTAAGACGGAATCGCGTTGCTATTGTTGCTGAAATTGGCGGGCTCGGGGGCAGGCGAGCGCGGCCTGAAATCCTCGGGCTGAAAGCCCGCCAGAAATCCGGTGATGACGTTTCCGGGATAAGTGTAGACCGGACGATTCCCGAGCACCGGCGACCACGCTTCGTGATCCCAGGCGATGA
>Ga0210384_10008999_pt1 | contig 10358 bp, 8 predicted proteins | sample IncBWH2MmetaG_FD_160574 | JGI IMG/M metagenome (GOLD analysis project Ga0210384, IMG submission 160574) | Forest soil microbial communities from Barre Woods Harvard Forest LTER site, Petersham, Massachusetts, United States - Inc-BW-H-2-M | ecosystem: Environmental > Terrestrial > Soil >...
CTACGACACTTCCGACCGTTTGTATTTCGAGCCGCTGACGCTGGAAGACGTGCTGGAAATCGTCGCCCTGGAAAAACCGGTCGGCGTGATCGTGCAGTACGGCGGCCAGACTCCGCTGAAGCTGGCGCTGGACCTGGAAGCCAACGGTGTGCCTATCATCGGCACTTCGCCTGACATGATCGATGCGGCAGAAGACCGCGAGCGTTTCCAGAAGTTGTTGCACGAGCTGGGTTTGCGTCAGCCGCCAAACCGCACCGCCCGTACCGAACAACAGGCGCTGGAGCTGGCGCAGGAGATCGGTTATCCGCTGGTGGTGCGTCCATCCTACGTGCTGGGCGGCCGTGCCATGGAAATCGTTCACGAGCAGCGTGACCTGGAGCGCTATATGCGCGAAGCGGTCAAGGTTTCGCATGACTCCCCGGTCTTGCTGGATCGCTTCCTGAACGACGCGATCGAAGTGGACGTGGATTGCCTGTCCGATGGCCAGCGCACCTTTATCGGCGGCGTGATGGAGCATATCGAGCAAGCCGGCGTGCACTCCGGCGACTCCGCCTGTTCCTTGCCGCCTTATTCCTTGTCGCAGGAAACCATTGCGGAGTTGAAGCGCCAGACCGCGCTGATGGCCAAGGGCCTGAACGTGGTCGGCCTGATGAACGTGCAGTTCGCTATCCAGCAGCAAGACGGCAAAGACGTCGTATTCGTGCTGGAAGTGAATCCGCGTGCCTCGCGCACCGTTCCTTATGTCTCCAAGGCAACCGGTTTGCAACTGGCCAAGATTGCGGCCCGCTGCATGGCCGGCCAGTCGCTGGATTCGCAGGGCATTACCGAAGAGGTCGTGCCGGCTTACTACAGTGTCAAGGAAGCGGTATTCCCGTTCGTGAAATTCCCGGGCGTCGATACCATCCTGGGGCCGGAAATGAAGTCCACCGGTGAAGTCATGGGCGTGGGCAAAACCTTCGGTGAGGCTTTCGTTAAATCCCAGTTGGGTGCCGGCGTGAAATTGCCGCAGTCCGGCAAGGTGTTCCTGAGCATCAAGGGCAGCGACAAGCCGCGTGCGGTCAAGGTGGCAAAAGACCTGGTCGAGCTGGGATTCTCGGTGGTGGCTACCCGCGGAACGGCGGCGGCGATTGCCGCCGAAGGTATTCCTGTCTCTGTCGTCAACAAGGTGGTGGAAGGCAGGCCGCATATTGTCGATATGATCAAGAATAATGAAATTGCACTGGTGATCAATACCGTGGAAGAGAAGCGCAATGCGATCGTCGATTCGCGCGCGATTCGCGTCTCTTCGCTGGCAGCCCGCGTGACGACTTACACAACCATCGCCGGTGCGGAGGCGGCGGTCGAGGGTATGCGCCATCTGGACGAATTGCATGTCTATGATTTACAAGGACTGCATAAAACCTTAAACTAACTCTGGTATAGTATGGGCTGAACCGTAGCGAAGGGGTTGTTTCCTGAGAGATGCTGTAAAGATCTCATGCCATGGTTCAAGGCCATTACAGTTTTAATTCATACAGAGGTCACTGACAACATCAGCCTTGCTGGTGTCAAAGTGGCCTCTGTATTTTTACTTTATAAGTGTTAATAATATGAGTACAGTACCTCTCACCAAATTCGGCGCAGAATTGCTTAAGCGGGAATTGCATCAATTGAAAACCAAGGAACGTCCTTCGGTCATCAATGCGATTTCGGAAGCCCGCGCGCAAGGCGATTTGTCTGAAAATGCAGAGTACGATGCCGCCAAAGAACGCCAGAGTTTTATCGAGGGCCGTATTGCGGAGCTGGAAGGCAAGCTGAGCGCTGCCCAAATCATCGATCCAACCGAGCTGGATGCCGAGGGCCGTGTGGTTTTTGGTTCCACCGTGCATCTGGAAGACCTGGAAAACGCACAGAAGGTCACTTACCAGATCGTCGGCGAAGACGAAGCCGATATCAAGGAAAAAAAGGTATCTATCACTTCGCCTATCGCGCGTGCACTGATCGGCAAGTATGCCGGTGACGTGGTGGGCGTGCAAGCGCCTTCAGGCGTGCGTGAATATGAAGTGCTGGACGTTTTGTATATCTGAGAATGGTGTACGGCAACCAGAGCGCTGGTTGCCTGATGTTTGCACTATGCGCTGCAGTCTGCCTGCGCAGTTTGCTGATGGATTAAATCAACGGCCAGGCAATTGAGCGCATAATCGGGGATGTCGGCAGGCGTGTGCACTGCCGGAAACATCCGGGCCCTATGAGTGCCTATTGCACTCAGGCATTGCCCAGGGCTGATTTCTTTGCGCTGGATTGACGTGGTTTGGCGCGTTTGATATTCCCGCCCTGCGTGACCCGCTCATTGCCCTTTACCATGACTTTGGACACGGTAGGTTTTTTGGTGCCGCTGGGGCTGGGTTTGACGATAGTCACTTCGCGCAGGCCGCCGGCTTTGCCCTTCTTTAATACCTTGGTGGTATTTGCTTCCTGCTTCGGACGATAGAGCACCAGTAATTTGCCGATATGCTGGATCGGCGCCGCGTCCAGGGTGCTGCAGATATTGTCGTACATGGCGATGCGGGCTTCGCGGTCATCGCCGAATACACGAACCTTGATCAGTCCGTGGGAATTAAGGCCGGCATCAATCTCTTTCATGACGGCAGGAGATAAGCCGGCTTCGCCTATTATTACAATTGGCTTCAGGGCGTGAGCTGCGGAACGCAATTCGCTACGTTCAGCGGGCGTTAGTTTTAACATATAAATTCCTTTAAAAGCAGTATTTTACGCGAATGGCAAAGAATAAATTCAATCAAAATTGGGTTCACGATCATATTAATGATCCTTATGTGAAACTCGCACAAAAGGAAGGGTATCGTGCCCGGGCGGTTTACAAGCTCAAGGAGATTGATGAAAGTGAAAAACTGATCAAGCCAGGCCAGATTATTGTTGATCTTGGTGCAACTCCCGGCAGTTGGTCACAGTATGTAAGAAATAAACTGGCAGGTAAAGACGGCGGCGGCATCCTGGGCGAGATTTTTGCGCTGGATTTGCTGCCGATGGAGCCTATTGCCGATGTGCAATTTATTCAGGGCGATTTTCGCGAGGATGAAGTGCTGGACCAGTTGGAGGCGCAACTGAAAGGACGCAAGGTCGACCTTGTGTTATCCGATATGGCGCCCAATCTATCGGGTATCCCCACAGCGGATGCGGCCAGGGTGGAGTACATCATCGAATTGGCGGTGGCTTTTGCCAATGCCCATCTGAAGCCATCCGGCGCATTGCTGGTGAAATGTTTTCACGGCCCCAGTTATAACAATATTGTCGAAATGTTCAAGAGCGAGTTCAAAACGGTGGCTAACAAGAAGCCAAAAGCCAGCAAGGACAAGTCTTCCGAGATATTTTTGCTCGGAAAAGGCCTTAAAAATCCTGGCTAGTGGAGTGGAGCAGTCGATTTGGAAGTGAAGGGCGAGTGTGCGGCGTGCAGGACAAGGCGCAAAGCACAGTGATAGCGAGCTATCACGAGCATTTGCAACGCAGTCATGCGCGTTGCGCGCTCGACAGGCACTTTCGAATCAACTTTTATACTCCACAAGGGCTTTCTTCCCTTGATAAATAGCTAAACCGCCCTATATGGCCCGTAGGAGGTTGTCGGACTTGGGAGCTATCGGCTGCAAAATTATCCGAGCGGTCGATATTTCGGCTAATTTTTGTCAAGATGCCCGATATTGACAAAAAAATAGTCAAAATCTGTCCTTGCCCAGCTATTTTTTCGCTTCGACGGCCTAAGTCCAACAGCCTCCTAGCAAGGCCAACTTATTGGGGGTAGAATTAATGTTTGAGTGTGTGATGGCGTATGGTACGTCCAAGGAGTTCTCGTGAATAACATGTTTTCAAAAGCTGCCATCTGGGTTGTGATTGCCTTGGTGCTTTTTACTGTCTTTAAGCAATTCGACAGCAAAGGTATCGCTTCCGGTGCGCAATCAATGCCATATTCAGAGTTCCTGGATGAAGTAAGGGCCAAGCACATCAAGGATGCTACGATCGATGAAGCCAGCCGCTCCATCGTCGCTACCACCGTGGACGGCAAGAAGGTCAAGTCCCAGGTCACGGTATTGGACAGGGGCCTGGTGGGCGACCTGGTCAATAACGGCATCAAGTTCGATGTCAAACAACCTGAAGAACAATCTTTCCTGTCCCAGGTATTTATTTCCTGGTTCCCTATGTTGTTGCTGATCGGCGTCTGGGTGTTCTTCATGCGCCAGATGCAGGGCGGCGGCAAGGGAGGTGCTTTCTCTTTCGGCAAATCCAAGGCGCGCATGCTGGACGACGCCAACAACACGGTTACTTTTGCCGACGTTGCCGGTTGCGATGAAGCCAAGGAAGAAGTGACGGAGATCGTCGACTTCCTGCGCGATCCTACCAAATTCCAGAAACTCGGCGGCCGCATCCCTCGCGGCGTGCTGATGGTCGGCCCTCCAGGTACCGGTAAGACTTTGCTGGCGCGTGCGATTGCCGGCGAAGCCAAGGTGCCTTTCTTCACAATTTCCGGTTCCGATTTCGTTGAAATGTTTGTCGGCGTAGGCGCATCCCGCGTGCGCGACATGTTTGAAAACGCCAAGAAACACTCCCCTTGCATCATCTTTATCGATGAAATTGATGCGGTAGGCCGTCATCGCGGCGCCGGCATGGGCGGCGGTAATGACGAGCGCGAACAGACGCTGAACCAGATGCTGGTCGAGATGGACGGCTTTGAGGCCAATTCCGGCGTGATCGTGATTGCTGCAACCAACCGCGCCGACGTGCTGGACAAGGCGCTGTTGCGTCCGGGCCGTTTCGACCGCCAGGTAACAGTTGGCCTGCCGGACATCCGCGGCCGCGAGCAAATCCTGAATGTGCATATGCGCAAGGTGCCTATCGCTCCTGACGTCAGGGCAGATATCCTGGCGCGCGGTACTCCAGGCTTCTCCGGCGCTGACCTGGCTAACCTGGTCAATGAATCCGCGTTGTTTGCTGCGCGCCGTAACAAGCGCCTGGTAGAGATGCAGGATTTCGAGGACGCCAAGGACAAGATCTACATGGGGCCTGAGCGTAAATCCATGGTCATGCGTGAAGACGAGCGCAGGAACACCGCTTACCACGAATCCGGCCACGCAGTGGTCGCGAAACTGTTGCCGAAGGCTGACCCGGTCCACAAGGTTACCATCATGCCGCGCGGCTTTGCGCTGGGCCTGACATGGCAATTGCCGGAGCATGACCAGATCAGCGGCTACAAGGACAAGATGCTGGAAGAAATTTCCATCCTGTTTGGCGGCCGTATCGCGGAAGAAATTTTTGTCGGCCAGATGTCCACCGGCGCATCGAATGACTTTTCCCGCGCCACCAAGCTGGCCCGCTCGATGGTGACCCGCTTCGGCATGTCCGATACGATGGGCGTGATGGTGTACGAAGACAGCCAGCAGGAAGGCTATTTCGGCATGGCTTCCAAGACCATCTCCGAAGCGACCCAGCAAAAAGTGGACGCCGAAATCCGCATCATCCTGGACGCGCAGTACGCGTTATCGCGCAAGTTGCTGGAAGAAAATCGCGACAAGGTAGAGGCGATGACCAAGGCGCTGATGGATTGGGAAACCATTGATGCAGACCAGATCAACGACATCATGAACGGCCTGGAGCCGCGCCCGCCAAAACTGGGTACGACCATACGCAAGCATCCTACAGACAGCACGCCCGGCGATGTTTCGCCTAGCGCGCCAGCGCCGGCGGTGTAAGCTGTAGCGGGCAATAGTCTTATTCGCAGATAGGGTGAGGAGCAATCCTCGCCCTTATTTTTTTGCTCTTTGTTTTTTTGGCCATGAACAGTTATTTTCAATGCGGCAGATACCGCTTTGCCATGCAGGGTGCGCAATTCCGCCCGCTAGTGATGGGGGTGCTGAACGTTACTCCCGATTCCTTCTCCGACGGCGGCCAGCATCAGGCGCTGGATAGCGCGATTACCCATGCCGAACAGATGATACTGGACGGCGTCGACATCATCGACATAGGCGGCGAGTCCACACGCCCGGGCGCACAGGTATTGCCCCTAGATGAGGAGTTGCGGCGCGTCATGCCCGTGATCTATGCCTTGCGCGATTGCGGAAAACCGCTGTCCATCGACACCTATAAGCCTGAAGTCATGCGAGAGGCGATCCTGGCGGGTGTGGACCTGATCAACGATATCAACGGCTTCAGGGATGAACGTTCCGTGCAACTGGTATCGCAGAGCGATGTTGCTTTGTGCGTCATGCACATGCAAAATACACCATCCGACATGCAGTTGAAGCCGGAGTATCGGGATGTGAATGACGAGGTGATGGTGTTCTTGCAGGATAGGGTCAATGCATTGACCAGGGCCGGTGTGGAGCGCGACAGGATCAGCATAGACCCTGGATTCGGTTTTGGCAAAACCGTGCAGCATAATGTAGCGATGCTGAAAAACATAGGTAATTTCCAGCAGCAACTGCAGTTGCCGGTATTGGCCGGCCTATCCCGTAAATCCGTGATAGGCGCCATTACAGGCAGGCCGGTGGAGCACAGGATGGCGGGCAGCCTGGGGGCTGCGCTGGCGGCAGTCGCGCACGGTGCAAAGATAGTGCGGGTTCACGATGTCGCCGAAACCGTTGACGCACTGAAAGTGTGGCAGGCAATGTCCAATTAGACAGATGAAGAAGCAGAAAAATAGCGAAAACGGAAAAATAATAATGACTAGAAAATACTTTGGTACTGACGGCATACGCGGCAAGGTAGGCACCGCGCCGATTACTCCTGATTTCGTGATGCGCCTGGGTTATGCCGCGGGCAAGGTGCTGACGCAGGCCGATACAGCCGGAGTCAGCAAGCCGACGGTATTGATAGGCAAGGATACGCGTATCTCCGGCTATATGCTGGAAGCGGCGCTGGAGGCCGGCTTTGCCGCCGCAGGCGTGGATGTGATGCTGGCCGGCCCTTTGCCTACTCCTGCAATCGCCTACCTGACACGGGCCCTGCGCCTTTCCGCCGGCGTGGTTATTTCGGCGTCGCATAATCCTTACTACGACAACGGCATCAAATTCTTTTCCGCGCAAGGCAATAAATTGCCCGACGACGTGGAGCATGCGATTGAAGCGGAACTGGAAAAGGAAATGTCTTGCGTTTCATCCGAAAGCCTCGGTAAGGCAAGAAGGCTGGAGGACGCCCGCGGACGTTATATCGAGTTCTGCAAGAGCACCTACCCAAACGAGCTGGACCTGCGCGGTTTGAAGATCGTCGTGGATTGCGCGCACGGCGCCGCGTACCAGATCGCTCCGCATGTCTTCCATGAACTGGGGGCAGAAGTGATCGCCATCGGCAACCAGCCCAATGGCCTCAACATCAATGACGATTTTGGCGCGACAGCGCCGGATGCCTTGTCGCTGGCGGTACGCGCCAACCATGCCGATATCGGCATTGCGCTGGACGGCGATGCCGACCGCCTGGTCATGGTGGATGCCAACGGCACCATCTACAATGGCGACCAGTTGCTGTACCTGATGGTGATGGACCGCATGGCGATAGGTCCGGTGCAGGGAGTGGTCGGTACGCTGATGACCAACATGGCCGTGGAGCTGGCATTCAAGGAACTGGGAGTAGGCTTTTCCCGAGCCAAAGTCGGCGATCGCTATGTACTGGAGCAAATGCAGGAGAAGGGCTGGCTGCTGGGCGGGGAGGGTTCCGGCCATCTGTTATGTCTGGACAAGCACACAACAGGCGACGGCATCGTTTCTGCATTGCAGGTATTGTCTGCACTGCGCCGTAACAACAAGACGCTGGAACAGTGCTTTGACGGCTTGACCCTGTTCCCGCAGGTGCTGATCAATGTGCGCGTCACCCCCGGCTTTGACTGGCAAAAGAATGCCGCTGCAGTACAGGAAAAAAAGGCGGTAGAGAAAGAGCTGGGCGACAGGGGCAGGGTGCTGATCCGCGCTTCGGGCACCGAACCGCTGATACGTGTGATGGTGGAAGCCGAGGATGCGGATCTCGCCGGCAAAATGGCGCGTCGGCTGGCGGACCACATCACGCCAGGCGCCTGACCGGACATCAATAAGCTTGCGACCGGTCGGAATTTGCCGCTTGGCACGGATTCAAGGTTGAATCTCGGGCCGATAAGAGGTACTATTCAGCCTTCTGTTTTTCCGCGTCATATAATGTTGATACGTATGGCGCCGGATTATCTCACGACCTGTCCATAGCTCAGTTGGATAGAGCACGAGCCTTCTAAGCTCGGGGTCGCAGGTTCGATTCCTGCTGGGCAGGCCAATGATATCAAATACTTAGCCCAGTTGCTCTAACTGGGCTTTTTGATTTCTGCGTGTCATGTAGGCGCTGTGTAGGTTTTTGTGACGCGGCGGCGGTTTTGATTTTAGAGTGATTTTGTAGGTTCGCTGTCGCTTCTCGGTTTGAACATGAAGCCGATGTTGTTTTTAACGTCCATCTGAATGTAGCGCGGCGGCGATTTTGGCACCAATTTGCAGTTGTTTTGGCGCGCTTTAATGGTTCCTCAAGCAGTATATTTGACACTACTACAGTGTTTAAAGTCATTGGCTAAGCCTTGGGCTCCGTAGCGTGAAGCGTCAAAGTTTTCTGAGCTTCTACCTGTAATTTACTGTTTAGTTCCGCTTGCTTTAGAGCCTTCTCCATAACTGCAAAGATTGCCGACTCCCCCGTGGTAATTGTGCCTTCCAATGCAGACATGACGCTGGCCATCTCAGCAAAGTCATCGCTTGCTCTCACATGGATGCGATATAACTCCTTCCCCTTATCATCTGTTGGATTTGCGAAAAAATTCATTTGGTTCCGCCATGCAACCTGCTTCATTATGGCCAAGCTGTTAAAACCAGCGAGCAAAAACTGGACCTCGCGCAAACGCTCCCTGCTGGCGTTAATTTGCGCCGCTTGATAAATGGCTATTGCGGTTCCGATTACTCCGACGAAAAGACTTATAGCTTCTGAAAGTGACATATTTTCTCCGATTAGTCAGCGCACTTCACTGGTAAATCAACGATCGGGTTTAGACCAGTCTTATCCATTGCATGGCCTGATTGGATTTTGAATTGTAGCGTTAAACTATCGTTTCATAGTATTTCCTACATTTCAGGAGGCAATAATGTGCGGACGAATCACCCAGCAAATGACGGTGACCTACTATTCGAACATCCTTGGTATGCGCATAAAGGATGTCGATGAGCCGTTGTATCGCGACCCTATAGGCAACTACAACGCCGGGCCGGGCGCTCGGCAGTGGGTCTTGCGGCGGGATGAGGATGCAAACGTTCTGCCGGAGCAGCTGGCCTGGCAATGGCTGTCGCCCTGGGCCAAAGAGAAGAAGATGAAGCCGGCGATCAATGCGAAGCTGGAGAAGCTTCTGGGCGCGTACTACCGTGGGCTGATGAAGTCTGGCCGGATCGTCGTGCCAGCAGATGGCTGGTTTGAATGGACGGCGGAAGATGGTGGCAAGCAGCCCTGGTACATCAAGCCCAAGGACGGCCAGCCGCTCTTTTTGGCTGGCTTGACCGACTTGCGTCCAGGCGTCGAGGGCGATGCGGGGTCAGGCTTCGTCATTGTCACCAATGAGTCTGCAGGCGGCATGGTGGACATTCATGATCGCCGGCCGGTGGCGCTTTTGCCTGAAGACGCCCGCGACTGGTTGGATTTAGGATTTGACTACAAGCAGGCGGAGATGATCGCCAGGGAGCGCTCGCTGCCCGTCGATGTTTTTGAATGGTATCGCGTAAGTCGAGACGTCAATGGCTCCAGGATGCGCGACGCACACTTGATAGAACCAATTGGCTGATCCTTTTCAGGCTCAATTATAGGAAATGAACAATGATAGTAATGATGAATTTAGCGAGCGATTTTGACGAACTAGTCACTGGACAACTTCAAAAAAATGGGTTCGTGACGAGCGCTGCGCATAATCCTTACTTGCGCTTTGCGACGCTGTATGCACGCACTGAGCGCTCAGTACCTCAGATCAAATATTCAATGCTGGTTTCCACAGAACTACAAGGAAATCCTCAGTTTCAACTGCTACAACCCGTCATCAATGAAATTGCTGCAACTCTTGCAGAAGGGGGGGCGGTATTGCCTTATTTGTCAAGGATGGCATCGGATCCAAATAGCCAGCGGGACGGTCTACTAGCTTATTGGGGCATTCATCATCTTCATTTAAGTAGTATAAGTACGATAGATGCGAAGGGACATGTGACGAGGGCTGACTACCTATTGTTTGTGCGTTTTGAGGGTGGGATTGCACATTTCATCGACATCTTGCCTCACGCAAATCGCAATGCTTTTGTCGACACAGCGCTAATTGAAATTGTGGATAAAAATTGGCCTCA
>Ga0210384_10009001_pt1 | contig 10355 bp, 6 predicted proteins | sample IncBWH2MmetaG_FD_160574 | JGI IMG/M metagenome (GOLD analysis project Ga0210384, IMG submission 160574) | Forest soil microbial communities from Barre Woods Harvard Forest LTER site, Petersham, Massachusetts, United States - Inc-BW-H-2-M | ecosystem: Environmental > Terrestrial > Soil >...
CCGAGCGAGGTTGTCAGGACGATCCGCGCGTCACCGCTAGGCACCGCGTTGCGCGCGGAATACGCGACATAGATGCGTCCGGTCCCATCAACGGCGGCGGTGGGATAAGCGTTGGTGCGGAAGGAAGTGTTGGTAGTGCCTTCGTCAAACGGCGTGAACGTACTCACGTGAATGGGCGGTGCGAAGGTCTGGCCCCCGTCGATCGAGGCGGTTCCGGCGATGGCGTCGGGTTGGTTGACGCTCCCAGCCTGATAGTGGAACTGGCGCCAGCCTACGTAGACAATGCCTGTTACCGGGCTAATGGTGATGACCGCGCCCTGGTTGATGACACCGCCGCCGCTGATCGCAACGGGCCTGCTCCAGCTCGCCCCGCAATTAGTGGAGCGCACAAAATAGATTTTGGATGGTTGCGGCGTGGTGACTGTCTCGGGATCGGTATTGGGTGCTTCGGAGAATGCGGTGTAGGCCACATACACATTTCCGGCGGCGAACGATTGCCGGACTTGCCCGTTGCCCGGCTGATTGACCGTGAGATTACACGTGTTTGCTCCGGCCCGTGGAATGTCCACCGCCATCGTAGGTTTATCCAGGAACTGAGTAGACGATCCGGTGGCGACTATCGAAGTGCTGACGTACTGAATCGCGTCGCCGTTCAGGATGTCGTTAGGATCCGCATTCTCTTTGTTGTTCAGGTCGATCAGGCGGGAGACGACGATCGCGCTGTGGGGATTGAATCCACGGTTGAAAACCAATCCCGCGTAATAGAACATGCCGTTCGTGCCCGCACGCACCGTCGGGTCTGCGGCGGCTTGATATCCCCCGTTTTTTACTGCCGGAGCGCCCCCGCAAATTGGCGTATTGTACGGGCAGCCCGGAAGCAAAATGCTGCGCCACGTTGCTCCGCCATCGAGCGATTTAAAAAGTCCCAACCAGGCGTCGCCCGTCTCTCCATTGGTGGTTAGCGCTAAGTCTACCGAACGATAATCGTTGGCGCCGGCCAGAATGTGGAAAGGATTTCGCGAAGAAACCGCTACCGAAGGTTCATTCTGCCGCTGCAGGAAGGGATCGCCCCCAGGCCATTGTGTGCCAGAGACCATGTTGACGTTCGGTCCCACGGTCTGGCCGGTTGCAAGAGACGGCCCGATCAACGCCATCGCTAGAGCCGCAATGCGGGGCCCGAGACTCCGTACACGCAAACCCATTGACGCACTCCTGGCCGGGAGGAGAGTGGCCGATCAAACTCGCGTTCGACACAAGTTCAGGCGGCAAAAAGCAGATGATCAGCTTAGTAGCCCACTCAAAGTTGCTCGGGACATTGAGGGACACTCAAGTGGAAGAGACCCGCCGCGCTGACGCGAATGTGCGGCAGAGTCTCCGATTAAAACCCGTAGAAGTCAAGTAAATGATTGTTTGAGGACGGTACGTTCAAGGCGTGGCAGGTCTTCGTATCAGCCCGCCTGTTCCGGAATCCCACGGTAGGCTCGGGTGCTTTCCGGCTTTCTCCACTTGTGCGCGGCAATGTCGCAACACCGTCTGCGTATTTTGCGTGGAGAGTTCCCGGCCGGCCAAATTTCCCCCATCTGCGGGAAGCAAACCGGCGATGTGAGAAAATTCGTGCAACAGTGCAAGGACCTGTGCGTGAAGAGTGCCTCCAACATAGAAATCAATGTGCAGCATCGGGGAGATACCAAGTTCTTCCGGTCCCCCATCTGTCGGGACAACGCGCAGATCCGATCTGAGTTGAAAAAAAGCTCCCCTGCCATTGATTGTTATCGTAGCGCCGGTAGTTGTGCCCTCGATGGAACTGGCCACATAGGGCTGCTCATACCGCCATTTCCCGTCAGCGCCCTGTATTTTTAATGTGTACTCAGAACCGGTTTCGTCGATCACATAATGCAGCGATCGGAATTTACTCACCGCATCTGGTGCGGCCTCCTCGAACCACGCCGCGCAGCGGTTCTGGCCCTCCAAGATTTCCACGACCTCTTCACGCGCCCGCAGAATCATCAGCCCCCGTTTGCCTATAGCTTTCAGTTCTTCCTGAACGGGATCGGCGGCTTCCCCCTCCCGTTCATCTGCATGCCGCGGTGAGGTGGTTACGCTGCGATCGAATGCCGGCTCAGCGCACAGTTTGTCCGAGTGGTCTGCGTAGCTCGCAGAAACGCTTTCTCGCTGGGCCTGGGGAGCCGGTCGGTGATCCCCGCACGGTTTTGGAATAATCGATGGGTGGCCAGTGGACGTAGGGAAGGTGTTTGATCGGTCTTGAGAACGCGCAACTTTACCGAAAATAAGCAAGAACCCAACAGCAACGGACACTACAGCGAATCTCCCGCGTGCCTGCAGCACTGGAGCCTCCTGGGACGGACTTGTTTTTCACCACAGTCCGTCTACCGGAGAGCTCTTCACCCGGGCCGCTTGCTCACGGCGGTTTTGCAGACGGTCGATTGCCTGTTATAGAGACGAACGATCGTCCCAAAGGTTCCGTGAAGTTAGGTGGCTGAAAGGCCCATTTTTTCCATTAGAAGCAGAAGTTAAATCGAAGCTTGCGGCAGAGTCTCCAATCAGGCGAATCGCGCTGCTACTTCGAAGTTCACCTTGCAAACTAATTTGCGAGGCAGGATTGCGGAATTATCTTGTACGCGGTGAAATGGATTGTTTCCGGGAACAGATGGCGCGAACCGATGGTGCCGGGGGCCAGAATCGAACTGGCTACGCCCGCCTTTTCAGGGCGGCGCTCTACCAGTGAGCTACCCCGGCACGCTTGAGCCTGTCAATTTTAGAGGCGGCTGCAAGTTGTGTCAAATTGACGCCGCTGCGCGAATTTTGCGCCCGCTTCATCGCAGAACCTCTTCGCGATCCAAATGGTGCTCTGAACCTCTCACTGCTCCGTAGTCGAACCCACCCATTTTCGCGTAACCTTAACCACTTCAAGGACTCTTCACATGATGCAGAGCGGCGGTATCCACGAGATCGAAATCGTTTTTCTTATCCTTCTTCTCTTCGTCGTAGTCTTCGCCGCTCTCGCTCGCAAACTGCAGACGCCTTATCCCATCGTTCTCGTCGTCGCCGGATTGCTTCTCAGCTTCATTCCCGGCATCCCCAAAATTTCCTTAAATCCCGATATCGTTTTCCTGGTTGTCCTTCCGCCGCTTCTGTACTCCGCCGCCTGGCTCACCTCATGGCGCGATTTCAAATTCAACTTGGTCAGCATTCTCCTTCTCGCCTTCGGCTTGGTCGGTTTCACAGTGCTCGGCGTCGCCGCCACCGCTGCATGGGTTTTTCCCGGCTTCGATTGGCGGCTCGGCTTCGTCCTCGGCGCTGTCGTCGCCACCACGGACGCCATCGCCGCCACTTCCATTGCCAAACGCGTTGGCCTTCCGCAGCGCATCGTCGATATTCTCGAGGGCGAAAGCCTGGTCAACGACGCCACTGGTCTCCTCGCTCTCGAATTCTCCCTCGCCATGGTCGTAGACGCTCGCACCCCCACCATCGCGCAAGGCGCGTTCCGCCTTACTTATCTGATTGCCGTCGGGCTTGTCATCGGGCTAGTTCTCGGCCTCGTTGTCGAATGGTTCGAGCGCCGTATCGACGACGGCCCTATCGAAATCGTCGTCAGCGTCCTCACTCCCTACGCCGCTTACCTCGCGGCCGAATCCGCCCGTGCTTCCGGAGTCCTCGCCGTCGTTGCCTGCGGCTTGTACCTCAGCCGCCAGAGTTCCGAATTTTTTTCCGCCACCGTTCGCATGCAGGCCTGGGCCGTGTGGGATTCCCTCACCTTCACCATCAATGGTCTGGTTTTCGTTTTGATCGGATTGCAACTTCCCTATGTGCTGGCGGGCATTCGCGGTTACAGCTTCTCTCATCTGCTGCTGTACGGCGCACTATTCAGCGCCATCGTCATTGTCCTGCGCCTGCTCTGGATGTTTCCGGGCGGGACTCTCGCCTATCTCATCCGTACGCGCATCCTTCACCAGTCTTATCCGAAGCCCGCCGCGAAGGCGGTTTTCGTCGTCGGTTGGACCGGCATGCGCGGCGTCGTCGCCTTGGCCGCCGCCATCGCTCTCCCCGATTTACTCGCCGACGGCTCGCCCTTCCCGCAGCGCAATCTGATTATCTTTCTCACCTTCTGCGTCATCCTCGTCACTCTCGTTCTCCAAGGGCTCACCCTCCCGCCCCTAATCCGCGCGCTTGGCCTCGCCGGCAAGGGTGGCAACGAAGACGAGGAACAAGAAGCCCGCCGCATCATCACCAGCACCGCGCTAACCCATCTCGAAAGCGCACGTGGCCAAGACCTCGAAGATTTCGCCGCCGTTTACGACGACCTCTCCCGTCGCTACACCCGCCGCCTCGCCAGCATGAGCAAAGAAAACTCCGACGACGACGGCATGAGCAACCAGGAGCTGGCCCGCTACCGCAAAATCCTGGGTGAGCTCCTCCGACTCGAGCGCAAAACGGCCCTCCGCCTACGCAACGAAGGCCGCATCAATGACGAAGTCCTCCGCAAAATCGAACACGAACTAGACCTAAGCGAAACCCGCCTAACCCTCAGCTAGTCTTGCGCCCGGCAAGCAAGCGCGCCGCCACTGTAGTGGCGCAGCATGCTGCGCCAGTGAGTCCGCGTGCGCGTCCGTTCCCGATCGGCCCCCGCCTCAAATCCAAAATCGTTTGCATCCAAAAATTAAACAAACCGCGACGTAGCTGTAATCTCCTTTTGCCACCTTCATCCGCGCAATGCCCGGGCGTTCGGGATCGTTGTTTGTTCTTGAAGCGGCATCGCTTTGTCGCCCTCGTGCACTTGGCTCTTACCCTAGTTAAGGAGTCTTCGATGATTCGCATTTCACATCGTCTTTCATTTTTCGGGGGTTGCCTTCTTGCCACCGCATTGCTAGCGCCAGGCGCGTCCGCGCAGATCGTCACCTACAAGCCCTACATCCAGCCCGGTGACAACGGCCCCTTCGGCGCCAAAGATCAAATCGTCATAGCGTGGCAAACAAACGAATCCTCGCCCCGCGTTTCTGCTTACTCGGTGGAATTCGGCAAGACCGCTGCGTACGGGCGCTCCGTATCGCCGCAGGCTCGCCTGGTCGACAATTATCTCGCCGCCGATCCCTCCTTGCCGATTCCCCCCACGGCCTCCGGCGCGCATTCCAATTACTCTGCCGTGCTCTCAGATCTGGAATATGACACCACTTATTTTTATCGCGTCGATGGTCCAGGCATGCCGCAGGGCGGCTTTGCCGCATCCTTCCACACCCGCAAACGCGGCGACGAATTTTCCATCCTTGTTCAGGGCGACGAAGGTTTCTTTCCCGTAGTCCCAGGTACCCCTGCGCGCCTCGCAGACTACGAAGCCCGCATCGTTCATCTTATGTACGACGTCGCCAATCTCGCCGTACCTGGCGTTCCCAAGCTTCCCAAACCCGATCTGGCTCTCAACACCGGCGACAATGTCTATACCAACGGCGCGGAAGGCAGCTACCGCGACTATTGGTTTCCCGTGTGGAACAGCGATATTGATTCCAATGAGACCGGTGCGCCCTTTATCCGCTCTCTTCCGTTTTACATCGTCGTTGGCAATCACGACATTGGCGCGACCGGCGTGAACGTGAATATGCTCGGTGGCGACGGCGGCGGCAGATTTACAGGGAACACTGACGGTGGAGATGCCTTGGCGTATTTCAACAACTATTATTTCCCTCTCAACGGACCCATGGACGTCGATCCGCAATACACGTACAACGGCGATACCGGCACCCCCAACGCGATGCTCTTCAGCTTCAAGGGCACTAGTTACACCTCACCCGCAGCCATCGCCGCCTACAAAGCCTCCACCAGGACCGATTCCGGCAAGGGCGCGAAGCAGCAGATCGATCATGAGAGCAACTACTCGTTCGACTATGGCAGCGCTCATTTCGTATTTTTGGACGCGAACCCGCATCTTTTTGACGGGGTGCTCGACGGGCCAGCCATAACCGCGGCTCCACAGCTCACTTTTCCTCCATATCCCTCGGTGCTTCGCGATTGGCTTATTCATGATCTGGATTCCAGTTCCCAGCCGTGGAAATTCGCAGTGTTTCACCAGCCGGCGTTTTCTTCCGGCAACGCTACGGTCAGGAACAACCAAATGCGAGCAGTCGCCAAGTTCCTCGAGGACCATGGCGTGAATATAGTTTTCAATGGGCATGAGCACAACTATCAGCGCACGTTCCCTATTCGGGCCAACGCCAATGTTGCCGCCGGACCTTCACCCACTGCGCCTGCGGCCGTGTCGATCGACACGTCTTTCGATGGCCTGACGCACACGGTGCCGGATGGCGTTTTGTACATTGTTGAAGGGGCCGGCGGAAATCGCGACTTCGACGGCGACCTCGGTCCGGCTCGCGGTTCCGGCCTCGGTATCGACCAAGACGATTCGGCGACGGGCCAGGGCACCCTGGGAACCTTTATGTTCCCGAACGGACCGGCTTCGTGGCTGGATACGCACCTGACGAGTGTATCGATGTCGCCGGTGTTTCCTACTGCGGGAAGCGGGCCGAAGATCACGACCCGATTTAAGGCCAAGCTTTTCTCTTTCGCGGATATCGTGATGAAGGACAATAAACTCACCCTTTATCAAATCTCCGAGCCGCTCCTGTCCACCTCCTCGGCCTCCTCCGCGAATCCCGCTCCCTTCGGTACCGACGTTGACGGCAACCCGGTCAATGATCCCATCCCGGACACCTTGATTGACCCAGCGACGGGCGACGTCGTGTCGCCGCCCGCCGACGGACCGTCGGCGCTGCTCGACAAGTTTGTCGTCACCAAGCCTACTCTCGATGACCAACTTCGCGTCAGTCTCCGCGGGCCTCGGTCCGTTAAGCCAGGAGCTCAATTAACTTATCGCTTGAGCGTCGAGAATCGCTCCCCATTCAACCTCAACGGCACGCAAGCGGTCTTCACGCTGCCGGATAACGTCACGGTTGTGAGCTCCCCCGATGGAGCCACCGTGCAAATTGCGAACACGATAGTCGTCACCATTGGTCGCCTCTCCGCAGGCGCCGGCATCGACATCCATCTCAACGTCGTCATCGTTCCTGGTGTGGACGTTGGTGGTTCGCTAAGGGCCAGCGCCCTGGTCCGCTCCAGCACTGCTCTACCTGTGCAGGCAAACGTGATTCGCACCCACGTCACCAGTCGGAACCCCGGCAACTACGGCGAGTAGCACCGGGGAAATAGCAACAGCGACTAGTAGCGTTCCCTCGCGGTCAACCTTTCAGGGCGCAAAAACACCGAAACAATGTTTGCGCCCTGAATTCTCCCGCTCACTCGCCAGCCCAGCGGGGCACAGCAATCCTGGCTGTGCTGACCTTCTCCCGCGGAACCACCGTTTTTGCACACTCATCCACATGTTCCCACAGCCTCGACGTCAATTTCTTATTGACGCCCCAAATTGCTTCCGCTATCTTCCCTCCAGATTGAACCGAAAAGCTTAGAAACTTTGCGGCTCACTCCTGAAAGCGCGGCGGCCTAACCGCTGACGCGCCGCCAGATTGAACCAAGAAGCAAAAAAGTTTGACGGCTTCAGTTTAAAAGGGCGCAACCACCTAAACAGTGTTTGCGCCCTTAATCTTTCCTACCAACTGTGGCATCCACAATCCCGTGACCTGTCGCGATAGCGGGTGTACGCTCCTTCGTACTTACCGAACCCATTATCGTGAGGTTCTTTATATGAAATCTCGCTACCCACGAGCGTTGGCGCTACTGCTGTTTGCCGTCGCCTCTCTCCACGCACAGTCCAACTTTCCCGATCACTGCCCAAATCAATCCCCGCTACCCTGCCGCCATCGAGTTGAAGCATCCCATCGCCGCGAGTTGCGGTATCGATGGCCAGCCCACCGCCTCCGCCCAACAGCCACCTCCAAAACGCCGCGAAGAATAATTTCTGTGCAACATCGCCCTCTGGCCAGCCGGAAACCTTCACGCCGCAGATGTTGGTCGACCTGCAAGCCAGCACTCATGTGTCCTCAGGCCCCGACAAGGAGCCCAGCGACCGCAAACCTTTGCAAGACCTGGGAGAGGGCAAGCTGATCCGCATGAAAGCGTCCTCATCGAGGCCCATCACGCCGTTCTGGGCAGCGGTGAAACCGTGAATTGCCAAGGGACCACCGAAGAGTTGAATGACGTCCACATCGCTTTCGGCGCGCAAGCCGACACCCAAGAATGCAACAGCGTCACCGCTGAAATCAGCCCGCACTATCGGCCCGGAATGAAATCGGACACGACGAGATCTGGAACAGTGTCACCAAGAAATACACGCCCGATCCCGCCATGGACGCTCGCCTCAAGTCCCATCCGTACCGTGTTACCGGACAGCTTTTCTTCGATGCTTCGCACTCTGTCTGCCCCTGCGGCATCAGCCACTGCAGTCCGGTGCGCGCCTCGCTGCGGGAGATACACCCGGTCTACAACATTGAAGTCTGCAAAGCCGGATCGCCCTGCGACGAGAACAGCGACGCCAACTGGCTCGCATTCGATACCTGGTGGAAAAGTCTCGCACCTCTGACCAACCCAAGAGGCCCGCACAGCCACGCGTCTCAGGAGCCGGGCACCACCGTTCGCGGAAGGCATCGCGCCCCGGCGCCCACACCCTGACCCTTCACGTTTGACGATGCCGCCCTTTCGCCTCACCCGTGAGTCTAACTCTTGCCGCCTCCAAAGGCGGGACTCGGCCCCACAACACCGGCTCGCATATCGTGACTACCTTCGCCTCCAAGTCATGGGACATGCTGCGGCTGCTCACCCGCGGCGGGCCAGCGCTCTGCAACGTCGCCGTCACCAACGCCTGCAACGCTGCTTGCGATTTCTGCAACTTCGCCCGTGGCAAAGTGGGCGCCCGCAATCTCCGCTGGATCGATGCCGACCAGTTCGGCCGCGCTCTGGACATTCTGCGCCAGCGCGACATCCGCTACGTCAGCTTCTTTGGTGGCGAGCCGCTCCTGCACTCCCGACTCGCCGACATGATCGCCATGGTCGTCGAGCGCGACATGGGTCCCGCGCTGATCACCAATGCCTGGCTGCTCGCGTCGTACCTGGACAAGCTCGCCGCCGCCGGACTGAAAACCGTCTACATCTCCATCGACGCCGCCACTATCGCTCAGCACGAAGCCAATCGCGGCCTCGAAGGACTCGGCGAGCGCATCCGCTCCGCCACGTCTCGCATGCGCGAACTCGGCATGACTCCCCTCGCGCAAGTCACCATGAGCAAATTGCTCGGCGACTACCGCCAGTTATCACCCCTGCTCCGCGATCTCCACTTCGATGCCGTGGCCTTCTCGTATCCGCAAACCACCCGCCTCGGCTCATCTTCCCTCGCATGGTCCAGCGATTCGCAACTAATGAGTTTCAGCACGCAAGAAATGGTTGCGGCTTTCGACTCCGTCGACTCCCTGCGCTCCGAATTCCCCGTGAACAACCCAAGCGCCTCGGTCGCGGACATGAAGCGCCACCTCCGCGGCCAGCCGGAAACCTTCCAGTGCTATGGCGGCTTCAAGAGTTTCTATATGGACTGGAACTATGACGTGTGGCGCTGCGACTACTGGACCAAAAAGATTTCATCCGTCTGGGATTTCGCCGACGCGGCACCCGTGCGCGACGGCTGCACCGCTTGCGTCGCCGACTGCTACCGCGATTCCAGCGTCATGCTCCATTTTGCCGTTTCACTTGGCGATACGCTCGACCATCTGCGCCAGGGCCGTCTGCGCGCGGCGACCAAGACATTGTTGGACCGTCGCAACTTCGTATCCCTCGGCGCGGTCCTGGAAAACGCCCATGTCTTAACGCGACTAGCGCGCCTGGGGTAACCCGGCAAACCGGCGATGCGACACATTTCCTTGCTCCTCGTGGCGCTGATCCCCATCGGTTGCCGGTCGGCCGCACAGTCGCCCATCCGTGCCAATGCGGCCGACATCCGTCGCATTCATCCTGCGCCGGACACCAGCATCATCCGCTTTCAGGAGTTGGACCCTGGCATTTACAAGGGATCGAAACCCAAAAGCGATGCCGATTACGAATTCCTCCAGTCCAAAGGTGTCAAGTACATCCTGGAAGTGCGATTTTTTCCCTGGCTGAACCTCGGAGAGAAACGCAAGGCCAAAAAGTATCGCATGACCCTCCTCACTGGCACCATCAGCGCCTCGACCGTCCAACCCTCCAAGAAACACGTGGACGCCATTCTTTGCCTTCTGCGCGATAAGCGCTACCATCCCATCTACCTGCACTGCGACCTCGGTCGCGATCGCGCTATGCTCATCGTCGGCCTCTACGAAATGTATTACCACGGAAAATCCAAAGAAGAAGCCTACCAAGAGATGAAATAC
>Ga0210384_10009002_pt1 | contig 10354 bp, 8 predicted proteins | sample IncBWH2MmetaG_FD_160574 | JGI IMG/M metagenome (GOLD analysis project Ga0210384, IMG submission 160574) | Forest soil microbial communities from Barre Woods Harvard Forest LTER site, Petersham, Massachusetts, United States - Inc-BW-H-2-M | ecosystem: Environmental > Terrestrial > Soil >...
GCGCCGCATGATGCTCCATAGAGGAAACTGCGCGTTGTAGGAAAAAGGGCCTTTCCGCATTGCGTAGTAGAGATACTTGCCGTCGGAGGACGCCACCACACCCATGGCATTGGGGCGCTCCTTGCGCGGAGTGGTTGGCGTGGGCTTGGCTTTGGTGATCTGTATGCCGGTGCCACCATCAACGTGATACATCCAGATTTCGTACGTGGTGATCCCGAAACCCGCTTTGGAAACGAAAATGTACCGTCCGTCGGGGGACCAGCTTGGCGAGGCGAAATCGTTGTTGGGGTCCTTCGACACTTGCTTCGCTTCGGTCCCGTCGGGATGCATGATCCAGACGTTCTCACTGCCCTCGCGATCGGAGATGAAGGTGATCCACTTGCCGTCGGGGGAAAAACGCGGCTGACTGTCGAACGCCATGCCACCATCGATCCGCTTGGCTTCGCCGCCCTCGATCGGCAGGGTGTAGATGTCGCCGAGCAGCTCGAATACGATGGTCTTGCCATCGGGAGAAACGTCCAGCGATAGCCAGGTGCCCTCGTCGGTGGTGAATTCGATTTTGCGATCGGGTTTGAGCGGCAGGCCCTTCTTTTCTTTCTTGTCGTCTTTCTTGTCGTCTTTTTTTTCTTCTTTTTGGTCTTGCGGGTCCGCATCGTCCGATTTCGCAAGGACCGCTGCAGGGCGCATACCTCCTATACACACGGCGAAGACGATCGCCAAGACGATAAGCCACATCCGCGTACTCGACCGCTTGCCGTGCTTCGGATTCATTCCTGTTCCTCCGTGCCAGAAATTCAAAATTGACTGGGATTTCAACGTGAGCCGCACTGCTTGGACCTGCTTCTGACCCTCGCTATCGGCGTACACCGTCTCGGTTTTTCTCCGCGGCGGGGCATAATACCCCGGGCCGAGAAACCGCGCAGCAAGATGTTGTGAAGCACCCGCCAGGGAATAGCCCTGGCCGAGCAGGGGATTTTCTTGCCACAACGAGACATCCCGGGAACCGTGCTAGGCTATCCAACTGCTTTTATTGATTGCCTTTACTGACTCAAATGCTCAGCGTGAACCGCCACTCTGGTGCTCGAAATCGGCCCGCGCCTCGCTCCGTATTTCTTCTGACGGCGCTCCTGCCGTTTTGGCTCCTGGTGGCGGTCCTCGGCACGCGTCCAACACCGGCCCAACAGGTTCGCCCGCCCTCCGGGAAGGGCGGAGTCGCCGAGCTTTCCTCCACCGGCCCGCAGAAGCGGCAGGGGAACCTCACCCTCGCCGACGGCGATGTGGACATTCACTACGGCAACCAGCGCCTGCAAGCCGATCACGTCCAATACAACGACGAAAGCAACGAAGCTATCGCCCGCGGGCACGTGGTTTACGACTACGAGAATGAGCACCTGGAAGCCGACGAGGCACATTACAACGTCAGCACCGGCCGCGGCACGTTTCTGAACGTGCGCGGCACGATCAAAATCGTGCGGCGCCCCAATCCCACCGTGCTCATCACCGACAATCCGCTGTACTTCCAGGCGAAGACCGTAGAGAGATTCGGCAACGATCTCTATTTTCTCAGTGGAGCATGGGTCACGGTTTGCGAACCCACACATCCCAAGTGGCAGTTTTATGCGGCCCATGTTCGCGTTCGAGTTGACAAGACGATGGCGCTCGTCAACGACAACTTCCGATTGCTACATGTCCCGCTGGTCTGGCTGCCATACGCCAGCCTGCCGGCGGGCCCCAAGGTTCGCCAGTCCGGTTTTTGGATTCCGGAGATCGCGGACAGCAATCGGAAGGGTTTTGTCTTCGGAGACGCCTTCTACTGGGCGCCCACGACGTGGCTGGACACTACCATCGGGGCGCAGTACCTGAGTTCGCGCGGCTCGGCCGAACGCGGTCAGTTCCGTGCCACGCCGTGGGAGAATACCTCCATCAAGTACAGTTATTACGGGGTAGTCGATCGAGGTATTTCGACCGTTGTGAGCGCGGGTCCGCCGGTAAAAACGGCGCTGGTATCACAGGGAGGGCACGAACAACAACTGGAGGTCAAGTCGCTCCTGAAAAACAATTGGCGGTTCGTCGCGGACGTCAACGAACTGTCGTCGCTGACGTTCCGCTTGGCTTTCGCGGACACCTTCGGCGAGGCCATCAATTCCGAAGTGCGCAGCGCGATTTTCCTGACCAACAATTTCAAGGGATTCAGCTTCAACATCGCCAGCCTAAACGACACGACCTTCCTGACGCTGCCAACGCCACCCACCGCGAGCGCCCCCGCCACGCCTGCAACGAGCATTTCTTTGCGCAACTCCCCGGAAGCGCGGTTTGGTTCCGTGGACCAGGCGCCGTGGCGGGCTCTACCTGTCTATTTTGGGTTTGACGCCTCCGCGGGCGCCGTGCACCGCGATGACCCACAGATCGACACGCCCCCGGCCGTGGCTCGCGTGGAGTTTGCACCTCGCGTCACCGTTCCCGTGCATTTCGGACCTTGGCTTGATATCACCGCGACTGCAGGATTCCGCACCAGCTACTTCGGCGATTCCCTCGTCCCCGATTCCATTCTCAGCAAGCCCGTGTTGAACGGTGAATCGATCTCTCGCAACGACGGCGAATTCAGGCTCGATTTCCGTCTTCCGACTTTTGAACGCTTCTTTCAACAGCCGCAATCGAAGAAAAAATTCAAGCACACGATTGAACCTTACTTTAACTACAACTATGTCACCGGCATTCACAATTTTTCCCAGATCATCCGCTTCGATTCGGATTCCACGCTCACCAACACCAACGAACTCGAGTACGGCGTAACCCAGCGGCTCTGGGTGAAAAACGGCGACGCCGAGCCAAAAGATCTCATCACGTGGAGCCTCGTCCAGAAACATTTTTTCGATCCGACGTTTGGCGGCGCCTTGGTTACCGGGGCACGCAACGTCTTTCAAACGCTCGACGACATCTCGCCGTTCGCCTTTGCGGACGGCCCGCGGAACTGGTCGCCGCTGGTCAGCGATTTCAAGTTGAGCCCGGGGGGACCATTCGATTTCGAGCAGATTCTCGAATACGACACGCAACGCGGCAACGACGGACAGCTCACCACGATCGGCACGCTTGCGAAAGTCAAGCCTTACAAAGATTTCTCGTTCACCATTGCGGACTTCCGCTTGGACGCCAATCCTGCGATCCTCCAGCCGCGCGCCAATCAAATTCGCACGCTTATTGGGTACGGCAGCCCGACCCATAAGGGCGTCAACGTCACACTGGGCGTCAGCTACGACGTCACGAACGGAGTGCTGCAGAACCAATTGGTCCAGATCGGTTACAACGGCGGCTGCTGCGGCATCGTGGCGGAATACCGGCGCATTGCACTTGGCCAAGTGCGGACGGAGAACCAATGGGGCGGCGCGCTCATCATTTCAAACCTTGGGCGATTTGGAAACGTTCACCGTCTAGAGAAGATTTTTTAGTTGAAGCGGTGAAGTGCGTGGCAGTCACAAGGACCGGACGGTCTTGGTCATCAGCCAGCCGCCGACGAAATATCCCAGCGTCCCGGTGACCACGCCTGCGAAGATGTCCGCTACGTAGTGATACCGGCCGTAAATCGTCGACAAGCACATGCACAGCACGAGCGGCAACATTACCCAGAACAACCAGCGCCGGTGCCGCCAAGCGCCCCACAGTGCCGCAAACGATCCGGCGACGTGTTCGGAGGGAAACGCCGCGCCACGCACGCGGCCGTAGTGCTCGATGAAATTGATCACTGCGGTGAACAACCCACCGCGCAAGTCGCCGTGCCACGAGCCGGCCATCGAAAACCACGGGCTTTCGATGGGAAACGATATGGCGATCAGGTATCCAATCGCGTAGGCAACGGCCGAGTAGGTCATCACGGACCAGTAGCCGCTCCAATCCTTGCGGTAATAGAGAATGCCGCCGAGCACCAACAAATACACAAAGTAGGTGAGGTAGGTGAACTGCATGAAATCGTTGCGCGCGGGCGTAGCGAATTTCTCGAGCCAGATCGAGGGGTGCACACCGGTCAGCCATAGATCGAACGCGATGAGCTTCGCGTCTTGCCAGCGCGGTGAAATCAACTGGACGAGGTGCGCAAGCTCTTCAAAGCAAAACAGAAAAAACAGATGCGGGTACCAATGGCGCCAGAAGTGCCAGAATTTCCGGGTGTACGCGCTGAACTGCGATTCCGAGCCGGCAAGAATGTCGGTTCCCCGACACAACAGAATTATGAGCGCGACCACGCAAGCTCGCGTGGCCAGCAGCCGGACGGGATGCCCAAGGTTATCGGAAAAGATTGCGATCAGGACGCTGGACACGGCCAGATAACCCATGGCGATCCATTCAAAGGGGCCGCACGCAGCGCCGATAGCCAGCCACTGGCTGCGCAGGGCTTCAAAAATCCCGAGACGCGCAGGAGTCGCCGCCGCCGCGCTGCGCTCTGCTACCACGGTGTTCGCTTGCCATGGCAGCGCGGCTTCATCGATCTGGTGGTGTGCCCTGCGCGAACGATTCATCCCAAGGTCTCCGGTCTTATTTTTGGAATCACGGCGCAATCGCTACCCCTGCTGTCCTCGGGTCTTGGCGCTGCCGTGGCGTGTTGCGATTCATTTTCCTTCCAGAGGAAAATCGGCCAGTTTCGCAAGCGGGCGATGCGCTCCAATTCCCGCGAAGGATTTACCGCCGCGGGCCGCCCCACCGCGCCAAGCATCCAGCGGTCACCGGTTGCGTCGCCATAGGCGTAGGAGCGCGCGAGATCGAAGCCGCTGCTTGCGGCGATGCGTTGTATGGCGCGGGCTTTGGCTTCGCCGAACATAGCTTCGCCGGTGATGAAGCCGGTCCAGCGCCCCTTGCTTTCTTCGAGGCGCGTGGCGCAGACACCGACCGACGCAGTGATGCCACGGACCAGAAGACGCAGGGTGAGCGCGAGAGCGGCTTGCTTCGCGAGGGGTTCGAGGGTGCCGGTGACCAGGACGATGGTGTGTCGTCGAGCAGCGTGCCAGGCGGCGCGCTGCAATGCGTCGGGGAAGAAAGCGGGAAACTGGCTAAGCGTTGCGGCGGCATCTAGACTGCCGGGGCCACCGGCTCTTCGAGACTCCGGGGAAACAGAACCGGTGCTACCGGAACAAACAGTCGCCATGCTGGCCGAAATGTTGCACAGATAAGTCTTGTTGGCATGGGTGATGGCCCTGATTCCGCGAGGCGCAAGGCGAAGGGTTTCGGCGAGCCAGCGGAAATAATTTTGGGTGGGAATCGCGTGCTGGTATCGGAGCATGCTGACGAAACGGCGCTCGAGTGAGGGAAAGGGCAGAACCGTGCCGTCCAGATCCAAGAACGCCGCAGTGTGGCTATTTGATTCTGCCGCGATCATCCAACTTCTCCTGCGGAGACTTTTGCGCTGCGCGTGGATGCCAGATTACCGGCGATGTGCCGCCAGCCTTCGAACAAAACGGGCACGGCGCGCACGAAGCACAAGGCAGCGGTCGCCCAAGTCAGCGCGAGGGCACCAGCACGAATCGCGGCGTGCGCATCGGCCGCCAGCGCACCCAACAGAGCAACCGGTCCGCGGGTGAGGGCTAGTTCCAGCCCAAGGTAGCAAAAGCAGAGGCACTTCATCGCAGCGTACAAGCCACGGCTCCAGCGCGAGGCTACCAGGGTGCGTCCCCACCAGGTTTGCAGCATCGTGTTTGCGCTCCAGCCGGAATGACCCGCGCGCAGGGCCAGTGCACGCAAGAAGTCGGTGGTCGCGCCGCGGGCGAAGAAAAATACTGGCAGCCATAGCGAGACCATTCCGACCACAGCGAAATACGTGAAATAGACATTTTCGATCATGCGATCGCCTAGAATATCGATCTGCGCGCCTACCGGCGTGGCGAGATTCCTGCGTCGCGCGATATGACCGTCCAAGGCGTCCAAAGCGATCGAAGCCACGGTGAGGGCCACTGCGGTCAAGTTCAGCCACGGGCCGCGGCCAAACAGGCAGACCGCAGCGAAGCCGACGACGACGCGAAGGAAAGTGACCCGATTTGGCGTCCAATGCATGCCTGTTCCGCCTGGGGGCCAGCAAAGCGCCCGATGCGAACAATGCACTGGACGTGCCAGGTTCACGGCATCTAAGAAGCTTAATATCATCGTGTTGCAAGGACACCGCGGGACCGGCCAAGCCGCTCGCGCCATCGAAAACTGTCATCTGTCGCCCTTTCGCCTACGTAGTGTCATTTATGTGCACTGCAAAGCGTCTAAGGGATTGCGGTTGCCGCAGGAATAAGTCAACCCCGAACGAGGTTAGGTTCGTGAGGGCGTCGGAATCCTGCGTCGAAGTTTGCGCAACGAGTTCTGGGCGCCGGGTGTCTATCGAAGGAGTCTCCTCCTTCCATACCCCGGCGTCTCGCCTAAAACCGGCGGCGCACCGAATTGTGGGACAATACGAAATTGCACCTCGGTCGGCGCACTTGTACACTTGCGGCCCTTTTGGGATGCGCGGACAACTAAGGACTGAGCAGGAATGACCGACGTTTCTCTGGCAGCAGCTTTTCTCGCGGGGCTGGTTTCTTTTCTTTCCCCATGCGTTCTTCCCTTGGTTCCAGGCTACATCTCCATGCTTTCGGGCATTGGCATGGAGCAATTGCGTCAGGGGCAGCAGCCTCGCGGCGGACTCTTTGCCTCGGCACTGGCGTTCGTGCTGGGCTTTTCGGTGGTGTTCATTTCCTTCGGCGCTTCCGCCAGCGCGGTAGGTTCGTTTCTGCGGGAACATCGCGGGACGCTGGCGCCCATCGCGGGGGCGCTAATCCTATTGTTTGGATTGCACCTGCTTGGCTTGCTGGTCAAGCTCACCGTTCGCGCGGGGCTTGTCCTGGGCCTCTTGCTTGCCATTCTTGGGGTAATTGCGCTGGTGCGCGGCGGCGCGTTGTTTGCCGGGCTAGGCGCCGTTCACTTCTTTTCCCTTTCGATGATTGGCTTTTGCGGGCCGTCCATGACGCGCTGGCTGAATCGCGATGTGCATCTGCGCAGCGGAGGCACACAGCCCGGCATGTGGAGCGGTTTTCTGCTGGGATTTGCATTTGCGTTCGGATGGACACCGTGCATCGGACCGATTCTGGCGACGGTGCTGGCTCTGGCGGCGGCCAGCGACACTATTGCCCGAGGCGTCTTGCTGCTGGCGGTGTATTCGGCGGGACTGGCGGTACCATTTTTGCTGACGGCTCTCGGAATCGGCCAGTTCCTGAAATTTTATCAGCGCTTCCGAAAGCACCTCCACGCCGTCGAACTCTTTAGCGGCGCGCTGCTTCTATTCGTCGGGGGACTGGTTTTCGTCAACCGGTTGACGTGGCTGGCTGGCAAGCTGAGTTTTCTGAATACCATGGTTTTGTGGCTGGAGCGGTCTTTGACGGGAGCGAAGTGAAGGCCGCTACGGCCGCGCGACTGGATTTAGACGCGATGTTTCTGAGAAAATCAAGATTGAGGGCGTAAATGAAGAAGTCAGCTTTGATTGTTGTTGCGATATTGGCGGTGATCGTAGTCTCGGCGCATTATGCCGACAAGGCCACTCGCTTGCAGCGCACCAGTTCGTCGGTCTCCGCGGCAAAGATGGATTCTCCGGACGCAGGGAAAGACGCGCCCGACGTTACGCTTAAAGATCTGGATGGCAAGGATGTCAGCATTGCGCAGTACAAGGGCAAGATCGTTCTGGTCAACTTCTGGGCGACGTGGTGCGAGCCCTGCAAGGTAGAAATTCCGTGGCTGATTGAGATGCAACAACGCTACGGCGCGAAGGGATTCACGGTTCTGGGCGTGGCGATGGACGATGAGGGGCGCAGCGTTGTGGCGCCGTTTGTCCAGAAAGAGCACTTCGACGTTAATTCCGGATCGTCCCATATGAATTACCCGATCGTGATTGGCAACGACGCGGCGGCGGACAAATTCGGAGGCTTGCTCGGATACCCGACCAGCGTCCTCATTGGCCGCGACGGCAAAGTGATCAAGCGCATCACTGGCCTCATCAGCCCCGACGAAATCTCCAAGACCATCGAATCGCAACTCTGATACTCTCCAATCATGCTGGAGGAAAAGGATTTTCAGCGGAAAGCGGATGCGGCCTTTGAGGAGTTGAAGCGGCGTTTGCTCGCGCTTGGCGATGAGCATGGCTTCGACGTCGAGGGCGAAAGCGGCAAGCTTGAAGTGATTTTTGAGAAGCCTGAAGAGGCCAAGTTCGTCATTTCGCCCAATACTCCAGTGCGCGAAATATGGATTTCGGCGCTTTCCACCAGCTTCAAACTTGGCTGGTCCGATTCGCGGCACTCGTTTGTGCTCGAGAAGACCGGTGAAGATTTTCATAGCGTGATGAGCCGTGTGATTTCGCAGCAACTGGGACAGCAGGTGACCGTTTGAGACTCGGCGTTGCGCTTCTTGCGAGCATCCTCGTCTGTATAGCCGGGGCGGCACCGCCGCCCCAGCAAATCCCTTCGGGCCGCGACGTGTTGTCTCCGAGCGCCTTTGCTTCGCTCGACCCGGTTGCTCGCGGCGGCGTGTTTCAAATCGCGGTGGTGCTGAAGATACGCGAAGGCTTTCACATCAACGCGCGAGAGAAATCCGCGGACTATCTCATCGCCACCGATCTGCGCTCGGAGGCCCCTGCGGGATTCAAGACGGGCGAGGTGACCTATCCCAAGGGTGAACTGCATACCTTTTCATTCTCGAAGAAGCCGCTCAACGTCTACGAGGGCAAAGTAGTTCTGCGCGCCGACGTTACGGCTCTCCCGGATGCGCCGCTCGGAGCGCAGCACATTCCGCTGAAGCTGCGCTATCAAGCGTGCAGCAACGAAGTCTGTTTGCCGCCGGTAACACTGGACGTCGACGTTCCCGTCAACGTTGCGTCCTCGCCGACATCGGCTCGCCCCGCGCATCCCGAATTGTTCCAATCGCAGCGCTAGTGCATCTAATTTAGACCCTCGCACTCGCCGCAGAAGGAGCAATTCGTGCCCGACGACTCCCGCCCGCGTCCCAAATGGCTGTATCTCGCCGGTATTGTTGTTGGCCTGCTGGCTGGGTTGACCCTGTTTGTTTTTTTGCGCACGCGCAATATTGAAGACCGCACCCGCGAATGGGTTGTCCGTGAATTGCAACAGCGCTTCAACAGCGACGTTGAACTCGAAACTTTGCATGTAAATCTCCTGCCTCAGATGGGGGTCAATGGCGAAGGGCTTTCCATTCGGTATCACAATCGCCGCGACCTGCCGCCCATGTTTCACGTTGCGAAGTTCTCGTTCAATCTCGGCATTCTCGGTATTCTGCGCGCCCCACGGCACATCGCCGGGGTCTACGTCGAGAATATGACCATCACGATTCCGCCACGCGGTGAGATGAAAGAACCGAAGCCAGCGTCCAACGCCAAGAAATTCATACCCTCCGTTATCGCCGATGAAATCGTTTGCAATGACACCGATCTGGTCATCGTGCCGAAGAAGCAAGGCAAAGAGCCGCTCGATTTCGATATACACGACCTGGTCTTGAAGTCGGTGGGCGCAGACAAGCCGTTCGACTTTCACGGAAGTCTGACGAACGCGAAACCCCAAGGAGAAATCGCCACCCGAGGAACGTTTGGGCCTTGGGACGTCGACGAACCGGGGGACACGCCGGTCACTGGTTCCTACGAGTTCAGAGACGCGGACTTGGGTCCATTTCCCGGCATTGCCGGGACATTGTCCTCCACCGGCACCTATCACGGCCAGTTGAACGAAATTGAAGTCGCAGGCAAGACCGACACGCCGAATTTTTCGCTCGACCCCGTGGGGCACCCGGTCCCGCTTCACACGGATTTCTCGGCGACGGTGAACGGCACCGACGGCGACACGTACTTGCATCCTGTGCGTGCAACACTGGGACGCTCGCTGATCATCGCGGAAGGCAGCGTAGTTCGCGTCCCCGAAGAACAAGGCCACATCATCCAGCTCGACATCAACGCTCCAGACGCCCGCATTCAGGACATCCTGAACCTGGCCGTGAATTCGGATAAACCGCTCCTGACCGGCCCAGCGAAGATCAAAGCGAAATTGCTTCTACCGCCGGGCAAGCAAAAAGTCCTGCAGAAAATGATCCTGGACGGGCAGGTGGGCCTGGAGGATGCGCAGTGGTCGAGCGCAAAAATTCGAGACAAGCTGGCGTCGCTTAGCCGCCATGCAGAAGGGCAGCCGGAGAATGAGGAAGCGGGCAGTTCGGTTTCGGATTTGCACGGTGATTTTCGGCTGGAGAAAGCGATCCTCCGGTTCCGCACACTGCGCTTCAGTGTTCCCGGCGCGCTCGTGGACTTAACGGGCAACTATGACATCCGAGAGGGCCATCTCGATTTCGGCGGCCAGTTACGCTT
>Ga0210384_10009003_pt1 | contig 10354 bp, 8 predicted proteins | sample IncBWH2MmetaG_FD_160574 | JGI IMG/M metagenome (GOLD analysis project Ga0210384, IMG submission 160574) | Forest soil microbial communities from Barre Woods Harvard Forest LTER site, Petersham, Massachusetts, United States - Inc-BW-H-2-M | ecosystem: Environmental > Terrestrial > Soil >...
TCCCCCCCGCCCGACGAGCAATTGGGTTCCGTATCGTTTCCCATCTCGTGTCCCGCTGCGGCGCAATCGTCCTTTGAACGCGGCGTCGCCTTGATGCACTCGTTCTCCTACGCCTCCGCCGAAAAACAGTTCCACGATCTAGAAGCGAAGCAACCGGACTGCGCCATGGCTTACTGGGGCGAGGCGATGAGTCTGATGCGTCAGCTGGTCAGCGTTCCCGAGCCCGCCGACATGCAACGCGGCGCCGAACTCCTCCAAAAGGCCCAGGACCTGGCGCCAAAAACCCAGCGCGAGCAGGACTATATCCATGCTGCCGCACTCTTCTACGCCGCAACCAAAGACGAGTACAAGACTCGCGCACGTAATTACTCGAGCGCGATGGAAGCAATCTATCGACGTTATCCCGAAGATCAACAGGCAGCCGATTTTTATGCCGAGTCCTTGATGAACTGGGGCCAACCCGACGACCCGTTGGCCAACGCGAGACGCGCCATTGCGATCCTCGACCCCGTCTTCCAGAAGAACCCCAACGATCCTGGTGCCGCGCATTACCTCATCCATGCCGCCGACGTTCCACAACTCGCCTCCCTGGGCCTCCCTGCTGCGCGCCACTACGCGCAGATCGCGCCCTCCGTGCCTCACGCCCTGCACATGCCATCGCACATCTTTGCCCGGCTCGGCCTCTGGCAGGAAGACATCGCCTCCAACCTCGCATCGCTCGCAGCCGCCCGGGACCCCGCCTCCCACGTCGGCGCGGAAAATCAGATCCACGCCATGGAATTTCTCGAATACGCCTATCTGCAGACGGGCGAAGACGCCAAAGCCGCAGCCATCATCAGCCAATTCCAGCGCGTATCGAGAGACGATGTCACCGACGTCCTCCGATCGCCCTATTACGACCGCACCATCACCATCTTTCCCGCAATGTATGCGCTTGAGACGCACGACTGGAAGCGTGCCCTCGCCCTTCAGCCTCCACCGCAGGCCGAGCCATTCAATCAGGCATTAGCCTTCTGGGCGCGTGCCGTCGCCGCCGGACACCTGCGCGATGCTGCCGCAGCACAAGACGCCGTCGCCCACTACGACGCACTGCTCGAAGCGACCAAAAACAGCAGCCACGCTTATGCCGTTCCGCACATGGCCACCAACCACGATGAGGCGCACGCCTGGATGGCGTTCGCGCAGGGAAACAACGACGAGGCAATCCGTCTGCTGAACTCCGTCGCCGGCAAGCAGGACATTGAAGGAAAAGGAGAGATAGAACTACCCGCCCGGGAGATGCTCGCCGACATGCTCCGCGACATGGGCCGGCCCCAGCAGGCGCTCGTCGAATATGAAAAGTCCCTCAAGGTCGATCCCAACCGCTTCAACGGACTCGTGGGCGCCGCCCTCGCCGCTCAAACCCTGCACCAGATCGAAAAGGCGCGCATCGAGTACACCCAGCTCCTCAAAAACTGCGACAACGGCGCGCATTCAAACCGGCCTGAATTGACCGCGGCCAAAGCCTTCCTCATGCACCACTGAATTTTCTTTTGCCATTTTCTGCCCAAAAATCGCATGTCAAGCCCCTAAACCATTGATGTCGGCTCTACCGATTGATTGAGTTGGGCCATTGCGTCAGCGTCACATTGACCGCGCGCGATTCGGTATCTACGGTCGTCCTTATTGAGTCTGAAGCCAGTGCACTGACCTTCCAGTCGAAGTGATTTGCCAGGAGCCAATGTTGCAACTCAACCGGGTTGTACCGCTTACCCTCCAATGGCTTCCACGAATCCAGGAGCACCTTGCCGACGCCGGGACGAGGCTCCACTCCCTCCAGATACAATCTGCCGAAGTCGTACGCCTCCCCCTCGTTCACCTCCAGGAGCAGATCGATGATGCGGCGCGACTCATCGGTCGACGGCACGGGATTTGCAATCATGTTGACATATCCCCGCGTCCCGTAAAGCCTCCGCAAATCGTCCACGCCCCGGCTAAATTTAGTCGCACTGAAGAGATCACCATTCCACTGCGAGAAGACATTCCGTAGCTGGTCGGGTGGAAAAACCGTCGCCCTCTGGAAGCGAATCTCGCCCAGACGGTACTGAACTCCCGGCTTCACTTTGATGGTAACGTTCGCGCCCCCTCTCCCCTTCGTTGGGAACGCGAACGTCGGCTCATCAGCAACGACCTTGAAATACCCCACGTCCCTAAACGCTTGTCGAATGCGTTCGCCAATCTCGCCTTCCGGGTGAGTCTTCTGTTGGAACAAGCGAATGATCCGCACGCGCTCTGCATCAGGCAGGCTATTCGACTCAATCACCAATTTGTTAATCCGGACACAGTGCTCCGGCTCCTCAAGACGCGGCTGTCCAAGTCCTGCATTGGCCAGCAAGGAGACGACGAGAAATCCAAACAGAATGTGCATGGCACATCTCGCTTCAGAGGCCCAATCATAAGACGAAGCAACATAACGGGGTTTGTTCAATTCGAATTATTTTTCTTCGTTTTCTGCCCAAAAATCGAATGTCAAGCCCCAATGCCATCTAACTTCAACAAACAAAATAAGATCCAGTTTGAAGTTTAGTTATGCTCAAACCGCTATACTGGATATAGAGATCAAAACAAGGAAGCCCCGTTGGGAATTTAGATACCCTCCGGGGCTAACTCGTTTAGAAAGAATATTTTGGACGCAACCCATTTGTTATGAATATTTTGCAGGCAGTAGTGCGCCGTAAAACTTTGATTACAGGGAATTTACGCGCGGGCAATAGGGGGGTACCCCTCCCCTGAAAGGGTCAGGATTCCGCAAACTTCCCCACAGCCTTCATCCCCCACGAAATCATTTACCCTTGCACTTGATCGCAATGACCGAAAACACCCTCATCTCCTCCCGCCCGCGCGTCCTCAGCGGCATGCGCCCCACCGGCCGCCTGCACCTAGGCAACTACATGGGCGCCCTCTACAACTGGGTCCAGCTCCAGGACCAGTACGACTGCTTCTTCTTCATCGCCGACCTCCACGCCCTCACCACCGACTACGCCGACCCCTCGACTCTCCGCCAGAACATCCGCGACGTCGCCCTCGACTTCCTCTCCGCCGGCCTCGACCCCGAGCGCTCCACCATCTTCATCCAGTCCCACGTCCCCCAGCACGCCGAGCTGCATACCCTCTTCAGCATGTTCACCCCGCTCCCCTGGCTCGAGCGCGTCCCCACCTACAAAGACCAGCAGGAGCAGCTCCGCGAGAAGGACCTGAACACCTACGGCTTCCTCGGCTACCCCCTCCTCCAGTCCGCCGACATCCTCCTCTACCAGCCTGACTTCGTCCCCGTCGGCCACGACCAGATCGCCCACGTCGAGCTAACCCGCGAGGTAGCCCGCCGCTTCAACGCCCTCTACTGCTCCCAGCCCACCCCGGCCATCGAAAAGGCCCGCGCCGACCACTCCGACAAAGAGATCATCGAGGCCGAAATCGCCGCCAACAACGTCACCGCAGGAATCCTTCCCGAACCGAAGGTTCTCCTCACGCCGTCGCCCAAGCTCCCCGGCCTCGACGGCCGCAAGATGTCCAAGAGCTACAACAACACCATCATGCTGACCGAGCCCGAAGCCGACATCCGCGCCAAGCTCAAGACCATGGTCACGGACCCCGCCCGCGTTCGCCGCACCGACCCCGGCAACCCAGACGTCTGCCCCGTCTTCGACCTCCACAAAGTCTTCTCCACCTCCGAGGTGCAATCTGAAGCCGCTCAGGGTTGCCGCACCGCAGGCATTGGCTGCATCCAGTGCAAGGGCTGGGTAGCCGACGCCATCGTGGACGTGATCAAGCCTATCCAGGAGCGCCGCCGCCTCCTCGAAGCTGACCCCGGCAACGTCGACGCCATCTTATGGGATGGGTCCGCCCGAGCCCGCCGCCGAGCCATCCAGACCCTCCAGCACGTCCGCCAGGCCATGGGCCTCGAGTAACGAAGATGCCCGACGAAATCATCCATCCCGCCTCACAGCCTGAGTCCACCGAAGAATCAGGTGCCCCAGAATCGGGTGCCCCAGGTTCGGCGGCTTCATCGCCTAACCTGGGGTCGTCACCGGTCCCAGAAGAGTCCCTTACCACCCCATTTACACTAGAACCAAAACACATCCCCACCAACCCAGAACCAAAACGCTCCACAAAAGACAAAGAAAAAGAAGAAGCCTCCCAATCCCCCTTTTCAGTCACCGTAGGCCAGGTCTACGACGGACCACTCGATCTCCTCCTCGACCTGATCCGCAAGCAGAACATCGACATCTACGACATCCCCATCGCCCGCATAACCAGCCAGTTCCTCGAGTACACCCACCACCTGAAGCAGGTCGACGTCGACTCAGCCGGCGAGTTCATCTACATGGCTTCGCTTCTGATCCACATCAAGTCAAAGACGCTGCTCCCGCGCGATCCCTCCGATGTCCTCGGCGGCGAATCCGAAGACCCGCGCCGCGAACTCGTCGAGCGTCTGCTGGAACACGAGCGGTTCAAGGCCGCAGCACAGATGCTCCTCCAGAAGCAGCAGATCGAAGAGGCCACCTGGACCAACCCAGGCATGAAGAACTTCCGCCGCGACACCCAGGCGGCAGGAGCCGACGAACTGAGTCTCGATCAGGAGATCGCCGCCGACACCGTCGATCTCGTCCGCGTCTTTCAGGACATCCTGCATCGCATGCGCGAACGCCCCGTTCTCGACGTCGATGAAGACTCGGTCACCGTCGCCCAGATGATCGACTACGTAAAACGCCGTCTCATGATGGAGGACAAACCCGTCAGTCTGCGCCGCCTGCTCCACAACACCCACACCGAGCGCGCCCTGATCTGCATGTTCCTGGCAATGTTAGAGCTCGTCCGGCTGCAAGCTGTCCTGTTGCATCAGCCGAAGCTGCAGGGTGACATCCTCATCAAGAAGACCGAAGCCTTCGATCAGGTCGTCGCCGATCAGGCCCAGGCCCGAGACGACTGGCGCTAGCCCAGGACACGCGCTCTTCAATCGATGTAGGAGGATGGCTGTCCGTTCACCTTGCGACGAACTGCAGCGACAAACAATAACAGGCCGGTACCGACGAGGAACAAACTGCCCGGCTCGGGCGTCGGATCGGCAGCGACGAAGTTCTCCTCAAAAGAGAGGCCCGCAGCCTTGAGGGGCGTAGAGGAGCTCAGCATCGCGACAAAGATCTCTTCGCTTTGCCCATCGGTCCAGGCAAAATCACCGAGCGAGTTCAGAAAAACCTGGTCCGCCGAGCCGCCATGGAGAAACTGCAGGTCGGAACCAGACCCGACATACACTCCATTCGGTTCGCCGTTCGGATTGTAAAGAGTCCCCAACCCGATCCATCCGTTGTTGCAGACCTTCTTCGAGGCATTGAAGCCCGCAGGAGTCGAGCCGCAAGAAGTCCCGTCGTCGTAGACCAGATCCGGAGCACTCGAGCTGTCACTGGTCGCAATGCCATCGGTGTAAGTGACGTAACAAGTCGAGGCTGACAGACCGCACCCGTTGCCTCCCCAGACAACAACATCGCCCCCAGTATCGATTCCATAGATTCCATGGCCGTTGTCATTGCCAAGGTCGAAGATCGTGTAACTGTCGGCCAACACCGGTTGAGTCGAGCCGAGCAGAATTGCCATGACCACCACGACTACACCGCTGAGCCACTGTCCGGAGATTCTCATGAAGACACCCTTCCAAAGGCTGAATCATAAATTCGCGCCGCACCCCAGGCAACGAACGATAGTTGTAGACGCCCTCACGACACTTTGCTTCAAATCAGACGTTGGCACGCTTTCGCCAGCCGCTCTTCGCCACACTTTCCCTCGAAAGGACGCATCTTTCACAGCCTTGTAACACGGCGTTCTCAATTCGCTTCTATGCTGACCCAACGCACTCATCTCGATCTTCAGGGGCGATCTTACCGATGGCGACTCCCGTAATTACCCCTCCCGGCTCTCTACTGGATGCAAAACTCAAGAAGTCGTCGCCTGGAAAAATCGGCGGAATCATCTTCGCCATGATGTTGGTTGGCGGGCTGATCTACATCGGAACACAGCTGGCCGATGACCTCTCGATCGTCCACTCGGCCTCTGTCTTACCATTTATCCTGCTCGGCGTGGCTCTGCTGATCGCACTTGGCTTTGAGTTTGTCAACGGCTTCCACGATACCGCCAACGCAGTCGCGACCTGCATCTACACCCACTCACTCGAACCGCACGTTGCCGTGGTCTACTCCGGCATCATGAACTTCATCGGCGTGCTGCGCAGCTCAGGTACCGTAGCGTTCACGATCATCACTCTGCTGCCCGTGGAATTGATCCTCAAAGTCAGCAAGGGCGCTGGATTCTCGATGGTCTTCGCGCTACTGGTCGCCGCAATCCTATGGAACCTCGCGACCTGGTGGCGCGGTTTGCCGGCCTCCAGTTCGCACACCATGATCGGTTCCATCATCGGCGTCGGTATCGCCAACCAGTTAATGCAGGGCAACTCCGGCACCTCCGGTGTCGAATGGGAGCAGGTCACTAAGGTTTTCAAAGCTCTCCTCATCTCTCCGATCGTGGGTTTCGTTGGAGCCGCGCTGGTCTTCTTCCTGTTCAAGCTGGTGGCCCGCGACCCACGCCTCTATGAAGCTCCCAAAGGCACGGCGCCACCGCCGTTCTACATCCGTCTTCTGCTTATTCTCACCTGCGGAGGAGTCAGTTATGCGCACGGTTCGAACGACGGGCAGAAAGGGATGGGCCTCATCATGCTCATCCTGGTCGGCACGGTTCCCACCGCCTACGCGCTCAACCACGCTGTCGGCGTCAGGGACGTGCAAACCTTCTCCGCCGTCTCTACGCAGGTAGCGGGCGTGCTCAGCAACTATGTCGACCCCGGCGCCGTACCATCGGACGCGGACCCTGTGCTCGAACACTTCGTCAGCACGAAGACGTATGAACCCGGCGTCATCCTTGCCCTTGAGCAGATGGTCACCGACATTCGTAACGAGGCCAACACCTATGGATCGCTTGGCAAGGTGCCACCGGCGATGCAGGCCAATGTTCGCAACCAGATGTACCTGACCAGCGAATCATTTCGGATCCTGGCGAAATCCGGCCCGAAGATGAGCAACAACGATAAGAAGATCATCGCCAACTACAAGGGTTGGCTCGACAGATCGACGCGGTTCATCCCTACCTGGGTCAAGGTTGCGGTCGCCCTGGCGCTTGGTCTCGGCACTATGGTTGGGTGGAAGCGGATCGTTGTTACAGTCGGAGAGAAGATCGGCAAGAGCCACCTAACCTACGCTCAAGGCGCGTCAGCTGAGCTCGTCGCCATGTGCACGATCCTGGCGGCCGATACCTACGGCCTGCCGGTCAGTACCACGCATGTGCTCTCCTCGGGCGTAGCCGGCACTATGGCTGCAAACAGGAGCGGCCTTCAACTCTCGACCATCCGCGACATTGCCATGGCTTGGGTATTCACGTTGCCAGCCGCGGCGTTGCTCTCCGGCGGTCTCTTCTGGCTGTTCAACTCCATGGTGAAGTAGCTTCACCGCAGAGTTAATAGACAGCCCGCCATAACGGTGGGCTGTCTTCTTTTCGGACATACCTCTATCTCTTCAACGCCTTGTCGAAGCTATCTCGCATCGCGAAAAACGTTGGTGAGGGCGCATAGTCAGGGGTAAACGGCAGCGGACGCTGCAATCTTTCGGGGTGTTGCTTCCGAAACTTTATCCCATGATTCAGCCAGGAGTTTTTGTCGCTCGCTCCCCAGCTCAACACCGCTTTTACCTCCGGCCCATCGAGAGCCTCCGTCAGATAGCTGTGATAAACGGAGGCAACTATCTTGTCGCGTTCGGCTACGTCGGCCGTTGCCACAGCATCGTCGTTTACATCCAACTCGGTGATAAACACCTGCAGTCCGAGCGCGTTTGCGCCGTCGATGAGCTCGCGAACGCCCCGGCCGAAGCCGTCTTTACTTATTGCATGAAGGTGCGACTGAATCCCCAGAGCGTCAAGCGGTACCTTATCGGCCTTCATCCGTCGCAACAGCGCAAGCACCGCCGTTCGTTTCTTTCCCTCGTCATCGCCGTCGTACTCAATACCGTAGTCGTTGTAGGTGAGCAGCGCCGTAGGATCTGCCTCACGCGCCGTTCGGAAAGCCAGATCGATGTAGCTCGGCCCAAGCATCTGAAACCAGGGCGAAGAACTGCGCAGTCCATCTGCTCGTCCATCCGGTATCCAGATCGCCTCATTCACCACGTCCCAAGAGTGCATCTTGCCCTTGTACCGGCCACCTACGGTGTGAATGTGGTCGACAAGAAACTTCTCAGCATTGTCTTTATTCACTGTCCCGGCGAACCAACCGGGGAGCGCCTCGTGCCATACGAAGTTGTGTCCCCGCACCTTCATCTTCTCCGTTTCGGCGAAGCTTACAAGGCTGTCCGCATCGGTGAACGCGTACGTCTCGGGAGTGGGGCGCAGCAAATTCCATTTCAAACAGTTCTCCGGTACAACGATGTTGTACTGCTCCGCCAGCAACTTGCGGAAGCCCTCATCCTCGCGGAGCAGATTCGCATTCAGGGCACACCCGACGAGCAGACCGCGAGCTGCTGCGTGGGCCTTCAACGATTCCGCTCCAGTAATCGATAGGGGCTGGTTTTCGGGCGTTCTGGCCAGACCTCTGCCACCCAGCAACCCCGGTATTGCAGCGACAGCAGTTACACCTGCAACCTGCCTCATCCATTCCCTGCGCGTCAGCATTTCTGTATCTCCCTCGCGTGCCGATAGCAATCATATCCAGCATTGGTATGCTTAGAAGTACACCAAAGAGACCATGAGCCTTAAAGCAAAGATCGAAGCCGTCATTTACGCATCAGAAGAGCCCGTAACCCTGGCCCAGCTCACCGGGCTTCTCGGCCACGAAGCCCAGTCAGAACTCGACCACCTCGACTCCGTCCAGCATGCCCTGTCGCTAGAGCAAGCCGCTCCCGATCAGGACGACCTCAACAGCGAAGTGCTCCCCAATACACTCGACCCCGAGTCCCAAGCCGAAGCCGAGCACGCCGAGGCTCTCAAGCGTCATCTGCACGATGCCGCTGCCGAAGAGGCCCACCACGCCAGGGAGGTCCGCCTGCGAACCGCTGCGGCAACCGCAGCCATGAGTTCAGCCGATTCCGTCGAGCCGTTCTTGGCAATCTTCGAAGGCGCGACGGCAGCAGCAGAGCAGGGAAGCGAAGCTCCTGCTGCGGCCCAGCCCGAAGAAAAAGACGAAAAGAAGGTCGCTCGCGAAGCCAAAGAGAAGGAACGTCGCCTGCGTGACTACTTCCGCAACATCCTCGACCAGCTTATTGCCGACTATGCCACCTCAGACCGAGGCCTCGAGATCCGTGAGGTTGCCGGCGGCTACCGCCTGGCCACCAAGCCCGAGTACCACGACGCCGTCCGCGGCTTCGTCAAGTCTCTGAAGCCGCCGCTGAAGCTCTCCCTCCAGGCGCTTGAGACGCTTGCAGTCGTCGCCTACAAACAACCCGTCACCGCGCCCGAGATCTCAGAGATTCGCGGCGTCGACTCAGGCGGCGTTCTGGGCAGCCTCATGGCCCGCAAGCTCATCACCACTGCAGGCCGGAAACAGGTCATCGGACGCCCCATCCTGTATAAGACGACAAAGGATTTCCTCCTCCGCTTCGGCTTGAAAGACATTAATGAGCTTCCTAGCATCGAAGAGTTTGAGAAGATGGCCGGGGAACTGGCCGAGCAGGAGGAGATTCCCATGGAACACCACGCGCCGGAGACCCCTGACGAAGTCGAGCGGGGGAAAGACCAGACGGAGCCGCAGGCCGACGGCGACAGCGGCGACACTGGCGAAACCGTAGCCGACGAAGCTATCGTCGACGGACGTATCTCTGGTCTGCCTCCGAACTACGATACGGATCAGCTTGTCGAAGGCGAAGATTCTCCAGCCCTCGATGCCGAGATTCAAAGCGGCCAGCGCCGCGACTCCGAGGAGGGCTAATGCCACTCTCAAACCTGGACCCCGAACCCGACCCACGTGACTCTCCCGACTCCCCGGAAGACAACGAGCTCGACACCGTAGCCACCCCTGAAGGTGACGGCGAGTACCCGCCCGCTGCTCCACTCCAGCCCGCTCCCGAAGGCCTCCAGCGGACTCCTTCCAGTCGACGCCAGTAGCGCCAGTTGAGCCATCGCCGGGCGGTGCAGTCAAGATGAGTCCTCCGCAATCGAATCCGGATCTCTATCAGCATGTCCGGGTCGTCATTTCGATCATTGTCGGATTGTGCATCACCACGCTTCTCAGCGGCTTCGCACGATTTGTGCAGCACCCCAAGCGCGAAAAGGTATCGATCCTTCAATCTTG